>Ga0185299_10004512_pt1 | contig 16771 bp, 14 predicted proteins | sample PaiPotPPA55metaG_FD_128002 | JGI IMG/M metagenome (GOLD analysis project Ga0185299, IMG submission 128002) | Iron sulfur acid spring bacterial and archeal communities from Banff, Canada, to study Microbial Dark Matter (Phase II) - Paint Pots PPA... ...
GGGCTTCACTCCAGCACCCCTCCCGGAACCATTTTCCGATCTCAACCAAGGGGACATTTTAATCGAGGTAAACCAGGGGACATTTTAAAAGAGGTTTGACACGCGAAATTTTTCCGTAGCGTGAATCACATGTTTCCTGTATTGTCACCCGAACCGGAAACGTAAAAGAGACTCGACTGGATTCCTGGTGCGCCCAAGCCATAGGAATTTCCCGAGTTCCAAACGATCGGTTAATCCAGCCTCGCAGCACCCCTTTGGGGACGCGGCGTGTTCGAAATTCGGCGAAAGGGGCGCGGCGCTAGACCACCTGGCCGCGAGCAGAGTGGAGGATGAGTATAATGACGGAACGTCGCACTGCTCGACGCTATGACTTATCGCTTCCCGTGATAATTCGAGTTCCCGCTGAAACCTTGCCAGATAGCCAAAAAGGGAAGACCCGGGACATTTCCACGCGTGGCCTGTATTTTGTTCTCGACCAGGACTTGGAGGCGGGCTCCGAGCTGGACATTACTTTGACGCTTCCTGCCGAAATCACCCACGGGTCCGAAGTGTTCGTGCGCGCTATGGGTAAAGTCGTGCGCGTGGAGCGCCGCATGGAAGACGGCAGTGCGCGCCTGGGCGTAGCCGCGGTAATCGAACGTTACGACATTATCCGTGGAGAGAACGGTAGAGCGTAACCTGCTCTATTCCCATTTTGAGACTGGGTCTTTCCGTGGTCGTTTCCCCCGTCCTCGTCTTTCACACACGAGAAAAACAACACTCCGCCCTGGTTGAAACAAGGCAACTCTTTGCCTTTTAACGACACATTTTTCCGCGTTCCTCGAACCAACTACACTCTTTCCTGTTGACCTGCTCCTTAGCTCCAGAACTGTACTATCGGCCAGTAACTTAAACCCCCAGAATGAGTTAAAACGTTGTCCGGCGCATTGCGACAGGTCGTGTGCCTTACTCCGGCTTCGGCAGGCTTTGGTTGTACGAGTGCAAAGTAGTACTTGTACGACTTGGGCCGTATGGGGGAACGCAGGAATGGCCGTCTCTGGCGTAGCTAGCGCAAAAGTAGTTCCGAAGGCCGGCATTTTGCCTTCGGAAGAGATCATTTTCGGCCGGTCTGCGGCCATGCAACCCATCCGGCAAATGATAGCCAAGGTCCTTGGCACCGACTTGCCGGTCCTGATTCAGGGAGAGAATGGAACAGGTAAAGGTCTTCTGGCTCAATATATCCATTCCCGCTCAACGTTCGCCTCTGGCGCGTGCGTCAAGGTGAATTGCGCGGCCATTCCCGGATCCTTGCTGGAAAGCGAGTTGTTCGGTTACGAGAAGGGTGCCTTCACGGACGCTCACACCTCGAAGCCGGGCTACGTGGAGATGGCCGATAACGGCACTCTGTTTCTCGACGAAATCTCCGATCTCGATCCAAGCCTGCAAGCCAAGACTTTGCAACTCCTTCAGGATGGGCAATATAGCCGTATCGGCGACACGCGCGAAAGACGCGTCAATACCCGGGTGATCTGCGCGACCAACCGCAGGTTAGAAGACCAGATTGTTGCCGGACGTTTTCGGCAGGACCTCTTTTATCGCATCAACGTCGTAACCATCAACTTACCTCCATTACGCGAGCGGCGCGAAGACATTCCCGTGCTTGCAAACTATTTTCTAGAGCACCTCAACGCGCGGTTTGAGCGCGAGGCGCCGCCCTTTCCCGAAGAAGCGATGGAGGCCTTCGCGCGCATGGAATGGCGCGGAAACATCCGCGAACTGGAGAATGCGGTCGCGCGCTATGCCATTTTGGGAGCGCTCGACGGCCTCACGGTGGACAACAATTTGAAGCGGCCTGCAAACCCCGTCAAACTATCCATAGACGGTACCGTTTCCCTAAAAGTAATAGCCAAGCAAGCCGTCCGGGAGATGGAAAGTAACGTAATCCTCCAGGTGCTTCGCGAAAATAAATGGAACCGTCGCAAGGCGGCGAATGCGCTGAACATCAGCTACCGGGCCCTGATTTACAAAATCCAGGAGGCGGGTTTGGCGCAGAGACATCACCGGAAGAGTAGTGCGACCACGGGCGAGACAGCGCAAGTGGCACCTTTGCCTGAGTAGTACGAACGTAGTACCAAGGCAGCGTCCGGCTGCCGATGTCTCTCCTCGATAGAGCGGTGCATCTAACCAGAACTAGTAGGGCACTCCGAAGATGGCAGACTTATGAAAAAATTTTCCGCCACGGGTTGGGTGCGATTTAGAGGCCGCAGGTCGATAGATTCACGACGGGCGAGTTAAATGCCTGATGATGCTAGCTTTAGGCGCGGTGAGAATTGTTCCACTCGAGTTGGCAGTATGGTTAGAAACTTGCACATCTATTTATCGTAGTAGTTTGTCTGATTCTGCGGTGTTTGAGACCACGGAGGAACGGTTTGTACACGGCCTTTTACCAGTTGAAAGAAGAACCGTTTCGCCTTACACCGGACCCGAGGTTTCTCCATTTGGCCGATCCTCACCGCACGGCCCTCAAGGTCCTCCTCCAAGGCGTTCTCCAGCGCAAAGGCTTCACCGTTGTTGCTGGCCCGGTAGGCACGGGCAAAACCACCCTGCTGCACACTGCCTTGCAGATCCTTACCGAAAAGTCGGAAGGACGCGGTCGCCTGGTTTCCGCGTTCCTCGTGAATCCGACACTGGCGCCCGCTGAGTTGTTGGAAGCGGTGCTGGATGAATACGAGATTACCTGCACAGCCACCAGCAAGCCACGGCGGCTCGCCGCGCTCCACCAGATGCTCTTTCAAACGCAGCAACAGGGCGGCACCGCAATCCTCCTGATCGACGAAGCGCACCTGATGAGCATCGAATTGCTCGAGGAAATTCGCCTGCTGGGTAACACCGACACTTACCAGGAAAAGCTGTTGCAGATCGTGCTTTGTGGCCAGCCGGAGCTGTTCGCCGTCCTTCAGCGGCCTGAGCTGCAGGCCCTGCAGCAGAGAATCGCAAGCACCTGCTTGCTGCGCCCCTTGAGCCTCCCCGAAACGCGCGCCTACATGGCGGAGCGCCTCCACGCGGCGGGCTTGCGCGGATCGAGTCCTTTTACCGGCACCGCGGTTGAAGTCATCCACCGTCTGACCAACGGCGTCCCCCGCTTGATCAACCTTTTGTCGGACGCCTGCTTATCGGTGGGCTTTGAGCTGAAACGAAAGCAGATCGACCAAACCCTCGTCGAGCAAGCCTCGGAAGATGTTCTCGGTCTGGTCAGGGGCCCGTTCTCGCCCGGTGGTGGATCCGGCGTCGGCGCAAACGGAAAAAAGGACCAAACTCAATCGCAAGCGCCTGCGGAAGAAAAAACAGCGCGGGAGGAAGCGGTTCCCGCAACTTCCTGGCCCGACGAAACCCCACTGCAGGCTCACGCAGCGGTGGCCGGCAGCGCTCCAAGCGCTCCTGTAACCATCGGCCTCGCTCCGACCTTGTCTTCAGCCGCGACCGCCACGATAGTGGCCGACGAACGCCGGGCCGCGAAGCCGTCGCCTCGTGAGGGTAATTGGACCAGATCCACCTTCGACGTCCTGATCGACGCCCTAAAACAAGGCCGCGCCGTCTCCCGAGAGTAGTCCCCGACCGCCCGTCACCTGTGTGTCACTCCGCTCAGATTTAACCGCTGATTTGCGAATGCCGCGGTTCAGGGGGCATGTAGGGGAATGTAGTGCGCGCTTTGACGCGGTGACGTCTCTTAGGCGGGAACCTCGGCGGTAACATCCCCCACCGAAAAATAAGTGCAATCCGGATGATGAAAAGCCAACGCGCTGACACTAGCCTCGGGATCCATCATCATCCCCTCGGTAAGCTGCACGCCGATTTCCTCCGGCCGCAACAACTTCCAAAGCGGCGCCTGGTCATCCAGATCCGGACACGCCGGATACCCAAAGCTGTACCGCTTCCCGCGATACCGCGAAGTAAACCGCTGCGCCATGGTCATCTCCGGCGGATCAGGGAACCCCCAATCCTCGCGAATGCGGCGATGCAGCCATTCGGCGCAAGCCTCCGCCGTCTCAATCGCCAACGCTTGCAAACCATGCGACTTGAGGTAGTACCCGTCGTTCTTCGCTTTCTCGGAGCGTTCCCGCACGCCCTCTCCCGCGGTTACCACGAACAATGCCACGTGATCGCGCTTACCCTCTCTCGGCGCAAGCACATAGTCGCTCAAGCACAGGAAGTCGCCACCGCGCTGCCTCTTGAAGCGAAACGTGTGCAGCGGCTCGGAGCCGCCCGGAGCGAATAAATGCAATGCGTCGCCTTCAGGCTCCCCCTCAAAAAACTGCCAGACCGCGCGCACCTTCATGAAGGTCGCCGCTTCGCTTTTCACTTCCTCCATCCGTTCGAACAGCTCCAGAGCCTTGGGGTCGCGTTGCGCCAGGCGCTTCTCGAAATCACCTTTGAATCCAAGGTGCCGCCCGAAAAGCATGAACGGGTTGATGTAGCTCCAGACCTCCCGTAGGTCCGGCACCAGGCGCACTTTGCGCTCGAGAGTCGGCACGCCGGGAATCGGCAAATTAGCGCGGACCTTCGGTGAACGCGCCACTGCGGGAAGCTCGGCGACGCGCACGGTAGTCGACACGTTGAAGCCGTTCCCCGACGAAGTATGCGCGCGCATCACCGTCTCGCGCGTGGCCGGGTCCATCAGTTCATTCATCAGCCGCAATCCGGTCATCGCGTCTTTAGCGTAGCAGACCGCTTTCCCATAGCTGGGCGCAATTTTCTGCTCGGTGAATTTGGCCGAAAGCGCCGCCCCGCCCACCAACAACGGAATGACCACGCCGGCGTCCCGCAAATCGCTCGCGGTAATCACCATCTGTTGCGCACTCTTCACCAGCAACCCGGACAGCCCGATCGCGTCCGGCTTATGCTGCTGATACGCGCGGATCAGATCGTCCGGCGGCACCTTAATCCCCAGATTTACAACGTCATAGCCGTTGTTTTTCAGGATGATCTCCACCAGGTTTTTGCCGATGTCGTGAACGTCGCCCTTCACGGTAGCCAGCACGACCTTGCCGCGCTTGGCGGTGTCGGCCTTTTCCATGAATTGTTCCAGGTGGCTCACGCCCGCCTTCATCGCTTCAGCCGACTGCAACACTTCGGCCACAATCAGCTCGTTGGCGTTGAACAACCGCCCGACTTCGGCCATGCCCGCCATCAGCGGCCCATTCACGATGTCCAGCGGCGAAACTCCTTCCGCGCGCTTGCGATCCAGGTCCTCAATCAACCCGTCGCGCGTCCCCTCCACAATGTAGTTAGCCAGCCGTTGATCCAGGGGCAAGTCCGCGGCTCGAGTTTTCTCTTTCTTGGTCGCCGACCGAAAGTGCTCTGCGATCGCGGCGATGTGAAATTGATTGACCGCCGCGCGTTGCTCCTTGCGTTGTTCACGCCAATCCGCGGGAACATCGCGCAACAGCTCGGCATGCGAATGATCGGCCGGCAAAGTCGACGGGGGGTGCGAGAACAGCAAATCCTCCGCCAGCTTCCGTTCCTGCTCCGGAATCGACGCAAATCGTTCGATCTTTTCGGTATTCACGATGGCCAGGTCCAACCCAGCCTTCGTGCAGTAGTACAGAAACACCGAGTTCACCACTTCACGCGCCGCCGCCGGCAGCCCAAACGAAACATTCGAGATTCCCAGAATCGTGCGCGTATCCGGCAGCGCCTGCTTGATCAAGCGGATTCCCTCTATAGTCTCCACCGCGCCGCCGATATAATTTTCGTCGCCGGTCGCGCAAGGAAATACCAACGGGTCAAAAACGATATCTTCCGGCGCCAAGCCGTATTTCTCAGTCAATAGCTTGTAGCTGCGCTGCGCAATCGCCAGCTTGCGCTCGCGCGTAAACGCCTGCGCCTGCAAGGGATCCTCGTCGATGCAACCCACCACCACCGCCGCGCCAAAGTCGTGCGCCAGCGGCACCACGCGCTCAAACTTTTCCTCGCCATCTTCCAAATTGATGGAGTTGATGATGGCCTTGCCCTGGCAATAGGTCAGCGCCTGCTCGATGGCCGCCGGATCGGTAGTGTCGATCATCACCGGCGCCTTCACTTTGCGGATCAATTTCTCGTAAAACGGAGGAATATCTTTCTTCTCGTCGCGATCCGTGCTCTGCAGGCACACATCCACAACCTGCGCGCCCCCGCGCACTTGCCGCCGCGCGATCTCGCTCGCCTCTTCCCACTTCTCTTCGGCCACCAAATTCTTAAACAGCCGCGACCCGATCACATTGGTCCGCTCGCCAACCAGCAAAGGCCGTGTGCTGTCGTCGGACTCAATAGTCTCAATGCCCGAGTAAATCGCCCGATGCGCCTCGACAGGCCGCTGCCGTGGCTTTTTGCCGTCCGCCATCTGCGCGATCGCGCGGATGTGCTGCTCCGTCGTCCCACAGCATCCACCCACAACATTCAGCCAGCCATGATCGACAAATTTCTCCAGCTGCGCCGCCAGCGACGTCGGCGTCTCCAAGTATTTGCCTTCTTCGTCCGGCAAACCCGCATTCGGATAACAGGAAACAAACTCCCCGGTAAGCTGGCTCAAAGTCCGGATGTGGTCGGTCATGAACTCCGGCCCGGTCGCGCAATTCATCCCAAACGCCAGCGGCTTGGCAAAACGCAGCGACGCCCACATGGCCTCGATCGTCTGCCCCGCCAGCATCGAGCCCATGGCCTCGATGGTCACGGAAATGATCACCGGTACTTGTGCGCCGATTTCCTTCGACAAATTTTGAATCGCCAGCAGCGCCGCCTTGATGTTGCGCGTATCTTGCGAAGTCTCCACCAGCAGCAGGTCCGAGCCGCCCTCCACCAAGCCTTTCGCTTGCGTGTAGTAGGCTTGGCGCAATTCCTCAAACGTGACGCCGCCCGTGACGGTAATCGCCTTGGTCGTCGGGCCCATCGACCCGCCCACAAATCTCGGCTTCCCCGGTGTACTGGCTTCATCCGCCGCCTGCCGCGCCAATTCCGCCGCCCGCCGGCTCAATTCGTAAGCATCCGCCCCCAAGCCATACTCGGCCAACACGATCGACGCCGACCCGAAGGTATTCGTCTCGATAATGTCCGAGCCCGCCGCCAGGTATTTCCGGTGGATGTCCAACACGACGTCCGGCCGGGTTCGCACCAGGTTTTCGTTGCACCCTTCGAGCGCAACTCCGCCAAAGTCCGCGGCAGTCAACTCGCGCTGCTGCAGCATCGTGCCCATAGCCCCGTCCAGCACCAAAACGCGCTGGCTCAATAACTCCCGCAAGGCTTTCGCAGATTCAGTCAGATTACGCATCTGCTCGAACGTAACTCCTTCAGACTTACTGACGGATATCAACTACACTCCCATTTTACGCGGGTTACCCCCATAATCGAACCTACTTCCATCGAACCGCCGCTTTAAGCCTGCGAATGGTCACTACCGCACCCTGAGATTCCGGTTAGCACAGGCACTCCTGCCTGTGTCCCCGCTCAAGCCACGCAAAGCGAAAGCCACGCGCAGCCAAACGACCGCCCACACCCCCAAGCGTCCAACATGTCACGTAACAATTCGACAACAAGCCCCGGAAAGCCTCTTGCCCGTCCGTACAGTTTTCACTACGCTGGCAATATAGTGGCTACGAAACGCGCTACCACAAAACTGTCGGTCTGTATCCTCTCGCCCCACCCTCTGGTGTTGAGCGAATTCGAGCGCTTGCTCGCCAAGCCCCAGTTCAAGGTCACCCTCACGCACCTTGAATCCGTCTTGGCGCCAGACCTGCGCACGATCGAGCCCCCGCAGGCTCAGGTCTACGTCATCGACGCCCATGCCGCGCGCCCCGCCACCGGCGCTCTGCTGGCCAATATTCTCGAGCGCTATCCGGAAGCGCGCCTCATCGTCGTCGGCGAGCAGCTCAGCGACGCCAACAGTTATTCGCTGCTTCGTTTGGGAGTAAAGGGCTTGCTGACCTACGTGGAAGCGCGCGAGCAATTAGTCCGCGCCCTGCCGCTGGTAGCCGTAGGCGGCTTCTGGGTTCCGCGCTCCGTGCTTTCTGGCTTCGTGGACTCCATCCTCACCGGCCAGGGACGCCGCCTGAAGACCGACGCCGTCACCAACCTAAGCCGTCGCGAGCAGGAAGTCCTCGACTCGCTCCTGGAGAATCTCTCCAACAAAGAAATCGCCAGCAAGCTCAACATCGCCGAGCGCACCGTAAAATTCCACGTCTCTAACCTGCTAAGCAAATTCGGAGTCCGCCGCCGCGCCGACCTGATCCTGCTAACCTTCCAGCGCCGCATGGCCCAACCCTAATTCCAGCGATTCGCCAGCTGATCGCATTTGGCACAGCCATCCCTTTTATCCAGCCACTCCCTGTGTCCCGGTCCATTGTAGGGGTGGGGCTCGCTCCACCCGGCGTATCCGCCAAGCACGCTGCATCGCGAGGCCCAACCACGGCGGCCTTTCCTTAGCCCAACTTCACTCGCATAGCCGCAAAGCTAAAATCCCATGTAGGGGCGTCGCTTTGGCGAGCCCGATCCGTGCCAGCCCTGCGGTATCATGTTTGAGAAGGAAGACGAATCATGAACGATTGGCCATGGATTGCCCCGGTGATCGGCTTTTCGCTCATTTTGGTGCTTGGCTTTCTGCGGAGCAGAGAAAAGCACAGAATGAAGAAAACTTAGGAGCTGGCAAACAGTCCGCCTTCAAACAAGTTCGCGCTGAGCAACTTCTCAATCCGAAAACGTAAATCGCACGATATACCAAAGCGCTTTTAACCCATCTTTCCAGGTAATCTTCTTTCCCTCTTCATACGTCCGGCCGGCATAAGAAATCGGCACCTCGTAAATCCTCCAGGTGCCCTTGGCAATCTTCGCGGTAATCTCCGGTTCAAACCCAAACCGGTCCGACCGCAACTGAATTCCCTGCAAAACTTCCTTGCGAAAAACCTTGTAGCAAGTCTCCATGTCCGTCAGCTTCAGGTTCGTAAAAATGTCCGAAAGCAATGTCAGGGCCTTGTTCGCGACGTAGTGCCAGAAATAATGCACCCGCTGCGGCCCTCCCAGAAACCGTGAGCCATACACCACATCAGCCCGCCCATCCAGAATCGGCTCCAGGAGTTTCGGATAATCTCGCGGGTCATATTCCAGGTCGGCATCCTGCACCAGCACAATATCGCCGGTGGCCTCCGCGAATCCTCGCCGCAGCGCCGCGCCTTTACCCTGATTTTGCGTTTGAAAGAAAAATCGCAAGTCGCGCAGTTCAATCGCATCGGCCCCATCCTGAGCCGGCGCCGACTTCTCCCCGTTCGCCTGCCGCGCCACCATACTCTCCAGAATTTGCCTGGTGCCATCGGTGGAGCAGTCATCGACGACGATCACTTCCTTGCGCGGCTCAGTGTCCAGCACGCGCCGCAGGATTTCATCAATGGTGTTTTTCTCGTTGTAAACCGGAATTACGATCGAGAGCTTGGGATCGGTGAGCTCGGAAGGAGAATACCGTTGGCGCGCCATGCGTGAGGGAATTGTAGCCGTCACGGTGTAGTGAGTAAAGGCAGTCAGCTCCCCGGTCTTCTCTTCCACTACGATTTTTCTTCCTTCAAGGCTTTGTGTTCTCCGATCAAGACTTTGCGCGTTTTTCCGAAGCAGCTATCATATGCGGGCGGCAGTTCGAGCCTTCTGCAGGTTCCTGCTCTTCTTCCGCTCTGTACATCCGGTGATCTCTGTATGGGACCAATCTTTTGACCTTGCCCAATAACTTGTCGAGTAATCTTGTTGAGCAAGCCTTGTAAAGCAGAATGACCACCTTCTATATCGAACAATTCGGCTGCCGCGCCACCCAGGCCGACGGCGCCGCGATCGAACGCCAGCTGCGTGATCGCGGATGCCTGGCCGCACGTAATTCCGCTGCCGCGGACGTCGTCGTCGTGAACACCTGTACCGTCACCGCCGCCGCCGATTCCCAAGCCCGCGACGGCATCCGCAAGATCCACGCCCTCAACCCAGCCGCCCGCGTCATCGTCACCGGCTGCTACGCGCAACGCGCGCCGGAAGAACTCGCCGCGCTGCCCGGCGTCTCTTGGGTCGTCGGCAATTCGCACAAGCCACAAATCCCGGAACTAGCCGCCCGCTTTATGCAAGCAGCCCCCGAGGCATCGGCCTCGCCAGGCAGCTTCATTCCTGCCGAATCGCTCCTCGCTTTCAATCCGTCCGAACCGCTTTCTCTAGCGAGCGCCCCAGCGAAAATTCTGACCGGCGACATTTTCGCGCAAACCGCATTTCTCGCTGCCCCAGTCCTCGGTGGGGAAGGAAATCACACGCGCCCCACGCTGAAAATTCAGGACGGCTGCAACAGCCGCTGCTCCTACTGCGTCATCCCTTTCGTCCGCGGAAAAAGCCGCAGCCTGCCGCCCAACGAAGTCATCGCAGAAGTTCGCCGCCTCAGCGAATCCGGCCACCGTGAAATCGTTCTCAGCGGCATCAACCTCGGCACTTATGGACGCGATCTGTCGCCCCGAATCGAATTCGACGATCTCCTCCGCCGCATCCTCGACGAAACTCCGCTCGAGCGTCTTCGCATCAGCTCGATCGAGCCGCTCGATGTCACCCAGGATTTAATCGCGCTGTTCGCATCAACGCCCCGCATCGCTCAACATTTCCACATGCCGCTGCAATCCGCCTCCGACCGCATCCTTGCCGCCATGCACCGCTGGTATCGCTCCGAACATTACGCGCGCCGCATCGAATTAATCCGCGAAAATCTCCCCCATGCGGCCATTGGCGCCGATGTAATCGCCGGTTTCCCCGGCGAGACCGAAGACGATCACGCCGCCACCATTTCCTTTATCGAGCGATTGCCCTTCACCTACCTCCACGTTTTCTCGTTCTCGAAACGTCCAGGCACCCGCGCGGCCAGCCTGGCCAACGAAGTTCCGGCGGCCGTAATTCATCGTCGCGCTCGTGAACTACGCGCCCTGGGTGGGGAAAAATCCGCAGCTTTCCACCGCACGCAACTCGATGGGAGGCTCGAAGTTCTCACCCTGCGTCACACTTCGCACGCACTCGCGGACACATCCGCGGCAGATTCAAGATGGACTCCCGCCATCTCCAGCAACTACCTCCAAGTTCATTTGGCCGGCGCATGGCCGCCAAATCAAATCGTGCAAGCGCGCGTGGTTTCCGCAGGCGCGGGCCACCTCAATGCAAATCCGGAAACGACCGACATTTTTGCCGTTCAGCACGTCTCGCGTGGGTGAGAAGCTCTCTCTATGCTCGTTCTTGGGATCGCCAGCCTCGACCAGGATTCCGGTGTCGCGCTCCTCGATGAAAAATCAATCCTGGGCGCCATCGAGGAAGAAAAACTGAACCGCTCGCTCGGCGCCGACACCGTTCCCAGCCGCGCGATCACGCGCATCCTCGAACAAAACGGCATCCGCCCCGCTGACCTGACCGTTGCAGCGCTCGCCGACCTTCCGCAACAAGCTCGCCTGCGTGAATCCGGCGTCGGCTCGAAGTTTTCTGCACGCCGCAAGCGCCTATCCGCGCGCGCTCGGGATCTGCGCAAATCCACCTCGATCCCCCAACTTCGCCATCACCTGAGCGGCGGCGTCAAGTTACAGCAATTCGAGCATCACCTGTGCCACGCCGCCAGCGCCTACTACACTTCCGGCTTCGATCGCGCGTTGATTCTCACCCTCGATGGCGGCGGGTCCTCACGGTGCGGCCAAATCTCTCTCGGCGAGATTGACGAAATCCGCCCGCTGCGCACCATGCAGTTTCCCGATTGCCTAGGCTGGTTCTATTCCCGCATCACCGCATTGCTCGGTCTTCGGCCGCACTACGACGAGCACAAAGTGCAATGGCTCGGACGCCAGGGCCAGCCCGAATATCTTCCGGTCTTTCGCAAGTTATTTCGCACCGATCCGCACGGCCTGCCGGTCCTCGATCGCCGTTATTTTGCCGCGGGCCCCGACGAGCGCGGCACCTTTTCCCCGCAGTTTTACCGCGAGCTGAAACTCCACAAAGACAAGTTCCGCGAAGATCCCGCAGTGTGCGCGGCCCTGGCCCGCAGCGCGCAACTCTTCCTCGAAGAAACCGTCCTCGAAGTCGCGCACCGCTTCCAGGCCCACACCGGCGCGGATTCGCTATGCGTAGCCGGCGGCGTTTTCTTGAATGTTCTACTGGTTCGTGCTTTGGAAACGCGCAGCACCTTCGATCGCGTCTATGTTCAACCTGTCGCGGGCAATGCCGGCACTGCTCTGGGCGCTGCTTTTCTCGCCCGCAAAAAACTCTCGGGAAAATCCGGACGCGCCCCGCTGACCACCTTGGCGCTCGGCCCCGACCTCGTTTCCCAGGAGATCAAAGCCGTTCTCGACAACTGCAAAATCATCTACAAATACCTGTCCGGCGAAGAGCAACTGATCGCCGAAAGTATAAAGCTCCTGCAACGAGACAAAATCGTCGCCTGGTGCCAGGGCCGCACCGAATTCGGCCACCGCGCGCTGGGCAATCGGAGTATCCTGGCCTCGCCGTTCTCCGAATACGTGATCGACAACGTAAATCAATACATCAAGCACCGCGCCGATTTTCACCCGTTCGCCCTATCGGTTCCCGCCGAACGCGCCCCCGAATTTTTCGATTGCTCTCCCAACTGCCGCTTCATGGCCTCGCTCGGCACCCTGCGAAACCAAGTACCGGGCCTCGAACAATTCGCCTTTAACGGCCGCGAAGTCCGCGTCCATACCGTCGACAAAAATTCCAACCCCAGTTTCTGGCGCCTTCTCCAAAAATTCGGCGAAACCGCCCCAGCCCCAGTCCTGGTCAACACCTCCTTCAACCTCTTCGGCGAACCGTTAGTCTCCGACCCCCGCGAAGCCGTCCGCAGCTTCTACTGCTCCGGCATCGATGCCCTAGCCCTAGGCTCCTTCCTCGTCGTGAAATAGGGGCACGGGACGACCGTGCCCGCGTCAAGGCACGATGTCAACCTGTCGTGAATTCATTGCTCCATCCACCGACGCGCGGTTGACCGGACAGGTTAGCTCTCGAAAATGACTTGCGCGAAGGCCTGCTCGGCAGTGTGCGTAATACTCACGGCGATGTTTTTCACATTAAGGCGACCCGCGACATTGGCAGCCTCACCGGCAAGCTTGATCGTAGGCCGGCCGCCCTTTTCCCGTACCACTTCCACGTCCACCCAACGAACGCCGCGGCTCCACCCAGTGCCCAGTGCCTTCATCACCGCCTCTTTCGCGGCAAAGCGCCCAGCATAGCGTTCGTATTTATTCTTGAAGCGCTCGCAATATTCCCGCTCATTCGCCGTATAAACGCGCCGCAGGAAAGTTTCGCCATGCCGCTCAATGGCAGCCTTAACGCGCCCCACCTCAGCGATGTCAGTACCCAATCCGACGATCAAGCCCCCTCCGTCTGAAGTAGCACAGGCACTCCTGCCTGTGCTCTCGTAAACCGCGCCACCGCGCCAGCAACAAGCAGAATCGCAACGCAGCCTTGCGCTGATCTCGATTCACTGCGAACTGCGATTATACTGGTAAGCCCATGGCTACCACGAAAACATCGCCAAAGAAACGCAGCAACCCCAAACACCTAAAGTCTCCTCCGACCGAAAAAGTTTGGACCGAGCAAAAGTCACGCGGCGTCACCATACTCCAAGTCCCCGCCTTCGCAAAAATCCCGTGGCTAGTCCACGGCTTCAGCACCCGCACCGGCGGCGTAAGCGAAATCGAAAGCGAAAAAGTCCTAAACCTAGGCGCCGTAGAATGGGACACCCGCGAAAATGTCGAAGAAAACAAACGCCGATTCCAAGCTGCCCTAGGCGCCGCGGATCTGACGCTAGTATCGCTCCATCAGATCCACTCCGACGTAGTCCGTTCCTTCGACGCCGCTCCGTCGAAGCAACACAAAGGTGACGCCTCCACAACAAGTCGCCCCGGCCTGCTGCTGGGAGTACGGACCGCCGACTGCGCCCCAGTTCTGCTAGTAGACCCAAAAAAACGCGTGGTCGCCGCGATCCACGCAGGCTGGCGAGGAACTCTAGCCCGCATCGTCACAAAGACAATCGGCCACCTGCAAATGGAATCCGGCAGCCGCCCGCAAGATCTGCTAGCCGCGATAGGCCCGACCATAGGCGGCTGCTGCTACGAAGTAGGCACCGAGGTCGCCTCCGCCTTTGCCGCAAAATTCCCCAACGCCTGCGACTTTTTCGACGAACTCCGCACCGGCGACGAGCCCAACCCGTTGCAGTGGCTCAACATGATGCCGCCAGGCCATCAACCGCCTCCGAACAAGGTGCTCCTCGATCTGAAGAAAGCAAACCGCGCCCAGCTCCTGGAAGCCGGCGTGCGCGAAGAAAACATCTTCGTCACGCAACTCTGCACCTCCTGCGATGTCGATCGCCTCTTCAGCTACCGCAAAGAAGGCCCATCCAGCGGCCGCCTGATGAGCGTAATCGGCATCCGCCCCTAAACTCGAATCTTGAAACGCGAACCTCGCAGCGAGCGATGTGGGTCCGGATCTGGTTAACAGTCCACCCCCTCCCCCCGGCCTATTTGTGTAAGTGCGGATTCCAAAGGAGTTATGGGCGCATTTTCTGTAAGTTCGCATTCTAAAGGACTTAGCTTTCTAAGCTTCGCCTTCGTTTCGTTTGCTGGGGTTATACGCTCGCCTGTGGTTTTCGCCGGGGACGTTGGGTCGTGGGTCTCGCGGTAGGGGTCGCGGGGGATTGAGCTCGACGGAACGTCGGAGCAACAGAGTGGCGGGCGGACCGCGGGCGTATGACGGGCAAAGCGGAGCGAGGAGATAGGGGCGGGCAACACGACGAAGAATAGCACAAGTTAGATACCTTTGTCAATAAATTACCTTAGGGTATACTGTTCGAACGCGGCGGAGCCTGAATCTCCCCACAAGCCCCCAACTCCTCAAGGGTGAAGGACACGCAGTTCCGGGGCTGGACGGTATCCTGGGTACCATCTGCTTTGAGGAGGATTGCCATACGCTAATAAAGCAGGTTGGACTAATGCCCGAGGCGGTGCGACGGCCACATTCGGACTAGGACGCAGCCAAGTGCTAGGCAGGCACGGGCGGATTCTGACGGACTACGCGGCTTCGATTCGGCCCGCCGCAAGGTATAAGGCAAAAAGCCACGCCGCAACTCTATGGTTACCTTTTTGTTCCTCGTACGTGAGCAGTTTTAAAATCTGCGCGTCGGCCTTGTAGACTTTGCCACCGACTTCAAAAGCGCATGTCTGTTTAATTGGCGTCATGGCTTTCCTCGCAATCAAACAAAGAGAAAGGGAAAGGGAAGAGACACTGGGTATTATAGCTCAGTGCCATTTCGCTTTGTACTGGCCGCGCGTACAGGGTCAACTCGGGATATGATGTTGGGCATAACGCCAAAACGAGTAAATGCCTGCAATGATGGGAACCAGAACAACCACAAAGCCGATCCCTAGTCCGCCGAAGAATGAGTTCGCGTGAATTCTAAGAGAGTAGACGTCGTAAGAGACCGGCCCCGGCCCCGCGATGGCGTGGACTTGTCGGTTTAGCAAGGTCCAGAACAACAGAACCAACGCAATCGAAACACCTGCACCGATCCAAACACCTTTCATTAGCATTGGCTTGCTCCGTTCTAAAAGTAGTTTAGCCTATTGTTGCGGACCCGCCGTCCAGTGAGCGGAGTCCTAGTGGCTCTTCTTCCGGCAACATAATTGACACCTCCAGTGAATTAGCGTATATACACTAATATGTTCTCCTGGGACGCTGACAAGGCCCGGAGGAACTACGAGAAACATGGTGTCACCTTCGAGGAAGCCGCAACCACGTTCGCGATTCCGAGGCGCTCGAAGTGGAAGACATGGAGAATCTGGACTTGTCGGAGCGCCGATGGAAGCGGCTGGCGTTTCTCCACAAGGAATCGCCCTTTGCTAGTTATTTACACGTTTCGGAGGTTGAGCGATGGCGCGGAAACGATCCGCATCATCAGCGCCCGCAAGGCCAGCCGCAAGGAGCGTCAGGTATATTCCCGACAGCGAAATCGATTTCTCCGACATTCCGGAAACGACGGATGAGGAGTTCAAGCGTGCGCGGCGCGTCGGGCGCCCTACAACCGGCCACGCCAAGCAACTCATCGCTATCCGCATCGCCCCGCGCGTGCTGGCCAAACTCCGCCGCCTCGCTTCCAAACAAAACAAGCCCTATCAGACGTTCATCCATGAACTTTTGGAAAAGGCTGTTAGCAAGAGCGGTGCGTAGCGCGCAGTCGACTCTCCCCCGCCTTTGCAGCGGCGAGCTAGACTCGCCATCTTCTTTCCTCCGCCGCCTTCACACCTCGGCGCCGGATCTCTCCCGCTTCCAATCGGGCACAAACGATTCCTCTGGCGCCACGACCCTCCCCAACTCAAAGACAAACGACCCGGAAAACCCCCACTGCCACCAACCCAGCCCGCACAGGATTCATGAAAACATACCAAGCCGCCGAATCCATCGACTCCCCGGTCCGCAAAACATGATCGTAATATCCCTTCTGCCAAAGATCGAACATCCCAATCTTCCGAACCGCCCCAGCAGCCAAACTCTTAAACGCCTGCACCATCCCCGGCAACTCCGACGAATCATTCTCCCCAGTAACAATCAAATGAAGATGATCCGGCATGAAGCAATAGGCATAGACACTGTAGTGCTCCCCGCTAATTTAGACAGTCAGGGCCTCGTTTTTTAGTACACCTGCGAAAGCCAAGAAGGCCTCGTGCGGAGTGCGATTTTGGACTCCTCCGTGAGGCCGGTCGTGATTGTACTCCAC
>Ga0185299_10004515_pt1 | contig 16760 bp, 22 predicted proteins | sample PaiPotPPA55metaG_FD_128002 | JGI IMG/M metagenome (GOLD analysis project Ga0185299, IMG submission 128002) | Iron sulfur acid spring bacterial and archeal communities from Banff, Canada, to study Microbial Dark Matter (Phase II) - Paint Pots PPA... ...
AGATGCCATTTAACTTTCCCGCTCTTCCTGGGCTTTCCTGGAGCGTCCACAAGCGGCCATCGTTTTCAACACGCGTGGCTTCGCACGTGTCGGGCCGCGAAGTGCGGTTGCCGTTCTACGCAGTCACGCTCTATGAGTTCGAGCTGACGATCGAGGGCATGGATTCGAACGGCGCCTATCCTGGCCTCGGGGTGAACTCCCTGCAATCGCTCATGGGTCTTTATATCAAATGTCAAGGCCAGTTCGGGACGTTCCTCTACACCGATCCCACGGACAATGCCGTGACCGGTCAGGCGATCGCGACAGGAGACGGGAGCACGACGGTCTTCACTTTCGTTCGCACGCTCAGCGGCGCGACGGAGCCGGCGTCGTGGGTCACGTCAGTCTCGAACGTCTATCTGAACGGCGTGAATCAATCGTCCGGCTGGACTCTCACGACTCCGAACGCGCTCACCTTCACGACCGCGCCCGGTAACTTGGTCGCGATCACGGCAAGCTTTTCCTACGCCTTCAACTGCCGGTTCCTCGACGATCAAGAGGATTTCGAGAATATCATGAACGGTTTATGGCAGCTGCAGAGCTTGAAGTTTAGGAGCGTGAAGCCGTGAGACACGAGATAACTTAAGGGCAGCCTGGTCTTTCGTTGCCCGATGGCTTGGATAGGTTCGCAATAATCCGGGAACGTATGAGGAAATTCGTACGCCCAATGGGCATTTGGTTTTTCGGCGTTGACGTCGAAGATCATGGGTCACGGGCCGGATTGAGCCGTGGCGCGGAACTTCATAGGTTTGCGAGCGATAAATGAGAGCCGCGACAATTTCACTTATCAACCAAAGGAGAACCATATGACCTTCGGTGAAGCAATCGAAGCCTTGAAAGTCGGCGACCGCGTTTCCCGCGCGGGCTGGCGCGGGGCATGGGCATGGCTCGTTCTTGTTCCAGGATCGGCCGATCTTATCGCCGAGGCCGGAAAACCAATGGCGAGCGTGCTCCCAATCGGTTCCAAGTTCAACTACCTTCCACACATCGATATCGCTACCGTGCAGGGCACTCTTGCCCCGTGGGTTGCCTCGCATGGCGACATCCTTTCCGAGGACTGGTTCGTCGTCGAATCCGCGCATACGGACGACGCCGGAGCATTCTGAGGCCATGAAGCCGATCCAGGAAATTCTCGACGAGGTGACGAGCCGCGCGGACAGTGCGGTCATCGATCTTCTAGGACGATTCTGCGACGAGCTTTCCGCGAATGGGTGGGTCTTCGTTCACAAGAGCCATATTGCGGGGAAGCCGCCGAAAGAAGAAGTTCTGGCTTTTCCCGATCGGCATCGGATGGATTCGTGAGAGCCGCATCGCTCGCCCTCATTGCGTACATCAACGCACTCCGTGCGCAACCAGACGCGCAAGCGATCGTCGCCGACTGCTATACCTTCGCGCTGCTCACCGGCCTGATCCTGACCTACACCAACGCCGACGTGCCGGTGACGCTCAACGGCTACGTCTATGCGGCGAATTCCGTTCTCGTGGATGGCCTGAAATTCAAATGCGCCGCCGGCCTCGAAGTCGATCAGCAGCAAATCACCGTATCCGCAAGAGCGACTGATACGGTCGGCGGCGTCCCCTTTCTACAAGCGTTGCGAAACGGCGTGTTCGACGGCTGCGAGATTCAGCGCGAGCGGGCGTTTCTCAATTCCTGGTCGCCTGCGAACACCGCCAGCCCGATCGGCAGCGTGATCCTGTTCAAGGGCCGGATCGGCACGATCGACAATGTCGGGCGCACGACGGCCCAGATCACCGTCAACTCGGATTTGGTGCTGCTCGATCTGCAAATGCCGCGCAACGTCTATTCGCCGTCTTGCCAGCACGTGCTGTATGATTCCGGGTGCACGCTCGTCAAAAGCGCGTTCGGGGCGGCGGGAACGGTTGGAGCCGGATCGACGCCTTCGACGGTTAACTGGGCTGGCGCCGATCCAAAATTCAACCAGGGGACGATTACCTTCTCATCGGGGGTCAATGCCGGGGTGAGCGCGAACGTCAAAAGCGCGGTCTCTGGCGTGTCGGTGGCTCTTGCCTATCCTATCCTTAACGCGCCCGCGGCGGGCGATGCGTTCACCGTTTATCAAGGCTGCGATCATACCCAATTCACCTGCACGAACAAGTTCGGCAATCTCGCCAATTTCCGGGGATTCCCCTATGTGCCGCAGGCAACTTATGGGATTTGAAAGGAAGTCATGCCGATGATGGAGCCGCGCGAGACTTCCATTGGATCGCAAGTTGACGAGCTCATGGCGCATTTTATCGAGCGGATTGACTGCCTTGCAAAAGACGTGGCGCAAATTAACGCCAAGACCGAGGAGCTTAACCTTCGGCTGCAATTGACGGTTGCTATCGCAATCATATGCGGGTTCATTTTCGGCATTCTGTCTTCGCTGGCGGCGCGCCTATGGTAGGGCGCCGAAAGGGCGACATGCAAGACGGGATGCTCGCCTATTATCTCTCCCAGGCGAAAGCCGCCGACGCGAATGTCGAGGCGAGGGTCGCGCGGGAGCCGTTCGATTTTCGCGATATGAGCCATCAAGACCGGAAGCGGGGGGCGCTGCCACGCCGCCCGCCATTCCAGGTCAATCGTGAGTCGTGACGGCGACCGCGCCGCCAGCGAAGCGAACTGTAGTATGCGCGTCCTTGATGAACCAGGACAGCACGCCGCCGGAGCCGACGATATGCAGACTCGCCCCTCCGTTCAGCCGCCTTTCGGCATCCTCCGCCGCGGTCCGCGCCGCTTCCTCCTCAAGGGCCATGAGCGCCCGGCCGGGAGAACCGGGAAGGCCGATTTGCGAGGAAAGTCTTGCGGTTGCCGCAAGAGCTTGTCTTTGTTTGTGATTTGCCATTATTGCTACTCCATTGATACTGTAGTGTTCAGCTTTGTCCGGCGTGAACAGTGTAGATATACAGTATATTGAGTAAATATCAATTGAAAAGATGGTGAGAAAATGACACAGTTGCAGTGTTTTCTTCTAGGGTGAGCGGCCTCATCATATGCTACGTCATGGCCAGGATCGTCTTGCGGAAAACCAACCGGTGAGCCTCGATGTCTGCCAGCGCCGCCATGTCGTGCGGGAGGCGCAATCGTGGGTCGGCACCCCCTACCATCCGCAAGGCGACATCAAGGGTGCTGGTGTCGATTGCGGGATGCTCTTGGTCCGCGTCTTCGTCGATACCGGGCTTTGCGCGCCGTTCGATCCGCGGCCTTATGCCGACGATTGGTATCTGCACCGGAGCGAGGAGCGCTACCTCGGGTTCATCTTCGACCGGGCGAAGGAAGTGCTCAATCCCCTTCCGGGCGACGTGATGGTCTTTCGCTACGGCCGCTGTTTCTCACACGGCGGCGTCGTGACCGCCGCCTCGCCGCTGACCATCGTGCATGCGTTCCAGCCTGCAATGGCCGTGCTCGAAGAGGAAGTGGCGCGCAGCCCGGCTCTCTGCAGCGCCGCGCGGCATCCGAAATTTTTCAGCCCATGGGCGAAGGAGGAATGACTTCCGCGACGGTGACGAGAACGTTGCTTGATATCGGCGGCCTCTGTTTTGGCGCCGCGGCGTTGATCGATCTGTTGAGGATTCCATGGTGACCCATGCGCGACTGGCTTATTCGCGGGTCTTTCACAATGCACAGCGGTTCCCCCTCTGATTTCAAGATCGAATGCGACGCGCTGACGGACGAGGAAATCGAGACGTTCGCGTTTCTAGTCTCCAAGAAGTTCACCTTCGGCAGTGTGATTGGAATTCCCTGCGGCGGCTGGCCGATAGCGAACAGCTTGCAAAAATATTGCACTCGCTTTGCCGGCGCCCGCGTGCTCGTTGACGATGTTTGGACAACCGGGGAGAGCATGGAACTCGCGAGGCAGTACGATACAGACATCGGCGTCGTTCTCTTCGCGCGCGGCCCGTGCCCAGCCTGGGTGCGTCCGGTTTTCCAGCTCTGGCGCACGGAGCGCTGAATGGGCCTCCTGAGACAAGGCAATCCGGCGACCGTCTGGAGATATAACGGGCTGAGTATCCAGTCGTCGAGCAACTCCGTCCCGATCACAATCCTTTATGGCACCAACCGGCTCGCCCCGAATGCGATCTGGACAGGTGGATTCTATGCGATCCCGCAATATCAAAGAGGCGGCGGCAAGGGCGGCCGCGGGCCTGTCCAAGGCTATAATTACTTCACCTCGTTCCTGATGGGCCTTTGCGAAGGGCCGATCACCGACTACTTTTCGACGTTTATAAATCAGTACCAGACCTTTGGCCTTTACGGATCTGGCCTGGAGCAGGCGACTGGCGGCTCGACGCCGCAGGCGCCATGGGGATATCTGCAAGCGTTTTTCCCTGGGCAAGCGCTCGGCTATAACGGCCTCGCCTATGTCGGCGCGTTCAATTACGGCCTCGGCTCAAGCCCGAACCTGCCCCAATTCTCCTTCGAGATTGGCGGCATAAACAGCATTTGGGGCGGCAACGTCGTCAACGGCCGGGATTCAGATCCGGCGCTGATCATCCAGGACTTTCTCACCAACGCTCAGTACGGCGTCCTTTTCCCGGCGGCGAGCATCGACGCGACGACGCTTCTCGGGGTATCCGGGGATTCTTCCTATCAGACATATTGCCGGGCCTCCTATCTTGCGCTCAGCCCATGCCTGACGAACCAAGAGGCCGCGAATTCCATCCTCGCCCGCTGGTTGCAGCTCACCAACACGGCGGCGGTTTGGTCCGGCGGAAAGCTGAAATTCATCCCCTATGGCGACACCGCCGCAACCAACACGGGCACACTCATAGGCACGGTCACCTTCAACCCGAACGTGACGCCGGTCTACAATCTGGCCGACGACGATTTTGTCCATGAGGACGAAAAAGACCCGCTGGAGGTGGTTCGCTCGGACCCTTATGCCTCCTACAATTGGCAGCGGCTTCAGATCAGCGCGAGTGTCGCCTTTTACGCCGCAGTGCCGATCGACGCCTTTGACCAGAACGCGATCGAGCTGTACGGGCTTCGCATGGCGTCCGACATCACCGCGAGCGAGATCACCGACATTGGAGTAGGCCAGACTTCCGCGCAATTGATCCTTCAGCGCGGTCTCTATATTCGCAACACTTACAATTTCAAGCTTTCATTCGAATATTGCCTGCTTGAGCCGATGGACCTCGTGACCGTCACGGACTCCGCGCTCGGCCTGACCAATACCGTGATCAGAATCACGGCGATCGAGGAAGACGATTCCGGGGTTCTTAGCGTTACGGCCGAGGAATTTCCGCAGGGCACCGCGACGGCCGTTCAATATCCGGTTCAGCCGCCTGCGCCCAACTCGACGAACCAGGCCGTCGTGCCCGCGAGGGTCAACGCGCCAACCATCTTCGAGCCCCCGGCGGCGCTGACCGGCGGCGTCGCACAGGTATGGGCGGCGGTGTCCGGCGGCGTCGCGACGGCCTACAAGCTGGCGGAAGATAGCTCGACCGGCCTCCACGCGGCGACACAAACGATGCTGGCGCCGCGCGCCGTTAACGACACGGTCAGCTTTTCGATTTACGCCCAGGCGGTCGAGCGCAACAAGATCAGGCTGGCCGGGGATACGGGACTGGCGACCATCGGCTGCGAGTTCGATCTCGCGGCCGGGATCGCCGAGACGCCGGATGCCGGCGTAACTCTGGCGACTATCGCACCGGCTGGCGGCAATTGGTTCCAGCTTTCGATCTCTTATCCGATGGCGACGGCTTCGGCGCCGACAATTCGAGTTCAGCTCGAAGCCAGCTTCGGGTCGAACTCCTATGCGGGCGTGAGCGGGGACGGCGCATATGTCTGGGGCGCTGAATTCGCTTGGACAAATTCGACGTCCGGGCTGAGCCAAGCGCCGACTTTCCTGCCAGCGTTTGCGAGCTTTACCGGCGCAGCCTACACGGTCAACGCAGTCGCCACGCCGGAAGGGGCGGCCGGCGTCGCCGATCCGAATTGGGGCGGCGCCTTCGTCTGGATTTCGACGGATAACACGACTTATGGGCAGATCGGGACGGTGCTGGCGCCGGCCCGCCAGGGCGCCCTCACCGCTGCGACGCTCGCGACCGATACGTCGCTTTCGGTCACTCTCGAAGAGAGCGGCGGCCAGCTCTTGGGCGGGACGGCGGCCGACGCGCAAAACGGCGTGACGCTGTGTCTGGTGGAAAACGAGCTGCTCGCCTATCAGACGGCGGCGCTCCTTACCCCGCCGCCGCCGAACGCCTATACCCTCGGCGGCCTCGTCCGCGGGTTCTACGGAACAACGGCCGCGGCGCATTCCAACGGCGCTCCGTTCACTAGGCTCGACAGCGCGATCTTCCAATACAATCTGCCGGCGGCGTTTATCGGCGTCACGCTTTATTTGAAGTTTCAGAGCTTCAACATCTTCGGCAATGCGGTCGAGGACCTTTCCGAATGCGCGGTCTACACCTATACGCCGAGCGGCGCTGGGCAGGCGCCAGGACCGGTGACGGCGGCTTTAGTCGCGGGGACGAGCCTCGATTTTAGATTGGTGAGCGAGGCCGTTTCGGAGACCGATCAATGGGGGGCCGTCACTGAGGGGTTTATCCTCGCGAAAGCCGATCTTGGCGCCGGGATTCCATAGGAGATTAATTTGTCCGTTCAAGTACAACTGCGGCGCGATACCGATGCCAATATCCTCCTCAACAAGGGCGCCGTTGGCGAGGTCTTCGTCGATACAACGGTCTTTCGGACCGTCGTTCAGGACAACGTCACGCCTGGCGGCTGGCCCGCGCCCATCACCCTCTTCGTTGGGAATAGCGGCAGCACAAACAATTCCAACACCGGCTCGGGCGCCTTTGTCAATCACACCCCAACGTTCACCATTCCGGCAAACTTCATGATCGCCGCGCGGGCTTTCCGGGTGACCGCGCATATGCAGATTACGACCGGAACGGCTGTGCCTCTTCTCTCCCATAGGATCTCGCTCGGAACTACCGTCATCGGCACTTGCGGCTCAACTGGCGCGCCGGGGACGAACCAAACGAACGTCGGGTTTGTTATCCAGTGGATTTTCCAAGCGACCCAGGCGCCAAGCGCGGCGTCGAACGTGCAATGCGCCGTGACCACCTCGCCGACCGGCGGCGCTAACTCGGCCCAGGAAAATACCACGGCGATGCCGGTTGCCGTCGCGACCAACGCCGCTCAGGCGCTCACGATCGCCACCGAATGGGCCACGGCCGGAACGGGCACGAACACGATTGCCCTGAACCAATTCATCGTCGAGGCGCTGAACTAAGCGCCGCGCGCCAACGCGCTTTCTTTGGCTAACGAGGCCCGCCAGACGGCGGGATTTTTTTGGGGGCCTGCCAAGATGGCAATAATTCAAATGTGGCCGCAGAACCAGGGGCTCCGGAATATCGTCTCATTCAATGGCCGCGCCTATTCGAGCATTCCAGGGGTTCCAATCCCCGTGCCTGACTTCGACGCGCCAGTCTTGCAGGCGAACGGATGGACACCGTACCCGACGATTGCCGGCAAGACCACGATTACGATGCTGCCGCCAGCAGCATTCCCTACTATTTCATTTGATGGAAGGCAATATAGCACACGTCCTGGAGTCCCGATCGAGGCTCCCCCGTTCGACGCCATAATCCTGCAAGCAAACGGCTGGGCTGTCATTACTGTTAGCACGCTTCAACCGCTTACTCTGAGCGCGGCCATTTTCCATGCCGGCGATCCGCAAGGCACCATAATTGGAACCATCCTCGGGGCAACGCCGGGGTCCGCGATCACTTTCAATTCCCTCAGTCCGGCGGGCGCGCTGCAATTCGCCGGAACGAGCCTGCAAGTTGGCCCGTCGCCATCGGGTTCGCCTTCCACCGTAACGTTCAATCTTGTCGAGACCCTGGCTGGCGCCACGAATACGCCGAACCAAACCAATGGTTTCAGCGTCTCCGAATTGGCGGCTGGGGGCATCCTCGACTTCAGCAACGCGTCAAATAGTGCACTCCTGCTCGTTATTGGTCTCGCAGCATAAGGGTTAGGAATGACCGCAATCAATGTAACACAGGGGTCTGGAACAAGTGTTTTCACCCTTCCATACATACCTCTTGGCTACCAGCAGATCACGTCGCTGTCGGCCGTGCAGACGCTTGCAGTGCCGATCGGCGCAACGGCCGCGCTCATCATGTCCGAGATCGCGAGCGTCCGCTATCGCGACGATGGAACCAACCCGACAGCGACAGTTGGGATGCTGCTCAATGCGGGCGGCTCCCCGCTGCTTTATGCGGGAAATCTAGCCACAATCGCGTTCATCCAAGTAGCGGCGGGCGCCGTGCTCGACGTGCTTTACTACAAGTGAGGATCGTCCAATGAAAACTATCTTGCGTAGTCTTCTCTCTCTCATCTTCGCATTGTCACTCGCCCCAAGCGCATTCGCCCAAGCGGTGGGCGGCGGCGGCAGCAGCAGCAGCGGCGGCACAGTTACTCAAGGCACCCCAGCCTCGTCGGCTAACGCATGGCCGGTCGTCCCGACTATCGGAGGTCTGGCCAATGGTTCCACCAACCCTTTATTCGTGCAACTGACGGCGGGATCTGCGAGCCTTGGCACAGTTGGGCTGAATGCGGGATCAAATATAGTCGGGAAGTTTGGCATCGACCAAACCACGCCCGGCACCACAAACGGAGTATCACTTCTGCCGCTCACCAACGCCCAGGGCGGAAATATCACTCCGGTTGTTAGCGCGGCGCTTGAGGCCAGCCATGTCTTCAAGGCGGCGGCTGGCAATCTCTATTCGGCTTATGCGACGTCAACGACGGGAGCGGCTGGATATTTCGTGTGCATCAACGCGACCAGCATCAGCGCCGGCGCGATTACCCCAGTCGATTTTGTTGCAATCGGCGCCGGGCCTACAACGGTCGGAATCAATTATAGCCCTGGCCCTCCGGCCGCCTATTCGACCGGCATAGCTTGCGCCGTCACGGTCGCCGCGACGCCATTTACCTACACCGCGCCGGGTAGCGTGATCGCCTATCACGGGCTCGTCAATTAGGCCTAGTAGGAACGGAGCATATGATGCGATTCCGTAGATTTTTTGGTGCGCTGTTACTCTTGCCTCTGGCCGGGAGCGCTCACTCTCAAAGCGTTGGGCAAGGCTCGGGGCAGACGGTTAACGGAGCTGTCCAGGGAACGAATCCAGGCGTTGCTGCAGGGGCCAACCAAACCATCAGCGTGCAAACCCCATCGCTCGATCCGTGTCAGACGCAAGCGCACACATACACCACGATCAATATTTCGACGGCGGCCAACACCAAGATCGTTACCGGAACCGCGTCGAAGAAAACTTATGTCTGCCATCTCTTCTTGTTCGCGGCGGGGACGGACAATGTTGGGATCGTCGAGGGCACTGGAACAAATTGCGCGACGGGGCCGGTTGGGGTCATTGGCGGCGCGACGGCCGCCGCCGGAATAAACCTCGCCGCCAATCAAGGATGGATAGATGGGAACGGCGCGGGCGCGGTCGCCGCGACAGCCACGAACGCCGACGATCTTTGCCTCATCACGTCGGCGGCCGTCCAGCTTTCCGGCGTTGTCGTAACGGCGGTTCAATGACGCGCCTTTCCGCCGCGGCCGCCGCGCTCCGGCGGCGCTCCGTGCCGCTTCCTTTTCAAGGTCCAGCCAAGTCTCTCCTAACGGTGGATGGAAAATGAAGAAATATCTTATTTCTGCTGCAGCACTAATCCTAATGTTCGATGCTGTATTTGCAAACGGGCTGCTGCTCTTGACGGGCACTGGCGGCGGCGCAGTGGGCGTTTTTGAAGACGAATTCTCAGGGCCATTCGCATCGTGGACAAATGTAAAGACGTCGTGCGGTGCTGTAGGGAACGGCACGACCGATGATACTGCAGCGATTCAGACGTGTATTACAAATCTTGCGACGGCGGGAGCGGGTACATTATATTTCCCGGCAGGAACATATAAGATTACATCAACACTTACTGGCACAGCGCTCTATAACGTGCAAATCATAGGCGCGGACCCGGCAACCACTCAAATCTCATGGGCTGGGGCGTCCGGGGGAACGATGTGGCTCACGAACGGGTACCGGTTCAACAGGGAGGCTCGTATAACGTGGAACGGCAACAACGTGGCGGGGACGATCGCGTACCACCAGGAATCGACGAATTACGGGACGACTAACGAGTTCAACGATGAGGTATTTGAGAACGGTACGTATGGGTTTAGAATCGGTGACAATGCGAGCAACGCCGATGACACGGTGACGATTCTGCGGTGCAAGTTTTTAAATCTTACCACGGCTGGGGTGAGCTTGGAGAGTAATAACGCCGTCTCAATCTGGGTATGGGATTCGCTATTTCAAAATGACGGCATAGGTCTTACGAACCAACTTGGGGGTGCCTATCAGGTGCTCTACGATATCTTCCTGAATAACACGACAGATATATTAGACGTAAACGGTGACTTCCTTATTGTACAAGGCAATTATTCCAGCGGGTCTGGGCAGTTTTATCACCACAATCCCGTCGGACAGAACACAAACGAGGACCTGTTACAAGGAAATACGATCGTAAACACGACCAACACGGTCTCCGTAGAGGCGTCGAACCCGCAGCAATTGTTCTTGGTTGACAATGTTGTTTGTAGCACTAATACTGCGCAAACTACTGCGTCTGTCGTACTCAATAATGGTGGAAATACCGGAGGAAATATAGGTAGCGTAGGCAACACTTACACCTCAACGTCACCGCCGACCGTTACCGGACCATCAACTGTTCTGTGGACGCAGCAGGATACAAATGGGGTGAGTTGCCCGGCGGTTACTCAGCCAAGCTATCCAACACCGGTAAACTATGGGCGCCAGATTATTGATGTTGCTGTTGGCGCTTCAGCCGCGACGATTCAGAGCGCAATCAATTCCGCCGTGACCTATCAGGGCTCCCATCCCATTGTCCACCTGCCCGCGGGAAGTTACTCAATCGCAAGTACCATAACGATCCCAGCCAATCTCGATGTTCAGGTCATAGGAGATGGATTTGGGACGCAACTGAATTGGACGGGGAGCGCCGGGGGCACAATATTTTCACTAACGTCTCCGGGCAAGGCTCTGCTGCAAGATTTTTACATAACGTTTGGGAATCTCACGCTCCATACATCCGATGTCCCTGGGGCGAGGATTCAGGCGTGGGGGTTCCTCCCGTTTGCTCCGTCGAACAATAGTTCTACTAGCCTGACTATAACTGGCCTCACAAATACGGCGATCAATTTTTATGATTATTCTGGCGGTTCGGCGGTTGAGGGTGTCGTGACGGGGACCGGCGTGGCCGTGCCAAGCACCGTATCATTTTTTGGGGCTGGTCTCGATGGGTTTGGGTCATCTGGAACGTTTCAGATTACCGGGAACGCTAACGTGCTTGTCGAGTCTTTCTGGCAAGAAAATTCTGGCCAGGTCGGGTCCGGCGGGACAATGGGGACATTCAGCGGAGCCGCTGGAACGATTTCGTTCGTCAGCGGAATCTACTTGGATAAGACAACACAGTCCCCTGCCGTGGTGACTCTGTCCGGATATAATGGGGAGTTCCTTTGGATGACTGGCCACATGCAGGAGTATACCACAACCTTGGATGGTTCTGGCCCCGTTGTAGTCACGAGCCCGTCATCAAGCACAAACGCACTATTCATGGGGGATTATTTTACTCAGACTCAGGTAGGGTTCCCATTCTGGAACGTCGCGGCCGGAGGGCACGTCTATGGAAAGAACAACCAGACCCTCCCCCCCGCCTCCGGGTCCATGCCAACGGCCGATACTGGCGGAACACCGGCCGCGTCTGAGATGACAAACTTTCTTGCTCAGATGCGCTCTCATCTTCCGGCTCAAAATGTCTCTCTCCCGGCCGGGGTCGATGATATACGTTTGGACAGGTTATGGATGAACGGGGCAACTAATTCTCTCACCGTTGTTACTCCATAGGATGTCCGCCAATTGGGTAGTGCGTGACGAAAAATGGTGCCCCGCCGGAGGCGCTTTTCGGTGCGACGATTACTCCGGCATGACAGGCAGTAATTGATGCGCATTCCGATCAGCCTCCCCGGGTTCATCGCGTGGTGTAAGGAATACTGGTGGGTCTACGCGGGCGCATTTCTCATCGTTGTTTGGCTTGGGCATAGCGGATGACGGCTCATGTCACCGCGCCCATGCTGGCGGCGTTCGATCATTTCATTTCCATAGGGTTCATCAAGAACGGAGCAGCCGCCGCAGTTGGGAATTTCTGCCAGGAAAGCGGTGAATTTCTCATTGCTACCATGTTCAGGGAGCACCCCGACTACTCTGGTGGCGTCCCCGAGGCCCTCAAATCTGGGGGCATCGCGGAATGGCTTGGCGACAGAAAGACCGCCTGCATCGCCTTTACCGGACGCGCGGAAACCCGGCTCGGCGTAGCCAAGGGCTCGCTTCTGAATGATCTTGGAACACAGTGCGATTTCGTCGTCTACGAGCTCCAGACAAATCCAAGGTATGCCACTCTTTATCAGCAATTGACCACCGGCGCGAGGTCGATCGCGAATCTCACGGCCAACTTCATGATGGTCTATGAAGTTCCGGCGCTCGCCACCGCCAATCTCGACAATCGCATAGCCCACGCCGAGGCCGGTGTGGCGCGGACATCCGAACTCAAGCTCGCGAGAGAGCCCCAGCCATCCCCAATGGCGACCACTCCGCAGGCTCCGGCAATGAATGTGCCGGGGGCCGTCCTTCCTGCGCCCACGGCGCCCGCTGGGCCGCAAGTCCACGCAATGCCGCCAGTGTCGGCATCCGCCGCTGGTCGCCGCGCGGCCGTCCTCGACAATCTCGGGGCCATGCGCGACGCGCTTCTCGCCGAACGCGCGGCAATCGATGCCGAAATCGCAATCCTCGACACGACAGCCGCAGATTTCGGAAAGCTTGAGGCGATGATCGTACCAATGGCTTTGCAAAAACCAGAAGCCGCCAGCCCGGCGGCCATCCCACCGCAAAGGAAAAAATTTATGAACGCTGTTACGTCAAATCCTTGGACCAGCACCGCCGGGATCGGCGCTCTCATTGGAGCTGGCCTATCCGTCTATCATTCGATCTCAACTGGAACGGCGCCCGACCAGGGGCAAGTCTACCTGATCTTCTCGACGGTCTTGACCGGCGTGGGGCTGCTCTTCTCGAAGGATTGGAACCGGACTGGCGGGTCGGTGTCGGCGGTCACTGGCGCTACCGGACAGCCGACGTCGCTCGTCGATAAGGAAAGTCATCGGTAAGCGTCTATGCAAAACGAGGAAGACTTTACTCGAACAATGCGCGATTTTTTCGCAATCGCGACAAACAGGGACTTGAGAATTATGGCAACCATGCAGGACTTCGACACGAAGGTAACGGAAATCAACACAAAGCTCGACGCAATGAAGGCGCAGCATCGCGATCTCAAAACATCCGTGGACACGGCGATCGTCGATCTTGGAACGGCGGTCGCGGCGGGCCATGCCTCGGTGCTCGACAGCATCATGGCGACGTTGACGGCCTTTAACGACAAGCTGACCGCCATGGGAACGGAAATGACGGGACTTCAGACGGAAATCACGGCGGCCATCGCGGCCGTTCCGCCCCCCAGCGCGGCGGCGGCGGCGAAATAAATGCCGGCCCGCCCCCTGACCGTTGGCGATGTGCAACAGCACGCCGCCACGATCGAAGCGATGGCCGCAGCGTTGCTGACCGGTTTGGCTCAAGGCAAATACGACAAGCAAGTCGCGTTCGCTGAAAACATGCTCACTGATCTTGGGCTTGTTTTCCCGCCCGCCGCGATGGTGGAGCGTGGGGTCGAAGCCTTCTTGCTCATCAACAAAATGACCGCCGGCCGCGGCCCGATCGGGCCGGATGGTCGCGGCGGCTACGTGACGCAATCATGGGCGGATGACCCACGACATCAACTCAGTCCGGATGGAACCTTCAAATGCTGATGACCCAGCTCGCGTCTAATTTTCTCTTCGTGATCAGTCTCATGGTTGTCGGTTCATGGCTCGAAACAATCGGCGGCAAGCATGGGTTCATGGACGAGCTTCTTACGCCGCTCCCACTTGGCCTGAGCGGTGGCGTCCTCGCATTTCTCGAAAGGGCCATGGCGTGAAAATCAAGATCATCGGCGCGGCTGCAGTTGCTCTCTCTTTCTCGGGATTGTGGTTGCGGTTATCGCCTTCGTGGCGGCGGGGCGCCCAATCGCCGATGTTCGCGATTTCACGATCCACGAAATCGCTCCACCACCGCCAGCACGAGGGATAAGGAATGGGCGAAGCCTTTTCGATTCTTGAGAAGATCCACGGATCTGCCAATCTGCACCTCATTTCATCGGCGGAGCTGAAAAAGCTTTGCGACGAACTCATGAAGCATCAATCAATTCAGATTCTCGCCGGGTACCGCGAAGGCGACAACATTGATCAGATTGAAATATTCGTTACCTATCCGCGGGAACTAAAAGAAGGAAAAGTTTGACATGTGTTTCAGTCTCGCTTGGATCGAACAAATTCTCATCTGGGCTGTCATTGTCGTTGCGGTCGTGGCGGTCATCAAGATCCTGATCGCGCTGGTTCTCCCGCAACTGGGCTGGGCCGGTTCCGTCATCATGCAAGTCTTGAACATCGTCATGTGGGCTGTAATCGCGATCTTCGTTATCGTGATTTGCTTTGACCTGATCACCTGCTTAATCAGCTACGCGCCGCACATGTCGTTGCGTTGATGCACGGAAAAATGCGTTCGCCATTAGTTACGCGCCTCGCATACGCGCGCGTTACCGCGTTACGGAGCAGCCTAAATGATCCAAACTATCGAAACGCTGAAAGAGCTGCACGAGCAGCGCTTCGCCGCGATAGATAAGGCGATCGAGCTGGCGGCCGAGGAAATGGCGCGGCGTCTTGACATCTTGAATCACTTTCACGAGCTGTCCCGTGAGAAGGAGCGGGACTTCATCCGCCGGGAGACGTTCGACACATTCGTGCTGCGGGTTGCTGATGATATCGCAATGCTTAGACGGGAAAGCCAAAACGCCATCATCACGACCACGGGCGTGCGTGAAACGGCTTTAAAATCCTTCTCCGAATCGGTCGCGGCGCAGAACACCGAGAATGAAACACGTTTCGGAAGGCTTGAGGCCACCTACGCGAAGTTCGTCGGAGGCATAGCGCTCGCGACGTTCATCTTTCCGCTGATCACCGGGATGCTCATCTACCTATTGACCAAGAGCCCATAAGCGAATTGCGGTATACCCATGGATTGGCGTTAAGGCCAAAAGCGTACAATTCCGTTTCCTGAAGAGCCTGTCCCAAAAGTCTCGCCCTCATCCTGAGGAGCCGCGAAGTGGCGTCTCGAAGGATGAATCCAGTGCGCTTCGCGGCGCCCTCGTCCTTCGAGACGGCCTTTCAGGCCTCCTCAGGATGAGGGCTGACGGTGGTGCTATGGCTTTTGAAACAGGCTCTAAGTGCCGCGCGTCAATGCGCGCATTGGTGGACCGCCGGATCGAGATGTCGATCGAAGGCGACGAAAGCCAGATCGACGATTTGCAAGATGAAATCGCGAAGCTCGAAGCCAAGATCGACGCCCTCACCATGGCGCTCGATGAATCGCGTCCACGGCGCGGGTTTGGTCTCTGAGGTCCGCGACGAGGCGGGTTGGCAAAAGTTCCGGTGATTGGAGACGCGCTCATTGAGCCGATTGAAGATTTACGACGCGAGTTACGGGTTCCTCCGGAAAAGTTTGCTCCCAGCCGCCGCCAAGCGCCTTGTAGAGTTGCACCAGGTTCGCCGATACATTAGTGGTGCTTTGCGCAAGTTGCAGCTCCGCCTGCAACAAGGTTCGTTCAGCGTCGAGGACAGAGATAAAATCCGTAACTCCAGTGACGTACCGCGTCCGGGAAAGAGCCAGCGCCCGGCGGGAGTGGTCGACCTGATCCTTCAGGCGCGTGCGGCGTTGCTGTTCGGTGCGATAAGCAACCAGCGCATTGACAACTTCGTGCCAAGCCTGAAGCACTGTCTTGTGATAGGTAACGGCCGCTTCCTGCTGTTGGATCTCGCGCAGCTCCAAGGTCGATTTGAGGCGGCCAGCGTCGAAGATTGGGATCGACAGGCTCGGCCCCAACACATATTGCAGCGAGCTCCCTTTCCAAAGATTCTTTAAATCGAGCGCGTTGAACCCAACGTTGCCATTCAACTTCACGCTCGGATAGAAATCGGCCACCGCGACGCCGATATCGGCGGTCGCCGCGTGAAGCTGCGCTTCCGCCGCGCGTATGTCAGGCCGCCGGCGCGCGAGTTCGGATGCTATTCCGAGTGGCACGCGCGGGGGCGCCGGCGGTACTGGTTTTGCGCGCGCGAGTTCGCTCCGCAGCGACCCCGGAGGCTCGTCGAGGAGCAGGCTTAGGGCGTTGATCTCCATTGATTCCTGGTTTTCCAAGCCGGGCAGCTGAGCCCTGATGCTCGCCGCTTCCGCCGCCGCGTTTTCGACGTCGAGCTGGGTCGTCAGCCCCCTTGCCGCGCGGGTCTTCGTCAGCTGCAAGATGTCGTTGGTGGTATTGAGATTCTCGTTTGAAATCGCGATCTGGGCCTGCACCCCCCGCAACTGGATGTAATCGCGGGCAAGTTCGGCCAAGGTCGAGACAAGCATGTCACGGCGCTGATTTTCGGCGGCTTCGACCTGCGCACCGGCGGCCTCGATCTGGCGTCTGACGTGGCCCCAGAGGTCGAACT
>Ga0185299_10004518_pt1 | contig 16753 bp, 16 predicted proteins | sample PaiPotPPA55metaG_FD_128002 | JGI IMG/M metagenome (GOLD analysis project Ga0185299, IMG submission 128002) | Iron sulfur acid spring bacterial and archeal communities from Banff, Canada, to study Microbial Dark Matter (Phase II) - Paint Pots PPA... ...
CCGCCGGGTAGGCCGGGACATCCTGCCAAACGGGACGGGCGCACCTGCCCGAGCGTCAGAAAAGTGACGGTGTGGACCTCCGTGGCAGGAAACGTCCAGGTAATGGTGTCGTTGGCGTGAATCCAGATCTCGTTGGGTAAAAACGCAAGCGCCTGATGTGCCATGTTGCCGTTCTGGGCGCCGACCTGCAGTTGCCAGGTATCGGCCACCGCCGCAAGGGGAAGCAGGAGAGCAATCAGCAAGGAGCAAAAACCGATAGTGAAGCGAAATTGCGATGGGAGCCGGTACGTCATAGTTCCTCCATAAAAGCCTGCGCGCCGAGAATGAGCCCAGCCACTCCCTGGGTCAATACAGGGGGGGTGAAACGTAGGTGATCGCGAAACTCCTTGACTGGCTTGGTGTTCTGGGGCGTTGTGACATGGCTGCCAAGGCTTTACAAACGGGGTATACTTCCGCCTGACCAGGAGTCGTCGAGCAGTGGCTAGCCCAGCCAGACCAAACGTCGTACGTTTCGGCTCCTACGAGTTCAACCCCGACTCCAAGGAACTGCGCCGGGAAGGAATGCGGGTTCGGCTGGAAGGCCAGCCAGTTGCGATCCTTAAAATGCTCCTGGATCGGCGCGGGGAACTTGTCACTCGCGAGGAGTTGCAGAAACAGCTCTGGCCGGAGGATACCTTTGTCGATTTCGAGCACAGCCTGAACGCGGCGGTGAAACGATTGCGAGCGGGACTTAACGACTCGGCCGACCATCCGCGCTACATCGAGACGCTGGCACGCCGAGGGTACCGTTTCGTTGCGCCGGTGAACGGCACAGAAACCGGCGGTGAAAGCGTCGACTCAGTGCCGATTGAATCGCGGCCGGAGGGGCTGGTAAGTTTTCGTCGCCGACGGTTGTGGTGGCTGATCGCAGCCTCTACGGTCTTCGTTGTCACCGTAGTCGCGTTCGGTTGGCGTCACCCGCGGCAACGTCCGGTTGCTCCTGCTGAGGCGGTGATTCGTTCCTTGGCTGTGCTTCCGCTGCAAAATTTGAGTGGGGACCCTACACAGGAATATTTCGCCGATGGCATGACCGAGGAGCTCATCGGACGACTTTCCCGCATCCATGGTCTTCAAGTCATCTCGCGCACATCGGCGATGCACTTCAAGAACACGCAACTCTCGGTGCCAGAGATTGCCAAGCTGCTCGGGGTGGATGCCATTGTCGAGGGCTCGGTAATACGAGAGGGTAGTCAGGTTCGTGTTCATGCCCAGTTGATTCGCGGCGCGACCGACCGGCACATATGGGCGGAAGAATACCAGCGAGAATATCGAAGCATTCTCACCGTGCAGCAGGAAGTGGCTCAGAGTATCGCTGAGCGAATCGAAATCAGCCTGACGCCCCAGGAGCGGGGAAGTCTGGCATCTGCGCACCCGGTCGACCCCGAAACTTACGAGGATTACCTGAAGGGTCGCTATTATTTCAACCAGCGGACGGAAGGCCCGCTGAACCGAAGCATCGGGTACTTCCAACAGGCGATCAAACGAGATCCCAGCTACGCCTTGGCCTATTGCGGCCTGGCGGACGCGTACGCGGTGCTCGGGTTTCGCGGAGGAATGCCATCGAAAGACGCTCTGTCGCGAGCGAAGGCTGCAGCGCTCAAAGCCATCAAACTGGATGACACTCTGGCCGAGCCTCACGCATCTCTCGCATTCATCGCCGAGACTCATGAGTGGGATTGGGCAACGGCCGAGCGGGAATACAGACGCGCCTTGGAACTCAGCCCGAGTGATGCCCGAACTCACCACTGGTATGCCGGTTATCTGATGTACATGGGGCGATTTGAAGACGGGATTTCCGAGGCCAGACGGGCCCGGGACCTCGATCCGCTCTCCTTGCCGCTCAACAATGCCCTGGCGGGCAGGTTGCTCGTAGCCAGCCGTTACGACGAGGCGCTGGCGCAAGTGCAGAAAACGTTGGAACTGAACCCCAACTTTGCACCAGCTCACCAGACTCTAGGCTGGGCCTACCTGCATGGCGGAAAGCGCGAGGAGGCCATTCTGGAATTTCGAAAGGCTCTCCAACTTTCCGGAACCGACGACGCGGATCTTGTGCTGGACCTTGGTTTTGCCTATGCCACAGCGGGCAACGGACCGGAGGCGCGAAGGATACTGGCTAAACTAAAAAAGCTACACGAGCGTGGACTTGTGCCATCTGGTTCAATCGCGATTCTCTATGGAGCCTTGGGTGAGTTGAATGAAGCGTTCGCCTGGCTGGAAAAGGCTTACGAGGAGCGCGACCCTCAACTAACGTATCTCACAGTGCCGGGACGTAGATTCGATCCCCTACGTCACGATCCGCGCTTTCAACAGCTAGTGCACCGTATCGGGTTGCCCGGATAATTGCTCCTGGATCAGGGCAATTCGGAAGTTGAACTCATATCCCGTCACCCCACCTCGACTAGTCCATAGGTGTGCTGCCAGCGCGCCCGCATATGAACCAAAGCTCGGCTGATTTCTTCCGCGGAGATTTCCCCGTTAGGGCCGGCTATGACGGCGGCGGCTTCGCGCTTGGCGGCCTCGAGCAAGTGCGCGTCACGGATCAGGTTAGCCACCCGGAAACTCGGCAGCCCCGCCTGGCGCGTGCCAAAGAATTCGCCGGGACCGCGCAGTTCCAAGTCTAGTTCAGCGATCTTGAAACCGTCGTTGGTTTTCACCATCGCGTCGAGGCGCCGCTGCGCGTCTTCGCTTACTTTTCCACCGGTCATCAGGATGCAATAGGATTTGGCGCCGCCGCGGCCGATGCGCCCGCGCAACTGGTGAAGCTGCGCCAGGCCAAAGCGCTCCGCATGCTCGATCACCATCACGGTGGCGTTGGGCACATCCACGCCGACTTCGATGACGGTCGTCGCCACCAGGATCTGCAGTTCGCCGCGCTGGAACATGCGCATGACCTGTTCTTTCAGTTCAGCGTCGAGGCGGCCATGCAGAAGTCCCACCTTCAAGTCGGCGAAAATATTACTGCTGAGTTCGCGATACATCTTGATCGCAGCCTTCAGTTCGCTCTCCTCATTCTCGGCAATCACGGGATAGACCACATAGGCTTGATGTCCGTCAGCAATCTGCTTGCGGACGAACTCCCACACTTTCGGCGACTGATCGTCGGCTACGCAGTGGGTGGCGATCGGCGTGCGCCCCGGCGGCAGTTCGTCGAGCACGCTAAGATCGAGATCACCGTAGAGCGTAAGCGCGAGCGTGCGCGGAATCGGCGTCGCCGTCATAACAAGCACGTCAGGCTCGGCAGACGCAGAGTCTGCGTGGGGAGCGGGGGTTGTGTGGGGACGGGCGCCTTCGCCCGTCCGGCCAAGCGCAGCGCGGCCATCTTCACCCTCTCCCGACTTCCTCATCAATTTCAGCCGCTGCAACACCCCAAAACGATGCTGCTCATCGACAATCACCAGCCCCAGCTTCGCGAACTCAACTTTCTCTTCCAGCAGCGCGTGCGTGCCGATCACAAGCTGCGCGTTCCCCTGCGAAATATGGCGACGCACTTCGCGCTTGCGGTCGTTTTCCAGCGAACCGGTCAGCAGAACGATGCGGTAACCGGCATTCTCCAGAATCCGCCTCGCAGAAAAATAATGCTGCTGCGCTAGAATTTCGGTCGGAGCCATCAACGCCACCTGGCAACCATTCTCAATCGCAATGATGGCCGCCTCGAAGCCCACAATAGTTTTGCCCGACCCGACATCGCCCTGCAGCAAACGCCGCATCGGATAAGGCTTCTCCATATCTGCCGCAATTTCCTTCAGAACCTTTTTCTGCGCTGTTGTGGGATGAAACGGCAAAATCTTCTTGATCGCCGCCCGCACGCGCTCGTCCAGCCGGAATGCGGTCCCGGTCTGCATCTTCTGTTGACGGCGCTTCAACTCCAGGCCGAGCTCCACGAAAAAGAGTTCATCGAAAATCATTCTGATATGTGCCGGGGTCCGGGACGACTGCAAGTTCTCAAAACTTTCACCCGGCTCGGGCCAGTGCACGTTCCACAGCGCGGCGCGCGGAGAAATCAGCCCCAGATGATCCCGCACCGCCGCCGGAATCGGATCCGCCAAATCGGGCGTAAGGTTGTCGAGTGCGGTGCGGATCGCGCGCCGGAACCAGCGCGGCGTGAGCTTTCCAATCGCCTCATAAATGGGAACGATGCGGCCGATTTCCAGCGACTCCGCCACTTTCTTCTCTGCCCCATTCTCGCCCGAGCCGCTGGAGTCCCCTAAGATCTCGAACTGCGGCTGCACGATCTGCAGTTCCCGGCTTCGCTGATCCTCCTCAACTTTGCCGTATAGCGCAATCATCTGCCCGGGTTTGAACTGATCCTGCAAATAAGTCGCATTGAACCATAGGCAGCGGAGGCGGGAGCGGCCTTGCCCCACCGTAAGCTGGAAGATTGGCATGCTGCGCGTGCGAAAGAGGCCGGAGTTCCGTACTTCACCGACCACCGTGGCCATCTCGCCGGCACGCAGTTCGGAAATCCCACGCGGATTCAGGCGGTCCTCATAGCGAAAAGGCAGATAATGAAGCAGGTCGCCAACGGTGTGAATTCCCTTGCCGGCAAGGACTTCGCCGATCCGCGGACCAACGCCCTTCACGTATTGAACCGGGGTGGAAAGTTCGAGCATGCTATTTTCGTGGGGGCGAAAGAAAATAAAGAACGAAAGAATGTTAGCAGGAGCGGACACCTGTCCGCTTGCGCCGCGGACGCCCGGCGAGCACAATCACTTGCTCAGAATTCGCTCCGATTGAAACTCCCGGGAGAGCCGCGGTGTCTAAACCAACGGTGCTGGTAAATTTTCTTCAAGCCTTGCTGGCAATCCTATTGGGCAATCTGGTGTACTTCGTCCTCTTGCCTTGGTTGCCGGAAGTGGCGCGGCACCGTGCCTTCCACCTGGACTTGGGCACGCTTCTGGATTTCTTTTTTTGCGTGGTGGCCTACGGAGCGATCCGCACCGCCAGAAATTGGCGATAGCCGGCCGACGCCCGGGCTCCTTCCGTTTCGACGGCGGTTACTTTCGGAACCTTGGTAACCGCTAGCCCGGTTCGTACAATCTGTTCCAACATGCCGAAACTCGCGGTCTTGTTTGACGCGGGCCAGGCCGTTCTCTCCACCTTCGATTTGGACGAGGTGTTGCAGCGAATCCTGGCGATCGCGCGCGACTATTTTCATTTGCAGAACGTGGCCATCCTGCTGCTCGATAAGGAGGCCAGGCAGCTGTGCGTTCGTTCGCAGATCGGCTGGGATCCAGGCAAAGACGCGATTTGTTTGGGGTGCCACGAGGGCCTTACGGGAGCTTCGGTGTTGAAGAAACATCCGGTCTATGCTCCCGACGTGAGCCAGGACACGCGCTACGTCTGCGCCGCGCAATCCACGCGCTCCGAGCTGGCCATTCCGCTCATGGTGCGCGACGAAGTTGTGGGCGTGCTTGACTGTCAGAGCGAGCGCCTCGATCACTTCGACCATGAAACCATTGAGCTGCTGACTTTATTTTCCACGCAGGCCTCGATCGCGCTGCAGAACGCGCGCTTGTATTCGCTGGAGCGGCAGCGGGCGCGGCAACTGGAGGCGATCAATGCCATCGCGCAGCAAAGCACCGCCGTCATGGAATTGGAAGAACTTCTTGTCCGCGTCTGTTCGGTCATCCAGAAGGCCTTTCAGGTTTCTCACGTATCGCTTCTGCTGCGCGAGGAAGGCGATCTTGTGATGCGGGCACATCAGGGGACTCTAACACCCTGCACTCCCCCCGGCGGGCGTTTTCCGGTCAGCCAGGAGCCTTGGTCGCGTGTGATCGCAAGCAGTGGCACCCTCATCGAGAAAGATCTGACCGCTGCTCCTGAAGCCCTGAGGCTTTTTAAGGAGTCCGCCTCGCGCATGAGCATTCCGCTAATTTCATTCGGCCAGACCCTTGGGATACTCTCGCTGCACAGTTCGCATCTCAACGCATTCCGCGAGAGCGAACTGCAGTCGCTCGAATCGGTCGCCGACATTTGCGCCAATTCCATTCAGAATGCGCACTATGTCGAGCGCGTAAAACAGCTGGCTTACCTCGATGGCCTGACCGGCATTTTCAATCGGCGCTTTTTCGAGTTGCGCATCATGGAAGAACTCGAGCGCGCTCGCCGCTATGGAACCGGCATGGCCGTGATTATGGCGGACATCGATCAGTTCAAGCGGTTGAACGATGAGTTCGGACACCTGCTGGGAGACGAGGTTCTAAGACAAGTGTCTTCCCTCTTCCATCAGCAGCTACGCAAGATTGATGTGGTATGCCGCTATGGTGGAGAAGAGTTCGCGATCCTGCTGACGCAGATCACTACGCCACAGGCCGTCGCCATCGCCGAGAAGTTGCGCCGCCTGGTCGAGAGCTTTCAGTTCCCCGGAGTCCCGCGCACCATTACCATCAGCGCCGGTGTTGCGGCGTTTCCGACTCACGGCAAGAATCGGGATGAAATGGTTCGGGCGGCGGACAGCGGACTCTACGCTGCGAAACAGGCAGGACGGAATCGCATTTGCCTCGCCCGTAATGCGCGCAGCACTTCAAACGGCCAGTAAGAACGAATGGTCCGCGCCTTTAATATCGAACTCGTGCCCCTGCCGCTCCTGGTGTAACAGATTCAACTGCAGCCTCAGCTTTTCTTGATCCCTCTTAAGTTGCCGCTGTTGAAGCCGGGATTGGTTCTTAAGTCTTTCGGCCTGATGGCGTAATCTAGTTTGCTGCCCGCAGAGTTCTGAACGAAGTTCAGAGCGGAGTTCCGTCCGAAGCTCCGTGGCCGATGTGCTGAGGTCTTCGGCGGCCAATTCCATCTGGGGCTGTAATTCGGCAACTTCCTGCCCCAACTCACTCAGTTCGACGGCCGACTCCGCGTCGATCAAAGGACCCTGAAGGCTTTCTTCTTCGAGCAGTACGCCAGATTCCTTCTTGTCTGGCAGAGCCAGGTTCAGGTTCTGCTCTTTCTTATCGCGGACCACACCTACGCTGATGGCCGCTCCGTTACGCGACTTCACCGCGTGCATGAAATCGCTGGTGTCGTGCACCGGTTGGTCGTCAACCTTCACGATCACGTCTCCGGCGTGGAAGCCAGCCTTTTCCGCGCGACTGCCTTTCTCGACGGAGCGCACCAGGACTCCGTTGCCATTCTTTACCCCGAAGAACTCTCCCAGCTGCGGAGTAATGTTTTCCACCATCAGGCCGCTGCGCGCCGAGGACGTGACCATCACCATATTGATCGACGGGATATCGATGTCCGGAATGTGAATGTCAGGAACATGAACATGGAAGTTGTTCATGTTATGCCCCGTCATGGCAAATTCCTTCCCCTTGTCGGCCAGTTGCACTTTCACGCTCACGGGCTGTCCGTCACGGCTCAAGCCGAAAGTTACGATTCGGCCCGGCGGCATCTCGTGGATCATTCTCCGCAACTGCGCTCCGCTTTCAATCGCGGTGCCATTCATCGTCAAGATGACGTCGTGCTCCTTGATGCCCGCTTTGCCCGCCGGAGCATCCTGATCGACCATGGTAACCTCGACGCCCTTTTCCTCTTTCAGTTTCAGGGCGCTCAGGCGTTCGGTGGTCACGTCCGAAATGTCGACACCGAGATAGGAACTGGTGCCGCTCTCTTCGCTGGAGAACACATACGGCTGCACCGGATCCACTGATCCATTCTGTGCGGCCTGTGAAATGCCGAGAAGCAACGGCAACAACACGATGCTGGATGCAACGTATCTGCGCATGGCTACTCCTTAAAATCGTATTTTCGTTCAACCGATCTCTTCTAAAAGAGCTGTCTAACAGGAGCTGTCATCCCGAGCAAAGCGAGGGACGGGTTTTCTCGGCGTGAGCAAGAACCCAGATTCCTCACTTCGCTCGGAATGACACGTGGCTTCGCTGGGAATGACAGGCATTCCTTCGATGCACTAGTTCCGTCAACCTCAGAGCTTCAATGGCCGGCACGCCGGATGCAAATATCCCCGCTCGAAGTATGTACCTTCAGCGTGGGACCTCCGCCGTTCAGCTTGCCTTCGGCCGTCAGCGTCTTCGGCCCCCACTTGTCTCCTTCGCTGCCAATGTGGATATCCGGAAAATCGGAAGTGATGTGGTGCCCGTTGCCCATATCCACGCTGGCGCGCACGTTGACCGCTACATCGCTGGCAATATACACCGTGATGTCGCCCGCACCCGTCTCCAGATCGGAGTCGTTACGCTCGCTGCCGGTATTCACCAGTTTCACGGTGATGCCGCCCGCCCCTGTTTCCGCGCGGGCCGAGGGCACTCCGAAAAGCTCGATGCCTCCGCCGCCGGTCTCCGCGTGAACATGTCCTTTGGCCGAGGTCAGGTGAATGCTGCCGCCGCCGGTTTCAATCTCCGCCGGACCGCCAACGTCACTCAAGTCCACGCTGCCGCCGCCAGTCGATACTTTTACCCTCCCGCTGCATTGCCGCACTTGCACATTGCCGCCGCCGGTCTCGATGGTCGCGCCTTGCGTTCCTGCCTCGATCTCGACGCCACCTCCCCCGGTTTCCGCCACGACTTTGCCGTTGGCATGCCGAACGTGGATGGAACCTCCGCCGGTGTGCAGGCCAAGGTCGCCGCTGACGGCGCCGACATCGATCGACCCGCCTCCGGTTTCCGCGCTCGCTCCTCCGCCAATGTCGTCCAGCTTCATGTTGCCGCCCCCGCTCTCCGCTTCCACCCGGCCGGCGATCCCCGAAGCTTCCACGTTCCCACCTTCGGTTTCCAGCTTGAGCAGCGCCATCGCGCGAGGAACCATTACGGAAAATTCTCCGGAAAAGTGGCGCGGACGTCGTCCACCCTGCCAATCTCCCACGATCCAGGCAGTATCGCCTTTCACGTACGCGGTGACCTTATATTGTTCGAATTGCCGGCGGGCATCCTGCTCGGAAGAATTGCCGAAATGAGTATGAACCACGTAATTGATGCCCTGCTGCTGCCCGCCACGTACAACCACCGAGCCCATGTCAGCCTTGACTCTTAAGTTCTTGACCGCGGCCAGCGACCCTGTGATCTCCTGACCCCAGGATCCGCCTTCGCGAGACATATGTGTTTCCTGCGTCACGGCCACAGGCGCAAGCAGAGCCAGCACACCGGCCAGCCCAACGATTTGTAGCGCACGTTTCAAAATATTCTCCTCATTTCTGATAGTACTCGTAGCGCCGCCGTCCCGGCGCCGTCGCGGGGCGTCTCGCCCACGCACCCTCCGGCAAGTGCCAGCGCTTCCTAATCAATCTCCGGCAACTGTGCCAGCATCGTGCGGGCCTGGGACTTGATGTATTGGCTCGTATCTTTCGCCGCCAGCGCCATCAGCACGCCGCGTACGCTGCCATCGGCCTTCACCGGCTCAATCAGCCGCAGCGCTTCAATGCGCACTCCGGAATTTCCATCATTTACCAGCGCGCGCAATACGGCGTCGCGCACGTTCGTATCGTTCTTGACGTAATTGCCCAGAGCGTCCAGCGACTTCAGCCGCACTCCCGGATTCGTATCGTTTTGCAGCGCATACATCAGCGCTTCCCGCACCTGCGTGTCGCCGCTCTTCTGTGCCAGCAGGTCAACCGAGTCCACCCGCACTCCGGTGTTGTAGTTGTTGCGGGCGGCATAGAGCAACAACTGCTGAATCTTGTCGTCGTTCAGCGACCCTTGCGCTTCCTGCGTCGCCACAGTGTTGTACTTGATGCTGATCTGATTCGTGCCCGGCTGCTGCACAATGGAACTGATGCCGGTTATCGAAGACTCGTTTGGAACAGCAGTAGGATTCGGAGAATTCTGAACAGCGGTTGTAGTGGTGGGCCGTGATCCGTAGAGCTTGTACGTTGCTGTAACCCCGCTGGCAAAACCAAGAATCAAAAGGGCGGACGCCAGCGCCGGGGAGAACCGCATTTGGCGCAGCCAGATCGCCGGATCGAACGCCAGCCGGCTCCAGACACTGCCTTGCTTGGCCGTCTCCAACCCTTCCTGCAATCGCATGCGGGACGCCGCAACCAAGTTGGGCGTGGGATCGACCGCGCGATCCTGCGCCAGCAGAGCGTGAAACTCCTGCTCCGCCTTCAGTTCGGCTGCGCAGTCAGCGCAGCGGGCCACATGCTGCTCCAGTTCATGACGGGCGTCATCCGCCAACTCGCCATAAACCTGAAGCACGATATTCTCTCGAACCCATTCACATTTCATAGCAACCCCGTTTCAAGGTTTCTGAGGTTTCAAAGTTTCAAGGTGACTGAAACCTTGAAACTCTGAAACCTTGAGACCTTGTCTTCATCTCATATCCGCCAGCGCGCCCCGCAACTTCTGCGTAGCGCGAAACAAAGTATTCTTCGCCGTCTCTTCCGTAGTCTGCAAAATCTCCCCCACGGTCCGCAGCTTTAGTCCGTGGTAATGCTTCAACTCGAACACCATGCGCTCGCGCGGCGTCAATTTCTCCAGCGCTCCCGCGATGCGCGCCCCTAACTGCCGGCGCAAAAGATCCCGCTCCGGATTCGCTCCCGCCCTCACATCCGGAACCTGATCGAGCAGATCATACTCCCCGCCGTCGGCGTCTTTCGCCACCGGCGCGTCCTCTTTGCGCACGTTTCGCTTGCGCAAATGATCGAGGCACAAGTTGGTCACGATCCGGTAAATCCACGTGTAGAAGGAACACTCGAACCGGAAACTGCCGATATTCTTGTAAGCCTTGAGGAAGGCGTCCTGGTAGACGTCCTGAGCGTCTTGCTCGGTGCCGGTGAGATGAAGCGCGAGCCGCAACACCGACTGATCGTAATGGCGGACGAGTTCCTCGAAGGCGGCGCGGCTCCCGCGCTGCGCCTCCCTGATCAACATCGTGTCGTCTATGCGGCGTTCTTGCCCAGCCATGCGGCCCCGCGCGGGGATTTGATCAACGCTGACTCTTTCCCTCTCAGCTCTCTCTCTCGAGCGGGCCCCGTCGCCGACCGCAAGTGATACTGCCAGTACACCTGCCGGCATGTGTCGTCCTGTCCTCTGCCACCCAGCATTTGCCGTATCCGGGCTAGCACAGGAATAGACGGGTCGTCAGCCAAACCGTGAGCAGAAATTATAGCTGGATAGAGATTTTTGGGGGAGCTAGGTGACTCTGGGGCAAAGATTTAGGGGGAAACAGAACAATGGTCGACCTGATTTGTCACGGGTCTGGCATGAAAAATGCCCTGTTACTTATGCAAACCTAACGTAGAGACGATGCTTGCAACGTCTCTCTCGGCGCCTAAGCACCTCTTCTCCGGTGATGGGCCCAAAATGGCTCGACGTGAACGCCGCGCGCTAAAGCCATTTGGTTTCGCCATAATTGGTTTCGCCATAATTCGATCGTATGCCGGTAGTCTAATAGCAGATCGAGCGTCTGTATGGGAAAATAGGCCTATGACTGGAGTACAGTTCGTCACCGACAGCAAAGGTCGAAAGGTCGCGGTTCTCATCGACCTGAAAAAGCACGGAGCCCGGCTCCAGGATTTTTGGGACGGCCTTGTTTCCGAGTCCCGCCGCGGAGAAGCGGGAACCCCTCTGGAGAAGGTGAAGGCCGACCTCGTCAAACACGGACGGCTTCGTGAGTAGTTATGCCGTCGAGCTAAAACCCTCAGCGCGAAAGGAACTCGAATCTCTGCCCGATACGGTGCTCGCGCGCGTCCTCCGCAAAATAGAATCCCTCGCAAGTGAACCGAGACCCGCAGGATGCAAGAACTAAAGGGCTACAACGATATGTGGCGCGTCCGAATCGGCGACTGGCGCATCGTGTACATCATCAACGATGCAACCAGATTGGTGAGTGTGACCCGAGTAGCCCACCGCAGCAAAGTGGATGACTAGGCTTCAAACATAAGAAGCAAGGATAAAGGACAGAGCATCGCAGACCTACTCCGCGACCGCTTCCTTCTCGATGACCACCTTCAAATGCGCGGTCACGTCCTTATGCAGCTTGACCGGCACGCTGAACTCGCCCACGGTCTTCAGCGGCTCGTGCAGCTGGATCTTGCGGCGATCCACGTTGAAACCCTTCTTGGTCAGTGCGTCGCCGATGTCGCTCGACGTGACCGAGCCAAAGAGTTGCTCGTGCTCGCCCGTGCGGCGCTGGAACGACACCGATACGCCCTCGAACTGCTTGGCCAGCTCCTCGGCCTGCGTCTTCTCCTTGGCGGAGCGCCGCACCGAGGCGGCCTTCATCTGCACGATAACCGCCTTGTTGCCTTCATTGGCCTGAATGGCCAGTTTCTGCGGCAACAGATAATTCCGTCCATACCCCTCCGCGACCTTCACCACGTCGCCGCGGGACCCCAGCTTCGCGACATCTTCTTTCAGAATGACTTCCATGATAAGTAGCTCCTAGCTGCTAGCTTCTAGCCAATCAACACTTCCCGCCCCGTTTTAGCTAGAGGCTAGAAGCTAGGAGCTAGAAGCTGCTTTTCTACGATGCTCTTCCCGCAAACGGCAGCAGCGCGATATTCCGCGCCTTCTTGATAGCTGCCGATAGCCGGTGCTGATGTGGTGCGCACACGCCGGTCAACCGACGCGGCACGATCTTGCCGCTCTCGGCGACGAACTGGCCGAGCATGCGGTAATCCTTGTAATTGATGTCTTCAATTTTCTCGACGCAGAACTTGCATACTTTCTTGCGCCGGAAAAACTTGCGTCCGCCCCCGCCTTCGCGCGGAGGCCCGCCCGGTCCGCGTCCGCCCCCACCGCCGCCAAACCGCGGACGGTCTCCACCGGGACGATCTCCACTAGGACGGTCTCCGCTGGATCGCGGCCTCTCACTGGGCGCCGATTGCTCCGCTGCTTTCGCCTCTTCAGCCATAATTCTCCTATTTAGTTGGATCGCGTTTGAAGCGACACCTGATTTTTTGTCATTCCGAGCGAAGCGAGGAATCTGCTTTTGCCCGAAATATGCCCGAATCCTGCCGGGAGTTCACGACCCCGCTATGCCGTCGCCGGAGTTTCCGCCGCCGGAACCGCCGGTTCTGCGGCCGCCGCCGGCGCAGCCGGCTGAGCGCTGACTTTCTTCTTTGAGTCTCGCAGTTGCTTGATCTTGTCCAGCCGCTTCTGCTCCTCATCCGTGCGCACAGTAAGGAACTTGATGACCGGCTCGGAGACGCGCAGGCGGCGCTCCAGTTCGTGAATCACCGCGCCTCCGCCCTCGATGACCATCAAAATGTAAATGCCTTCGTGGAACCGCCGCACCGTGTAGGCCAGACGCCGCTTGCCCATCTTGTCGACGCGCTGCACCGTTCCGCCCGAGGCCGGCACCACTGACTGCAAAGTGGAAACCAGTTTGTCCAGATCTTCATCCGTCATATCCGGACGAACAATAAACATCAGTTCATAAGTACGATTCATTCGTTGTCTCCAAATTCACGATTGTCGTCCTGAGGACGCTGCTTTTGCGTCCGAAGGATCTGGGCGAGCCGCGCGAAGCGTCGCGCTTTTTGCGACGCAACAATTGTGCGTTTGGCTCGCATCCTTACAACTCTTCCGGCTCCTTACGGTTAAAGCGGTTCATCGCCGCCGCCGGACCTTCTTTCAAAATCACTTTCACCGCTTCTTCAACGGTGTCCAGAATTCCATCCGCCACCTGCAACTCCGCTTTGCGCAACGGCGCCAGCAGATAACTCTGGCCATCGCTCACCTTGCGATCCGGCGCCACGCCAATCCGAATCCGCAGAAAATCCTGCGTACCCAACGCCCCGATGATCGACTCGATGCCGTTGTGCCCCGCCGAACTGCGCCGCGTATGAATCCGCAGCGTGCCCAACGGGAAATCCAGTTCGTCCTGAATCACAATCAGGTCCGACTCCGGCTTCGCTTCGTACTCCTGCACCAGTTCCCGTACCGAAAGCCCGCTCAGATTCATGAACGTCTCGGGCTTGGCCAGCAGAAGCGGCTGATCCGCAATGACGGCCCGCGCCGTCAAAGCCCGGCATTGCCGGTTTCTCACATCCACACCCAGGTTCGTCGCGATTCGATCAATCGCCAGAAATCCCAGGTTATGCGGCGTGAATTGATACTCGATACCGGGATTGCCCAGACCAATAATCAGTTTCACGCGAATTGGTTCGTGTAGGGACGGGTACCCTTGCCCGTCCGGCTGAGCGACGCTCGGCTGCTCTCACCACGAAGCTATTTCTTCTCCTTCTTCTCAGCCTTCTCCGCCTTCTCAGGCTTGCCCGCCGGAGCCTCGGCACCCTCTTCCTCAGTCTCCTGCTTACCCTTCTTGATAACTTCGGGCTCGGCAGGAGCTCCCGCTTCAGCCGCAACCGCTTCGGGCGTGGCCACCACTTCTTCCTTCACAGAAGTCACGTGCGCCACCGGCTGATTCTCATCGGTAATAAACTTGATCTTGTCCGAATGCGGCAATTCCGAAACGCGCAGCACCTTGCCGAACGTGAGCTGGCTGACGTCGGCATCGATGTGGCTGGGAATATCTCCCGGCAGGCACTCTACTTCGACCTCGCGCAGCATCTGCTCCATGATGCCGCCCTCTTGCTTCACCCCGGCCGATTCACCGACCAGAATGATCGGCACGCTGACCTTCAGCGCCTTGTCCAGAGCAATCCGCTTCAGGTCAATGTGCAAGAGTTTGCCTTTGATTGGCTCATATTGCCAGTCGACGATCATCGCTTTGCTGCGCTCGCCGCCGCTCAGAGCAAGGTCGAAAATCGTGTTATGACCAGTCTCCGAGTTCAGAATGCGCAGCACGTGCCGCGGATCCACGCTGATGGAGAGCGAGTCCTTGCCCGCTCCGTAGACCACCGCCGGAATCTTGCCTTCGCGCCGTACCGCGCGCGCGTCGTTCTTCGTTCCCGCTTCCCGCGGTTGCGCTTCCAATGTGTTCTGTTCCAATACCGTCGCCATAAAGTTTAATTCCTGTCTTAGAAATCAGTATTGAGCTACGAGCTTTGAGCTATCTTTGAGTCAGGAGCTACGAGCAACCGTCTTTGGCTCAGAACTCGCAGCTCATAGCTCGTCATGTAAATAACTTGCTGACCGAAGTCTCTTCATGATTGGCCTGAATTGCCCGGCCAATCAATCCCGCAATTGAGAGGACGCTGATCTTTCCTCCCTTTTCGGTTCGTGCCGCGTTCGCCTCGGCCGTCAGCGGAATCGTGTTCGTCACCACGACTTCCTTGATCACCGAGTTCCGAATGTTCTCCACCGCCGGTCCCGAAAGCACCGCATGCGAAGCGCAGGCGTAAACCGAAGTCGCCCCGTTCTCCACCAGCGCCGCCGCCGTCTTGACCAGCGTTCCCGCCGTGTCAATCAAGTCGTCAATGATCAAGCACGTCCGGCCGTGAACGTCGCCGATTACGTGCATCACCTCGGCAACGTTCGCCTCCATGCGCCGTTTGTCGACGATCGCTAGTGCAGCGTCGACCTTCTTCGCGAAAAATCGCGCCCGCTCCACACCGCCGGCATCGGGCGAAACCACGGTCAAGTTCGGCAATGCCTGCTTTCGGAAGTGGTCCACCAGTACCGGCGAAGCGAACAGGTGATCCACCGGGATGTTGAAAAAGCCCTGCAACTGTGGCGTATGCAGATCGACAATCAAGGCCCGGTGAATTCCCGTGGTCGTCAGCAGATCGGCCATCAGCTTAGACGAGATCGGACTGCGCGGCTTGTCCTTGCGGTCCTGCCGGGCATATCCGAAATATGGCATCACGGCTGTGATCCGTCGTGCCGACGCCCGCTTCAAGGCATCGACCATCAACAGCAATTCAATCAAATTCTCGTCGACACTTGTGCTCCGATTCCCGTGTACCGCGCGGCAGGTTGGCTGCATTACAAAGACGTCAGCCCCGCGCACGTTCTCCTGAATCTGCACATAGCACTCGCCGTCGGCGAACCGAGTCACCTGGGCTTGCCCACGAGGCATGCCAAGAAAATTACAGACCTCATCGGCCAAGGGTTCGTTCGCCGTGCCGCTGAAGATCTTGAACTTCTCGTCGACGCGCGGACGCTGCTTCCGCTCGCCCTTCTCATCCGTCACAGGCGGGCTCTTCTTCTCAACAGCCTTGTCGGTCGGCGTCACTAAAGTAGCCATAGGCAGTTCTCAGTTTCCGGTTCTCAGTTCTCAGTATTTTGAGGCCAGTTCAACTGAGAACCGAGAACTGGCAACTGAGAACTGCTTTCTCTGGCTGGGCCGCTAGGATTCGAACCTAGACAAAGTGCTCCAAAGGCACTTGACCTACCATTAGTCGACGGCCCAGTAAATTGTTGATCGCCCAATTGGAGACTGCCCAATGGCCGATTGTTGATTGAAGCCAAAATAGCGTGCACCTAGATTCTCAATCAACAATCAAAAATCAACAATCAAAATTTCTCGGGGCCGCCACGGACCATGTGGGGACGCGCCTTCGCCCGTCCAGCGAAGCCGAGCGTCCAGGGGCACACATCCCGGCCGCGTCAATCCCCACGCGCCACAATCCGCCGCCAGTAAGCCCGCCGCGGCAATGTCACGGTCGCCTGAGCCGCGAAGCCCTGCTTCCGGAGCCTGGCTGTCGCGCGCACCGCCGCTTCCCGCGAGGCAAACAGCCCATACAGTGTCGAACCGGAGCCCGACAACGACGCATATTTCGCGCTCGCACGTAAAAGCGCGCGCTTTCCATCACTCAGCTCGGGATATTCAGGAAAGACGACTCGTTCAAAGTCGTTTTCAATCCCGGTCCGGACAAGCGCGAGAAGGTAATTCTCGGCCCGGCCCCTTCTTGCCAGGAAAT
>Ga0185299_10004519_pt1 | contig 16751 bp, 15 predicted proteins | sample PaiPotPPA55metaG_FD_128002 | JGI IMG/M metagenome (GOLD analysis project Ga0185299, IMG submission 128002) | Iron sulfur acid spring bacterial and archeal communities from Banff, Canada, to study Microbial Dark Matter (Phase II) - Paint Pots PPA... ...
AGGGCCGATGTGGGTCGCTACTTCACATTCGTATGACTCTTTCATTCACTACACCTCGCCGGTTTAACCGGCGCACCAGGAGAGCGTCATGAAGAGATTTCAGCGTTCCGTCGTGGCGGTGATTGCTGTGCTGGTGTTGGCGGGGCAGATCGTTCCCCAGCAGATCGTTGCCCAGCAGAGTTCCAGAAACGTTGTTATCCATGCCGGGCACGTGCTCGACGTTAAGACGGGCAAGCTGCTGTCGGATCAGACGATCGTCATCGAGGACGGAAAAATTGTAAGCGTTGGAGGCGCAGCGGAAGCGAAGGCGCCGGCTGATGCCATTCGCATCAATTTTCCGAATGCCACCGTCTTACCCGGATTGATTGATGCACACACGCATTTGACCAGCGATCCGAAATTTGGCTATGACCGGCTTGGGATTTCGGTGCCGCGGGAAGCTTTGATTGGTGCGAAGAATGCCCGGGTTACGTTGCAGGCGGGATTTACAACCGTAAGGAACGTGGGCGCGGGAGGATATACCGACGTGGCGTTGCGTGATGCGATCAACGCGGGGGACGTACCCGGGCCGAGAATGCTGGTAAGCGGTCCGCCGCTGAGCATTACCGGCGGACACTGCGACAACAATCTGCTGCCCTCCGAATATCACGCAACATCGGATGGAGTGGCCGACGGAATTGCTGCCGTCCAGCACAAAGTGCGCGAAAACATTAAGTACGGTTCCGATCTGATCAAGGTGTGCGCGACCGGAGGCGTCCTCTCGAAAGGCGACGACCCGCAAGCTTCGCAGTTCACATTGGAAGAGATGAAGGCGATTGTGGCCGATGCCCATCGGCTGGGACGAAAAGTTGCCGCGCACGCGCATGGAGCGCAGGGCATCCTGTGGGCGTCGGAGGCGGGAGTGGATTCGATCGAGCACGGCTCTTACATTGACGATGCCGGAATCGCCGAAATGAAAAAGAATGGCACCTATCTCGTTCCGACACTTTACCTCGGGGATTGGTTTCTGGAGAATGCGGAAAGAAATCACGTTCCCGACTTTCTGCTGGCCAAGGCCAAAGCTGTGATGCCGGCTGCTCGCAAAAACATTGCGCACGCATTCGCGAGTGGAGTGAAAGTTGCTTTCGGCACCGATGCCGCCGTTTATCCGCATGGCCTTAACGCGCATGAGTTTGCGGTAATGGTGAAGTTGGGGCTCTCGCCATTGCAGGCTATTCAGGCAGCGACGGTGAATGCGGCGGATCTGTTGGGCTGGGCTGGACAAGTGGGAAGTCTTGAACCCGGCGCCTGGGCCGATGTTGTCGCGGTCGACGGCGATCCTCTGAAAGATGTGACGACGCTGGAGCGGGTTAAGTTTGTGATGAAGGGCGGCGAGGTGGTGAAGAACGAGTACGCGAAGTAGGGAAGTAGTAGGGACGAATCGCTTCTTAGTCCGAGGCGTGTCTTTGCTGTGCTTTCTGAGTGATCCAGTCCGTCCAGTAGGCCGAGGCTCCACTAGAAAGCAGAGGAGCTTTACCGAGTACGGCACCCGCAAAGTTTCCGATCATGGGCGAGTGCACGTTGGCGTGCACCGGAATGTTTTCACGGATCGTTTCGCCGTACGCAGAGTAGATCAGCTCCGGACCATTGAGTGGACTTAATTCCATTTCACCCTGGGTCCCGCGGATGCGGCATTCGTCACGTTTTACCTTCGAGTGCCAACGAACATCCACGACGGCGCGAACGCCACCGGCGTAGTCGATCATCACGGTTGCATTGTCTTCCACCGCGTAGTGATGAACTGCGTTCGAAAGATGGCCGGTGGCCCGCTGCGGTTGGCCGAAGAAGAAGTTTGCCAAGTCGATGCGATGCGATGCGATGTCGTAGAGCGGGCCGCCTCCAGCTTGCGCCGGATCGATCAACCAGCTGCGATGACTTCCGTTTTCGTCGCGCCATTCGTGGCAGGTGAGCTCAGCCAGGAAGGGCTTGCCGATCACGCCCGCATCGAGCAGCTGTTTTGCGCGCTGTACTTTGGGATAGGCTCTGCGATAGTAGGCGACGCCAAAAGTGAGCCCACTCTCTTGTGCAGTGTCGACCATAGAGCGCGCCTCAGCTTCATTCATGGCCATGGGTTTTTCGCACAGCACATGCTTGCCGGTGCGAAGAGAATGCATTGCCTGCGGCGCGTGGAGGAAGACGGGAGTGGCAACGTAAACCACCTGAACTGCGGGATCAGTGAGAGCTTCGTCGAGAGCGTTCCAAACCTTCGTGTTGTAAGGCTCGGCTTTCGCTGGATCGCGCGTGACCAAACCATACAAGCGGCTTCTGGGCTCAGCTTGAATCGCGGGAATGACGCGCCGGGTTGCGATGTCACCGATTCCAACTACGATCCAGTTCGTCATACCAGGCCATCATAGGCGGGGAATCTACGGCAGGCGAATCTACGGCAGGCAGAAAGTAAAAGGCCGGCCTGAGCCGGCCTCCGGAATCATCTCTTAAGCACTACTTCTTGGGTGCGATTGCGTCCTTGGCGGCCTTGGCAACGCGGAATTTCACCACGGTTTTTGCCTTGATCTGAATGGGTTCGCCAGTCTGCGGATTGCGCCCAACGCGCGCTTTGCGGTGCGCCTTCACTAACCGGCCGAGGCCGGGCACAACGAACACGCCATTCTTCTTGGTTTCTTTTACGGCCACGTCGGCGAGTTGCTCAAGAAACGCTGCCGCAGTCTTGTTTGGAATTTCAACTTTCTCCGCCAGATGACGGACGAGTTGAGTCTTGGTCAAACCTGATGCCATGTTTCCTCCTGAAACAAGATTGGAATTTAATTCCAGTGGGTTTGATCTTATATCAGAGGCCCTGTGGAAAACACCCTTATTCTACGCGGGTTCCGCATAGATAGCACTGCAGCGAGGCCGTTTTTACGAGCTTATTCGCAAAGGAGGGTTCCAAAATGGCCCAAACATGCGTATCAGAACAGTTACTGGAAACGGAGGGGGCGCTCACGTGACTGAAAAAGTATCTCCGCGCTGTTCGGCTTCAGGACTTGCTAGCAAGCATTTCGCAGACGCGGCGGATCATATCTCGCTGGTTGTCGGTGAGCGTTAGAAATTCAAAACCGTAGCGGAGACCGTCGCAATAACGAACAATCGCCCGCACTTTCAAAGGATACGGACTGAGGGGGAGAGGAACGTCCAGGGAAACTATTTCGCCAGTTGCAAGCTTGCCGGTGAGAGTCGCCCCAATGCCATCCTGACCAATTTCGGTGGAGTGCCCCCAGCAACTGCGGAATTCGCCATCCTGGAACATGCGGACGTGCAAGCGAGCGTCGAGGGCAAAGCGGGGAAAGCGGCGAACGTGTGGCTGCGCTGGCTTCGCTGGTTGAGTGGGTACGAGTTTTTTGCCCGGAGCTGCCATAAAGTCGGTGGTCAGTTTCCGTGCAGCAAGTACCCGGGTTCCAGGGGAAGTTTGCCCGCGATCTTGACGATCGCGACGCTGCTGTTGATGGAATACACATCGACCAGGCCAATTGCTCCGGGAAGAGACGCCACCTTGTTGACGAGATCTTCATCGGAGGTGGCGACCAGGATGGCAGGATGGTTGGGGCGCGCGTGATTGGAGGTAACGATTAGACCGTCGACCTCCTTCTCGGACATGCCATAGACTTTTTCAAGCACCACTTTCATGTCGGGAGCGGAAGGCGAGCGCATGACGAAGGTAATGGGCTTGCCGTCAGGCCAGTGATTGTTCTCGGCTTTGCAAATCTTGACTAGCTCTGTGAGGGTGATTGTACCCAGGGCATTGGATTTGTTGGAAACCAGGGCGAGGTCCCGCGCTGACGCCAGCGAAGCGTTCACTACTACAAATAGCAATACTCGCAGAACACGTTGATAGAGCACTCTTGGTCTCCACAGCCTACAGAAATCTTTTGAGAGCATTGTGCGGGAAGAATGGTCATTCGTTAAAGGTAACTAAGGTCATGCGTCGGCGGGGGCAACTGCGGCAAAGGGCGGTGAGAAAAAGGGCAGCTGAGGGGCGCCGGTGTGTGTTTAGGGGTTGGTGGGAGCGATCTCTAGATTTTCAAAAAATGTACAAGGACTCTCTTAGATTTACTAGCCTTGCCGGGTCGCCGTAGTTAATGTTGGTCCACCTTATTCTGTGCGGCCGCCGAGCGACCCTAACGAGCTAGGAACCGCAAGGCTATCGTCGATGTGCGGAGTCGATCTAAGCTCACCTACTATTCATCGAGGAAAACACCATGCGACCACGTACGCTTTCCCGCGCGGGAGCGTTTGCGCTTGCTGCGGCCAGAACGGTAGCTCTGTTTGTCTTCGCTAGCGCGCCTGCGCACGCGCAGACCCATCGCTGGCGTTACGTCGGGTGGGGGTGAGAACGGGAAGGGTGTCGTGTACCAGTATGATCTTCCTTGAGTCCGGAGCGCCGCGCTCCAAATTGCGAGGGCAAGAAGGGCGCGATGGGAGGAAAAGAGCCAGGCGCCGCTGAAGAGCCGGCGCCCAGAACATGTCGTAAAGGTTGGTTCATTTCTGCTTTGAGCGGGCACCGTGAGCGTGCATCACGGGGCGCATCAGAGAGGCGGCTGGCTGCGCTGCGCTGCTTGCCCCGGCCCCGCTCTGCACCTCGAACGTTCCCAGGCCCACCTGAGTAGTATCGACCTCCAGTATGAGGTAGGTACCGCTGTTCACCGTGTAAAAGTTGAAGCTGAAGAAATTGGTAACGGCTTGTCCCCGGCCGTTGCTATCTGGAGCAGTGAAGTTGCTTGTGCTTATACCTTTGTCGAACGTTGTGGCGCCATCATCATTGAGATCGACGATGCCGCTGAAACCGCTGGAGGTTGTGGTGAACTCGGCGATGTCGTCCTCTTCGACGGAGTTGAAGCCTGTTAGGTTTAATCCGAAGCCTTGGGATCCCAGGGTGGTGGCGGCTTGTGCGTAGGCCGTTCCGCTGGTGATGCCTCCATTGTCAATCTCCAGCAACTGGATGCCATTCAGGCCGCCAGCCGTGAAGGGATAGGCGGCAAAGGTGTACGTACCGGGAACATCGCTGGCGGCGCCGTTCACGAAGCCCGTCAGGCTGAACACTGAACGTCCGCCAGTTACAGGGGCAACACTGCCACCGACGGCGGTGGCTGTGTTCACATTGCCGCCGTCGTTAAAGTCCTCGAGTCCGGCCGAGATAGTGCCGCTGTTGTTAGTCAGCCAGCCCCCGGAATCAAGCGGGGTTTGGGCGGAAATATTCTCTCCGGCCATCGTAAACACAAGCTGTCCGGTTGGAATGGAAGTTCCCTGAGCGAATACATCACCCGAAGTAAGCAACAGCCCGTCGGTTTCGATCAATTTCAGGTGCGTATTGTCGATAGGGAAAACATCGAAGGTGTACGTGTCTACTCCGGCGACGGCGAGGGTAGCCACTCCCGGAGCCGTTCCTACAGTCACGGTCGACGTTGTCGGAGTAATTGAACTCGGCGCTCCCGAATATGCGCCGGCGTTGTTAATATCTTCTTCTCCTGCGGTCACCGCTCCTGTGGAATCCAGAGTAAGAGTGCCGACCGCGGCGAATGGGTTGCCCGAGGTGGCGACGCTGGAGATGCCGACGCCGGAGACGCCGAAGGCGTAGGAGCCCGCAAGCTGGGCCTGTGAAACCGCGCTCTGCAGGTCGATGGTACCGCTGCCCGTGCCGTTACCGTCGAATTCAGTCACCAAGCCGTGTGAATTCGAAGTCAGGACAAAATCCAACACGAAGGTAACGCCCTTAGTAGTCGTGCCGGTGCCGGTTGAGTTCTCAACGGTGACCGTTACGCCAAACTTGATTTGCCCGCGGCCGTCGGCAGTAATCTGGTAGGAGCCGCTGATCGCCTGGGCGGCAGCAGAGACGTTTGCACCGGTGATATCGACCGTGCCACTGGAGACGGTGCCAGTTCCGTTGGCAGTGAGAGTGCCCACCATCGTCAGGAATCCTGGAGGATTATTACTATCTACTCCGCTCGACGAAAACACGTAGGTGCCGCTGAGGTTGCTATCGCTGAAGCCGCCGGTGGGAGGAGGCACCACTTTCGGCGAACCGCCGCCGCAGGCAACCAAGAATGTGAGCGCAGAAAGCGCGACGAGCAGGACGAATCCGTTGCGTACTGACATAACTCCCCCCTGGGGTAAATCAATTCTGGAATCGGTCACTGTTAACTCCGAGGTTAGCACAGGAATTCACACGAATTCAGTTGGCTTGAACCCGAACCAAGAAAATTAGTAGCGGGAGCATAAAGAAAAAAATCTAAGTGACATGCAAGCTATACACATCTTTACATTCCCTGTTTGAGTAGGTGGTAGGTTAGATGCAGATGGCGTGCAGAGGGAAATTGCCGGGGACGGGATATCTGAAAGCAGTGCTCTGCCTGCTTGGGATGTTCTTGATGAGCGCGACGAGCTTCGGCTCGCGGGGCCAGGCGGTAGCCCAGCAGGATAGTCCTCAGGCAACCGGTAAGAGCGCAACTGCTCCGGGTAAGACTGCATCCGACAAATCACAAGGCAGCACGACGGCGGGCAATACCGCGGCCAGCAATACCGCGACCGGCAATAACGATGGATTGGTCATTGAACCTGCCGAGTTGCCGCCAACCTATCCGCACGGTCCGTATCAGGAGAAATTTCATGCGCGCGGGAACTACGTTCCGGTGCTGCATTGGCGCGTGGAACGAGGCACATTGCCGCCCGGGATCAAATTGGATGACAACGGGCTGCTGCGCGGCGAAGCGGAGCGGGCGGGAGAATTTCAGTTTGTCGTGGCAGTGCGGGATGGCGGCCAGCCACAGCAGGCGTGGCAGAAGGCATTCACGATCAAAGTGGTGGAGGCGATCACCGTGGCATGGAAGGTTCCGGCGCACGTGAACGCGAACCGCATCGAGGGCAGCGTGGACGTGTCGAATACAACTGTGGACGACATGGATTTGACTTTTGATGTGAAGGCGGTGGCCGAGAATGGGCGGGCCACAGAGATCGGGTATCAGCACTTCCCTTTGAAGAAGGGCACGATGGCGATGACGTTGCCGTTTGGCGAATCGCTCCCGTATGGGGGTTACGTGGTGTACGTCAACGTGGTGGGCGAGGTGGCCAAGCGGAATGCGATTTACCGGGAGCGGATGCAGACGAATGCTCCGCTGCAAGTGCTGGTGGGGCCGTAGGAGAACGGTTCGGCTTCCGGCGTTCGGCTTTCACTCTTCAAATTAAGATTGCCTCGGTACCGCAGCGATTCCGCAACCCTGAATTTGCAGCCAAGATAACCACCTGATTCGATTCGTTTTCTGATCTTCCGCCTTGGCAGGAGCAAATTCGCATTCATTTTTCGATGGCTTTGCGGGGTCTTGTCTTGTATATATGATGTATACAAGGTATAGAATGGCCCTTATATGAGCGATGACTTCCATCGTGCCAAGCGCTCCGCTGCCGAGCGAAACTTTCGCTCCCAGTTTGCTCGCCTCGCGCTCAATCGCTGGTTTCTCCGCGGCTCCTTGTCCGAGCGCTTGGGCAAGTGCGGCAAATCCAACTGCCGCTGCGCCCGCGGCGAACTACACAAGTCTTTGTACCTGGTGCAGAGCCAGGGCGGAAAGCTGCGCCAGATCTGTGTGCCGCAGGCTTGGCAGGAGCGTGTACGGCAGGCCGTCACTGACTATCACAAAATGCAGGAACTCATCGAAGAGGTTTCGGAACTGGAGTGGAAACGACTTAGAGAAAGGAATCGCTAACCGTTCTCCGCCGCCTGATCAGCTACGGCGAAAATGGGGACAAGATAGACGGGCTAAACAAGATTGTGAGCCAGCGGCCCGATGTATTTGTACATAAAGAAAACTGTAATCATGGGCTGTTGAGGGAAGTTTTCCCCAAGGTCCTACCTAACGACGAGTATCCTCGCCGAATCGTTTGGCCCGTTGCTGAACGAGCAAGCTGGCTAGCACAAGCCGAGAAAATCTTGCATTCATTCGGGCTAATTTCAGGGGATGCGCTTGTGCCAGTTACAGCGTAGTCAGCGCAAAAATTAAGAGTTCCGAGGTGGTGTTGGGTCCATTCGTCTCGGCCAGTAGCTCGCTTTTAGACCCTTGCTCGACCTGCTACGGAGCGTCCCTTGCGGGGTGCCGCGCGCGATCTTCGCTTGGGCTCCGGGCTTACCGCCAACCGGAAAAACCTACCCAACGCCTCGGAACTCTATCCTGCCTTCGACTGGGCTTCTCGTTCTCCTCGACCAGCGCTTTGCTATAGACCCTTACTGGCCTTCCCTCTTTTCATTTTTCAATGTGAGGGTGACTCAGCTCGAGCCCCGGACGCTGCACCAACCGGAAAAACTTAAGAAACTGTCAAAGAACGATCCTGTTGTACGCTTTCTATTATTTTCGTCAACAAAAAACCTGCGTCTGCAACCCACGTATTTTCAATCGAGTGCAAGCCGTCCACAGGCCTGTGACCGAATTTTGTGCAGGTTGAGGAGACAATTGCTTGAGGAAAGTGGATCGGACTTGGATGTTGCAGTGTTATGAACGCTTCGCGAGAGCATAATGAGAAGGGTTCAACCTTGCAAATAGGTGTGCATATCTGGCTGAAAGCCGCATCGAAAGAGGCGACGATCGACTCCGGCAACGCATGGACGGGTGCTCGGAAGCTGGAACTTTTCTTGAGTTTCCGGCAGATGATCTGAATATAAGTTGCTAAGGCTTAATTGCTTGACAACACAGCCAACTCTGCTAAAGTGCGAGAAAAGCTGCTGAACCTTAATATTGTAGGTGTCCACTCTATGAAGAATGTCTACGAAGTTTTGCGGCAGAAAGAGATGGAGCTGACCAGACTGGAAAAAGAAGTGGAAGCGTTGCGCTTGGTGGCTCCCTTGCTTTCTGAAGAAAAGGAAATGAACTCCGACATGGCCAAGTCGGTATTGCCCACCGCGGTGAACGGACCGCAGCATCCGATCCGCATACCGGCACCCCCGGCCGTGCCTTCGGCGCAACCCGTGCGTGCGGCCGGGTGGGACGACAACGCCAAGCGCTGGCCCTAGAAACAGCTGCACGTTGCTTTCCGCTTTGCTCGTTATTTGCGCGCTCCCTACCAGCCTGGGACCACGTCCCGGGCTGTCGTGTCTTCCGGCCTCGTGCATCTGGCTTCGAGGCACCGGGCTTTGGTGCGGCTGGCTTTGATTCGGCGGACAAGGACGTTCCACCGGGAACGGCAGCGCTACCGTACAATCTGCTTGAGTTCGGCCAACAGGCGATCCACTTCTTCCACGGTGTTGTAGTGAACGAGGCCAATGCGGAGGAAGCCGCCTGACTTCTCCACGTCCAGGCGTTCTGTGAGGTTCAAAGCGTAGTAGTTTCCGTCCCAGGTAAAGAAGCCGCGCTCGCCTAGCTTGGTAGCAAGGGCTAGCGGAGTTTGCTCTGCGGTTTGATTGATGACGCGCAGGGCGAAGGTGGGGCAACGCTCGGAAAAGCGGGCGGGATCGGTGATGCCGTAGATCTTTATGTTTGGAATCTGGCCGAGGCCGGTGATGAGGCGCCGCATGAGTTGGTGCTCATAATTGTGGATCGCTTGGAAGGCGGCGGTGATGGCGGCGCGGCGCGGGGAAGTGGAGAGACTTCGAGCTTCGCTCAACGGACGGCCGGGGGCGGCCGTCCCTGCATGGTCCGTGCCGAGATCGGCGATGTAATCCACGCAGGCTGCGATTCCTGCGATGCACTCGTGGTTGAGCGTGCCCCACTCCCAGCGGTAGGGAACGGCATCGGTGAGCGGGCGAACCTTGTAAGGATGCAAGTGCCGCAAGTGTTCGCGCTTGCCGAAGAGTACGCCCATGTGTGGGCCGAAAAATTTGTACGTGGAGCAGACCAGAAAATCGCAGTCGAGGGCGGCGACGTCGATCAGGCCGTGCGGGCCGTAGTGTACAGCGTCAACGTAGGCGAGCGCTCCAACGCCATGCGCCAGCCGAATGATGGCTCGCACAGGATTGATGGTGCCGACGGCGTTGGACGCGTAACCAATTGCTACCAGCTTGGTGCGGTCGTTGATTTTGCTGGCGAAGTCGGGGAGATCGATGGTGCAAGTTTCCTCATGAATTTCAGCCCAGCGGATAGTCACGCCTTTTTCTTCGAGCGCCAGCCAGGGTGAGACATTGGCGTCGTGGTCGAGGCGCGTGACCAGGATTTCGTCTCCGGGGCCAAGGTCGCGGCCGATGGCGCGCGACATGGCGTAGGTGAGCGTGGTCATGTTGGGGCCGAAGACGATTTCGTCGGGGGCGCAGTTGAGGAAGTCGGCCATGGCGCCGCGGGCTTCGGCGAGCATGGCGTCGGTGTTGCGGCTGGTCGCGTAGGCTCCGCCGGTGTTGGCGTTGTCGCGGCGCAGATAGTTGGAGATGGCGTCAATCACGCGTAGCGGAACTTGCGTTCCGCCGGGGCCGTCGAGGAAGACGGCGGGGTGGTCGTTGACGGTTTGGACTAGGGAGGGGAATTGGGCGCGGATGTGGGTCAGGTCGAGGGCGGCTGGGGCGGTTTCAGTAGTCGGCATGGTAGTCGTTACAGTTTTATCACGTGAGGGCAGTGGTTCTCCCTACCCCCTGTCAGCGGTTCAACGATTCGGACTCGCCGCGTCAGCGAATTTTCAACAACTTCCTCAAGAAGTACCACCAAGCAGTGCCCGCCACAAAAATCCACATTTATCGAAACAGGAGTAGTGCCAGGCAAGGAAATAAGCCACGAGAGAGATTGGCAGGTCGGCGATCATCACGAGGGTCCAGACAATGACGATATAGGAGAGACTCGGAACCAAGTATCCAGGGGCAGTGTCAGGCAGGCTGCCAAATGAAATGCCGGCAGTATATACACCTTGGCAGAACGGCTCATCGGCCAGAGGATACCAGGCCGATCAATTGTGGCGAGGATCGGCCACCCTCCCCTGCATTTTGAAATCGCTGTTTCGGTTAGACATCAGATGTGCTGCGGGAGATCCTTCACTCCGCCTGAAGAAAGGCTTCGTTCAGGATGACTCCGGACCCGCGGGGCCTGAAGACCAGTCAAATTTTGAAAGCTTTACGCGGCCCTGAAGGGCCGCTCTTCCACAGCACTCTTCCTATTCCAGCGCGCTCTTCTCTACGGCGCACGGTGCCCTACTCGCTCACCGCCCGCAGGAAGTCTGCCAGCATTCCATACGCGGTGGCGTAGAGGCCGGGATTTTCTTCGGTGATGGCGAGGCCGGGGAAGATGTCGGTTTCGAAATAGATGTAGGACGACGTGCCGGCGATTTGCGCCATGGGGTCGGCAAGCGGGACTTGTTCGGGGCAAACGCTGGCGGTGATTCCCCGTTCTGTTTTCTTTGCTCGGCAGGTTAGTTTGTAGGGACGACGTTCTTTTCTGGCTGCCAGCACCGCATCCCCGCTCAGGCTGCGGATTCCTTCGCGCTTGATCTCTGCCAGCTTTACCGGGACATCCATGAGAACCGTGATTAGAGCAGCGGTTTTTACGGCGGCGTCCCAGCCATCGATGTCGTGAGTGGAGTCGGTTTCGGCGATGCCGAGCGATTGCGCCCTCTTGAGCGCTTCGTTGAAAGTGAGGCCGTTTTCCATTTCGCTCAGAATCACATTCGTCGTGGAATTCAGGACTCCATGGAATCCCTTTAGGTGAATTGCGGGCATCTGATCGAAGAACGAAAAGATGGGGACGCCGTCCATTACGGTGGATTCGAAGAGGAAACGCTTGCCGCCGGCGGCGGCCAGATCGCGGAGTTCACGGTAGGCGTGGACGATTGGGCCTTTGTTGGCGGTGATGGCATGGGCTCCGTGATTGAGGGCGGCGCGGATGTGATCGACGGCGGGCTGGCCGGTTTCGACGTTCAGCGATGTGGCTTCGAAGAGGACGTCGGCGCGGGCGGCGGTGAGCCAGTCGCGGATCGTTGCCGGATTTATATCTGATTCCCGGCGTTTGTCGGACAGCGCCTGCCCTGAGCCTGCCGAAGGGAGTGTCCGACCGATACGGGCCCGATCCAATCCATTTGGGTCGGCGATCCATCCCAGGCGGCGGGTTGCGATGCCGGTGATGAGGAAGGCGATTCCGTGGCGGGTGCGGAGTTCTTCAGCGCGGTCGAGCAAGAGTTGCGCGAGCGTGCGGTTGACGTTGCCGAAGCCGAGGAAGCAGAGGTTGTAGGTGCGAATGCCAATTCCCTCGCGCGGGGGCTGAAGCCCAGATCAGTTTACGACGCCAACGCGGCGCTGAAGCGCCGCTCATCCACGGTGCCGCAAGGACGCGCGTTGGTTCAAGCACCGGAACCCAACGGCTAAAGCCGTACCCAATGACTGGTCCTTAGCGGCGCGGCTCAAGCCGCGCCCTTTCAAAACTCGTTTCTTGTTTAGAACGCTAGCCCATCACCGTGGTGTGCTCGGGTTGCACTTTGTACATCACGCGCACTTCGCCGGGCTGGCCGTAGGGATATTTATCGACCCCAAGATATTTCTTGGCCATCTTGTCGATGTGAGCGCTGGCGCCCTCTTCGGTGATCTCGACGACGCGGCCGCGAATTTCGAGATAGCGGTAGGGATTTTCGGGATCCATGAGAGTCATGGCTACGCGGGGATCGCGGCGGACGTTGCGATCTTTCTGCCGTCCTTTAGCCGAGTTGAAAATGATGTGTTCGCCGTCGAAGTCGCACCACACCGGCGTGACTTGCGGCCGTCCGTCGGGCATCAGCGTGCCCAGGTTGGCGAAGGCGCGCTTCTGAAATAGATCGCGGTATTTCTCAGGGATGGCTTGCGACATGAAGACCTCCTTGCGGTCGTGAGGTGTTGAAAGCACATTATAGATCGGGGCAGGGGTTCAGAGTGATTTGCGGCTGGCGGCAGGGCCGAGTAGTCTTGCAGACCATGATTGCAGACAATGATTGCAGCTAAGGAGGAGGGGATGCGACTGAAGGCGCGGCTGATATTTATGAACATTTACGGCGCGACTGGAAATCGCACCCTTTCAAAGCCGAATAGCCGAGCGGCTCTTGGGAAGGAGGCCGGGAGTCGTGCATGGGTGATTGGGCTGCTGGCGTCGATGCTCCTGCTGGCGGCACTCGCAGGCGCGCAGACCACGAAATATCCGCAGACGATTGTGTTCATGACTGACTTCGGCGAGGTGGACGATTCGGTCGCGATCTGCCGCGGTGTGATGTATTCCATTGTGCCCGATGTGCGCATCGTCGACCTCACGCATCAGGTAACACCATTTTCGATTCTCGATGGCGCGCGTTTTCTTTATGGCGCAACGCCTTACTATCCCGCCGGCACTGTCTTCGTGGTGGTGGTCGATCCGACGGTGGGCAGCGCGCGGAAGGCGATCGTCGCTAAATCGAAACGTGGGCAGTATTTCGTACTGCCGGATAACGGGCTGCTCACACTGGTGGAGCAGCGCGACGGCATCGATGCCGTGCACGAGATCACGAATACCGACTGGATGATTGGCACCAAGACCTCTTCGACGTTCCACGGGCGCGACATTTTTTCGCCCGTGGGAGCACACGTGGCGCGCGGCGAGGATTGGACAAAAGTGGGTCCGGAGATGCCGGTCGCGTCGTTGGTTCGCCTGGAAGTGCGGCCCCCGCGTCTCGATGGTCGCGGGGTTTCAGGTGAAGTGATTGCGACTGACGGCCCATTCGGCAATCTGGTGACGAATGTTGCTGCGGACGACTTTCTGAAGCTCGGTTATCAGCGCGGGCAGGAAGTTACGGTGAGAATTGGCGACAAAGAGAAGAAGATCAAGTTTGTGCGAACTTTCAGCGACGTGCCGTTGGGACGGCCGCTGCTATATATCGACTCACGCGGACATGTGGCTATAGCCGTGAATCAAGGGAATTTCGCGGCGACGTACGGGGTGAAGCTACCGGTAGAGCTGTTTATTCCGCGGGCCGTAAAATGAACAGGATTTAAATGCAGCCAAGGCAGATCAGGCCCAGGAGTTCCCTGGGAGGCGCGTAAGTGATTAGGCGATTTCCGGTGATCTTCAATTTTCCGGCAGCGATCCTCGTTCTAGGACTTGGAAGGCCTGATGGCCACCATGGATTCTGCTGGATTGGTTGGGGCCGAGTTCCTGGAGCGCTTTACGGTGGTGTTTGACAATCCTGGTAAACGAATATTGCTTACCCCCAATCGGAGCTACCACGACGCAGCGGAATACGATGAGAGTGGATTGAAGATCCGTGCCGAAGCTCCAGACTTTCACGGTTTTATCGTGACCAGGATTGTGCCCGAGTCGCCCGCGGTAGAAGCCGGAATCGAGCCCGGCGACGTCATCGAGTCCATCGACAATCGCTCGTCACAAGAAATGAGTCTGACGGAGGTGCGAAGCATCCTGCGTCGACCGAAAGCGCGCCGCACGATTGGCTTTTTGCGGGGAAGCAGTCATCTTCAGGTCGTTCGACAGCTGCGCCCTCTCCTCTAGATGAGTATCGCGGCCATGTTGGAGGAGTTTGTGTGACGCGCTCGGTTATTTATCGTCCGCCATACGCGGAAGCACGGCTCGCAGCAGCGCCTCAAAGCTGGTCTTGACGCGCTCGCCGGTTTCAATCACTTCCTGGTGCGACAGTGGCTGGTCGAGAATGCCGGCCGCCATATTGGTGACGCAGGAAATCGCGAGCACTTTGATTCCCATGTGGCACGCGGCAATCGTTTCTACCACTGTCGACATACCGACCAGGTCCGCGCCGATGGTTCGCAGATAGTTGATCTCGGCCGGCGTCTCGTAGCTGGGACCGACCATTGCCGCGTAAACACCCTCCTGCAGCACCATTCCCAGCTTGCCGGCTTCTTCTCGCGCCTTCACTCGATACTCATTCGCGTAAGCCCGTGTCATGTCAGGAAAGCGGACCCCGAAGCGGTCGTCATTCGGGCCTACAAGCGGATTCGCTCCCTGCAGATTGATGTGGTCCCGAATCAGAACCAGTGCGCCTTGCTGGTAATTGGGATTAATTCCGCCGGCCGCGTTGGTAAGAATGACAGCGCGAATCCCCATGCGAGCGAAGACGCGCAGGGGGAAAGCAACTTGCTGCGCCGAATATCCTTCGTAAAGATGCACGCGGCCCTGCATCACAGCAACCGGGACAGCATCCGCCTTGCCAATCACCATTTGTCCAGCGTGACCGATGGCGGTCGAACGCGGGAACGCTGGGATCTCGGTGAACGCGATTCGAGTGAATTCGGTTAACGAATCTGCGAAGCCACCGAGGCCCGAACCTAGGACCAGGCCAATTTGTGGACGCAGAGCGGTGCGCTGTAGAAGGAATTGGGCGGCGGTTTCGGCGAGAGGGAACTGATCGCTCATTGTTAGTGCCGGATTAGGGACCTCGGGGCTAAAGCCCGGTTCATTCTAGCCAGTTTTCGCGGCGCTCAAGCGCCGCTCTTCCACGGTTGAGCTGGCGTCCGTTGTTGGCTGCAAACCTCAGCCGCTAAAGCCTACCTTGTTGCCTTTCGTTACGGCGCGGCTGAAGCCGCGCCCTTTCAAAACCTTCGTGCACCAGTTTTTCCTTCGTAGTTGCTCCGGAGACGATAAGGTCGCATCCCCTCAGAAACTATTTTTGAGGCTAGTCTCATATTTCTTCTCGAACTTCGCGAACTCACCTTCCAGCTTCCACTGCATCCGCGCGCGTTCATTGGCTCCAAGGAATTCTTCGCACGCTGCGGCAGGCTTGTCTGCGCCTGGAGCATCTCCCGCACACGTGGGCGCGATACGAAATACAAGTTTTGAGTCTGTCCAGAGACTCTGGCCGGGCACGAAGGCGTGCTCCAGACTTTGGCGCGCCATGCGCTTCAAATCCACGTAGGACAGGTGATAAGTTTCGATGGCGCGCAAGTATTCGTGCGTCATATCCGAGCGCGACACGCCTTCGTCGTCCGTAGCAAGCGCCACGGGAACTCCGTATTTCATATAGATCGGCAGGGGATGATCGTCTCCGCTCACACCCAGGATCATGTCGTTCGAGGTCAGCGCGATTTCGACCAGCACGTTGTGATCGGCCATCTCGTGCAGCAAGCCGACGGGATCCCGTTCGTTCATCACGTCAACCCCGTGGCCTATCCTCTCTGCATGGCCGCGCTCGATCGACGCGCGAATGTGAAAGGCTAAGTCCTCAGGCGGCACCAGGCCCATGGCAAGTTCGCCCGCATGCAGCGTGATGTGCACCTTGGGATAGACGCGGTGCAGATAATCGAGCATGGCCATATGCTCGTTAAAGTCGTGAATGGGTACGTACCAGTCTTCGGGCATTACGAGATTCAATCCAACAAATCGTGGATCGGAGGAAGCCAGTTCGAAGCCCAGCAGAATCTGCGCGTAGACGATCTGAGGCGGCAGGCCGCGGAGCACCTGATAAAGGTAACGAACGGTGACGCCGCATCCGGGTTCGGCGTCGGCGGTTCCACAGTTGAGAATTTCTTTGGCGCGGGCATCGTCCGCCGCAACTCTCTTGCTCGTTTCGGTGGCAACATCTTTTATGCCTCCACTCAGCAACGCTTCGCGCATCTTGGCAAAATCCGTACTCCATTCGATTTTTGCCGCCAGTTGCGCCGCCGCACCAGCATCCGCGGTATGCATGAATTCAACATACTGCAGATGGTCCAAGCCAGCGCGGTTCGTAGCCGCGGCGATTGCCTCGGCTACGTGGGTATGGGAGGCCAGGCCGAATTTGTCGAATGCGGCGAAGAAATGATCGTGGCCGGATTCGTCGCCCGGCCTCCAGTTGCGCATCGACCAGGCATCGATCATCTGGTT
>Ga0185299_10004520_pt1 | contig 16746 bp, 24 predicted proteins | sample PaiPotPPA55metaG_FD_128002 | JGI IMG/M metagenome (GOLD analysis project Ga0185299, IMG submission 128002) | Iron sulfur acid spring bacterial and archeal communities from Banff, Canada, to study Microbial Dark Matter (Phase II) - Paint Pots PPA... ...
GCTCGATCACCTGCAAAAGGTGCTCGTGGCTCCTCAACTTAACCTCAACTCGCAACCGCGGCTCCCCGTTGTCAGGTCTGATTTCGATCTCGCCGGGTTCACCATTAACCTCGATCGTGCGCCGGTAGCAGTGGGTCTCGACGACCTCCACGCCTGGCGTCGCCCTTGGCCTGAGGAAATTCACAATTGCCTTCCAGTCGAAGGGCGGACGATACGAGACGAATAAGATGATGCCGCCTTTATGCCCATGCGTTCTTGGCGTTTCGTACCTGCGACGAAGTTCGGATGGAGACTGATCAAAAGCAGCCCGCATCGCATGATTAAATTGTCGAATACTTCTGAAGCCTGAGTAGAACGCGATCTTGGTGATCGGAAGCTCGGTCTCCTCGATCAAGCTCCTGGCGAAATGGATGCGGCGGGTTTGCGCGATTCGCATGGGCGGCGCTCCCAAGTGCTGGACGAACAATCTGCGCAGGTGTCGCGCACCTAAACCTACGTGTCCAGCGAGGCCCTCTACATCGCCGTGGTCGAGGCCGCCGTTGAAGATGAGCTTCAGCGCGCGGGAAACTACCGAAGAAGTGCCCAACCATGCGGGCGTACCAGGCGAGGTATGTGGCCGGCATCGTCGGCAGGGGCGGAAGCCAGCAGCTTCAGCAGACGCTGCCGACCGAAACCACCGCACGTTCTCGGGTTTCTGCAGTGGCACGGGACAAATTGGTCGACAATAGACCCGAGTCGTTCGTATCCCTGCGAAAAATCGACCATCGAAACGCCGATCGCGGCTGCGGATTGCCTGCCAACAGATCGCGGGGTCCAACTCGGATGCCTCGTCGGAGTCGTCTTGTTTGAGGCGCCCGCGCGCCAGCGCGTCCGCCAATTCGGCAGGAATGGAGAAGGTGGCATCGATTGCAACATTATTGGCAAGGAATTTGTGCTTGGAGACAGCGCTCATGGAAGTACCTTACTCCGAGCATACACAGAATTGGTTAAATCAGGCTGGCAATTTTGGGACCTCACTTTGAGACGCGCACCGCGTCTACCGACCAACCGACAGTCAGGTCCGAAAGTTGCCATTGCTGCAGCAGGTCGCGTCCGCAATTTGCCAGTCCGTCGATGGCCATTCGTGTACGGTTGGTGGCGTGAAAGCGGTGGACCCGGACAGAAGTCGATTTTCGCGGACGGACGAAACGATTCCGAAAGGAGATTGGTGATCAAATGAAGCGCATCGACGCAGTGATCAAACCTCAGAAGCTCGACGAGGTGAAGGAGAGCCTTACCGCCATTGGAACCACCGGGCTGACGGTGCTCGAGGCAAAGGGTTTTGGCCGACAAAAAGGCCACACCGAGTTGTACCGCGGGACAGAGTACACGGTGGACTTTCTGCCCAAACTCTTTATCAGCGTTGTCGTTCCTGATGATATCGTCGAAGCCGCTGTCAAGGCGATCGCAGACTCCGCCCGCACCGGTAAGATAGGCGACGGGAAGATTTTCGTAACCTCGCTCGACGACGTGATCCGGATCCGCACGGGTGAGCGTGGTCGCGACGCAATCTGATTTTCGTAGAAATGTGACCCGAGGCGCTATTGAGCGCCGCTAAAATGAGAAGGAGTGCTTTCCCATGGCCAGTGTTGCCTACAGACACCCGAGACGATGGTTCGTCAAATTGGTAATCGTCATTTTGTTTGCACAATGGCTTGTCGGCCCGGTGATCATCGCGCATGCCGACGAACCGCAACCGGATCCGGCCGGCATTGCGACTGGCGATAAGACCAGCACTTCTGATGCAGGCGGGACTTCGTTCGTCGTTACGGAACCGACGGATAAAACCGCTCCCGACTACGGCAAGAACAAGAAAGCATTCGACGACTTCCAAGCCCAGGCCACCAAAGAACCGCTGGTGATGAAGCTCGCCGACAATGTGGGGCACCTTCGGATCGCGACGAACTTCACCTGGACACTGCTAACGGGATACCTAGTGCTTTTCATGCAGGCCGGGTTTGCGCTCCTGACCTGCGGATTGGTGCGTAAGAAGAACGCCGGTCACCTTATGATGCTGAATTTCGCGGCGTACGTATTCGCTTTTCTCGCTTACTACGTATGCGGATTCGCCTTCCAGTATGGCGGCGCCGCAATCAATGCTGCGCCCACGAATCTCGGGGGCACTCCCACACTGAATCACTTCCTCCTTGGGGGTGGCCTATGGGGTTTCCTGGGGGGCAGAGGCTTTATGCTGAGTGGTCCTGGCTACGATGCCGGCGTTCTTTGCTTGACACTCTTCGAGGTCGTGTTCATGGAGACGGCCGCTTACATTATCGTTGGTGCCGTCTGTGAGCGGATCACCTTCGGGGCCTTTCTCCTGTGCGAACTCTTCATGGGCGCCATTCTGTACCCTAGTTTTGGCTGTTGGGTGTGGGGCGGCGGATGGCTCTCGCAGTTGGGACAAACCATGGGGTTGGCACACGGTTACGTGGATTTCGCAGGATCGACCGTTGTTCACGGCGTGGGCGGTTTCTGTGCGATGGCAATTTCCGTCATTCTCGGTCCGCGGCTTGGCAAGTATGGGGCAGACGGCAAACCTCGGGCATTCCCAGCTCACAACCTTGTATACGTCGTAACGGGCACCTTCATCCTGCTGTTCGGCTGGATGGGGTTTAATCCTGGTTCCACCCTCGGCTCGAGTGACCTTCGGATCTCTGTAATTGCCGTGAACACCAATCTCTCCGCCTGTGCGGGTGCCGCGTCAGCCATGTTTCTCTGGTATTTCATTTTTGGCAAACCTGACATCACGATGGCTTGCAACGGAATGCTTGCGGGGCTCGTTGCCATCACCGCCCCGTGCGCCTTTGTGTCGCCGAACTCTGCCGTCATGATCGGCATTTTGGCGGGAATCGTCGTTGATCTGGGCGTCCTCTTCAATGAACGCGTGATTAAGGTTGACGATCCTTGCGGCGCTATCTCGGTTCACGGATATGCCGGCTGGCTCGGCGCAGTCTGTGTCGGGATATTCGCCGATGGGACCTATGGTGCCGGTTGGAACGGCGTCGGCGCCACGACCTATCTAGGCAAGGCCGGCCAGGGTGTGACGGGCTTGCTCCATGGAGACCACACGCAATTCTTCACGCAAGTTGGCGGAGCTACGTTCATGGCAATCTATATATTCGGCTTCACCTACTTGGTCTTCTCGTTGGTCAACGCGGTCTCGCCGATGCGAGTCTCGAAGGAGGTCGAGCTTGAAGGCCTCGATGTGCCCGAGTTCGGCTTGCCAGCGTATCCTGAAGACGAAATTGTCAACGCAGAACCTGAAATGGCGCGAGCGTAATCGCGCCCGCAACCGGTAAACAGTTATCAACCCAGGGCTCTTGCCGCTACAACTTTACCTAGCGGCAAGAGCCCTTCTGTTTGCGCCGCGCGGACTTCCATGCACGAAGCAGACTAAAGCCAGGTTGTGGTGCTTGTTGCTGAACTGCAATCGAGGAACGCCTAGAAAGTATGGATGCGCGATGTATCAAACATCTGTCTGCCCGGGCCGGGGCATCGCTGCCACAGTGGCAGGCCGTCATGTAACTGCGCACTCGCCGATCACGCTTGGTCGGTCACGTCCGACACTTGCCATCTCGCGCGCCCACTACGTCCGAAACTGGCCGGTCTTCGAACATGATCCGCTTAAGCTGAGAGTGGGAATGATTGCGAAACCTTCACACGGAGCGAGCGATGAATGTCACAAGTTATACTAACCGAACCACTCATTCGCTATTGAAGATAATCAAAAGTGCGCTCCAAGTTGCTGGACGCACAGGGGTCTCCAACAGCGCTCACTCGGACAGGATCACGCGTCGAGTGGCGCATGCACTCGCCCTCACACCTCGCGGCGGTGTGCGGAACGACGTTCTGGCTATCGACCGTCTCGCAGTTGCACTTCACGTCCAATGGTTCGCGCGGGACGTTCATCCATGGGATAGCGATCTGTCGGAAAGACGCAGAGCTGAGTTGTTCGCTCAGCAATGCCTCAAAGACGTCGACGCCGCGATTCCGCGTTTGTTTGAGCAACTCCCCGAAATTGACATCCTCGAAATCGGAGTGCTGGAGCGTGACTCGAAAACCCGAATCATTGCGGGCGTAGTCCATCGGAGCGACCTTGCCGCACGGGCGGGGTCGTCCTTGGGCATGAGACTCAAGACGATCGGAATCAACTATCGATGCACCGATTTAAAGCTTGAGCCAATCGCATGAGTTTTCGTTGTGCTGTGTCGGACACAGGTCTGTCGTCGGCGCGAGGCGAGAGCATGACTGGCAATTTTCGGACGCGAATGTTCTGACGATGCAGTGATGACCGGAAGTCCCCCTTCTAAAGCGAGCTGCGAGGCAAACCGGGCCCATCGGAAACGTCGAATCGCTGTCTGTTTCAGTAAGCAACGACAAAATGACGAAGACGATGCCTAGATCAACAACCTCCTCGCGATTCGACACCGAACGGACGGGCTCTGGCGGCGCCGATCTCGACACGCGGAATTCCGTCCACGAAAAGAACGACAAATGTGAATCGAATGATGGCCACCCAAGCTCATGGAGAAGGCCGGGCGAGGGACCCGCACTGCACGAGTTTCTGCGGTGGCTTGCGAGATTGCTCGCGATCATGGCGTTGCTTAGCAGCTTCGCCCTTCTGTGTGTTGGCGCGACACCGTTCTTGACCGCCTTGCCGACGGTAGCCTTGCGCGCTTGGATTTTGATTAAGCATCTGCCGCTCTCCGCGCTCCCGCTTTTGCTCGCAGGCTCGTCTTACGTCATATTGCAAGCGATACTGCGACCCCGACCATTGGAATTGCTGAAACGGTTGATGCTTGGAGTAGCGTTTCTGCTCTGGGGCGTCGTGCAGCTCCTGCCCGCCAGCGACCTGGCGGCTGAATTGGGCAACGTGGTCATCGCGCTTTACGTGGCCGATCTCGGACTGATCATTTGGACCGAGCTTCAAGAATGAGGCTGTTCGCTGAGCGTGCGGTGGCGCTCAAGACTACACTTGGCTTTGATGATAAAAATCTCCGCACCATCGGCGAGCTTGCAGTGAAACGAAGCTGTAACGAGCGGCCGGTCCGAGATCTTCGGTCAGGTGAGTTCAGTTAGCTTGCAAGCTTGTAATGTGCCGGCCGAAATCGTGGGGAGCAAGACCAACGAAATTGCGTGTCGAGTCATCCTGAACGGCCAGCTCGCCGCAACGGCAATAGTGTATGGGCGAGCGCTCCGCCTCTAGCTGAATCTTGAATGCTGTTCTGAGGAAGCGGTGACTCCTGAATGACGTGGCGTTCCTGTACAGGTCGGTGGCGGAAAACTGCTCTGCGAACCCACCTAGCAATCTCATCATCTCGATACGAAGCGTACTTAACTGCTGCACGTATTCACGTTCCTAGATGTTTTTACATTACAGGACTGCCGACTTTATGCGATTCGAGTCCCCAGCTTGGAGCACGCTCATCCGCGGCCCATAGATGCATTGCGGCGTAGGCGCGCCACGGCCGCCACAGTTGTGCCGCAATAAGGAATTCATCTTCGGATAGTAGAGGCATCCAAGCGCCTCAACTCACCTCATTATAGCTGATTGGTAAAATGTGGCTGGCAAAATTCGCACATGATGCACCAATAAGAACGGCGATCCTTATTCATACGCGAGCCCATCTCTGCTATCAGAAGTCCACCCGGGAGATTTTGAAATATCTGAAGATCGCACAGGGAGGAACGAGCAACAATCTGTCGCAACATGGGGCCCCATCGAAGACCACGCTACTCTCGCTAAATACCAGCGCAGGCGATCACGTCCGAGAACGCGAGATCGGCAGGCGAATTTTGCATATCTCGTGAGTTGCTGCCAGGGGTAACGAAACCGCTTCTAATGAGCCGCTCTCCGTTCGCGCCCAATCCAGACGACAAGCTTCTGCAGGAACAAAAGATATCGCCCCTCCTCGCGAGTGCTGGCAAGCGCTTTGTTCGGACTCGCCCGGACCCCTACTTCGTCCAATTCCTCCCCTCTTGACCTTCCAGTTGATGGAAGCCTTACATTCCCTCCAGTTCACTGGAAGGTGTGAAGTCATCATGAATACGCATGAACCATTTGTCGCGAAGCGAAGGATATTGGCCATCACCGGCATGACCTGCTCGGGATGCGCCAGCTCCGTGACGAGGGTGCTATCGCGAGTGCCCGGTGTCCAACGGGCAGAGGTCGACTTTGCCGGTGCTCGCGCAGTTGTCGAGGGCTCCGCGGGTCCGGAAGCTCTCGTGGCGGCTGTGGAAGCGGCCGGCTATGAGTCGGAGATCGCCGACGTGAACACCGGGCAAGGGCGAAAGAAATGAGCGCCGTCGAAGCGATTGCTGGTGGGCTCAAACGGGTCACGCTGCCGATCGAAGGCATGACCTGCGCAACCTGCGCTGGGCGGGTCGAGAAAGCCCTGCGCGCCCTGCCCGGTGTGGAAGCCTCTGTTAACTTGGCGAGCGAGCTAGCCGAGGTTCGTTATGATCCCGCTCGCATCGATGCTGGCCTACTCTCCGAAACCGTGGAGCGTGCAGGCTGCACCGTGCCGTACGAGACACGCGAGCTGGCCATTTCCGGCATGACCTGCGCGACCTGTGCCGGGAGGGTCGAGAAGGCGCTCGCGGGGGTCCCGGGGGTCGTCCGCGCGGCGGTCGATCTCGCGAGCGAGCGGGCCTCTGTCGAAGGGCTCGCAGGTATGCTACGCGCCGCCGATCTCGTCGCCGGCGCACGCCGAGCCGGATACGACGCGGAGCTGCTCACCGGGGAGGCGGAGCGTGATCGCCAGATCGTCGCTGCCGTGGAGCGGCGGCTCAAAAACGAGACCTGGCGCGTTGCGGCGGCGGTCGTTCTGAGTGCGCCGCTACTGCTTCCAATGGTCGGGGTCATGCTGCCGGGCTGGCTGCAGCTTGCCCTCGCGACGCCGGTCCAGTTCATCATCGGCGCGCGCTTCTATATCTCTGCGTGGAAGGCGCTCCGGGCCTGGACCGGCAATATGGACCTGCTGGTCTCGCTCGGCACATCCGGTGCCTACTGGTACAGCCTCTATTTGCTGCTTGCCGGGCCGGCCGGCGCACATCTTTACTTCGAGGCCGCCGCCGTGGTGATCGCGCTCGTCGTGGTCGGCAAATGGCTGGAAGCGCGCGCTAAGCACAACACCACCGCCGCGATCCGGGCGCTCATGTCGCTGCGCCCGGATCGCGGCGCGGGTCGAGCGCGAGGGTGGCGAGATCGAAGTGCCAGTGGCGGCCGTTTCTGTCGGCGACATCGTCGTGGTCCGTCCGGGCGAGCGAGCGAGTGGCGGTCGACGGTGTCGTCGCAAGCGGGCGCAGCGAGGTCGATGAAAGCCTGCTCACCGGTGAAAGCCTGCCAGTGGCGAAGAACCCAGACGACAAGGTCACGGGGGGCTCAATCAATGGCAGTGGTCTGCTGAGGGTCGAGACGACCGCAGTCGGCGAACGTTTGACGCTGTCGCGCATCATCGCACTCGGCGAGAATGCGCAGACGAAGAAGGCACCCGTTCAGCGGCTCGTCGACCGCATTTCGGCAATCTTTGTGCCGATCGTGCTACTCGTGGCCTTGGCTGCGTTTCTCGGCTGGTGGCTGGTCGCCGGCAATCTCACCGGCGGCATCATCGCCGCTGTTTCGGTGATGGTCATCGCCTGCCCGTGTTCGCTCGGCCTAGCGACTCCGACGGCGTTGATGGTAGGCACCGGCGCCGCTGCTCGGGCGGGCATTCTCATTCGCGACGCCGAGGCGTTGGAGCGCGCGCACCGGCTCGACACAGTGGTGCTCGACAAGACCGGCACGATCACCGAAGGCAAGCCTGCTGTGACGGAGATCATCGTGAATGACATTGCCGAACGAGAACTGCTGACGCTGACCGCCGCGGCGCAAAGAGGGAGCGAGCATCCGCTGGCCCGTGCCGTGCTGGCGAAGGCGGAAGGGCTTGAACTGCCGAGGCTCGACGGCTTTCAGAGCCATTTCGGCAAGGGTCTGACGGCGTCTATCGGAGGGCGCTCCGTTGCGATCGGCAATCGACGCCTGATGGCGGATAAGCGCGTGTCGGTCGGTCTCTTGAATGAGCGGGCGACACGGCTGGAGGAGCACGGGCGGACGGTGATGTGGATCGCAACCATAGAGCCCGAGCCGGCGCTCCTCGGCATCATCGCCGTTGCCGACCAGGTGAGGCCCACGGCGAGCGCGGCCGTACGGCATCTCCAGGATATCGGCATCGAGACCGTTCTGGTGACCGGCGACAACGAGCGAACGGCCGCGGCAGTTGCCGCCGAGGTCGGCATCCGCCGCGTCATGGCCGACGTTTTGCCGGGCGACAAGGTGGCGGAAGTGCGGCGGCTCCAGGCCGAGGGGGGCCATGTCGCCATGGTCGGTGACGGCGTCAATGACGCGCCGGCCTTGGCGGCTGTAGACATCGGCATTGCGATGGGCAGCGGCGCCGATGTGGCGATGCAGACGGCGGGCATTACCTTGATGCGAGGCGACCCGCTGCTCATCGTCGACGCCATCGCCGTGAGTCGCGCCACCTACAATAAGATCCGGCAGGGCTTATTCTGGGCATTCTTCTACAACGTCGTAGGCATGCCGGCCGCCGCGTTCGGGCTATTAAGCCCGGTGATCGCCGGTGCCGCCATGGCGCTGTCCTCGGTGAGCGTGGTGTCGAATGCTCTGCTCTTGCGGCGTTGGCGACCGGCCACAAGACAAGGCTCACGATGAAGGCGAATGGCATGATGACGATCGGCCAAGCAGCGGCACGCACGGGCGTACCAGCCAAGACGATCCGGTTCTACGAAGAGGCTGGGATCATCGCTCGAGCAGCCCGGGGTGAGAACCAACGACGCCGATGTTCAGACGCTCCGATTCATCCATCGGGCGCGAAGCCTAGGCTTTTCGCTCAAAGAAGTGGTGGACCTGCTGGCACTTTATCGCGACAGGCGACGTGCGAGTCGCGAGGTGAAGAAGCTGGCCTTACGCCATGTCGCCGAACTCGATCTTAAGATCGCGGAGATGGAGGCAATTCGTAACACTATCGCCGAACTGGCTGAGCGTTGCCACGGCGATCAGCGGCCCGAATGCCCAATCCTTGTCGAACTGGGGGCAACTGAACACTGACGATACGTGTTCGAAGGCCTTGGCAAATCTTTCACGCGACGTTGGGATTGGACAAGTTGTCGCTGGCTTTATGTTCACCGCGGCCCTTGTACCAGCTCCAGTGTTCCCAGGCGACCGAACGGCGGCGGTTTCAACAACGTCCTGGGGCCGGCTGAGGACCTTTTTAGTTGGTGCATGGGCGTGGCGAGCTCCGGGCAAGCGACAACTCGTTCGATGGTGGAGCGGGCTAAACAACGGCTACTGAATCGGAAAAATGGCAAATGTCAGAATCGCCAAGCCGTAGAGCGCCTGTTGCAGATGACGCTAAGAGATTTTCAAGTTTCGCAGGCTACCCTCGAACCGCAAACACGAGCGGCCGAGCTAATTGATGGTCGGACGCGAGCGCCATCGCAGGCGTTCTCCGCGAGCAGGGAGGCCTGCGACGAACCTGTGTCCTGCAGGGTGGGACAGAAGGGTATGATGCGCTGGGCTTTCTCGAGGAGGCCTGCGGTCGTAGCACGATCGCCAGCGATCAATGCCGCTTTCGCACTTTCCAGTAGCGAATTGTAACGGTCTATGCAGGAGGTCGCCGCAACTGGCTCGGGTTTCGGATTCGAGGACGCTCCCGCAGGTAATATTCGCGGGAATCTTATGGCTAACGCGAACAGCGAGATAAGTGCGAGCAGAACGAGGGCGAGCTTCATGCTGACCTATGGTGCAATCCGGATGCCGCGCCTGGACAGCGAAAACGACCGATATTCACCGGCCGTTTCTGGCCCGCATGCTCGGACAGCGAGCAGATGCCCAGCGGAGAGCAGCACCAATAAAGGCTAGTCGTTTTCTGCGCATGATTCTTTCGTTCGGACAACGTATTTGGGGCCGCGCACCGCGCGGCGAGATTTACGGCGAGGACCTGGCCGACCACCAGCCAGTCGAACAGCATGCGGACCGCGGCCAACCATTGCTTGGCGGTGGGCGGTGAAAAGGTCGTCGAGTCTTCGACCCAGGCGCGCCGTACCGGCTCGATATCGAGCAGGCCCAGGCCGGCCTGGTTGCAGCTGCCGAAGAATTCCGAGCTAACCCGGTAGGCCTTGCGCGTGTTCGGGTTCTGGATATTGGCGGTGAAGAATTCGATGAAGCGGCGGCCGGCGCGCGGGGAAGGCTCTGGTCTCGGTCAGGAGTATGGCTGGCAGCTGGTCATCTTCGGGCGTCACAGCGTCATTTATAGCCCAAAACTAACGAATTATAAGGACGTTATAATTCATTAGATCGAGCAGGAGGGTGGCATCGGGTGTCACTTTGGAAACTAACCGGCGTAGAAGGTTTCCACTATTTGGCGTACTTTTGAATGGCCCTGCCGGGCCTCTCGATCAGTCCTGGTCCACATCGTTGCCGCCGCCGATTGCTTCGAAACCCTCGCGGGCGATCATGGGTACAAGCATGAGCGCTGCTAGCGGATCTGCCCATGTCCACCCGAGTGCAGAGTTCGTGACCAGGCCGGCGAGCGTTGTCGCCGAGAGTCCGGCGCAGGTAATGCTCTCGAAGGCATCACTGCGCAGTGCTCGGCTGCAGAGTTCGCGTGCCGTGCGAAGCTTGAGCCAGCCCAATACAGGCATCACTACGAGCGCCGCCGCCGTAACGATGATACCGACCGCGCTCGACTGCGGTCCCGCGGCATAACCGAGGAGCCGCACGGCGGCGTCAATCAGAATATATGCTGCTAAAAGTAGAAGAAGCCCGCCGGCCACCCTTGACGTTGGCCGCTCGATCCGGGCCGTGTGGTTCCCGCTGTCACCGCGGAGCTCCGTCACGAGCCGCCACCCAAGAAGGGCGCCGCTCGCGGTCTCAATAAACGAATCCATTCCGAATGCAACCAGGGCAATCGAACGAGCGGCCGCTCCCGCGCCAACCGCAATTGCTCCCTCGGCCAAGTTCCAAGCGACGGTAGCAACGGCGAGCCAAACGCCTATCTTTAGATGGCTCGTTCGAGATGATCGCATATCACTAGAGACGTCCATCATCCATCATGGGCTCCAAAATCAGCCTACAAATCTCTGCAACTTCAGTATTCAATTTTATTAGCACCCGGTCGGAGCCACGGGTCAGGCCGAACCCCAGCCTATGTTGTAAGTGATGCCCTTAGGCAGCTCGCCCTGAAGCGTACGGGGAGCCGCAGAGGTCCAGCAGGGACGAGCGCATGATGCGGACTTTGGAGCGGCAGTGATTATGGCGCGCAATCGATTCGATGGCCTTTGTCGGAAATTTCGCCCGCGGAAAAATTTCGAAGGTCAAAAGCGAGAGCGTTTCCGCTTGACCCAACGACGATTAGGCGACTTCGGCTGCTGTTGGTCCCCTCCGAAAATAGCCGCGCTGCGCCCAGAGCGCGATATCCACCAAGCCGATCATGACTGGGACCTCGATGAGCGGGCCAATCACTGCCGCGAAGGCCGCGCCGCTATCTATTCCAAACGTCGCCACCGCAACCGCGATCGCCAGTTCGAAATTGTTGGAAGCAGCCGTGAAGGACAGTGTCGCGCATTGCGGGTAAGTCGCTCCAACTCGCTTACTCAGTCCAAACGAGACCGCAAACATGATCGCGAAGTAGAGTAGCAGCGGGACCGCGATACGCACCACGTCGAGCGGCATTCGGACGATCGCGCCACCTTTGATCGAGAACATCACGACGATCGTGAACAGCAGGAACGTCAGTGTCAGCGGGCTGATTTTCGGAATAAACTGCTTCCTGTACCAAGCCTTCCCCTTCGCCCGTGTCAGAACGATCCAGGTGGCCAGGCCGGCGAGGAACGGAATGCCCAGGTAGATGCCTACGCTCTCGGCAATCTGACCGATCGTGATGTGCACAATCGCGCCGCCGAGGCCAAGCCATCGCGGCAGGATGGTGATGAACACGAAGGCGTAAATCGAAAAGAACAGCACCTGGAAGATCGAGTTGAATGCCACCAGTCCAGCGCAGTAGTCGGCATCGCCTTCCGCCAGGTCGTTCCATACAATCACCATCGCGATGCAGCGCGCGAGACCAATCATAATGAGACCGACCATGTAGTCGGGACGATCGCGCAAAAAGATAATCGCCAACCCGAACATCAGGATCGGCCCGATGATCCAGTTCTGCACCAATGATAGCGCGAGAATTTTCACGTTTCGAAAAACATCGCCCAGTTCGTCGTAGTTCACCTTCGCAAGTGGCGGATACATCATGAGGATCAGCCCAATGGCGATAGGTATCGACGTTGTTCCGGCGCTCATGCGGTCAAACGCCGCCTTCACTTCAGGGAAGACCGCGCCGATTCCGACCCCCGCCGCCATCGCGAGAAAAATCCATAGTGTGAGATAGCGATCGAGAAATGAGAGCCTGCGCAAAACTGGCGTCTGCGCCATCGACATTGTCGCACTCATTCGTGGTCTCCTGTCTCGGTAAGTTACGGAGCCGGAGGTCGCCGCTATTGGTCGCGTTCTTCCGGAAGTTTTGTGCTGCCGATTTCCTTAACGTGCTGCTGGAGCGCAAAACTGTCGAGCGTGTCTATTCTCAGGTTCGTGAAAATCTTGATGCGATTCTCAAGCTCGAGATAGATGCGGAAAAAGAACCGGCGCTTCTCGTCGTCGGTTCCTTCAAACGCCGCTGGATCGGCGACTCCCCAATGCGCGGTTATCGGCTGGCCCGGCCATACAGGACACTGCTCAGCTGCCGCTTGGTCGCAGACGGTGAAAACGAAATCGACGCGAGGGCTGTTGGCGGTGGCGAACTCGTCCCAGCTCTTGGATCGTAAATCTCTGGTGTCATAGTTAAGCTCGTTCAACAAATCGAGCGTCAACGGATGCACGACCCCTTTGGGATGGCTTCCTGCACTGAAGCCTCTCAATCGCCCGTTCCCCCAGCGATTCATGGCGCATTCTGCCATGATGCTGCGCACTGAGTTTCCCGTGCATAGGAACAGGACGTTATATTCGCGACTCGACACGGAGCGATCTCGCGTGAGGGGCTTCGCGCTATTGTGCTTTCGATGCGGAGCAGCAGGCACTGTTCGAAGATGGGGCCGGTGCGCAGCGCGATTCAGCGCCGTCCGGTATGGATGGTGCCGGACGCGGGGCGACGTCGTTACCATATACCGTGCTCTCACCAAAGGTGTAAAACGTCTCCCAGGAAATTCCGCTGGGGTCGGATACCCAGCCTTTATTGCCCCGCGCGTAACAGCATGACGCGTTCTCTTGCTTCACCATCGATTGCCCGGCGGCGTCGAGCCGGTCCGCGATTACCGCCAGGTCCTCGTCCGATTCGACTTGCAGTCCGAGATGGTCGAGACCTGTGGAGGTCGATCCTGCAGTGATCGCAAAATTCACCCGTGGATCATCGAGCATCCACTTCGCATAGTCCGATTTCAGCACTGCCGGCTCAGTCCCGAAAAGCGTTGAATAGAAACGTACCGAGGACTCCAAATCGTCGACCCTTACGTGAGCATGAAAGCGGTTCATACAGATAACCTCCGATTCTTCTTTGTGGTGAGAGTTGCTTGTTCAGGCGTACATTCCGCACCGCAGCCGGCGGGTACGGCCGCCGGATCACACAACTCCGGCCGGCCGCCACAGCAGTTTTCGGTCAAGTACCCGAGGAGATCAGTCATAGCTTTGAAATTGGCGCTGTAGATGATCGACCGGCTCTCCCGCCGCGAGCTGACCAAGCCAGCAAACCTGAGCTGGTTTAGGTGAAATGACATCGTGGGCGAGGGCTGTCCCAGTCGCGTACCGATTACTCCGGCGGGCACACCTTCCGGTCCCTTCTGCACCAGGAGGCGAAAGATATCGAGCCGGGTCTCTTGCGCCAGCGCGCCGAGTGCCGCGATCACCCGTGATTTCTTCATTGTTTCATATTTATAGAGGTTTTGACGATGTTCAGTCAAGCCGGGTCAAAGAAACGATCGAGGGGCAGCCCGCCATATTCGTCGGGTAATTCGTGATTTCCCGTGGCGCAAAGTGCAACGAGGTCGTCTCGACGCCCTTGCCGTGACGGACGCAGATGACCTGTCGTTGGCTATATATATCTGTCACTCGGAGGTTGGTGAGCTCGGAGACCCGCAACCCGGCGGCGTAGATGGTCATCAAGATGGTGCGGTGTTTCAGATTGCGGGTGGCTTCGAACACCTGCTTCCACTTCGGCGGGGCTCAAGACCACCGGCAGTTTTTGCTCGTGCCGCGGGTAAGGAATTTGTTCAATCATCCAGTCGCGGTGGAGGGTGTGGTGATAGAAAAGCGCAGCGCGCACACCGTCTGATTGAAGACCGCCCACGCCACTTTTTTCCGCTCAACCAGAAACAGTCTGGTATTGGCGGATGTGTTCCGGTCCGAGCCGATCTGGTGAGAGTCTGAAGTGCTTAGCGAAGTTGGCGACGCAGCCGATGTAAACCTCGACTGTATTGGGCGAGTAGCTTCGTACCGCAAGTCTTCGAGCATTCCGTAGTTCGGTCATTGCGAATCTCCTTTCGGTTGAGATAGGAGCAACCGATGGAGATTAATGACCGGACTCCGATTCGCGAGGAACCGCGAGGCCCGATCAACAAACGAAAAGCTCTGAAGAAGATCGAAGCGCGTTGGGATCAGTAATCAGATGAGTGCAAGCTTGCGCGGTCCCCAACAAACACGGCGACGCCATACACGGGCAGCCGTCCGCGCGCGCTTAAAACGATGGACCAGAAGCCCTCCATCTGTCTTTTATCCCTAAAGGCGGTTGGTGTTCTTGTCCGTGATTATCGCGGTGCGGAGCACTGTGCAACGCCCTTACCCGATGACGATTCACTCGGCGGCGGGCGCCGTGAGCCTGGTCTCAAAAGGCACCGGAGGGAATCACTTCCAGGAAAGGCACACAGCGTGTGGTGCGAACCCCGGTCGCTCCGACTTGCAAATCGCCTTGCCGATTCTGTTAAATTTGCAGAAATCCTTGTTTCGGCGGCGCACAGGGAGCGATGAACAAGCATATTAGCAAGCATCCTGAGACCCAACATCTGCCGGACGATGTGGTCCATTACCGCGAATACAAGATTCTCCTGAAGCCTGATCGCTTTACTAGCAAGGACGGGTTCCTCGAATTCTGGAAAGCCGTGCATCGAACGCTCAAACGATTTGATCTCAAGGTCGACCTCGACGACGACGCCTTTCACAGCCAAGTGCGCGAAGTCCTCTTCTACGACACGCCTCGATTCGACCTCTACAACAATCATTTCATTCTGCGCAAACGCACCTTCTATGACGACGGCTGGCCGCGCGCCGCTCACGAATTGGCGATCAAATATCGCAGTGCTGACCTCAAGGCGGCCGCCGCGGTCGACGTCCGTCCGAAGCTCGCCGGCCATGACGAGATTAAGTTCAAAGAAGAGCTATTACTCGAGCGTGATCAGTTGGGAAGAATGCGGAGCGTATACTCACATGGCTGCGTGCTAACGTCGCCCAAGATAGTGCTCGATCGTGGCATCGAGGATATCGCCAGTGTTTTCCCGGTGCTCCAGCAACTCGACGTGCATCCGAAGACCGAGATTGAACTCGTCAATAGCGTCGCGGTCGAAGAGGTGCAGAACACTATCGGCAAGATTCACTTCGGTCACGGCTACCATGGTAAGACCACCATCGCGGTCTGGCGCAGCCGCGCGCTCGAAAAGCCGCTCGCCGGCGAGTTCGCCTTCCAATGCAAGTTCGAGCGCCTGCAGGAGGTGCACAAATCCGCGCTCAGGCTCTCGGAAGAGTTTTACAAAACCGTGCAACTCGATTGCGCGGAATGGGTCAAGCTCGGCACGACCAAGACCGCCATGGTCTATGGCCTGGGCAGCGTTCCTGTGAAGAACCACGAGTGATTCAGGTCAGGTGATTGCCGGACTCTCGCGAACCAGTCCCGATTAAATCGCGTACTACGCCTCCACGGTCTGATCGACTTGCTGGGTTACGGGCCTTTCGCAATTGATGCAAAACTTACCGTTTCGCTGCGTTGGAAACACTGTCTCTTAGGTAGCGCAAGCCAAAGATGATCGAGCACCGGCAACTACTAGAGGCATTGATCGCTAGGTAGTCACTTCTCATCCCGATCGCGGCCTGTGGGATTTGAGCGCAGGGCGAGAACGGCTTTGCCAAGATTTTCATAATCCTCGATGCCGTTATAAATCTGAGCCGCGATGCGAAGCCAGATTTTGCCCTCATGCGCGAAAGCCGGATTGACGACAATGTTGTGTTTGTCTTTCAGATCGGTTTCAAACCACGCCCGTCCTTCATCCGTCGCGGGATAAGGCAAGCCGCCGGGCGCGGGCACAAGCGTCATGCTGGCGGTCATCTCATCGGGCGTCGTGTCGCGGAATTCCCATAGCGCGGCCAGAAGATCCACGGCTTCGCGGATCAGTTTATGGTTATGTTGCCGCACGGCGCTTTCGCCGAAGCGGTCCATGAAGGCAAATGCAGCCGGAACCGCTAGCCAGTTCGAAGGGTCGCGGGTACCCGCCCAGGCGAAGTTTGACGGGAAGGGACAGCCGATATCCCAGGATAAAATATTCGGCATCAGCCCGTTTTGCGAGCCAGGCGCGGCCCACAGGAAACCGCAGCCGCGCGGGACAAAATACCATTTGTGAAGA
>Ga0185299_10004521_pt1 | contig 16741 bp, 18 predicted proteins | sample PaiPotPPA55metaG_FD_128002 | JGI IMG/M metagenome (GOLD analysis project Ga0185299, IMG submission 128002) | Iron sulfur acid spring bacterial and archeal communities from Banff, Canada, to study Microbial Dark Matter (Phase II) - Paint Pots PPA... ...
CTTACCCTATCGCAGTATCCTCACCTTGAACGCATTCCCAAGGATTGGCGCGAATGGCACCCGACAATCCGGAGAGCCCGATTACTGTCCGAATCGCTGAACAGTTCATGGAGCGAGGCCTTGTTGTTTCGCACTCTAGCAACCCTGCGATTGGATGTACCCGTGTTTGAGAGTGTCGAGGATCTTCGTTGGAAGGGACCGCGCCCGAGCTTTGAGGACTACTGCCGGCGAATGAGGTCTCGCGATCTGCTTGCTCGCGTACGCCGACAGACTCAATGAGAACCCAGGTTGTCTAAGCTCTTCGAATTCAATCTCTCTGAGCGAGTGAGCCCAGAACTCCAAGCGCAATTGAAACGTGATCATGCGGGGCGTGCTATCACCGCTCACGTCCACTGTTACCCGAATCGTTCCAGAATCCAACGTTTTCATTTCATTAGGGTTAGCTCTTGAGCGAGAGCAGATTCCCCGATTTATTGGAAACGTTGGTAGTTAGAAAAAATGGATGGAGTTGTTGGAGTCGAGTTGCGTGCGCCCAAGGCAGGCGCGCTCGTTCAGGCACAGGCCGTGGATGAGGTTAGAGCTTCTGTACTCAAACCACCCGGCCACACTATGCTTGTTGATTAACATTCGCATTCTCCTCGCCGCCCGATTAGGACCTCCATAGAAAGCCCTCGGCAAAATGGAGTTGCCGAGTGGTGCGTTGAAAGCTGCCGGCGGGATCTCCGCGACCGCGTGATTCCGCTGACTGAATCGTACCTGAGACGTCTGGTCAACGAGTATGTTCACTATTACCACGAAGACCGAACGCACTTGGGCTTCGCGAAACAAACACCGGGTTTGAGAATTGGGTCACATGGACCTGGGCGCGTGATTTCGTTCCCACGCCTCGGCGGTTTGCATCATCGCTACGAACGCGCTGCTTAAACCTGTAGTTTGAGTCAGGCGCGAACTCAGGAGACGTGTGTACGCGCACTTGAGGATTCCCCTCCGGCGCGGCCGGATTGCAATTTGATCTCACCAAGAGAGCAGGTCAGCCGACAAATACAATGAGATCGAACACTTTCGAGCTCGGATAGAGATTTGGCGAGGAACAAAGGCGATCGTTTCGAATTTTCGAGAAGATCGCCGTCACAAGCCCGGTCTGGGGGTTGGGCTGCCTGCGGCTCACGCCCACTAATCTGCGGACGAGCGACGGGCAAACCTTACCTTACCGATTACGGAAGGTTTGCCGACAACCCCGGAGTTATCGGACGGGAGGTCGACGTCAGCAGTTAGCCTCAAAAAACTGCACCAATTCTGAATCGATCTCCAATCAAAAGTCTGTTGGATTCAGACGTGCAGGCGTCGCTAAGAATCTCGCCTTGAGTGCGCATTGAAATTATTGAACGCACGGCACTGCGGGGGTAGTATAAACGCGGGATTGAGATGCCGGAGGCGTAGCGATCTCAAGGCCGGGAAATGCTATTCGACGACACTACGGGACGTGCTCACAACGAGTTGTCCTCCCCTAGAGTCTTGCGTCAGCCGTGGGGCCTTGTCTTTGTTGGAGGCTCATTTGTTCTCTCCTTTTTTCCCCTTATCGCTGGAGCTCTGCTAGCAGCAAAGCCTCACGCTGCAGCTCGGGCTGGCACCGCGCAGGCAAGTCAGGTAACCTCTCGCGGTTCCGTCGTCTTCGCCACTCAGATTCGGCCGATTCTTGCCTCGCGCTGCTACCAATGCCACGGACCTGACGTGCAGCAGCACGGTCTTCGCATGGACTCACTTCAGGCACTGCTGACGGGCGGCATGAATGGGAAGGTGGTCATTCCGGGAAATAGCCAGGAAAGTCATATTGTGCGGCGCTTGCTCGGACTCGACCAGCCACAGATGCCCTATGGCGGCCCGCCGCTGCCGCCGGAGCAGATCGAGTTGATAAGAAAATGGATCGACGAGGGAGCACCGGGCCCGGACTCAACGGAACCCATTGTCGCAGGTGCCGTGCCTGCCAATGATATGCCGGCGGCTCACAACGGTGCGGAAAAGCCGGTGGACTTTAATCGCGAGGTTCGCCCAATTCTGTCGGACTCATGCTTTAAATGCCACGGCCCCGAAGAAAAAAGCCGCCAAGGAAACTTGCGACTGGACAGCAAGGAAAACGTGTTCGCCGAGCGCAGCGGGTACCGGATCATCGTGCCGGGCAACAGCACCGCCAGCCGGCTATATCAGAAGGTGAGCTCTAAGGACGACGCCTTTCGCATGCCGCCGACTTGGTCGGGAACAGGCCTGACGCCCCAGCAGATCGAATTGTTCCGTCGGTGGATCGATCAGGGCGCGAAATGGCAGTCCCACTGGGCCTTCGAGCCGCCCAAACGTGCGGCGGTACCAGAAGTCAAAGATAAAGCGTGGCCCAAAAATCCCATCGACAATTTCACGCTGGCGCGCCTGGATGCCGAGGGGCTGAAGCCTTCCGCTGAAGCAGATAGGGCTACCCTGCTGCGGCGCGTATCCCTGGATCTGACTGGCTTGCCGGCAACTCCTGCGGAAGTGGACTCGTTCGTAGCTGACAAATCGCCAGATGCTTACGAAAAGCGAGTAGACCACCTGCTGCAGTCACCCCACTACGGCGAGCGAATGGCTATGCCGTGGCTCGATCTCGCGCGTTATTCCGATACCCATGGCTATCACATCGACAGCTTGCGTGAGATGTGGCCGTGGCGCGATTGGGTGATTGCCGCCTTCAATCGCAACATGCCGTTTGACGAATTTACAATCGAGCAATTAGCCGGCGACCTGCTCCCCAACGCCACCCTCGAACAGAAAATCGCCAGCGGGTTCAACCGCAACAACATGATCAATTTCGAAGGGGGCGCGATCCCGGAGGAATATCACGTCGAATATGTCGTCGATCGCGCGAGCACCACGGCAACGACATGGCTGGGAGTGACCATGGGCTGCGCGCGCTGCCATGATCACAAGTTTGACCCTATCAAGCAGAAAGAATTTTATCGCTTCTTCGCGTTTTTCAACACCGTTCCAGAACGCGGCCTGGATGGTTACGAAGGGAATGCCGTGCCGATGTTGTCGTTGCCTACTCCTGAGCAACAGCAACAGATGGACGACCTCAAGAGGAAGATCGCGGCCGCTTTGACAGACCTGCCCGAGAAAGATGTCTTGGCGGTGCGGAACGAATGGCAGAAGACGCGCATCGCGACATTGCCCGAGGCACCAAAAGACGCGCTTGCGGCGCATTATCCCTTCGATGGGGACTTGTCAGAGACCGTTTCCCACCACGATGGGAAGCTCGTTCGAGGCGAAATCATCTACGACGATGGGTTGATCGGTAAGGCTGGCGAATTCCGAGGGGAAACCGAAGTCAGCCTGGGCCAAGCCCGAGATTTCGATGCCCGCGAGCCTTTCGCCATGGGTGCCTGGGTGGATTTCTACGACCCGAAAAGCATTGTTTTTCAGAGAAGAAACGCCGCCGAGCATTGGAGCGGCTATGAGCTGGGTGTCGATGACGTAGCCTATACCGGCATACGCCAGCGAAATCTCCGGGTGTTCGTACGGCTTGCGGCGTCGTGGCCTGATAGCGCGATTGAGGTGCGCTCTAAGAATCGGGTACTCCTGGACGGCACTCATCATCTGCTCGTTAACTATGATGGGTCAGATAAAGGTGCGGGCCTAACGGTTTTCGTGGATGGAAAGCTCTTGGAAATGGAGAGCACGAAAGATGCACTCCGAGGCAGCTTCCGCACCTCCGCACCACTGGAGATCGGCAATAAAAGCATCGGTGGTTCGTTTAAAGGCCAAGTCAGTGATCTGCGCATTTACACCCGCAAACTGACGGACATCGAGGTGGAGAATCTCGCGGTGCATTTGCCCGCACGCATTCTGTTGGCCAAGCTTGCCGGCGTCCCAGCCAAGGAAATTGAGTCTCTCCAGCCGGACAAGCCGGCGAAAGAGGCCGATATTGGAGAGCTGGACAAGGCGGAGACCAAGGAAGAAAAACAGACGAGGCTCGAAAAGCGTGACCAAGCCCGGCTCAGCGAATATTTCCTAAAGCACGATGCGCCTGAGAAGTACGGGCAAGCTTATGCTCAGTTGGTAGAGCTCAGAAAAGAAAAGGACAAGCTCGAAAAATCCATCACCACCACTATGGTCATGGCGGAGATGTCCAAGCCGCGCGACACCTTTGTCCTCGGCCGCGGTCAATATGACAATAAAGGTGATAAGGTCACGCCGGGTGTTCCCGCGTTCCTGCCGCCCATGGCCGAAGACCTGCCTCGTAACCGTTTGGGACTGGCAAAGTGGATCCTCGACCCGTCCAACCCGCTCACCGCGCGCGTTGTGGTCAATCAGTATTGGCAACAATATTTCGGGACGGGCATTGTCAAGACCGCCGAGGACTTTGGCTCGCAAGGCGAGCCGCCGAGTCATCCTCAATTACTCGATTGGCTGGCCACCGAATTCGTCCGCACTGGCTGGGACGTCAAGGCCATGCAGCGCCTAATTGTCACCTCAGCGACGTACCGGCAATCCTCCCGCGCGTCGCGGGAACTGATCGAGCGCGATCCCGAAAATCGTCTGCTCGCAAGAGGGCCGCGATTCCGCCTCCCCGCCGAGATTGTTCGCGACAATGCGCTCGCAATCAGCGGATTGCTTAACGATAAAATCGGCGGACCGAGTGTCTACCCCTATCAGCCCCCGGGGCTTTGGGAAGAGATGGCCTTCGGCCAAGGCTTTTCGGGTCAGACATACACCCCGTCCTCGGGTCCTGATTTATACCGCCGCGCTCTATACACAGTGTGGAAGCGCACGGTCCCGCCGCCCTCGCTGACTATTTTCGACACGCCCGACCGCGAAAAATGTACCGCCAGACGCGGGGTAACCAACACGCCGCTGCAGGCGCTCACGCTTCTGAACGATCCCACATACGTGGAGGCCGCTCGCGCGTTGGCGGAGCGTGCGTTGCGCACGCGCGGCAGCTCCGATCGTGAGCGGATAGATTTTGCTTTCAAGCTCGCGACGGCACGCACGCCCGACCCGCAGGAACGCGACGTACTGCTCGGTTCGCTTCAGGAATTTCGCTCAAGCTATCGGCAGGACCAAGCGCAAGCAAGCAAACTGCTGTCGATTGGTGAGTCGAGGATCGATTCAAGCTTGGATCCGCGCGAAGTCGCAGCATGGACCACGTTGGCGAGCATGATCCTCAATCTTGACGAAACGATTAAGGCGGAATAGCCGAAGGCGAGGCAGAGTATGAGCGATTCGTTGACTCCGGAAATCAGGGCTGCCACCGCGATGACGCGCCGGCAGTTCTTCCAGCGAAATACTATTGGGATTGCGATCGGCATTCCTGCGTTGGCCGCGTTGCTCACGAAGGATGGGTTTGCAGCTGATACGGCAACCGACCCAAAGACCGGCGGACTGGTTGGGCTTCCCCATTTCTCGCCAAAGGCGAAGCGCGTCATCTTCCTCCACCAATCCGGCGCGCCTTCCCAGATGGAGTTGTTTGACTACAAGCCTGGGCTAGTCAACCTGCAAGGCAAGGACTTACCCGACTCCGTACGCATGGGCCAACGCATTACCGGCATGACGTCAGGCCAATCCTCGTTTCCGGTGGCGCCTTCGATTTTCAAATTCAACCAATACGGCCGCTCCAACACCTGGATCAGCGAGCTGCTTCCTTACCATGGCAAAATCGTGGATGACATCACCATCATCAAGTCCACCTACACCGAAGCGATCAACCACGATCCCGCGATCACCTTCGTGCAGACCGGCTTCCAGCAGCCCGGGCGTCCCAGCATGGGGGCGTGGGTCACTTACGGACTCGGCAGCGAAAATCAAAATCTCCCGGCGTTCGTGGTCATGGTCTCACAGGCCAACGCGTTGAACCCGGACCAACCGCTGTTTTCACGCCTGTGGGGAAGCGGCTTTCTGTCGTCGCGCTACCAAGGAGTGAAATTCCGCGCGAGCGGCGACGCGGTGCTGTACTTGTCAAACCCGCCGGGCGTGCCGTCTCCGACCCGCCGCCGCATGCTCGACGGTATCGCCAAATTGAATCGCTTGCTGGCCGAAAAATACGGCGACCCCGAAATTGACACTCGCGTCGCGCAATACGAAATGGCCTATCGCATGCAAACTTCCGTGCCGGACCTGATGGACCTCTCCAAGGAATCCGAATCCACCTTTGAACTCTACGGCCCTGATTCGCGCAAGGCCGGGACTTATGCCGCCAATTGCCTCCTTGCACGGCGGCTGGCCGAGCGCGGCGTGCGCTTCATTCAGCTCTATCATCGAGGCTGGGACCAGCACAACGACTTGCCGCGAGACATCGCGCTGCAATGTAAAGGCGTCGATCAACCCTCGGCCGCTCTGGTGCTCGATCTCAAGCAGCGCGGCATGTTGGATGACACACTCGTGATATGGGCCGGCGAATTTGGCCGCACCGTGTATTGCCAAGGCAAGCTCAGCGCCACGAACTACGGCCGCGACCATCACCCGCGCTGCTTCGCCGTTTGGATGGCCGGCGGCGGGATCCAGAGAGGCTTGAGCGTCGGTAAGACTGATGACTTTTCCTATAACATCCTCGAAGATCCCGTGCACGTCCACGACCTGCAGGCCACCATCCTGCATTGCCTCGGTATTGATCATCTCCGTCTGACGTACAAATTCCAGGGACGCGATTTCCGCCTGACTGATGTTGGCGGCAACGTGGTGAAAAAGGTGCTCGCTTGAGCCTGGTTCGCGGAAAGTGAAACTCCCTCGCCGAATGGGGCGGGCGGCAGCTCGACTCATCGGGAGTTAGAATGGAATTGCCATGGAATCTCAGCCGACTGAGACAGATGGTGACCCAGCTATTCTTACGCCCGACCGTGGAAGTGTGGCGGGAAATGCGTGGCGCTGACGCAACTGTTCTTCACCCTCGACACGCACTGTGAGAGACCTATACAAATTCCGAGGACTCGCGCAGCAGTTGACCGAAGTTGTTCTGGCAAAGGTCGTGTCGGACCTCAACGCATGAACTCACTCACGCGACGCAGGTTCCTTATACAAGGCTCCACGGCGACAGCCGCGGCGATGCTGCCGCCTTTTTTTCTGCAGACGTCAAGCAAGTCCGGCAGCCGCTTGCCGGTTGTCGGCTCTGGAGTGCACACCTATGAGTGTGTTCACGATTGGCTGGTGCCGCCCGACGGCTTGGTTTGGGGAGACACCCACGGTTTGGCTCAGGATGAGCAAGGGAATATCTATGTCGCGCACACGGTGAACAAATCCAGCATGCGCGGCGAGGCCGTGGTGGTTTACGACTCGTCCGGGCGCTTCGTTCGCGCATTCGGAGAGGAGTTTCGCGGGGGCGCGCATGGGCTTGGCGTGCGCCGCGAGAAAGGCGCGGAAGTTCTCTATCACTGCGATATCAATCAGTGCAAGGTCACGAAGACAACGCTGAATGGCGATTCTCTTTGGGCACACGGCTACCCCCGCGAAGACCCCGCCTATGCAGGGCGACCCATTGATTTTGTTCCGACCAACGTTGCCTTCGCTCCGAACGGAGATTTTTATGTGGGTGATGGCTATGGCTCCCACCATTTGTTGCGATTCTCATCCGACGGAAAATTTCTTGGAGAAGTCGGACGGCCAGGCCGCGGTGACGGCGAATTCGACACTCCACACGGCCTCTTCCTGGATCCGCGCGGCGGAGATCCAGTCCTGGTGGTGGCAGATCGTGGGAACCGGCGCGTGCAGACTTTTTCCTTGGACGGCTCACATCTTCGGACCATTAAAGACGAGCCGCGGCTCCGCATGCCGTGTCACTTTCATACCCAAGGCGAGTGGATGGTCTGTCCGGACCTCGACAGCCAGGTTTGCATTCTCGACCGCGACTACAAGGTGGTTATGCAACTGGGAGATGGCCGCGCTTCAAACGGGGAAGTTGGCTCACGCCGTCGGCAATCGCGTAACGAATTCACTCCTGGGCAGTTCATCACGCCCCACGCGGCTATTTTTCTTCACAACGGCAACATTCTAGTTGCCGAATGGCTGCCAATCGGCCGCATCACGCTTTTGCGCCGCGTCTGAGTCTGCCCGGATAGCCTCGCACACCAGCTCGGTGCGGTACGGTATCAGCCTATTTCTCGTAATCGCGACATAGTTCAAGATATTCCGTAATTGGTTGGCGAGCAACCGGCCCGCCGTGTCGCTGTATCCTTCGGCAACGCGTCTCTGTACTGCAGCTGACGAGGAAGCCATCACTGTCCCCGAAAATGGCCTTGGCGATGTCCGGCCGCCACTCGTGGGCTATCAGGAACTGCTGGGTCAGGCTCGACGGTCCTGTGTGCCACCGTCCATTCTCGCTATCGCATATCACGCTCATCGCCATCGATGTGCTCTAGTCATGGTAACTACGTGAGCCCTTTTCGAGGGTTGCGGCTATGGCGGATGACGGGCCACTCTGAAGTAATCTCAAGGTAAGAGTGGCCGACGATACGCGAGTAGAAACAGATTAATGTCCCCCCGGCACTTTGGCGTGTGCCCCAAAGATGCGAGCGTGTCGATTTAGCTGCTGCTCGTTCGACGCATAAATAGAGGCCGCGACCGAGTTCTCCGAGCCGCAGAATGAAGCGTCTGCGCAGAGCGAGAGGGCGTGCGTCTATTGGGTGGTTGCGCGCTCTCGATTTTGGACGATGAGGAGATCCCATGAGCAAAGTACTATCGAAGGACGGCACGCCGATCGCGTTCGATAAGGCGGGCACTGGAGAACCGATCATCCTGGTGGACGGCGCGTTATGCAGCCGATCGTTCGGGCCGATGTCAAAACTGGCTCCACTGCTGGCGCCGCACTTCACCGTGCTCAGCTATGACCGCCGCGGTCGAGGTGAGAGTGGCAACACGATGCCCTATACGGTCGAGCGCGAGGTCGAAGACATAGAAGCGCTGATCGGAGAAGCGGGTGGATCGGCGTCCGTGTTCGGCATTTCGTCCGGAGCGGCGCTTGCACTCGCAGCGGCGAGCAGGCTCAATATTAAGAAACTCGCGTTGTACGAGCCACCGTTCGTAGCAGGCCGGAGGGTTCATGGTCCGCCGGCGGATAGCGAAGCGCAACTCAAACGATTGGTAGCAGAGGGCAGGCGAGGTGACGCGGTCCATTTTTTCATCGCGGACATGGTGGGAATGCCGGCGATTTTCATCTACGTTATGCGAATTTTACCGATCTGGCCGAAACTCAAGGCCGTCGCACACACGCTGCCGTACGATGCTGCGGTGCTGGGAGATTTCTCGTTGCCGAGGAAGCGTGCGGCTTCCGTCGTCGTTCCCACCCTGGTCGCCTGGGGTGAGAAAAGCCCCGTTGAATTGCGCGGCGCCGCGATCTCCCTTGCTGACGCCGTACCTGGCGCCAAGCGGCAGATGCTGAAAGGCCAAACCCACAATGTGTAGGTGAAAGTCCTTGCACCGGTGTTGGTGGAGTTCTTTGGCGCCTGAGGCAGACGGATACGGATAAAGTTCAGCAAAACTTAGAGCAGTATGTCGCCCGCCCCGAGCGTCGGGCGGATGAGGAAGGGCCGCGCTGCACCGCTCCCGAGCCGCTGCTTGGACGCGCCCTCGGACCGGATGCGGCACTGGCCCTCAGACGCGAATCCCCTACGAAAACTCCCACCGCCTCGTTGGCAGCGAAGGCGACAACGAGGAATGTGCATTGTGGGGCGCCGAGCAGCGACGAATCGAGCAGCTTAATCCATTTCGTCCATGTCTCGGCCGCGGTGACCTGATCCGGCGTGGCCTCGTTCAGCAGTTTCTCGAACAGCGCGAGGACTCGCTTGGCTGCCCTCTCAGCATCCCCCGCGCCGTCACAAAGGGCGGCGAACGGACGATCGCCACGGCCAATTAGGAAAGCATCTTCGTTCTGCGAGTGACCGGCCTCGTGGCCGTACAGCATTCGACTTGCGAGATGCTCTCATTTTCCATGGCTGGTTCAGTAGATCGATTGGTGTCGCCGCGGAAGAGTCGAGGCGATATACCTCAATCGGCGGGGTCGCATGAAGTTGATGCTCTGCGCTGCAATCGGGACAGCGCACTGGATGGATGGCCGATCCTATCGACCAGGTCCATCGAAGCAGCAACCTTGTTCCGCACGGGCAATTCACCACTCTCTTCTCGGGAGCTGGCATCAGGTAAGGCCTCAGACCCTGAGAGCAGGGTTCCACGCTCGGCTCGAAGCCAGGAGTATGCTCCCAGCTTTGCCGATGTCACGATGGCGTGTTTGGCCGGACGTACGAGGTAAAACAAATGGCTGGGACGCCCGCGCCGTTCCAGCTGAAGTACAATACGGCTCAGCGGCTATTCAACGGCGACGAGTAGGCGCAATCATGACAATTGGACGCCCCAAGAGTTATCCACCAACGCAAGCGCTATTGGAAGCTGTTTGGTGTCGTCCTGGGTATTCCAGACACGGTGTGCCAGATCGCTCGTGCCGATTCTGCCGCACGAGTTTCCCGCAAGTGGAAGGATTATGGAAGTGCGCAGTGGGATACTACATCTGCGGCGATGCCGAGATAGGGCATTGAAATTACCCAAAAAGCCGTAAGGGATTAACTCGACGGGGATCGGGCAACCTCGCTCTCTCGGTCATGGGGTCACTTGCACGAAGATCCAGCCCGCCCCGTCACACTGTGAGCAGCGTTGACTTGTCGCGCCCTCTCAACCGGTTGCGTTGCAGGATGGGCATTCTCCCCAATCCTTCACGCCGATGGCGCTCTGCATTACTCCCCCACATCGCTCCTGCTTTCCATTCCGCTTGTAAACCCTCGAGCATCGTTGACCAACAGCCGCGATGATGTGGCCGGCAAACCGTGCAGACCGTGACGGGCAAATGTAGCTTGTCCATGCGGGGATTTTACCCGGTTGTGCGGTCTGACTCCATCACTATGGCTTCAATGGCTGGCTTTGATTCTATTTGATTATTGCGGGCCATCTGGCGCCTAGTGGCGATGGGTGCTAGTGGGCCAGTTGGAAACGGGGCCACTTCCCCAGAGCGTGATGTGTTTTAGAGTTCATCAAAGTTCGGTATCATGGGCATTCCCAGTCCAACTGAAACGGGCCAGCCAATCGCAACCGTAAACGTCAGGAGGGAAAGACCATGTTAATCCGCAATTGTGTTCTCGCAGCCGCATTGGTATGGACGACTGCTGCGTTCGCCCAATCTGCGGCACAGTCCGCCCACGCGGATATCGCCAACGCACAAGGACAGAAGATCGGTACCGCGACAATAAGCCAAGCCGATGGCGGGATTCGCATTGACGTACAGGTTTCGCAACTGCTGCCCGGCACGCATGGCATTCACATTCATACCGTTGGCAGGTGTGAGGGTCCTGCTTTCACGAGCGCAGGAGGACATCTCAACCCGACCTCGAAGAAACACGGAAAAGATAATCCCGAAGGCCCGCACGCCGGAGACTTGCTCAACATCCAGGTGCAGGCCAGCGGAGACGGTAAGGCGTCGCTTTTGGATCCTAACGTTACTCTCGGCGAAGGGCCGAACTCGCTGTTTCACGAAGGTGGTACGTCGATTGTGATTCACGAAAAAACAGACGACTATAAAACCGACCCGGCAGGTAACTCTGGTGCGCGAATCGCTTGCGGCGTCATCGTTCAATGAGAATGACCTGAGGCCGTGCCGCCCCGCACCCTCAACTCGTACCCACGGGGGCTTCTACCCGCACCCCAGCCCTACCGGAGTCCCATTGAATCAGGAGCGAAAGGTTGCGAGAATTCCCGGCTAGGACGTGAGCACGTCAGTCAAGCAGCGTCAGAGTCAGCGCCCCTAAATCGAACCAGTAGATCCTTTCGGTGTCGTTAGGATCGAGGCCATGCCGCTCGATGCAGTGCTCGCGGAATTCTTCACGACATCAGTCCAATTCGCCTTCGCTGAAACTGGGCATCGGCGTACTCCAGACGAGCTTGCCTGCTGTGTGAAATTTCTGAAAGTGTCCGCAATTACGGACAGAACGGCCGGGTGTTCAAAATTGAACAGACCGGACCGCGTGGCTGCAAGTTACAATTGCAGCACCCGAATTCGTTCGATGTGACCGGCCCTCAGGTCGTCCCAGCGAGGAGATGGGAAGGTCATGAAGGAACACACTGAAGAGTGGAAGATCCTCTGTGAGCAGGCAGCGGTCGAGCAAGACCCGGTGAAATTGCATCAACTCATAAGACAGATAAATGATCTCCTGGAAGCAAAAGAAGCCCGACTGAAGGGCGCTCCACGACCACTCGATCAATCCAAAGAACCTGGCTAATCGCTAGGTATTCAGGGTTGGGAAGAAATTCTGCCCCCGAAAGACTACGTCCACGGCCTTCAGCAGAACTTGACCGGCCGCGCTCTTTGACACGAATCCTTGAGCCCCGACTCGTTGCGCTTCCCGCGCTATATTTTGCCCGTCATGCATCGAGAGCATGATGATCGGGACCTCGGGCTGGAACGTCCTAATTTGCCTGGCGGCGGCAAAATCATCCAGCTCCGGCATTGTCACGTCGAGAACGATCAAATCTGGCGTTGATTGCGATGCTTTCTCGATCGCATCTTGTCCATTCGCAGCTTCCCCGCAAATTTCCACGTCCTTACGGGACTCGAGAATCGAGCAAACGCCCCTCCGCACCGTTTCATGATCATCGACAACGAGGATTCGCAACGAATAGCCTCTCGCGCCGAAGGCCGGCCGCGCGACGCTGAGCATTCTACCGGTCTGAGAGCTGTGGTACATACGGGAAGTCCTGCAGCTCGCAAGACGCTGACGCCGTCAAACCTTGCGACCTTTGGTACGTCAGCGTACTATCGTGTTCGTCCGGTCAGAACCGAGGATTCTCGATGACGGATCCCCACCCACGTTCGTGGCAAGACGCGTATGAGGCAGCGGTTTTGGAAACAAACCAAGCCCTCATGCCAGAGCGTATCAATGAAGCGGTGAAAGCAATCCACGCCCGATCTGACGCGCCTGATCAAATCGAAGACTCCGAGCTCAGGCCGCTAGCAGACGTGGAGATGGGACTTGACGCGCTAAAAGCCGAGCGAACAGACGACGCGATGTTCGCAATGGGTAGACTACTGTTGGGACCATCGGACCACCGGCCACGCGCTCGCGGTCAGAGTCCCGGTACTAGTATGGCTGCTGGCACGACGGCATTCCGGAGATTTAGTTGCCTCGAGGTGATCCTCGCACTCTTTCTGACTCAAGCTCAAGCATCCCAGCCAGCACAATCGGCGCCCTCTTCGTCGCCACCCCCAACGCAATCGCAAGCTCCTCCTTGCTCCGACGCTCCTCCCATTTTGAAACGAGGCATACAGCCGGCTCCTCGTCCCTGTCCTGACCCGCCGCCAGCCGCACCGCCTTCTCCGGACTCCGTACCCACGCGTTCGCTGACCTTGATCGATAGGGCCAGAGAGGCGGCATTCGAGTTTTCAGAGAAGCTCCCCAACTTCATTTGCAAGGAGTTCATGGCGCGGTCTACCCAGCATGGCCGCGAGAGTGAAATGCCCCTGGACGTGGTTTCGGCTGAAATCATTTACGCTGACGCGCAGGAAAGTTATCGTGACGTAAAGATCGATGACCGCCCTACGGACAAGGGCCTGCAGGAAATCGGTGGATCCTGGTCCACCGGAGAATTTGCATCCACACTGCTGGAACTTTTTCGCCCCGATACGGGCGCGAAGTTCCGGTCCGGCGGTGCGTCTCACATTTCGGGTTTCAGTGCCGAGGTTTACGACTTTCAAGTGCGGAGTGAAAATTCACACTGGAGGGTGCTTGCCGGCTCTCAGACTCTGGCTGCGGCTTACGGAGGCTCCGTATGGGTGGATCCAAAAACCGCGCGCGTCCTGCGAATCGAGATGCAGGCCCGCAGCATACCGTCAGGTTTCCCGATGGATACGATCGAATCGGCAGTTGATTATTCGTATGTGATGATCGGCGGGACATCGTTTCTGCTTCCCGTCCATGCCGAGAGCTTGGGTTGTAAACGGGGCACCAGCCACTGCAGCCACAACATCATTGATTTCCGCAACTACCACGAATACAAAGTCGACTTTAAGATTGGTCCCTAGGCGGAAAGCTTTTCATCGAAAACCATCCACTGGGACCGATCATTGGCGAGCTAAACAGGAAGAAATCTTAGGAACGACTCAGAACGCGCTCGATCCATTCGGCTAAGGCCGTGACCAACGTCGAGGCGGTAATCGATGTGATCGTGTACACGGACGGCACGTCGGAAGTACACAACAAGCGTGCTTATTATCGTATTTTCGCTCAACGAAAAAAGACTTGGAAAGTGGTGGCGCAAAGGACGAAATGAATCAGGGTGTCGAACCCATTTGAGTAGTCGATTGCGCTTTGGACCCTAGATTAGTACGCTACGGTACGTAGTTCCAGAAAAACTGAATTTGTTCCCCAGAGAAAACCTGTAGGTTCAAAGTCGAGGCGCTCAAATGAAATGCTTAGTTCCGATTCCTCCTGAATCTGCCACTAGTCTCAAGCGAGAGAAAGAAACCGGACCCGGTTATCAGATTGTCTCCGTCGTACTTAAAGACGGCACACGTTTTGAACAGGTCGTCGCCAGCGAGGGTTACATCATTGCTGTTCGAGGGTTTACCTAACGCTCCAGGCGATGGGGTTTCAGGCCCGCTTCTTTCCAGACCCGATGCACCGCGTCCTTGCTGACGCCCAGCGCGGTCGCCAGTTTGCGGCAACTCCAATGGGTGGAACCGTCGCTGGGTTTCTTGCGGGTGGCCGACAGAATGCGGGCCCGCAAAGCGGGAGTCAGAACCGTGGCCTTCTGGCCGGGATGATAGGTGTCGAGCCCGTCGAGCCCCGTTTCCAGGAAGCGCTGCTTCCAGCGGATGATCGTGGGAGCACTGGTCTGCAGCCTGCGCTTAATGGTGTTGAAGGAGGCTCCTTCTGCCAGCATCAAGATGAGCTTGGCGCGAAAGACGTAGCCGGCCGGTAGAGAACGCGATTGAGCGATGCTGCTGAGTTCCGAACGTTGGTTGCTGCTGAGGGACATTTCGCTGTCTGTCGCCATACCAACTTAGAAGCATAGCAACTAGTAATGGTTACTTTGCGACAGTCCACTAGGACGGCATTTGTCCGGTAACCCGGGTGGTCTCAATGGGTCGACGCAACACTCAGCTCGAACCCACCCTATTTTGAAAACAAAAGCTAAAATCGCTCGCTAGACTAGATCAGTCGGAACGCCACCCTGGCTAGGTTTTGACCGGGTGCAGCCAAACAGATCGGTTCTTCAGAGGAAGTAGTGTCGGATCAACTGATTAGATGGTGTTGCATCGACCGTCTGAGCCGGCAGCTTTTACCAGGAGCTGACGAAGTGGAAATGCGAGATCGGTATGATAGCGAGGCTGTATCTGACAGACTCCTCTGGTGAGGAACGATGCCGGGCGGACGCCACAGATTCTTCGTGGGTAAGGAACCCTTCACGTTTTGGGTCGTTACCGCGTTGGTCTTTGCGACAATCGAGCCATCTACAGTCACTCCGCGCGCAACGTCACTGCCGGATCCACGCGTGTTTCCGCCCGCGCTGGCATGAGAATCGCAACCAGGGCTACCAGCGTGAGCAGCACTGGTACGCCAATGAACGTCACTGGATCGTAGGCGCTCACCTCGAAGAGCAGCGCCTTCAGCATTTTGGATACCGCCAAGGCCGAGCCCACCCCGAGCGCCCCACCAATCGCGACGATGCGCAGCCCATCACTTGTAATCAGGCCGAGAATATCTCCTCGCGTCGCGCCCAGTGCCATCCGTACGCCAATCTCGTGCCTGCGCTGAATCGTCATGAATGCGATCAGGCCATAGAGCCCCACAATCGCAAGCAGCAGACCCGTGCCCGCAAAAAACGCAAGCAGCGCCGTTTCGAAACGCGGGCGGTCTGCGAGCCTGCTCACCGTCTGTTCGAGAGGCTCCATATTTACCGGAACCGTCGGATCTATCGAAGCAATCTCCGATCGCAGCCACGGTTCTACGGCTCTCGCGGGCATCACTGAGTCCAACAACACTATCGATCTTTTTCCGTCCCAATCGCCGCCAACGCTGCGGCGCAGGAAATAGATCTCCGGACCACTTTGTTCCGTAAGTCCACTGTTCTTCACGTTGTCAGCCACGCCGACGACTATGGACCAGACGTCGCTGCGTAACTCGCTCCTCTGGACCCGCTTTCCAACAGGATCTTCATCTATAAACAGCCGGGCAGCTAACGACCGGCTCAGGATTGCTTCGCTCTCATTTCCAGTGCGATCCTGATCGGTAAAACGTTGGCCACGAACAATGGGAATGTTGAGCGCACGGAAATAGTCGGGCGTCACGTAGCGGCTCACAACGCTCCCGCCAGTCCCAGGAGGCGTTCGCGGCCTCCCTTGTACGACAAGATCGGAGTACCGAAAGTCGCCTTGCCATCCCCCCGGCGGTACCGAGTCGGTCATTCCGACTGCACGACTGCCGGGCAGCCGCCGGAGAGCCTCCTCCAACTGGAGATAGAATTCCATCTCCTTCTGATCCGTGTCATAGCGCGACCACGGCAGCGCCGCCTTGACTGTCAGAACGCCCCCGGTCTGCATCCCCAAATTCTGCGCCTCGATCTTCGCAAAACTTCGCAATAGCAGAGCTGCACCTGAGAGCAGCACGATTGTGACGGCGACCTGCGCGGTCACTAGGCAGCGCCGCAGGAAGGCATAGCTGCGCGACATTGACACCCTCGCGTTCAGCGT
>Ga0185299_10004522_pt1 | contig 16735 bp, 17 predicted proteins | sample PaiPotPPA55metaG_FD_128002 | JGI IMG/M metagenome (GOLD analysis project Ga0185299, IMG submission 128002) | Iron sulfur acid spring bacterial and archeal communities from Banff, Canada, to study Microbial Dark Matter (Phase II) - Paint Pots PPA... ...
ATCTTGCCATCCCCTGTCGAAAGATCGAAGCCCTTGAGGTGACTGCCAATTGCATGACCTGGGCCATCGACGCCGAGACCAGACATATCATTCGAGCAGACCCATAGGGTGTTGGACTTTGCATCGGCAAAAACGCCAAATGTTGAACGGCTTCCAAATGCGGCTGGTGCAATCCATTCCTCGGCTTTCGATGCGCCGGGCTTGACCCGTGCGATGCCACCCGACGCAAGGCTGCTCACATACAAGGTGTCGTCCGGGCCCGCGGTGATGCTTTCCATAAAAGCCCGATCGCCAGGAATTTCGATGGCCTGAAGCGCTTCGGCAGCCAGGCATCGCTCGAATGCGACGGAGGCTAGCGCTATTGCGAGCAACGCGCTGATCGGTCGTATATTTTGATTGTCAGTCGATCCATTTTATTGGCGTTATGGTCGGTCAGAATGGCAGGTGATATAAAAGGGATTAGCGCGGACGGCCCGCGCCAACCAGTCGCGACTCCGGTCACGAGGTACAGCATGCTGAATCAGTATCATGTCGTCCTGGAGGTCGACCCCAAGTTCCAGTACGGACCCGAAGCGCTCAACGGCATCTATGGCAGATCATCGGCGCAGGTGCGCGCCTTCGCGCAGGCGCTCGGCAAACGTGCTATGATCGACGGCTGACCAAAAGCGTCGCTAGGCTACGCAAGGCGCTGGAGAAAGAACTCTCTGAGCTCGACGTCTTGATCGACGGTCAGATACGCGGGTCCGCCGTCTGGTCGAGAAAGAGGATCTCCTCGCTTCCGTGCCCGGCGTCGGAAAGACGATCGCCCGGACCCTGATTGCCGAACTGCCGGAGCTCGGTTCGCTCGACCGTCGACAGATCGCGGCCCTTGTCGGGCTCGCGCCCTGGACCGCCAGTCCGGGCGGCGAGGTCGCAGGAGCGTGCGCAGCTCCTTGTCGGCGCCACGGTCGCCGCGCGCTACAATCCGCAGCTCAAAAACTTCCGCGACAAACTCGTCGCCCGAAGCTCATCGCTCTCGTCGCCATCGGCCGCAAGCTAATCACTATCCTCAACGCAATCCTCCGAGATAGACGCCCATGGCAGCCAATCCCCGCTTGACCAACAAGACAGTCGCTCCGTTCTTCAACCCGCTAAATCTGATGATGTGGACGGCCTCTCCTCAACGGCAACCTGATCTATGGCTCGACTGCCATAGCGAACGAGCAATTTCTGAATTAGCGACATTTGTGCTAAATTTTTGTCATGTTATAATGGTAAATCATATCTGCGGTGGGATTGGCCCTCTCCTAATGCTTTGATACCGAAACGGTTTTTGCCATTCCCGCCGCACCTTCGAACGCATCCAGGCGCAATCGGCGATCGTGCCTCAGCGGACGTTGGCGGTTGAGCTGGGGGCGTTGCCGAGGCCGGAATTAACTGCATCTTCGGCCTTTGGCTTGCGTGCTATACGCAGGAGGAAATCGCCTAATCACTCCTGAAAATAAATACTGCCCTTTACTCGCCCGTGCAAACTAATCGAGTGCCCTGCAAGCCAGGTGCGCCCCGTGTTTCGCGATCCCCGGAAGCCGACGCGAAACTTGTGAAATGATTCGATCCACTTTCGGGGCCTCGGGCTCCATCATGTCGGAGACCGCAGTTCTGCGATCGGCCGCAGGATATGCGCCGTTCGGCCGGAAAAATCTCCCGGCCCCTCTTACGATACAACCAAGAATTGAATACAAAATTCCTCAAATCCGGGCTTCCTTCCATCCGACAAAATGGCGAACGCCGGAATGCCCTATCATTGCGATAACGCGATGAGCGTGAGATATTCCCAAAAGATGGTGACCGCCGCCAACGCGGTGATTTCGGCCGTATCTTAGACCGGCGCGACTTCCAGGACGTCCATACCGATGAAGTCGATATTTTCGAGCCGTCGCAAAATCGCATGGGCCTGCCAGGTCGCGAGGCCGCCGACTTCCGGCGTCCCGGTGCCGGACGCAAAGGCTGGATCAAGTGCGTCGACGTCGAAACTCAGATAAAGTCGCCTGTTCGCCCACGACCGCCCGTATCGTCTCGGCGATCTCCTTTGGCGTGCGTATGTGTGCGTCATCCGCAGTGATGATCGTCACGCCTTTCGACAACGTCTAGTCGAACACGTCTTTTTGAACCGGAGAACGAACGCCGATTTGAATCACGCGGCGCGGATCGACTAGTCCGTCCTCGATTACATGACAAAATACGGCATTGTCACGTCGCCATTGGGCTTGCCGCAGTGAGCTTCGGCCATAACCATCGATGATGACCAAGATCAGCTATGGCGGCTACCGCTTCCCTCCCAAAATCAGCCAACAGGCGATCTGGCTTTATGTCCGGTTCACCTTGAGCTTCCGCGACGTCGAGGATTTGCTGGCGGAACGCGGAATCGCGGTTTCCTATGAGACGGTGCGCCGCTGGGTGAACGATTTTGGACCCAAGATCGCGACCGATCTTCGCAAACACCGGCCGAAGCCCCACACCATCTGGCATCTTGATGAAGTCTATCTCAAGATCGATGGTCGCTTCGTCTACCTCTGGCGTGCCGTGGATGCCGAGGGCGATGTGCTCGACGTTCTGGTCCAGACAAGGAGGAACAAGCGGGCGGCACTCAAATTGATGCGCAAGCTGCTAAAAAAATATGGCTTTGTCCCAGACGAGCTTGTCACAGATGATCTGCGATCTTACAGTGCAGCGGGCGCGGGATCTTGGGATCGCAAATCGCCATGAACGCGGTCGATGGCGCAACAATCGAGCGGAGAATTCGCATCAGCCAACCCGACGAAGGGAGAGGAAGATGCAAGGGTTCAAGAGCGTGGGATCCGCGCAAAGGTTTCTCTCAGGGCATGCAGCAGTCCACAACACATTCAACGTCCAACGCCACCTCATCTCAGGCAGAACGCACCGAGGCCTTCCGGGCCTCGGCGATGCAGACATGGCACGAAGCCGTCGCCGCGGCGTGATTTCAGCGACGCGAAATTTCCCGCATCAAATTTCCGATAATGTGACAAAGCCCGACTTGGCCATGTCAGCGACCGCGACGCGTCTCGATGCGGTAACGGCGGACGTCGCCTGCCGCTTTCGCAGCCATGGATGCGGCGGTGGCGACAAGGTTGAGAAATCTGCGAGCCCTTCACTCCCCCATCTGAATTTTGGTACCGCTACCGAACCGAGACTTCGGGCAGTCCGATTCCTGGCGGTGCTTTAAGTGACTTGGGCGCCCGCTCAGCCGCTCGCGTCGGCGAAAGATTCGGTTCGCAGCGATCCAACGGGTCGATAAGTGTTCATGAGCACGCCCGAGGACGCGGCCTTCGTGCTGACGAGAGCGAGTTCGCGCGGGTCAGCACTGTCCGAAAAGAAGCGTTTGCCCCGGCCCAGCAAGACCGGGTAGACGAGCAGCAAAACCTCGTCGACCAGTCCCTGCTCGAGCAGCACGGGCGTCAGCGTCGAACTTCCCCAGACGATCAGGTCAGGGCCGTCCTTTGACTTGACGCCGCGAACACCCTCCATGATGTCCGCGCCTAGGTCCTCGACCGGACCCCATCCGAGGCTGTCCGGCCTGTGGGTCGCGACGTATTTCGTCGCGGCGTTCAGACCGTCCGCTATCGGATCGTTCTCGACCTTCGGCCAGTAGCCGGCGAAGATATCGTAGGTGCGGCGGCCAAGCAGCAGATCGAAGCTCCTGCCCTGCGCCGCGGCGATGGCCTCTCCCATGGCCGTATCGAAATACGGCATCGCCCATCCGCCATGCGCGTAGTCGCCGTCTTCGTCCCGTCCGCCGGGCGCCTGGATCACGCCGTCCAGCGAGATCTGTTCGATGATCCTGATCTTTCTCATTTTGAGTCTCCATCTGTTAGATGTTTTGCCTGCTCGGTTCCGACACCGAACAGCATTTCGATGTAGCGGCGCAGATGATCGATGCTGTCTGCGGCGATCTCTGCTCCGCCCGTTGCCTTGGCGAGGATGAAGGCGCCCTGGATGACGGCCTGTGTGTGCAGCGCGAGCGATTTCGCCGTCCAATCGGGTGCCATGTTCCGCTCGCGCATCGCCGCTTCGATATCGGCTTCCAGCGTTGCGGCATGGCCTGTGATGCTGCGTTCGCAGGCTTCGCGGATGGCAGGCGTGGTTTCGTAAGTCTCCTGCACCATGGTGCCGACAAGACAGGTGAACTCCGGCACGCCACCCTGGAGAAGGGCCTTGCGGAACTCGAGATAACCCAGGATCCGATCGAGAGGGGCGGCGTGATCGTGATAGGGCGCGTCGGCAAACAAGGCGCCGGTCGTTTCCGACCAGTGGTCCGCTGCGGCGACGCCAAGTTCGTCCTTGCTCTTGAAGTGGTGGAAAAAGGCGCCCTTGGTGACGCCCGCTGCGGCACACAATTCATCGACAGACGTTGCCGAATAACCCTTGGTGCGGATCACCGACAGCGCGGCCTCCAACAGCTTGGTCCTTGCATCCGTCTTTGCGGTCGATCGGGGCATGACGTCCTCCTTCGCCGCATTACATACCAACCAGTTGGTATGTATCATGCAGGGTTGCATGAGTAGGCTTCGCGCCGAAAACGACTCTCCGGTTAAACCGGATCTAGAACTGGAGATGTTGCAACAAGATCGTTATTGCGACTGTAGAACGACAAAATGGGCTCGAAGCGGTCGAGACGTTCTGTCTGATTAATGGGTCCTGAGCCTAGATAGATCGATGAGCTGTTTAGCTTGTAGGGATAGGCGAAGTTCGACATAGGTACTCCGAGGACGATTCGGTCGGCCCGTTGAAAACGTGCCGCCCGCTCTTGGATCTTGTCCCAGATGGCTCTCTCGGCTGGGTCCATCGGTTCCATGTTCACCCCTTTGTACTTCGCCCCAATGGCTTCCTGGTCAAAATCAGGCAGCTTTTCGTCCCATACGTTCAAGGTGTCATCCAAGACCTCCTCTGGGTAGTGGGCTCTTTTGAGCCCCACTACCTTTTCTGGGCAGATTTGGCGGTATGCTTCGATAAAAGCGTTGCTGATGGCGATGGAAGCAGACTTGAGACCACGAGGAGAGGATTCGATATTGAGAGGACGCATAATTTTATATCTAGGAAATGGTCTTAACCGGCATTTCCCCAGATACCCGCCGGCGCCAGCCATAATCGCCCCGACCGAGGCGTACTTGGCAAGCGGGGAGCGCCGTTGCGGCTTTTGAATGGGGTCGGTGTGAGCCGACGCCGCTCCGAGCGCCAAGAAACATCGTGATTGCCGTCATGAAGACACACCTCTCGCCTGGATTTAAATGAACGCGTGAACATTGAACGCCTACGCGTCGATGTGACGGGCGGCGGCTTCCGCGGTCAGCCGCAGGATGTCGGCGAACAAGGTTCTTGGAACCGATTGCCGGTTTCAATGGCAAAGTCGTCGAAGCTGTGATGGTCCCGGCATCACGCCCCGCCACAAACGTTGCGGCGTATTGCGGAAAGTTTGACTGACGCCGAAGTTTCGGCCCAAAATTGGCGCCGCCGCGAGGACAGGCTAGCGGAATCGGGCGCGACGTTGGGCCAGACGCTTTGCTGAGCTACGCCCGCAGCGACGATCCGGCAGCGGCCAACTCGGTTTGGAGATCGCGTTGCAACTTCTTTTTTTATACCCTTAAGCGATGAGCGGGAGGTTCCGAGCAATGCCCCAAATGGTCGAAATTCCGTCGCCACCTGAAGGGAGGCCAATACCGCCGAAGTTCGAGCTTCGACCACTGACGACATTATCGTGTGCGGATCTGCAGGAAGCGACGACGATGCTCGCCTACGCATTCGATGAACATCCTTTGTTTCGATTGGCTTTTCCTAAGGCTGCGTCTCGGAGCATGATTTTACAGACATTATTCGCCACCGTCCTCAAGGACGCTATTCGCTTCGGTCGGGTGGACGTTGCGCGCAGCCATAAAATCGTCGGCATACTCATCTGGTATCCTCCTGGCTGCTATCCGATGTCCAAATCCCGCATCTTGCGTTTGCTGCCGCATTATGCGCGCCTTGTTGCGGTCACTCCCGTAGGCCTCATGAAGCTTTTCCGCGCCCAGACGACGCTCAACGGGTTCCGTCCCAAGGAGCCGCACTGTCACGGCTACTTTCTGGGTGGAAGGCAGGGCGAACGTGTCGGCACCGTTCTTGCCAAGTGTCTATTGAACGAAGCCGACGACAAGGGTTGGCCGATTTACCTGGAAACGCAGGAGCGCAGGTCCGCCTATTTGTATGCCCGCCTCGGCTTTAAGATGTTGCAGGATGGGATCGCGACATTGCCGGGTGGGCCGTTAACCTGGACGATGTGGCGAGCGCCGCGGTAAACACACAACGATTTTAGGTTCTTTGCAGGGCAACTAAAGGCACGTGAAGCGTCCAACGAGAACCCGTGCCAGGGAGAATGGTGGGTTAGGAGTGCGCCGACGGGGAGCTCGCAAGCGAGCCGTGGCAACCCGTGTACCAATGACAATCCCGCAAGGTGCCAATCAACGTTCGAGTATCGATTTTCTGTCGGACGCGATCGCCGACGGCCACCGCTTCCGTATATTCAGGGTTCAGACTCGAAAGGGGTGAGGTTTGGCCCTGGTGTGTCCCCGGTGCCTCACCCCGTCGCAAAATATCGGAGACCTGCCCATTTTGGAACCATCCGCATTGTTCTCCCTCAGCCGATATGGGAGAGTTGCAAGCTGGCATCGGGTTGGTGTTGGTGGGGGAGCGTTCGGCAGGCGCAGCGGGTGGACCAATTCCGTTCGGCGGGAATTGATCGAGGCGCTACGGTTGGTCTCCCGGTTAGGCTCGACAATCTGGCGCAATCGACATGCGGGTCTTTGGGCGGGCCGGTAATCGATTGTTGCATTGAGAACGAGTGCGCAAATGGGAGCGCTAAAGCACGTCGGTGTTGCTGCGTGGTGCGCCGGAATCGCGGCTTGCATCGGCCTTACCGCATGGTCCGGCATCGATGCGGTTGGAAACGCGGTTGCAAGTGTAGGCTGGGGAATGCCGTTCGTCGTGCTCACGCGAGCCGCGACTGTTTCCGTTGCCGGGGCGGGTTGGTGGTTGCTGTTTCCTGCGAGCGGGCGCTTGCGGCTTCGGGCGGCCGTTCTCCTGAGGTTCGTCCGCGAAGCGGTCAACGCCTTGTCCCCGCTGACGCAGGTTGGCGGAGACATCATTGGCGCACGGCTTTTGACATTCTGGGCCGTGCCGGGACCGCTTGCTGCTGCGAGCATCATCATCGATGTCCTGATGCAGGCTGTAACGCAGTTGCTGTTTGCGGCGCTCGGCCTTGTAACGCTTATTACGCTCGGGGCGGATATGTCCGTGGCGGGGATCGCGGCGGCCGGTTTGGCCTTGGCGGTTCCCATGCTGGGCGGCTTCCACCTCGCGCAGCGTGGAGGCGGGCACCGCATTCTTCATTTCGTGCTCGGGCGCCTGAAGGGTGACGGCAACTGGCGTGCGCTCGGTACGGTAGATGCGGTTTACCAATGCCTGTCAATGATCTACGCGCGGCTGTCCAGCCTTGCGGCGAGCAGCCTGGTGCACATGGTCGGGTGGCTAATCGGCGTCGCTGAAGTCTCGATCGTGCTCGGTTGCATGGGGCACCTGGGGACCATCGGTGAGGCGCTTGTGATCGAAAGCCTCGTGCAGGCTGTTCGGGGCGCGGCCTTTGCCATCCCGAGCGCGCTCGGTGCCCAAGAGGCGGGCCTGATCCTGCTGTGCGGCATATTCGGAATTCCGCCCGATCAGGCACTGTCGCTGTCGCTCATCAAGCGGGCCGCCGATCTCGTGCTCGGTGTACCCGGCCTCGTGGCACTGCAGATCCTGGAAGGTGAGCGTCTCACGGCAAACTATTCGCGCCGCGAAGCACAGCCGCAAACGTCGCTCGATCGTCAATCGGAAGGCCACACGACGTGATCTTGTACTGGTCATCGATCATCACGGGGGTCGTTTGCGTCGTCGGCTGCGGCTATCTGGTCGGAGCGACGTTCTTGGCCGATCGCTTCGCAAGCAAGGCTTCGACTCCACGCCGCGCGTCTATGCCGGGGGTGACGATCCTCAAGCCGCTGCACCGCGCCGAGCCTAGCTTGCTTGAAAACCTCGCTTCGTTCTGCGCCCAGAACTATCCGGGCCCCGTTCAAATCGTCCTTGGCGTGCAGGACCCAAGGGATGACGTGCTTGCGGTCGTCGAGCGCTTTCGGGCTGAACATACAGCCGGTCAATTTGATCTCGTAATCGACGCGACAATGCACGGGCTGAACCGCAAGGTTTCCAACCTTATCAACATGTGGCGACGCGTAGACCATGACATCGTCGTTGTGGCCGACAGCGACATCCGGGTAGATCCCGACTATCTCTCGCGCGTCGTCGCTGCGCTGGAGCAACGCGGCGTCGGTGCCGTGACCTGCCTTTACCACGGCATTGCCGCGACCGGGCTATGGGCCCGAGTTGCCGCGCTCGGCATCAACGCGCATTTCCTGCCGAGCGTTGTCGTTGGCCTGGGACTCGGTCTTGCGCAGCCCTGCTTCGGTTCGACAATTGCGTTCAAGCGCAAAGCCCTCGCAGAGATAGGCGGATTCATCAGTGTCGCCAATTGCCTCGCGGACGATTACGCGATCGGAGCGGCACTGCGCGCCCGGGGCTATAAAATATCCATTCCTCCCATTACCATCGGCCATATGTGCGGGGAAATGTCGGCGCAAGAACTGTGGCAACACGAGGTGAGGTGGGCGCGGACAATCAGGAGCATTGATCCTGTTGGTTACGCTGGTTCGATAGTGACGCACGCCTTCCCGTTGGCGCTCATTGCGGCGCTGGTCGGCATCGCCCCCGAATACCTCGGGCCGGCGACCGCCATTGGCACAGGCATCGCCTCGTTGGGATGCCGGATCGTGCTGCTCCGGCGGGTAGAACGAGCTTTCGGTCTGCCGCCGCAATCCTATTGCCTCGTTCCCCTGCGCGACCTACTGTCCTTCGCCGTCTTCGCATCGGCCTTTTTCGGCCGAAGCGCGACGTGGAAAGGCCGTCGCTACAGGTTTGTATCGGACGGTATTTTGGTCGTTGCTGGGAGTTTGTCCAAGCCATGATGCGGACACTATTTCTGCAAGCACCGTCTTTCGACGGCTTCGACGGGGGCGCCGGCGCACGGTATCAAATGCGTCGCGAAGTTCGATCGTTCTGGTATCCGACTTGGCTCGCCCAGCCGGCCGCCCTGGTTGAGGGCTCGAAGCTGATCGATGCGCCGCCGCACCGACTGACGTTCGAGGATGTCGCCGCCGAAGCTCTCGACCGCGACCTCGTCGTGCTGCACACATCGACGCCGTCCTTTGCTTCCGATGTTAGGACCGTCGAGACGCTCAAGACACGCAAACCGAGCTTGAAGATTGGCATGATCGGCGCGAAGGTCGCGGTCGAGCCGGAGGCGAGCCTGAAGGCATCGATGGGCATTGACTTTGTCGCGCGCAACGAGTTCGATTTCGCCATCAAGGAAGTCGCAGAGGGTCGCGACCTTGCCGCCGTCGCGGGGCTCTCCTGGCGCAAGGCCGACGGCACCATCGTGCACAACAAGGATCGTGCGATCATCGAGACCATGGACGATTTGCCCTTCGTTACCCCGGTCTACAAGCGCGACCTCGTCATGCAATGCGAAGGCCAACGTCCCGCGTGCAACCTTGCAGGTCATGAAGGATAACGGGTTGCGGCTTCTCCTCGTCGGGTACGAATCCGGCAATCAACAAATCCTTCACAACATCAAGAAGGGCATGCGGGTCGACGTCGCGAAGCGGTTTACCAAGGATTGCCACGCGCTCGGGATCGTCATCCACGGCACCTTCATCCTCGGCCTGCCTGGCGAGACCAAGGAAACCATCGAGGAAACGATCCGCTTTGCTGCAGAGGTCAAACCCGCACACGATCCAAATCTCGCTCGCCGCGCCCTATCCAGGCACTTTCCTTTACAAGCAGGCGCTGGCAAACGGCTGGTTCACTGATGAAACGCCGCACTTGCTAAGCGGCCTCGGCACGCAGACTGCGGCGCTCAGCTACCCGCACCTGAGTCACACCGAAATCTTCCAATCGGTCGAGGACTTCTATCGGCGGTTCTACTTCCGGGCACCGAAGATCGCTTCGATCGTCAGTGAAATGGTACGGAGTCCTGAAATGATGAAGCGCCGCCTTCGGGAGGGGATCGAGTTCTTCAGATTCTTGCGCGATCGCGAGGTTGCACTCTGAAGCACCTTGTCATCACGGCCGATGATTTTGGGCTTGCGCCCGAGGTCCAAGCCGCCGTGGAATTGGCGCATGAATCAAGGCATCCTCACGGTGGCAAGCCTGATGGTCGCCGCCGCTGCCGCGGCGCACGCAATCGCGCGCGCTGTCTCCCCCGTCTGCGGATCGGTCTGCATCTGGTGCTCGTCGACGGCAGGACGGCGCTGCCGCCCGAAAGGCTGCCCGATCTCGTTGACGCAACCAGACATCTGCGCACGGACCTCGCGCGGCTCGGGCTTGAGATATGCGCGCGGGGCACATTCCCTTGAACTTGTGGGTGGTATTCTTTCTTGGTCTACTAAACCGCACATTGGTGCTGTTCCTGAGCGCTACTATGTACGAGTTCAGCAGGCGGGCTCTTGACTCTTTCGCGCTGGCTAGCTGGTCATCCGAGGGAACAAAGCCGTACTCGCGGAACAAACGCGATTCGGGACTATCAGGGTCTTCGGCGAATCGGCGATGAGTCTTACGAGATTGGCCGACTCTCCCGTCGGATCGGCAAGATCCTCGGCTATCTTTTTATTGCAAAAATTCAAGGGAAGCCCAGGGTTGGCGTAGCCCTGTTGAGCGCTTTCATCGCCGCATTGAAATTCGGCTGTGAACGCAGTCCGGCGCGAACCCGTCTCCACTTAAAATTCCCTGCTAACAGGGAAATTAACAGGGAAATTCCGGTATTATGGCGCAACTGCCAAGAATTTTAGGCGGTCCTCCCCAGGGGCATGACCGAGCCTTACGTAGTTTCCGCCCTTCGTCTCAAGCGCGCTGAAATCAGCGGCCACATTCACGACCTCGAAAAACGGATCGCGCGCCAGCGAGCGAACCTCGCAAATTTGGACGCCACGATCAAGTTGTTTTCGCCGGGCACAAATCCCGATGCCATCCCTCCCAAACGGGTCTATCGCCGGACAAGATATTTTGCTCACAATGAACTGGATGCGGCGTTCAAGGAGATCGTCGCGAACAGAGCGCTGACGTTGTTGCGGCGTCTTGTGAAGCGCGGGACCGTGATAAAGCACGGCACAAGCCGCGATGCTCAATGGGCGCTAGCGCATCAGTTCGCGGACGTGAGTGAATTTTGACATAGGAGGTTGCAAAATTAATTGTTGGTGACTGTTTAACCGGAAGCGCCTGCCGATCCTCCCACGGCGGGCGCTTTCTTTGCGCGGCGGTTGTCTATGGAAACCAGTCGGAATGTTCGATGGGCACTCGCGCTTTCGCTCCTAGAATGCCGACGCTGCCTTTAGCAAGCATTTTTTCAGTCTCTTTTTGCGTCGCACTCTACCCCTAAACGGACTCCAAGTATCAGCAACGATGCTTGCCCAAGTTTGTCTAGAATGGCTGTGACCCCAGGATGTTGGCCGGGTAGACATTCCATACCGCTGAGCACAAGAATCCCAAGAAGAATGACGACAAATGCTAAAGAGCCCAAGTGAAACTTTCTGAGAGCCGCTTTCAAAGCTCACGCGCCCGAGCTTCCAAAGTGGAACTTCAATGATCAAATTCTCAACTGGCCGGCTAGTGTCTTGTGATGAACTTCGTTTGTCTGTTATTTGGCCAGGAGTATCAACTCGTCGAGGCATTAGATTAACAAGTCTGCAAAGTATTCTTGAATCTCCCGCAATTCAAGACGCTCATTTCGCATTCCTGAGTTGCCGCCCTCTTTACTGGCAAGATCCCATGGAGAGCTTTCTTTATGCGTCATGCCAGAAAGAACCCCCTCCAGGATACTCTTTGTATGAATTCCATACCCACTGAATAACGTCTTCAGCATCTCTGTCATTAAAAGGAATTTTGGCTATAATCATCTGGTGCGTCAGCTCATCTATTGTGCAGGAATATCTCCCTATCGGCCTATTTCTATATTCTCGAAACTAATAATAAACGGTCGGAACCATAGGGCCGTAGTCTCAAGCCTCAAAATATTCATTTATGAGAGAGGATTCCCATCATGCTCCGCCATTCGCGAAGTAAATAAACTTCTGCAGCTTAAGTGGATCAATGCCGATACCATCGCGATTTGCGAGGGAAAGAAAGGCATTTGCGATTGACTTAGCTTTATATTGCATCGGCCCCGACGTCCACGCCGCCGCCTTTTTGGGCAATGGCCGTGCGCTCCTTCGGTGAAGCTTATAGCGGTCTCACGATGTAGGCCTCGCACGCTTCTTCCGTCATCCGGGAACCCGAGTGCAACGAGCGGACCAAGCCACGCCACGATCTTGACCAGCACGACAAGGCCGGCGATTACACCAAGTTGTCACGAAATGCTTAGCGTTTTTCGTCCCACTTGCTCGGCTGGACGTAATCGAAAACATTAGGCTATTGCGTTGCTGGCGAGGCCGGCGTCCCAGCCTGTGTCGCAGTCGTCGAAGGTGTCGGGGACGCAATCTGGACCGTGTCGCCGGTTTGCAATGTCTCGGGTGGGCTATCAATCACCCGATCCTGCGGGGCAAGGCCTGCCGTCACCTCGGCAGTGTCGCCAAAATCCCGGCCGAGTTGGATTGACTTGAGCACCACTTTGTTGCCGTCTCCAAGAACGGCGACCTGTACGCCGCGGTTGACCGGCATCAACGCCGTGGCAGGCAGGCGCACCATGTTGGGGTCGCCCGGAATCTGGAAGTCGACCCGGCAATAAGTGCCGCCGAAGAGCTTGCCCTCTGGATTGTCAGCCTGCAGCTCAACCAGCGGGCTGCGCGACATCGCTTTCACTGCATTCGACGTGGTGACCAGGGTCGCGTCGAACTTCCGGCCCGGATATTGCGGCATTTCGAAGGTCGCCTTCAAACCCGGACGGAGATCGGCTGAGAATGCCTGCGGAACCTGGAGGTAAATCCGGACCCGGTGCAGATCGGAAACCTCGAACAGCTCTTGCCCGGCAGTGCTGCCGGCGTTAATCAGGGCGCCGACATCAGTATTGCGGCGAGTGACTATGCCGTCGAAGGGAGCGACGATGCTTTTAAAGGATTCGAACGCTTCCACCCCCCGCACATTTGCCCGGGCGGAGTCAGCGATGGCTTTCTTCGCGGCCGCATCGGCGGCCTTCTCGTCCATCCCCTGCTTCGACACGACTTGCCGCCCGACGAGCGCGGTAAAGCGCTTGGCAGTGACTGCCGCAAGCCGCTCATTGGCATCGGCCGTCGCCAAATCGGCCTTGGCCTGATCGAGTTGCTGGCCGAGGTCTGGCGTGTCGATCGAGGCCAGCACCTGGCCGGTCGTCACATGCCCGCCGATATCCTGCTGCCAGGACTTGAGATAACCGCTGACCCGCGCGTAGATCGCCGCCTTGTAATAGGGCTCGATGTTGCCGGGCAGTATGAGTCTCTGCTCGGCATCGCCGCGCACGAACTTTGCGAGCGCGATGGTGGCGCGTTCGTCCACTGCACGAGGTCCTGCTTGTTGCGAGCCCGGCTGATGAGGGCATTGGCAGCGATGCCCCCCGCAGCAACCAGCGCAATGATGCCGACCAGCAGGAGCTGGCGTGGGCTCAGGGCCTTAGGCGGTTGCGAGGACATCGTGCGCTTCGATCTCGTCAGGCTTGGCTTGCACGAGCGTGCAAAGGTGCGGGCTCCGCCGTCTTTCCATCACGGGCGTGGACGACGCTGAACATAGTCGGCACGAGGAATAGCGTCGCGCAAGTGGCGAACAGCAGGCCGCCGATCACGGCCCGGCCGAGCGGCGCGTTTTGGCTGGGCTCGATCGCCATCGGCACCATGCCGATGATCATCGCGAGCGCCGTCATCAGCACCGGCCGGAAACGGGTGGTGCCCGCCTCAATCGCAGCCGAGACTGCGTCGGCCCCCGCCGCCAGACGTTCCCGCGCGAAGCTGATCACCAGGATGCTGTTCGCGACGCCCATGCACATGAGCGCGCCGGTGAGCGCGGGGCCCGAGAGGGTGGTGGTGCTCGCGAACAACATCCAGACAATGCCGGCCAGCGCTGTTGGCAGCGCCATGACGATCACCAACGGATCGAGCCAGGACTGAAAGTTGACGATGATCAGAAGATAGATCAGGACGAGGGCAAAGCCGAGGCCGACGAAGAGCTGCTGATATGCGCTCGTCATGGTCGTGACCTGACCGCGCAAGAACACGTTGGCGTCATTCGGCACGTCGTGAGCCGTCTCCTGCATCACCTTGCGTATATCGGCGGCCACGCCGCCGAGATCGCGTCCCTGCGGTGTCGCATAGATGTCGATGACAGGGCGGACGTTGTAATGCGAGACGACAGCGTTGCTCGGTGCCCTTTCAATCGTGGCTAGGTCGCCGAGCAGCTGCGTGCCTGTGCCGCTGCTGGTCGTCACCGGTATGTTTCTCAGATCGTTCATCGTGCCGAGAATGCGCGGTGGCGTCTGGATCGAGACCGGATAGGAGACCCCCGTCTTGGGATTGAGCCAATAGGTCGGAGAAGTCTGCGAGCTGCCGGCCAGCGTGGTCTGCATCGCCGTCGCCGCATCCTTCTCGCTCAGACCGACCAGCCCCGCCAGCGAGCGATCGACATTGACGTTCAAGGTCGGCTGCTGAAAGGCTTGCTGGATGCGCGCATCAGCGATGCCGGGAATCTGCTTGATCCGGGACCACAGCTCGTTGGCGTATTTCCTATTCGCCTGCAGATCGTTGCCTATGAGCTGGAGGTCGATCGGCGCGGGCACCCCGAAATTGAGGATCTGGCTGACCATGTCGGCCGGCAGGAAGGCGAAGGAGGTGCCCGGGAACTGGCGCGGCAGCTGCTCGCGCATCGTCTTGACGTAGTCCGCAGTCGGCGCGTGGTTCGGCTTGAGACTAACGAGGATGTCGTCATCCTCGACGCCGATCGTCCCCGAGTTGTTATAGGCCATGTTGATGCCGCTGACGCTCAGCCCGATGTTGTCGACGATGCCGTCCAGCTCATCGGCGGGGATGATCTTGCGGATGGCTTCACCGATCCGGTCGGCGAGCCTGGTGGTCTCCTCGATGCGCGTGCCGGTCTGCGCCCGCACATGCATCTTGATCTGGCCGCCATCGACGCTCGGAAAGAAGTCCTGGCCGAGATAAGGAGCAAGCGCGAACGAGAGCAGGGTGAAGCCGACGAACCCGGCGATCAGCTTGCCGCGGTGGTGCAGACCAAGCTGGAGCAGACCGCCGTAGCCGCTGCGGATGGCCTCGAAGTGGCGCTCGAAGCCCTGCTGGAATCGCACCAGGGGATTGCGCTTGGCAGGGATAGAATGTGGACTGCCGTCCGTGTCGTAATGCGCCGCATGCGCCTCAAGCACCTGCTTGCGTAGCAGGTAGTTCGACAACGTGGGTACGAGCGTTTGCGACAGGACGTAGGTGAACAGGACCTGAATGCGCGCAAGCATTTCTTGCCGATTCTGGGCTCTGATGTCTTGAACTATGCCATTGCTTCCGGCTCAAGGCGAACGTCCCTTATATGCCTTCTTCAGTCCCTCGATGTCGAGCTTGATCATTTTCAGCATTGCTTCGGCAACGCGCTTGGCGGGCGCCCGATCCGAATCCTTCATCATATCGCCGAGCACCGTGGGCGCGATTTGCCAGAAGAGCCCATGGCGGTCTCAACCACCCACGCTGCTCGATCGTTCCGCCTTCCGACAACGCCACCCAGAGCCTGTCAATTTCGGCCTGATCGTCGCATTGAACCATGAACGATATGGAATGATTAAACGCGTCAAGTGGTCCTGCGCTGAAGGCCATAAACGGCTGCCCCATCAGTGTGAACTCGACCACTTTCACAGAACCGGCCGGGCCGCTCGGACTATCCGCGGGGAGTGCCGTAACACTGTCCACTTTTGGAATTAGGCAGCACCGATGCGTAGAAGGCGGCGGCTTCTTCTGCTTTCTCAGTGTACCAAAGATTCGGGACTAATTTCGACACCGTCGCCTCCCATGCGATACACCGAATCTCAAGTTGCTACACGCGAAGACAATGCGATGTCCCACGAACGACACGGTTTGCTAGGATTTCACCATGTTGATTCGTACGCCAAATGAGACGGGTGCGCCGCGTTTATGAGTTGTTGCGATCTTACACAAAGATGAAGGGCCGCAGGGCCCGCTTTTGCCGTAACCTCGTTCTGACTGGCGTGTGGCCCCGAATTGAGAGACAGCCACTCGACCGGTAGCAAAAACGCACAGCGCGGATTTCGCCCGAAAATCTAACCTCGCGTAAAATCATCAATGCACATTAGCTAGGTGAATCAGTCAGCCTAAAATGACAGGCTGAGTTGGGGCTCGCTTTCCAGCTGCTTCTCGCCGAGCGACGACAAGGTCATGCCGAGAAGGCGGATGCCTTTTGTGACCGGGAACAGTGGCTCGAGCAGCGCGTAGCCAAGCTCCTCGATTTCGGCTCGCGTCGAAAAGAGCGCCTGACCGGTCCGGCTTCGCGTGATCTGCTGGAAATCGGCATATTTCACTTTCAGTGTCACCGTGCGCCCGCGAAACTCTGCGCCCTCGCAAGTGCGCCAGACCTTTTCGATGAT
>Ga0185299_10004524_pt1 | contig 16726 bp, 14 predicted proteins | sample PaiPotPPA55metaG_FD_128002 | JGI IMG/M metagenome (GOLD analysis project Ga0185299, IMG submission 128002) | Iron sulfur acid spring bacterial and archeal communities from Banff, Canada, to study Microbial Dark Matter (Phase II) - Paint Pots PPA... ...
CATGGAGACCCGTGAACAAGCTCGCCCGTTACGCCGTCGCCGGACTCCTCTTGCTCGGCGGCGCCCTCAAGGCGCGCGGCGAGGAGGGCTTGGTGCCGCCGCCGGCCGATGCCGTCCTGCTGCTCGAACTGGCCGCCGATGGCGTGCAGATATATGCCTGCAAGGCCAAGGACGGGCGCGCCGAATGGGCCTTCAAGGCGCCGGAGGCGATGCTGTTCGATCGCCAGGGGCGCCAGGTCGGCACCCATTTCGGCGGCCCGACCTGGAAGCTCGACGACGGCTCCGCCGTGGTCGGCGAGGTCGTGGCGCGGGCGGACGCGCCCGAGACGGGCGCCATCCCCTGGCTGCTGCTGCGCGCCAAGAGCCATGAGGGGAGCGGCGCGCTGTCGCGCGTCGCCTATATCCGGCGCGCGGAGACCAAGAGCGGCGCGGCGCCCAAAGGCGGCTGCGACGCCAGCCGGGCGTCGCAGCAGGCGCGCATGCGCTACTCGGCGAGCTATCAGTTCTTCGGCGCGGGAAAATAGGCGCCGCGCTAACTAAACCCGGCCGAGCGCGCGCAGGATGCGCTGCGGCGTCGCCGGCTGCGTCGTGACGCGTGCGCCGAAGGGCGCGACCGCATCGTTGATGGCGTTCATCACGGCAGCGGGCGCGCCGGCGGTGCCGGCCTCGCCGACACCCTTGGCGCCGAGCTCCGAGGTCGCGGTCGGCGTGATGAGATGCGCCACCGCGATGTCCGGCATCTCGCCGGCCATCGGCACGAGATAGTCGGCAAGCGTGCCGTTGAGGAGCTGGCCTTGCGCATCATAGGCGCATTCCTCGAACAGCGCCGCGCCCAAGCCCTGCACGACGCCGCCGCGGATCTGCTCATCGACGAGCAGCGGGTTCACCACCGTACCGCAATCCTCGACCACCCAATGCTTCAGCAGCGCGACGAAGCCGGTCTCGACATCGACCTCGAGCCAGGACGCCTGCACGCCGTTGGTGAAGGCGAAGGGATAGTCGCGCGGCTGGTAATGGCGCGTCGCCACCAGCTCGGGCTGCACATCCGGCGGCAGCGTGTCGCCGCGGAAATATCCGGCGCGGCCGACCTCGTCGAGGCCGATGCGTCGCGCGCCGCTGGCGGCATCGACGATCCAGCCGTTGCTGATGTCGAGCGCGGCGGGCGCCGTCTGCAGGATCGCGCCGGCGAGTGCCAAGATGTTGGCGCGCAGCGCCTTCGCCGCCTGCAGCGCCGCCTCGCCGCCGATGCCGGTGCCGCGCGACGCCCAGGTGCCGCCGCCATAGGGCGTGCGCTCGGTATCGCCGGTGACGACGCGCACGCGCTCGATGCCGACGCCGAGCACGCTGGCGGCGATCTGCGCCACCATGGTCTCGGTGCCCTGGCCCTGCTCGGTGACGCTGATCGCGACCATGACCGAGCCGCCGGGATCGAGGCGCAAGGTACAGCCATCCTGGGCCGAGATCGGCGCGCCGCCGACGCCGTAGAAGGCCGGGCCGGGATTGGTGATCTCGACGAAGCTGGCGAGGCCGATGCCGCGATGGATGCCTCTGGCGCGCAACGCCGCCTGCTCGCGGCGCAAACCCGCATAGTCCATCAGCTCCAGCATGCGCGCGAGCGAGCGCTGGTGCGACAGGCGCTCGAAGCGCAGGCCGGCCGGGCTCGTCCAGGGATAGGCTTCGTCGGCGATGAGGTTGCGCCGACGCAGCTCGGCCGGGTCGAGCCCGACCGCTTGCGCGGCGCGGTCGACCAGCGCCTCGGTCACGGCGCAGGCGATGGGATGGCCGACGGCGCGGTACTGCGACATCGGCGGCTTGTTCTGGAAGGCGACGCGCAGCCGCGCACGGTAATTCGCACAGCGATACCACGATGCCGTCAGGTTGATCACCTGATTGCCCTCGACGGCGCTGGTGCGCGGATATGTCGAATAGGGCCCGATGCCCGTGAGGTCGTCGATGGCGACGGCGAGGATCTCGCCCGATTTGCTTACGGCCATGCGGGCTTTCACCTGGTGTTCGCGCGCGTGGATGTCGGAGACGAAGGATTCGAGCCGGTCGGCGACGAACTTGACCGGCCGTCCGAGCAGCAGGCTCAGCGCGATCACCGCCATCTCGTCGGGATAGACATGGATCTTGATGCCGTAGGAGCCGCCGACATCGCGGCAAATGACGCGCACGCCGGTCTCCGCCAGCGGGAAATGCCGCAGTATGATCTCCTTCATCATGTGCGGCGCCTGCGACGAATGATGCACCGTGAGCTGCCGGTCGGCGGGATTGAAATCGGCGAGGATCGAGCGCGTCTCCAGGCAGACGCCGGTGTGGCGCGCGAAGGTGAAGTGATCCTCGACCACCGCATCGGCGCGCGCGAAAGCATCGTCGACCGCCCCTGCCTCGATGCTGCGGGTGAAGGCGAGATTGTCGCCGAGCGCCGGATGGATCGCCGGCGCGGCCGGCGCGAGCGCCGCCTCCGCATCGGCCACGGCCGGCAGCTCCTCCCAGTCGACGGCGATCTGCGCCAGCGCGTCCTCCGCCGCGGCGCGGCTCTCGGCGACCACCGCCGCGACTGGCTCACCTTGCCAGCAGGCCCGCTCGACAGCGAGCGGATGCTGCGGCGCCGATTTCAGCCCCTTCAAATGCGTGAGCACGCCGACCCAGGGCGTATAGCGGCCGGCGAGGTCCTTGGCCGTGACCACGCGCGCGACGCCCGGCTGGCGCGCTGCCGCCGCCGTGTCGATGCTGCGGATGCGGGCATGGGCGTAGGGGCTGCGCAGGAAGGCGGCGTGCGCCAGCCGCGGCAGGCGGATGTCGTCGACGAACGTGCCGCGGCCCTGCAGCAGGCGCTCTGCATTGGGCCGCGGCACGCTGCGGCCGATATAGCTGTTGGGGCGGTCGAGGAAGGAGAGCGGGCGGACGGTCATGGCGTGTTCCCCGCCGCGCCGCGCTGCCGCGCCACCGTCTCGACCGCATCGACGATGGCGTGATAGCCGGTGCAGCGGCAGTAATTGCCGGAGAGGTGGTCGCGGATATCGGCGCGGCTCGGCCGTGGCATGTCGCGCAACAGCTCGGCGGCGGCGACGAGGATGCCAGCGGTACAGAAGCCGCATTGCAGCGCGTTGCGCGCGTGGAAGGCGGCCTGGAGATCGACGATCTCGCCGCTCTCGGACAAGCCCTCGATGGTCTCGACGCGGGCGCCGTCGAGCTGCGCGGCAAAGACCAGGCAGGCGCGCACCGCCGCGCCATCGACGCGCACGGTGCAGGCGCCGCACACGCCGTGCTCGCAGCCGGCGCGCGTGCCGGTCAATCCCAGCTCCTCGCGCAGGAAATCGACCAGGTTCTGCCGCGCCGGGACGCGGCGCGCGACGGCCTCGCCATTGACGGTGAGGCGAATGTCGACCGCCTCGCTCACGCGGCACCTGCGGCGAGCGCATGGACGCCGCGCGCCAGCAGCACGCGCGCCAGATGCAGCTTGGTGGCGCTGTCGGCCTGGAGGTCGCCGGGCGGATCGAGATCCTCGCCGAGCGCCTCCCGCGCCGCGGCGATGCGATCACGGAGCGCTCCCCCATCGAGCGCGCCGGCGGCCGCCATCGCTTCGACCGGCTTCACGCCGACACCGAAGAACACCAGCCGCGGCGCGCGCATGGCACCATCCTCGATCCGCGCCGTGGCGGCGAGGCCGATCATCGCGTAGTCGCCGCGACGGCGCGCCAGCTCGAGGAACGCCGTGCGCGTGCCCGGCGCCGGCTTGGGGATGTCGATGGCGGTGATGATCTCACCCGGCGCCAGCGCGGTCTCATAAAGACCCTTGAAGAACGCGTGCGCGGCGACGCGGCGCTCGCCGCGCACGCTGGCGACATGGATGAGCGCGTCGAGCGCCACGGCGCAGGCCGGCAGCTCGGCGGCCGGATCGGCCTGGGCCAGGCTGCCGCCGAAGGTGCCGCGGTTGCGGATGGCGGGATGGGCGATGTGCGGGATGGCCTGACGGATCAGTGGGGCCAGGCGCGCGACGAGCGGCGAGCGGCCGAGCTCGGCATGCCGCGCCAGCGCGCCGATGCGCAGGCCGCCATCGTGCTCCGCGATGGCGCCGAGCCCGGGCACGCCATTGATGTCGATGAGAAGCCGCGGCTCGAGCAGGCGCATGTTGAGCGCCGGCACGAGGCTCTGCCCGCCGGCGAGGATCTTCGCCTCCTCGCCCTCGGCCGCCAGCGCGGCAAAGACATCGTCGAGCGCGCGCGCCCGCACATAGCCCAGCTTCGGCGCTTTCAGAGCTTCCTCCCCGTCCCGCGCGGGAGCTTAGCATTTTCGCCAAGCGCGCCGAACCCGCGTCAGCCGCCGCTCATTCGCTCGCCAAGATGAGGTTACGCAGAATGGGGTAGACCTGGTTCTGCCAGCGCCTGCCGCTGAAGACGCCGTAATGGCCGACGCCCGGCTGCAGGTGGTGGCGCTTGAGGTACGGGCGCAGGCCCGTGCACAACTCGTGCGCGGCGACGGTCTGGCCGACGGCGCAGATGTCGTCGCGCTCGCCCTCGACGGTGAGCATCGCCGTGCGGCGGATGGCGCGCGGGTCGACTGGCCGGCCGCGCCATTGGAGCGTGCCACGCGCCAGGCGAAACTCCTGGAACACCCACTGCACCGTCTCGAGGTAGAACTCGGCCGGCAGGTCCAGCACGGCGAAGTACTCGTCGTAGAAATCCTTGACCAGGCGCGCCTTCTCGTCCTCGCCCTTGGCGAGGTGGTTGAAGAGGTCGGCATGCGCCTTCACGTGGCGCTCGACATTCATGCTCATGAAGGCGGCGAGCTGCACGAAGCCAGGATACACGCGCCGCCCGCCGCCCTTGTAGCGCCGCGGGACGGCGGCGATCAGGTTGCGCTCGAACCAGTCGATCGGCCGTCCGGTCGCGAGCTTGTTGACCTTGGTCGGGTTGACGCGCGGGTCGATCGGCCCGGCTATGAGCGTCATGCTGCGCGGCACCGCCGGGTTGCCCGATTCCGCCATGAGGGCGGCAGCGGCCACGGTCTGCACGCAGGGCTGGCACACCGCGACGACATGGGCGCCCGGGCCGATTGCCTCGAGAAAGCGCATGATGTGCTCGACATATTCGTCGAAGCCGAAGCGCCCGTGCCTACGGTCGACGTCGCGGGCATTGTGCCAATCGGTGATGTAGACGTCGTGTTCGGGCAGGAGCGTCTCGACCGTTGCCCGCAGCAGCGTCGCGAAATGGCCGGACAGCGGGGCCACCAGCAGCACGCGCGGCTGCACGGTGTCGATATCCTTGGCGAAGCGGAGCAGCGTCCCGAACGGCGTGATATGCGCCGCCTCCTCCCGCACGGCGATGTCGCGGTTGCCGACCTTCACCGTGGCGATGCCGAAGGCCGGCCGCTCGTGGCTCAATCCGGCGCGGGCGATCAGCTCGTAGGCGGCGCGCAGATTGCGCAGCGGCACGCTACGGCCGATCCCGCTCGGCATGAACGCGGGCAGCGCGATCCGCGCCCAGGAGCGGATCGGCTGCATCACGTGGGAATGCGCCTCATAGGCCAGGTAGTGCATACGGCCTGATTCTTGCTGTCATCGGGCTGCCGCCGATCGAGGAGCCGGTGCATATTGGATGCCAGCACGGAGAGGCGGCGATATCAGCGTTGCGGCGCGCCTATCGGCCGCATTTTTGAGCATCGCTGGTGAAATGGGGTGCAGTAAAACGGGGATGGGAAGGCACGGATGGCGGCGATGAGCAAGACCACGCTCACCATCAGCAGCAAGAATTACTCGTCCTGGTCATTGCGCGGCTGGCTGCTGTGCAAGATGGCCGGGTTAGCCTTCGCGGAGAAGCCGCTGCCCAGCTCCGACCCGTCCACCCGCGCCGAGCTGCTGCTGCTGTCGCCTTCCTTTCTGGTGCCGTGCCTCACCCATCAGGGCATCGCCATCTGGGACACGCTGGCGATCGCCGAATACCTGCACGAGCTGCGGCCGGAAGCCGGCCTGCTGCCGGCCGGCCGCGCCGCCCGCGCCCATTGCCGCGCGATCTGCGGCGAGATGCATTCGGGCTTCGGCAATCTGCGCTCCGCCTTGCCGATGAACCTCAAGGCGCATCATGCGGGATTCAAGGTATGGGCCGGCGCCCAGGCCGACATCGACCGCGTGCTCGCCATCTGGCGCGACTGCCTCGCCACCTACAAGGGCCCCTACCTCTTTGGCGAATTGAGCATGGCCGACGCCATGTACGCGCCGGTCTGCACGCGTTTCCTGACCTATGACGTGACGCTCGACGCCGCCGCCTCGGCCTATTGCCGGCGCATCATGGCGCTGCCCTTCATGCTCGAATGGGCTGCCGCCGCCCAGGCGGAGAGCGAAGAGGTCGAAGAGCTCGACGTCGAGTTCTGAGCCGGCGACTCCTTCGGCTCGAGGGCCCAGAATTGACCCTCCCCACCCGCGCCGGAGCGGTGGACGCCGCGCGCCGCGCCCCTTACGATAGTGCCCAAGCGCGCCCAAACGGCGCCGCAGCGCCGTGCGCGGCGCTCATAACGTCGGGAGGGAGACATGGTAACTCGCCGAGACCTGCTGAAAGCCGGCGCCGCCGCCGGCGCCGTGGCATCGGGGCTGACATGGGCCTTCGCCGCGCCGATGCCGTCGACCGCCGTCGATTTCGACGTGCCGAGCGGCAGTTGCGACTGCCATGTTCATGTCTTCCCCGATCCGGCGCAGTTCCCCTTCTCACCCAGCCGCGGCTACACGCCGCCCACCGCCAGCCCAAAGGAACTCCTCGCGCTGCAGGAATTCCTCCGTCTCGACCGCGTCGTCATCGTCACCCCCAGCGTCTACGGCACCGACAACAGCGCCACGCTGGCGGGCATGCGCGAGCTGAGCCCGCAACGGGCGCGCGGCATCGCCGTGATCGACGACAAGACCTCCAACGAGGCGCTCGACGCCATGCAAAAGGCCGGGGTCCGCGGCGTGCGCGTCAATCTCGAGCAAGCCGGCGAGTTCGACCCCGCCGCTTCGGCCAAGAAGCTGCAGGCCGCGATCGACCGCGTCAAGGATCGGGGGTGGCACGTCCAGGCTTATACCAGGCTCGCGGTGATCGGCGCGCTCGCCGACCAACTCCCCTCGCAGCCGGTCCCCCTCGTGTTCGACCATTTCGGGGGCGCACGCGCTCAGCCCGGCATCGACCAGCCGGGCTTCAGCACGCTGATCGCGCTGGTCAAATCCGGCAAGGCCTACGTCAAGATCTCCGGCAGCTATCGCACCTCCGACCAGGCGCCCGACTACGCTGATGTCGCACCCCTCGCCAAGGCTCTCATCGCCGCCAATGGCGAGCGGATCGTGTGGGGCACCGATTGGCCGCATCCGGACGCCGCCCGCGTGCCCGGCCGCAAGCCGGAGGATATCGCGCCGGCGCTCCCGATCGACGACGGACGGGTGATGAACCTGCTGCCGACCTGGACTGCCGATGCGGACACGCGCCGCAAGATCCTGGTCGAGAACCCGGCGCGGCTCTATGGCTTCGCGCCGGCCTAGCGCCACGCCGAGCGGGAGGGCGCGTTGACAGCGCGCCGTACCGCTATAGTATTTATCCCTGGATAAATAAGGCCGCTCGATGCCCCAGGCCAAACGCGCGACGCCGGCGCCTTCCTTCGACGAGCTGCGCGAACGCGCCGAGCAGCTGGTGCCGGTGCTGCGCGAGCGCGCGGCCAAGACCGAGGCGTTGCGGCGCATCCCCGATGAGACCATCGCCGACCTGCACCGCTCCGGGCTCTTCCGCATGCTGCAGCCGGCGCGCGTCGGCGGCAGCGAGCTTCCTTACGGCGCCTTCGTCGAGCTCGCCGGCATCATCGGCCGTGGCTGTGGCTCGACCGCCTGGGTGCTCAACAATCTCGCGAGCCATCACTGGATGCTCGGCTACTGGCCCAAGCAGGCGCAGGACGAGATCTGGGGCCCCTCGCCCGACACGCTCGTCGGCTCGGCCTTCATCTTCCCGGGCGGGCGGGCGCGCAAGGTGCAGGGCGGCTACCGCTTGAGCGGACGCTGGCCTTTCTCCAGCGGCGTCGATCCTTCCGCCTGGAACATGATCGCGGCGGTGGTGCCGGACGGGCAGAGCGGCGCCAGCGAGTACCGTGTGTTCCTGCTGCCGGCGAGCGACTACACGGTGATAGACACCTGGTATGTCAGCGGCCTCGCCGGCACCGGCAGCAAGGATGTCGTCGTCAACGACGTCTTCGTGCCCGACCACCGCACCCTCTCGACCGAGGCCGGCAAGGGGGGCCCGAGCCCCGGCAGCGCCGTCAACACCGCGGCGATCTTCCGCCTGCCCTGGTTCGCCCTCTTCGCCTTCATCGTCGCCGGACCGGCGCTCGGCATCGCCAAGGGCGCGCTCGAGCAATACGTCACCACGACCCGCACGCGGCTCGGCACCTACACGAGCAAGAGCCTCGCCGACTTCTCCACCGTCCAGGTCCACATCGCCGAGGCGGGCGCGCTCATGGACGCCGCCGAGGCGCTGATGCTCAAGGATTGCGCCGAGGCGATGCGCTTTGCCGAGGCCGACCAGGTGCCGCCGATCGAGGACAAGGTGCGCTGGCGGCGCGACGGCGCCTATGCTGCGCGCCTGTGCACGGCGGCGGTCGACGTCATCTTCACCGCCGCGGGCGGCGGCGCCATCTACGAAAACAACCCGATCCAGCGGGCGTGGCGCGACATCCACGCCGCCAATGCGCATTTCGGCGTCAACTGGGACGCCAACGGCATCACCTATGGCCGCGTCGCGCTTGGCCTGCCCGCCGACTCGCCCAATCTATAGCGGGACGATGTCGCACCCCAAAGATCCCGCCATGCCCGATCATGCCGAGGCCGAAGCCGCGCCGGCGCATTTCGACCTGCGCGATTTCCGCGACGCGCTCGGCACCTTCGCCACCGGCGTCACCATCGTCACGACGCGCGGCAGGGACGGGGAACCGGTCGGCCTCACCGTCAATTCCTTCACCTCGGTGTCGCTCGAGCCGCCGCTGGTGCTGTGGAGCCAGTCGCTCTACGGGCAGAGCCTGCCCGCCTTCCAGGAGGCGTCGCATTTCGTCGTCAACGTATTGGCGGCGGACCAGATCGAGCTCGCCAAGCGCTTCGCCGGCCAGCATGACGACCGCTTTCTCGATGTCGCGCATATCGTGCCCGACCACGGCGCGCCGGTGATCGCCGGCTGCGCCGCGCATTTCGAATGCCGCAACGAGGCGCGCTACTACGGCGGCGACCACATCATCTTCCTTGGCCGCGTCGAGCGCTACGCCTTCACGCACAAGCCGACGCTGATGTTTTGCCGCGGCCAGTTCATCCGCGCGGAAGAGTGAGCGCGGCGCGGTGGTCAGGCGGAACCGCGGCGCAGCGTGCCGGCTCCGACCGCGACGGCCTGCGGCTTCGTATTGAGGAACACGGGTCGCGCCGCGGCTCCCTTCTCCTCGCACGCCAGGCGATCGACCAGGAAGTCGAGGAAGGTGCGCACCTTGAGCGAGAGGCGCCGGCTCGCCGGGTAGACTGCCTGGATGATGGCCTCGGTGGTGCGGAAGTCGGGCAGCAGCCGGACGAGACGGCCCGCGCTGACGTCCGAGCCGATGCTGATCGCCGGCATCAGGCACACGCCGAGGCCGGCGAGCGCCGCCGCGCGCATGCCCTCGATGCTATTGGTGCGCAGATTGCCCGAGACATCCACCTCGTGCTCGCCGTCGGTCCCAGTGAAGCGCCAATGGTGCTCGAGGAACGAGTTCATGTAGGTAAGGCAGTTATGCCCGGCGAGGTCCGCCGGATGCTTCGGCATGCCGCGGCGCGCGAGATAGGCGGGCGATGCGCAGAGGATTTTCCGCCCCAGGCCCAGGCGGCGCGCGATCAGCGTCGAATCCGGCAACGGGCCGGTGCGCAGCGCCAGGTCGAACCCTTCCTCGACCAGATCGACCATGCGGTCGGTCATGATCAGCTCGAACGAGACCTCCGGATAGCTCGCGACATATTCGGCGATGAGCGGCGTCACCAGCCGGGCCAGCGCGACCGAGGTGTTCACGCGCACGGTGCCGCGCGGCGTCGAATGCAGGTCGCTAGCGGCGGTTTCCGCCTCCTCGACCTCGGTCAGAATCTGGGTGCAGCGCTCGTAGAAGGCGCGCCCCGCCTCGGTGACGCTCACTTTGCGCGTCGTGCGGTTGAGCAGCTGAATGCCGAGCCGCTTCTCCAACGCCTGGACATGGCTGGTGACCATGGCGGGCGAGAGCTCGAGACGTTTTGCGGCAGCCGAGAAGCTGCCGTGGTCCACCACCTGAACAAAAGCCGTCATACTGGTAATGCGATCCATCAAGACCTCTTTCACTGCCGCTCCCGCCGCCGCTCCCTGCCTCTGCGGCTCGGACGCGGCGCGGAAGGCGATAAGCCTTCTACGCGCAGTTGCTGATGTGACGATCCATCCCAGGGGTCGACAAGACCCGCGGGCATGCGCGGCGCGCATGGACGGTCTTCGACAAACCGTGTCAAGGAGCAGAAAGCGGGTCACCGCGCCCATTTCGGAGGCAGCATGCCGGAATTCGCGTCAGATCGCTGTTGTTCGCCGAGACGCAAGGCGTTTTCGTCACCGTCGCCGGCGCCCGCCCAGCGCGGCTCTCAATCCACCGTTTCCCCGCACGCGCGGGCTGGTCAAGGCGCGACTCTTCCGCCAGACTAGCGCCCGCGGGGAAATGCGGCGTTGCGCGAGGCCGGCTTTCTGCGCGCACAAGAATTCGGCAGAGAACCCTCGACCGAAAAGATGCGAGGGCAAGGGGGAGTGAGCCAATGTCGAAGCCTCTGATTCGCGCGATGAGAGCCAAGGCGATCGCTTGCGCCGCGGCCGCACTTCTGCTGCTGGCGAGCACGTGGCCCGCCGCCGCAGCGGAGCCGATCAAGATCGGCTTCGGCATGGCGCTTACCGGCGGCCTCGCCGGCAACGGCAAGGCGGCGCTCATCGCCATCCAGATCTGGGCCGAGGAGGTCAACGCCAAGGGCGGGCTGCTCGGGCGGCCGGTCCAGCTCGTCTATTACGACGACCAGACCAACCCGTCCACCGTCCCCGGCATCTATACGAAGCTGCTCGACATCGACCAGGTCGACCTCGTCGTCTCCGGCTACGGCACCAACCTCGAGGCGCCGGCCATGCCCATCATCATGCAGCACGGCATGACCATGATGGGCCTGTTCGGCCTAGCCGTGAACGACCAGTTCCATTACGACCGCTTCTTCCAGATCCAGCCCAACGGCCCCAACGCCAAGATCTCCTCGATCGAGGGCTTCTTCGAGGCGGCGATGACGGCGAAGCCGACGCCCAAGACGGTGGCGATCGTCGGCGCCGATGCCGAATACCCGAAGGTCGCGACCGAGGGCGCGCGCGAGATCGCCAAGAAGCTCGGGCTCAAAATCGTCTATGACCGCAGCTACCCGCCGAATACGGTCGATTTCACGCCGATCATACGCTCGATCCAGGCGGCCAATCCCGACGTCATCTATGTCGCCTCATACCCGCCCGACAGCGCCGGCATGGTGCGCGCGGCCAACGAGGTGGGACTCAAGGCCACCGTGTTCGGCGGCGGCATGATCGGCCTGCAATTCGCCGCGCTCAAGCAGCAGCTCGGGCCCATGCTCAACGGCATCATCTGCTACGACCTCTATGTGCCCGAGCCGACCATGAACTTCCCGGGCATCAAGGAGTTCCTCACCAAATACCAGCCGCGCGCGACGGAAGCGGGCGCCGATCCGCTGGGCTTCTACCTGCCGCCCTTCGCCTATGCGGCGATGCAGATCCTCGGGGAGGCGGTCGAGGAGACCCAGGGCGTCGACCAGGCCAAGATCGCCGAGTACATCCACAAGACGGCGTTCAAGACGGTGGTCGGGGATATCCGTTTCGCCGCGAACGGCGAATGGGCCGAGCCGCGCATCATCTTCGTGCAATATCGCGGCATCACCGGCAACGACCTCGAGCAATTCAAGAAGCCCGGCACCGCCGTGGTCGTCGCGCCGGCGCGATACAAGTCGGGCGACGTCGTGGCGCCCTATACCGAGATCAAGCACTGACCGTATCGCGCCGCCGAGACAGAGCCCGCGGACATGGCCATCTCCCTTGACCTGCTGCTGGGCGCGGTCGTGGCCGGAATCCTGCTCGGCGGCTTCTACGCCGCGGTGACCGTCGGCGTGTCGATCTCCTTCGGCATGCTCGACATCGTCAACATCGCCCATCCCGCCTTCATCATCCTCGGCTCCTATATCGCCTACATCGTCAACACGCATTTCGGCCTCGACCCCATCCTGACCAGCATCATCGTCGCGCCCGCCTTCTACGCGCTGGGGGCCGCGGTCTATCAGGTCTATCACCTGGTGTTCGAGCGCCGCGGCGATGAATCGCTGCGCGGCCTCGCCTTCTTCTTCGGCTTGCTGTTCATCACCGAAGTCGGGCTGATCCTGGTCTTCGGCGTCGACTATCGCTTCGTCGATGCCGTCTATGTCGGCACAACGCTTCACTATGGGCCGATCGACCTGCCGCTGCGCATGCTGGTGCCGTTCGTCTGCTCGATGGCGCTCCTGGCGGGCTTGCAGCTCTTCCTGTCGCGCAGCTTCATCGGCCGCGCCATCATGGCGGTGTCGCAGGATAGCCTCGCGCTCCAGCTCATGTCGGCCAGCCCGGCGCGGATCAAGCGCATCGCCTTCGGCATCTCGATCGCCACGGCGGGCGTCGCCGGCGCCTTCCTCATTATCATCCAGCCGGTCGAACCGTCGATCGGCCGCGACTATATCGGCCGCGTCTTCGCCATTTGCGTGATGGGCGGGCTCGGCAGCTTCCCGGGGATGCTGGCGGCGGCGCTGCTGCTCGGCGTCGTCGAGAGCATCACCGCCACCTTCTACGGGCCTTCCTGGTCGCCCGCCGTCGCCTTCGGCTTCCTGCTGCTCACGCTGGCCTTCCGCCCCTCCGGCATCATGGGGCGATAGGCGATGCGCACGGCCACGTTCTGGATCATCGCGATCGCCGTTGGAGCCATCATCTTCGGGCTCTTCCTGCTGGCGCCGAACGCATACTACTTCTCTGCCGGCTTCACGGTCCTGCAATTCGTGGTGCTGGCCACCGCGTGGAACATCCTGGGCGGCTATACCGGCTACGTGAATTTCGGCACGGCGGCGTTCTTCGCGCTCGGCGCTTACAGCACGGTCGTGCTCTACAAGCTCCTTCCCATGCCAATACCGCTGATGGTGCTGGTGGGCGGAACGGTTTCCGGGTTGGTCGGATTGGGCATGGGATATCTGACGTTGCGGCTCCGTGGCGTCTTCTTCTCGATCGCGACGCTGGCGATGGCCGTCGTCCTTCAGACACTCATCACCAACTGGGACTATGTCGGCGGCTCGCGCGGCGCCTATATTCTGCGACCGCAGCACACGCCCTTGCTTGGCGACTTCGTCCCGTATCTCTTTCTCATCATGCTGGTCCTCGCCGTGGTCGCAGTGGCGATCGCCCGCACCATCGAGCGCTCGCGGCTCGGCTACGGCTTCGCCGCGATCCGCGACGACGAACTGGCGGCGGAAGCCGCGGGCGTTCCCACCTTGCGGCTTAAGCTCATGGCGACAACGCTGAGCGGCGCGCTCATGGGCATGGCGGGAGCACCCTACCCCTACTTCATCACCTATCTCGATCCTGCCTCCGGTTTCAATCTGAATTATGCGGTCAACAGCATCGCCATGCCGCTGATCGGCGGCATGACCAGTTGGATTGGGCCGATCATCGGTGCCCTTCTCATCGGCTCTATCCAGCAAATCGCGACGGTCACCAATTTCTTCGGCGGCAACCCCGCCGTCAACCTGCTGATCGTCGGCGTGCTGCTCGTCGCTTTCGTCATCATTGCGCCCAACGGCATCGTCGGGCTCGCCCAGACCTGGCTCAAGCCGCGGCGGCGGTGATGGCGGACGCGCTCCTCGAGGTTCAGGACCTCGGCAAGCATTTCGGCGGCTTCACCGCGCTCGACGCCATCAGCCTCTCCGTCCGCGCCGGCGAGCGCGTCGGCCTCATCGGCCCCAACGGCTCCGGCAAGAGCACGCTGGTCAACTGCCTCAGCGGCACGCTGCGCAACGACAGCGGCCGCGTGCGGTTCGACGGCCGCATCATGGACGGGCTCGCCGCGCATGAGCGCACCCGGCTCGGCATGGCCCGCAGCTTCCAGCTGCCGCGGCCCTTCGGCAGCCTCAGCGTCGCCGAGAACATCCGCATCCCCCTCCTCTACACCGTCAACGCGCGCGCCGGAACGCGCTTGTCGCCGACCGAGATCGACGCACGCTGCCTCGAGTTGCTGCAGCTGGTCGGGCTCGCCGAGAAGGCGGACCGCCGGCCGCGCGACCTGACGCAGGTGGAGATGCGCAAGATCGAGCTCGCCCGCGCCATGGCGGCCGAGCCCAAGCTGCTCATCGCCGACGAGGCGATGGCGGGCTTGTCGCATTCCGAGATCGACGACATTCTGGCGCTGCTGTTCAAGCTCAACGAGCGCGGCATCACCGTTATCCTCATCGAGCACATCATGCGCGCGGTCATGAAATTCTCCGACCGACTGGTCGTGCTGGTCGCCGGCCGCAAGATCGCCGACGGCGAGCCGCAAGCCGTGGTGCGCAATCCCGAGGTCGAGAGGGCCTATCTTGGCGAGTAGCCTCGCCATCGACGGCGTCAACGCCGCCTATGGCGCGGTGCGCGTGCTCGAGGACATCTCGATGAGCGTCGGCAGCGGCGAGACGGTGGCGCTCCTCGGCACCAACGGCAACGGCAAGAGCACGCTCATCAAATGCGTCATGGGCATCGTCCGGCCGACCTCCGGCAGCATCACCGCCGAGATCGACGGCAAGCGCCACCAGCTCGTCGGCATGACCACCGAGGCGATCGTCGATCTCGGCATCGCCCTGGTGCCGGAGGGCCGCCGCCTCTTCCCCAAGCTCACCGTCGAGGAAAACCTGCTGCTCGGCGCCTTCCGCCCGATGGCGCGGGCGCATCTCAAGAAGAACCTCGCCTATTGCCTCGAGGCGTTCCCGGTGCTGGCCGAGCGGCGCGGCCAGCTCGCCGGCAGCATGAGCGGCGGCGAGCAGCAGATGCTGGCGCTGGCTCGCGCGCTGATGTCGGCGCCGCGCATCCTGCTGGTCGACGAGCCCTCGGTCGGCCTCGCGCCGCTGCTCGTGCGCCGCACCATCGAGAAGATCAAGGAGCTCAAGGACAGCTACCACCTGAGCGTGCTGATGGCCGAGCAGAACTTCACCCAGGCCATCAAGATCGCCGATCGCGGCTACGTCATCGTCCACGGCAAGATCGCCTTCGAAGGCCGCTCCGCCGACGAGCTCAACAACAACGAGCTGATCCGCAAGTTTTACCTCGGGCTGTGAGGGCTGCATAGGCGCCTTGCGTCCTTCGACAGGCTCAGGATGAAGGGAACCGGGTCTCGCCTCGCCTCTACATTGATGCAACGCGCACAGCTCGCCTCATCCTGAGCCAGTCGAAGGACGCAAGGCGCCAATGCAGGGCGGCTTGATCCATCATTCACCTGCCTAGCCTACATCCGCTCGACGATGGTGACGTTGGCGAGCCCGCCGCCTTCGCACATGGTCTGCAGGCCCCAGCGCTTGCCGCGATGCTTCAGCGCATGGACCAGCGTCGTCATCAGCTTCGTCCCCGACGCGCCGAGCGGATGGCCGAGCGCGATGGCGCCGCCATGGACGTTGAGCTTTTCCGGGTCGGCCTCGGTCTTCTTGAGCCACGCCACCGGCACCGAGGCGAAGGCCTCGTTGACCTCGAACAGGTCGATGTCGTCGATCGACATGCCCGCTTTCTTGAGCGCGCGCGCGGTCGCCGGGATCGGCGCCTCCAGCATGATGACGGGATCGTGGCCGAGCACCGTCATGGCGTGGATGCGCGCCAGCGGCGCGATGCCCAGCGCCTTCAGCCCGCGCTCATTCACCACCATCACGCCCGAGGCGCCGTCGCAGATCTGGCTCGAGGTCGCCGCGGTGAGGCGGCCGCCCTCCTGCAGCAGCTTCACGCCCTTGATCGCCGCGAGGCTGGAATCGAAGCGGATGCCTTCATCGCTCTTGTGCATCTCGCTCGAGCCGTCCGGCAGGGTGATCGCGACCGGCACGATCTCCTCGTCGAACAGCCCCTTCTGCGTCGCCGCGATGGCCTTCTGATGGCTGGCGAAGGCGAACGCGTCGAGCTCGTCCTTGGAGAGGCCGTATTTCGTCGCCATCATCTCGGCGCCGGTGAACTGGCTGAAGGCGATGCCGGGATAGCGCTCCTCCATGCGCGGGCTCTTGGGCCGGCCGAAACCGGCCTTCTCCGGCAGCACCGAGGAGAGCCCCATCGGCACCCGGCTCATGCTCTCGACGCCGGCGGCGATCACCACGTCCATCGCGCCCGACATCACCGCCTGCGCCGCGAAATGCAGCGCCTGCTGCGAGGAGCCGCATTGGCGGTCGACCGAGGTGGCCGGCACGCTCTCGGGCAGCTTCGACGCCATCACCGCGCCGCGCGCGATGTTGAGCGACTGCTCGCCGACCTGGCTGACGCAGCCCATGATGACGTCCTCGATCAGCGTCGGATCGGCCTTGCTGCGCGCGACCAGCGCCTCCAGCACCTGCGCCGCGAGATCCGCCGGATGCCACAAGGACAGCCGCCCGCCCTTGCGCCCGCCCGCTATACGCGCCGCCGCGACGATGTATGCTTCAGCCATT
>Ga0185299_10004526_pt1 | contig 16715 bp, 17 predicted proteins | sample PaiPotPPA55metaG_FD_128002 | JGI IMG/M metagenome (GOLD analysis project Ga0185299, IMG submission 128002) | Iron sulfur acid spring bacterial and archeal communities from Banff, Canada, to study Microbial Dark Matter (Phase II) - Paint Pots PPA... ...
TGACGGCTGAAGCACCCGCTCAAGTTCGGCCGATGATCGCCCAAGCTCTGAAGTACGACGGGCCGGCGCTGGTGGAAGTTCTCGTAGACCGGCAGGAACTGTCCATGCCGCCAACGATCACCGCCGAGCAAGTGAAAGGGTTCAGCCTGTTCGCGCTCAAGGCGGTTCTCACCGGGCGCGGCGATGAAATCGTCGATCTCGCGAAAATCAATCTCTTCCGGTAACGCGCTGTTGCGCTCCGAGCCGCAGACGCGCACTAAGCAAAAAAAGATGGAAATTCGAGAATCTCGGCAAGCGGCGACGGAAGCCGGCATGTTTCAAAAACCTCCTTTTTAAAAAATGTTGTTGAAAAAATCGGCTGGAAAAAAGTAGGGGCCCCCGCTTGGGTTCGGGAGCCCCCTAAGTCGCGTTCCGTAGATTCGGCCTAGGCGTGACCGAACCATGGGGTCATCCATCCAGCTTCCCTCTCAGAGGCAGGTGGGAACGACCCGTTCCGTCTTGTGTCTGGGCCCCTTCCTCCCCATTCACCTGACGGTGCGGATCGTGTAGGAACGCGACCCACGCCCCCACTTGTGCAAGCCCATGGCCGAACGGTTCGCTCCGGCCGGCCTCCTCGATCCAAGGTTTTCAATGACTTGTAGAACTCGCGATCGCTGCGATACTCGATCCAGTTTTCAATTCGGGAAGCGGCTTCCCAGCTTGGCACTCTCCCCTCTCGCGCCACTACAACCTCCCGCGCTCCACCTCCCCGTAGTTCCTCCCGCGACACAATTGAACGGCCGGCATTCGCTGCCGTCTTGTTCGCCGGTGTTCCATGACGCATAATGGAATCGGAACTCGCTCTATGAAGAAATCGTTCATTGTACTCCTCGCTGCACTGGCGGGCGCTGCTTGCCTCGCGCTCGGAATCGCCGCGCCGCGTGTCCACAACGTGACCTCTACATCGCGCACATCCGGCACATCGGGCGCAGCGTCCACGGCCCCGAGCGCCACTCCATCTGCACGAACCGCTGCCAGCGTGAAGGTCGCCCGCAGTTCTCCGCCATCTGACGGAGAGCCCCAATCGCAAGGACAGAGGATTATTCGTTTCGCGAACAATCCGCAGGCTGTCCCGCCATTTCTCGTGAACGATCTCGACGGCAACGTGATTTCCACCGCGGCGCTTCACGGCAAAGTTGTGCTGCTCAACTTCTGGGCAACGTGGTGTCCTCCATGCCGCGAGGAGATTCCCGAGCTGATCGATCTCGCGGAGCGTTACAAGGACACGCTGCAAGTGGTCGGCATCTCGATGGACGACGCGGACACGTCGCAGGTGAAGATGTTCGCGACGCGTATCGGGATCAATTACCCGGTGATTATGGGCGGCCGCGAAATCATCACTCCCTACGGCGGAGTTCCGGCGCTGCCCACCACGTATATCGTGAATCGCGATGGGCGCATCGTGCAGAAGCACGTCGGGCTTTATCCCACGTATATCTATGAGGACGAAATCCGCGCGCTGCTGGACATGAAGGTTGACGCGACGGTTCAGACGTTCGAGGATACCGGGCAGATTTTTCTGAAGAATGCCGCGCTCGCCACCGCGCTTCCGGGAGTCGAGTTCGCGGGACTCACGCCCGAGCAAAAGAAAGCCGCACTGAAGCGCCTGAACTCGGAAGGCTGCGACTGCGGTTGCAAGCTGACGCTCGCGCAGTGCCGCATCAACGACACGCTCTGCCCCGTCAGCAAAAGAATCGCCGCGCAAGTGGTCAAAGAAGTCGCTGAATCCACGCCTCCTGCGCCCGCCGCTCCGGCTCCCTCGCAGAACAAGTAATTCGCTGGCGCTCAAAAGCGGATAGAAAAACTGCACATTTTTCGCTATTAGACCTGCAACGCCCATTGAATTGATGAGGGTTAAGTGTGTTTCTAATCGCGGATTCGCTATTAGAAATCGGCTGATGAACGGAGACTGAAAGAGCCGGCGAGACACGTTCGGAAGGCTCAGTGCAAGCTCTGGCGCTACAAAAGGCGGAGCCGTGCCTTCGCTACGACTGTTTGCGACAGCTCGTCGCTGATCCGTCGTGACCATTAGCCCGTTGTGCCCCACGTGGGGGCAAACTTCTCCTGAGCGTGCATCGAGCGCCCTGACGTAGTACGGACACACGTCGGCGCTGGCCCCGTTTCGGGGCGGCACACAAATATTGTTAGGTTATTTGAGGATATCTTACCCTAATAGCTATCTTTGGATTTGTCAAGGAATTGTTGGCGCCAAGGACAAATTCAAGGTTGTTCTTACCGCTATGCGGAAAGGTTTGGCCCTGACGCTAAAGTAGTATTTCAGCGAACGCCGGAAGAAATCGGTAAATCTCGCGATATCGCAGGACAACATCGGCATCTAAATCGAAATCTGTAGGAATCCACCCGTCCGCGCACGGCATTTCTCGGTCGAGGTAAGCGCGCTCGCGGCGCGTTAGTCGGGGAACTTTGATCTCAAATGGCGCATCTTTGAAATTCTTACAGTAGTAGTCAGTATCGCCGAGTGTACTCGCTTGAAGCTGTCGTTTTTCGGCACGGCCCGCGATCATTCCGCCCATCGTCAGCATCGAGTGGGAGTCTTTGTAGGAGAAGTTGAACATGGGAACAAACTGGAGGTTAGGTCGAGCGACGATCGCTCTCGTGAAAGCAGCTCTAAGGATCTCGCCGGAGCGTTTGCCGAGCTCCGATTTTCCGAAATCATCGTCCGAGAGTCCAAGGTTCAGATACGGAGATGCGTGGTGTTCAAAATAACGCCTCCAATGCTTCGGCCCAAGAACCTCCTTGGAGCTATCGAAATCCGGATCTACCGTTTTGTAGTCGTGCTCCTCTGGTGGTTCTACGTCTACCGTGACCAAAAGGATTGATCCGGTGGGCAGAATCGTCAACGCGGACTGGATGTCTGACAAGAAGCCCTTTTGGAGCACGCCGTCGTAGTCGAGCCACACGATGTGGCGGATGTCTCTTGAGAGATTGGGAATTTCCGATGATGCTGAGACCATTTTAATTTCGACGCAGGAGAACGGCCTGTTAAACATCATTCGGCTCTCGAGGCTCTTGTGCTGCTCTAGACTCAGCAGCTTGCTTAGCCCCAAAATCTTGTGAAACAGGATGAAGTCAACAAAATAGATTGCCCCAAATCCAGTATATTGGTAATCCGCAACCGGAATCCCTGCCGCTGAAAGGCGCTGCAAGGCGTCAACTAGCATGCGACGCTCAACTTGCTTTGCTGGTCGCATGTCGTACTGAACGCGGTAACTGGAACTGATGGCATTCACTCGCTACACTCCGTCTTCACATAATGGGACAACGTAAACTTTCCGATTTCGCCCGCGGCCATATTTGGACGGCGAAGGTGCCGCCGGACTTTATCCAGCGAGGCTACCTCGGCCTGATACCTGACCAATTCGTTCCGTTTCTCTTTCCTCTTCGGTGACGTATATAAAAACCCGGTCGTGGGCCTTGTCGTGATGTCCTTGAACGAAACTGCCTGCACGCCTCCAACTGCGTCTCTGATGTCGGCAACTTCGGTCGTTGTGTCGCTGGGGTATTGAGAGTTAAGGAAGCTCAGAATGGGCTTGCTCATCGTGGCCATGAGTCCTCTTGCTCGTATGAACACGATGGATTCTCGATTTAGATCCCGCTTGGTTGTAGTCCACGGCAAACTGAGCGGATTGTCAGATTCAAAAGATGCGATTCCCACAAAGCTTCGATACTTCGGTTGAAAGCTAGCCAGTTCCTTGGCCCAGCCGGTGAGGTCGGTCTTGTCCGCTCGAACAACAACCCTCCCGTTGCATAATATGTACCACCCTGCCTCTTCGGCCGTCCGTTGCCCCGGGGCTACGGTGGCGGCCAGTGTAACTTTCACGCCGCCTTGCTCGAATTCTTCGTGCGCCGCCCGAACAACTCCATTAAGCTCACCGAGCTTTATCGATTTAGGAACTACGTCAGTGTCGTTGATCCGTAACCTAACGCACCGGTCTAGAAAGTAAGGATAGGTTGTGGAGGCATCATCGAGAATGTTTTTCGGGACTCCTCCTTCCTTTATCCTGAGGGTCACTTCGTCGTGCAGTTCCGTGACAGTGATTGAGGTACCGGCCTTCTTTTCTGAGGCAGCTCCCTCAATGAACCTGATGGGCACTTTCCAATCGTCTCTCTCTGCCCATTCGTCCAGTTTGAACGAGACCTCGAAACCTTCTATTGATGTGCGGGAGACAATATCGAACTTGTTGCCGATTTTAAAGACTGCGCGTTTCATACCGACGCCATAGGCCCCGAGCTTGCCGACGGGGTCATTCTCGCTATGGCCGAAGCAGAATACGTCACTCATAGCCCGCGCTCTCGAGATGCCTCCGCATGTGTCGACTACTTTTATTTGGCGCTCGTTACATGTTACGTCGATTGTTCCTAGCCCCTCGGCCGCTGTGTTTCCGTCCGGCCCGAATATAAGATCCGAGACCGAAATTCTATGTCCCAATAGGAATGAATCTACCGAGTTATCAATCAGATCCAATACGCAATCCTCCAGCGATATATCTCGGGTGAACATGTCCATGAAGAATTGCTTACGAACCTCTGCGGATGCGTACCTCATCTCTTTGACCTCCGGCGTGGCGTCGCTTTGAGTTCAAGAAGTCGACGTTTCATTAGGGTGCAGTTCGCCTTGACGATATCGCACGCCGCAAAACGCATGCCTCTCCTAGCGGCCGCAATCACGCCAGACCCCGAGCCGCCAAACGGATCCACGTAAACGCTTCCGCGGCTTCCTACCATTGTGAGTACCCTGTGAAACAGCAGTGGCGGTAGCTCATTCGCCGCTCGATGCTTCTGATTAGCGTGCCTGACCGGACTCAAGTCGTCCCAAAAGTCGCTGAGATTTATCCCTTTCCGGCGGATTATGGGCTTATAGCCGCCGTAATCTTTTACGAGCTCGCCGCATGTCCTACATTCCTGTGGTGAAATCCGCGGTCGGACAAATCTCTTCGGTTTGCCCTTTGTGAACATCATCAGAGCATAGTGTGCAGGATAGAGCCGGTTGCCCCGAACGAATCCGTTCTTCATGGAGATCGCAATCCATTGCCGAAACTCCAAGCTGCCATCCAGGAATCCACCGAGCCTCAGAGCCCACAACGGCACGTGGTACAGAAAGAGGGAACCCCCTGGCTCAAGAATCCGGATTGATTCGGCGGCGATGGTTTCGAGCCATTTTCGATATTCATCTTCCGGCCTGGAATCTAGAACGTTCTTTGGGCCGTATCGCTTGCCCAAGTTGAACGGTGGGTCTAGAAAAACAACTCGCGCAGAATTCGGCGGGAGACTTTTGAGAAAATGAATCGCGTCGCCAAAAACGATTTTGCCGTTAGCGGACTTTCCCTTTACTGCGTAGATGACCCGATTATGCTGTTTTGCCATCCGCTAAAGACCCCTTCGTATGTGCATCGCCTGCCAAGCACCCATCGAGTGCGCCCCCGAAGGCAGGGCGAAGATTATCACGAACATTAGGTATCGATTATGTCTTTTGAAAAAAGTGACACCGCGAGGATCTTGCCGTTCTCGATGACCAAGGCGCGGTCGGCTATTTTGACCGTCGGGAAACGGTGCAAAGAAACCCAAAGGCGTCGGCCACGAGCCCTCCGCTGTCGACTAGTCGGCGCGGAGGGCTTGGATTACGTCGACGCGGGCCGCGCGGGCTGCTGGGAGGACGGAGGCGATCACCGCGGCGGCTAAGAGGGCGAGGGCCGAGGCTACAACAGTTTCGCGGATGATAACACGGGGGCGGTTCGCGGCCGAGGTGTGCTATAAAGCGGCATGGCCCGGATTAATTATTGCGTCGCGAAATTTTCGGAAGCGGTGCTGGGGATGGCGACCAGCGCGGAAAGCTTGCAGGACCGGTTGACGAAGGCCGTGGCAACGGATCTCAGCACGCTCAAGGTTGAGGATTTTCCGCTGCATTTGACGCCGCAGTTTCGCCACATCCGCGCGATTACCACTCGAACCGCCGCGGGCGATGAAGTGAGCGTGCAGGAGAAGGTTGGCGCGATGTCGAACGATGAAGCGCAGAGTTTGATCGAAAAGATTTTGGCGCTGTTTGAAGACGTGCAGGAACATTACTATCGAGAGCAGTTCGAGCGCCGCAAGCCTGCCTGAGCAGCCCAGTTCAGGCCCAAGTTCATGCCAGGTTCAGGAACCGCGAAGCGGCGCGAGGCGCCCGCGGCCGTAGGCCACGAAAATCAGAAGCAATCCCACCACCGCCGGAGTCAACGCCTTGACGCCGCCGCCAATCTGCAGAGTGACTACCGTCGCGCCAATCATGATAACCACCAGGCAAGACGCGGCGATTGGAGTGAGGACGGTTTTGGTGCGAAAGAGGCCCGGCAGAACCAAGCCGAGCCCGCCGAGAATTTCGCACACGCCAATGAAGTGGATGAAAAGGCCCGAGAACATCGGCATCTGCTTCGTCATCTCTTCGACCGGCATCACAAATTTCACCACGCCAGAAAAAATGAAAAGAAGCGCCAGCAACACCTGAACGATCCACAACGCGTACGTCATGAACGCCTCCGAAATTTAATTTCGCCCGTATAGTTCGCAAATCTTGAAGCGTGCATGGGAACACGGCGCAGGAATACGTTCAAGCTGAAATTTCATTTCGAAATACGAGGTTCCCACCGAGTTCCTACATTCTTCACCCTATGGGAACGACTCGGGCCTGCTACTAGCATTCCGTGCTGTGAGGTCGCGTTCGGCTAGTTCCGGCCACGACGTCTACTTCCCCAATCCACGCAGCCCGCGGCAGCCAAGGATCACCGGGTAAGCGAAGGATAGTAGTCGAGCGGAGGAAACAAAATGCGGATTTTCCCGTCTCTTCGTGCGTTCTTGTTCGCACTTGTAATGTTGCTGGTGCCGGCGGCGGCGTTCGCGCAAATCGGCATAACCGTCGCGTTCGGCCCGCCTGAGCTTCCCGTCTACGACCAGCCTGTTTGCCCCGGCGACGGTTATATCTGGACGCCTGGTTACTGGGCTTACGGCGACGATGACTATTACTGGGTGCCGGGCACGTGGGTCGAAGCTCCGGAAGTTGGTTTTCTCTGGACCCCGCCCTACTGGGGCTGGGGCGGAAGCGGATTCGTTTTTTATGACGGCTACTGGGGCCCGCAGGTCGGGTTCTACGGCGGAATCGACTACGGATTCGGTTACTTCGGCCACGGCTACGAAGGTGGCCGCTGGGACCACGATCACTTCTTCTACAATCGCTCGGTGAATAACGTCGACGTCAGCGTCGTTCGCAACGTTTACAACACACGCGTCGAGGACACCAGATCTAGCCGCGTCAGCTTTAATGGCGGCAACGGCGGAATCAATGACCGTCCCAGGCCCGAGGAAGAAGCGGCCGCGCGGCAGCGCCACGTTCCGCCGGTGGCTGCGCAATCTCAACACGTCCAAGCCGCCCGCTCGAACCCGCAGCTGCGCTCGTCCGCAAATCACGGCAACCCCCCGGTCGCTGCCACTCCCAGGCCTGGCGCATTTAGCGACCGCGGCAGTGTGGCTGCCCGACAAGGGGGGAGAACCAATAACCCGTCTGCGAATCAGCCTGCGCGCACCGAGAGTGGCGCTTCTCGCTCGAACAACGCACCTGCACGAAGCGATAGCGGTGCTTCTCGCTCGAACAATCCGGGCCACGTGAAGGACCTGCCTCCCATCGAACGCTCCGCTCCTCCAAACACAGGCAATGCGAAAACGGATCAGAAATACCAGCAGCAGCAGCAAAAGTTAAGCACGAGGCAGGATCAGGAACGTCAGAAGCTTCAGCAGAAGCAGGAGCAAGACCACCAGCGGATGGCGCAACAGAATGCAAATGACACGCGGAAGCAGCAAGTAGAACAGCAGCACCAGCAGCAGACCCAGCAATTGGTGCAGAAGCACACGCAGCAGCAGCAGCAATTGCAGCAAAGGCAGCAGCCATCGCGTCCGAGTCAGTCGAAACAGAAACCATAGGAATTGACTAATCGCTGGGTCAGGTGGGGCATCTGCCTTCTGGCGGATGCCTCCTCCCTGTTGTTTTCCCCGCGACGCCCTACCTTCCCTGCCCTAATGCACTGTCTTTTGTCGCTAAGTCGCAAGTGGTTGAAATTCAGCAGTGGTGGTGGCTTGCAGCCAGTCTCGGCACGTCCTCAGAGCGCCCCCAATTCTACCGCCAGGCTTGTATCTATATGACCCTGCTATGGTTACCATCGCGCCTTGGCATGCAGAGCGTTTGGCACCCCCCTTGCATTATAAGCAGCGTGTAGTAAGCCGCAAGACGTGGCAGGGTCGGAGGCGCAGTTGAAATCAACGGTACCGCCCGACAGGAGGTTCAAGATGCGATATACAAAATACTTCATGGTTTTGGGACTTTTCATACTTCTGGCGAGTACCGCCAAGGCCCAGGTTTCTGTCGGCGTAGGTATCGACCCTGGCTATGGTCCAGCACCGGTATGTACCTACGGCTACTATGGCTATTACCCGTACGCTTGCGCCCCTTACGGCTACTACGGGCCCGAATATTTCAACGGCGGCCTCTTCATCGGTGCCGGACCTTGGTTCGGCGGATATGGAGGCGGCTTCTACGGCGGCGGATTTGGTCGCGGCTTTGACGGAGACGGCAGGTTCGGTGGACGCGGCTTCAATGGACGCGGCGGACGCGGTTTCGACGGTCGCGGCGGACGCGGTTTCAATGGCAACGGACGCGGCGGGTTCAACGGCGGCGGACGCGGCTTCAATGGCAACGGACGCGGCGGGTTCAACGGCGGCGGACGCGGCGGGTTTAACGGTGGCGGGTCGCGCAGCGGTGGCGGCGCCTTCCGCGGCGGCAGCGGTAGCGGGTCGCGCGGCGGTGGCGGAGGCTTCCGGGGCGGCAGTGGTGGCGGATCGCGCGGCGGTGGCGGAGGCTTCCACGGCGGCGGTGGTGGCGGATCACGCGGTGGCGGTGGCGGGTCTCACGGGGGCGGCGGACACAGATAACTTTCCCCAGTAACTGAAAAGCTCAAACGGCCGGCAGTTTCACACTGCCGGCCGTTTTTTATTGATACCGCATCGCTCGACCGTACAGGATCCCAATCGGCTCGACTCGAAAGATCCGTTATGGGACCGTTCAGGATTTTCTACACGCCACGCTGAGGGCAATCGTTTTCCGAACGGACGGCGCCATTGGCAGGGATGGCGCGGCCATGCGCGCCGGCTTTTTCTCGAGAAGCTCGCCGAGCCGCACGCGGAGCCGCAGCAGCGCCGACGCGTTGATTTGCGAAATTCGCGATTCGCCGATTCCAAGCACCGCTCCCACCTTTTTCATCGTCAGCTCCTGAAAATGATAGAGAGCCAGCACTTCGCGCTCACGCAGCGGAAGCTCGCCCATCGCGCTGGCCAGCAATCCAGTCATCTCCGAGCGCAACGTGCAGGAGTAGGGGTTTTCTTCTTCCGATCCGGGGCGATACTGCAACGCTTCTTCCCCCGTGCCCGGTTCGGTCGTATCGTCCTGAAGGCTTCCGATATCGAGCCCGCGGATGTCACCAAGGAGGCGCTGCAAACTCTCCAGGCTCACTTCCAGCTCGGCGGCAATTTCTGGCTCCGTTGGATCGCGGCCCAGCCGCCCTTTGCACGCGGAGATTGCCTGTTCCAACCGGCGTGCCTGGCGGCGGAGCGTCCGCGGGCTCCAATCGATTTGGCGCAGGCTGTCGAGGATCGCTCCCCGAATGCGAAACTCCGCGTAATACTTGAGCCGCACATTCTTGCTCGGGTCGTATTTTCGCACCGCGTCCATGAGCCCCAGAATTCCCGCGTGTACCAGGTCCTCCAGCAAAACCTGCGGAGGCAAACGCTCGTGTATGCGGCGCGCGATGTACTGCACCTGCGGCAGGTGTTCGAGCAGGAGTTGCTCGCGCTGCGCTGCGTCGAGGTTGGCAGTCACGGGCAACACGTTCGGCGAGAGAGCGTTCATGCGGGCTCCCTCGGGTAAATTGCATCCCGGTTGCGGCCGGACTTCTCCGCCTGCAATTGATAGCCGACGCCGCGAATCGTGTGGATTAATTTCGTCTCGCACGGCGCGTCCACTTTCTTGCGCACGTAATTGATGTAGACGTCCACCACGTTCGTCATCGTGTCGAACGAAATATTCCACACGTGCTGCACGATCTGCGCGCGCGTCACCTGCTGCCCCGCGTTCCGCATCAAGTATTCGAGCAGCGCGAATTCCTTCGGCGTCAGGTCGATCGTTCGGCCGCCGCGCGTGAACGTGTGTTCCACGCGGTTCAGCTCGAGATCGTCGACGCGAAAAACCGTTTCGGGTCCGCGGCCTCCGCGGCGCAACAGCGCGCGAACGCGCGCGGAAAGCTCCGAGAATGCGAACGGCTTCAGCATGAAATCGTCGGCGCCCAAATCCAGAACGCGCACGCGATCCTCCAGCCGGTTGCGCGCGGTGAGAACCAGTATTGGCAGTTGTTGCCGGCGCGCGCGCACTTGCTGGAGAACTTCGAGGCCGTCGGGATGCGGCAGATTCAAATCGAGGATCGCGAGATCGTACTCGCGTTCCTTCGCCAGCGACTGCGTGCTTTCGCCGTCGCTCGTCAAATCGACTGCGTAATGCTCGTCATCGAAGCCGCGCTGCAAGAAGGCGCCGAGGGCAGGATCGTTCTCGGCGACAAGAAGACGCATGAAAACTCCTCAGAAGGGGGAAAACCTGAGAGGTATGAAGGGGTGCAAAGAATCTAGTTCACTGCGTTAAAGCTGTCAAAGGAAATCGTTAGAAAAAGATAAATGTTTTTAAATTGTGTAATAGGAGGGCGATTTGAAACTGTTTTGCGCGCCCTATGAACCGCGACGAACCGGCTGGCCTCGAGTTGACGTGAACGGTTACCTAAAGGTGCCCCGAAACGGGGCGCGCGATCCGCCGAACCGCGCGCGAGTGCTCGCGAGTACTAAGGGTGCGTCATTTTTTCTGGACGCACCAGCGCGTCGAATTCCTCCGCCGTGAGGTAGCCGAGCTTCAGCGCGGCTTCGCGCAGACTTAAATTCTCATGATGCGCTTTGTGCGCGATCTCCGCAGACTTGTCGTAGCCAATTTTCGGACTCAGCGCGGTGACCAGCATCAGCGAATTTTTCACGTTCTGGCTGATGCGCTCCTCGTTCAACGAGATTCCCGCCACGCAGTGCTCGACGAACGAGCGGCAAGCGTCCGCAAGCAGCCGCACCGAATTCAGAAAATTGTGGACGATCACCGGCTTGAAAACGTTCAGCTCGAAATTTCCCTGCGAGCCGGCGAATCCAATCGCGGCGTCGTTGCCGAAAACCTGCACGGCCACCATGGTCATCGCTTCGGACTGCGTGGGGTTTACTTTTCCGGGCATGATCGACGAGCCCGGCTCGTTCTCGGGAATGTTCAGCTCGCCCAGGCCGGCGCGCGGCCCGGAAGCGAGCCAGCGAATGTCGTTGGCGATTTTCATCAGCGACGCGCCCAAAGTTTTCAGCGCGCCGCTCGCGAAGACGATTTCGTCGTGCGAGGCGAGCGCCGCAAATTTGTTGGGATGCGACTTGAACGGCAAACCCGTCAATTCCGCGATTTTCTTTGCGGCGCGCTCGCCAAATTCAGGCGGAGCGTTCAGGCCGGTGCCGACGGCAGTGCCGCCGATGGCCAGATCGTAAAGCCCCGGCAGTACTTCCTTCAGCCGCGCGACGTCGCGGTCGAGCATGCTCACCCAGCCGGAAATTTCCTGGCCCACGGTGAGCGGCGTCGCGTCCATCAAATGCGTGCGGCCGATTTTCACTACGCCCGCGAAAGCGCGCGCTTTCGCGTCCAGCGCATCGCGCAGCCGCTCGACGGCGGGAATCAGCGCTTCGGCGACGCGCGAAGCGGCGGCAATGTGCATCGCCGTCGGAAACGTGTCGTTCGACGATTGCGACATGTTGACGTCGTCATTGGGATGGATGGGCTTCTTGCTGCCCATCACGCCGCCCGAGATTTCGATGGCGCGATTCGAAATCACTTCGTTCGCGTTCATGTTGGTCTGCGTGCCGCTGCCGGTCTGCCAGACGCGCAGCGGGAAGTGCTCGTCGAGTTTTCCGGCGATCACTTCGTCGGCGGCTTGGGTGATCAGGCGCGCTTTGTCGGCGGGCAGTTTTTTGAGGTCGAGATTCACCAGCGCCGCCGCTTTTTTCAGGATGCCGAATGCGCGAATCAGTTCGGGCGGCATGGTGTCGCGGCCGATGTCGAAGTGCAGAAGCGAGCGCGCCGTCTGCGCGCCGTAGTAGCGGTCGACGGGAACTTCGATCTTGCCCATGCTGTCAGATTCCGTCCGCGTCGGAATTTTCTTCACGCCGGGACTCGCGCTCGAACCAGATGACGCGACAGACGCTTTGGCGTCCACAGTTGCTTCCTCCGCAGGAACAGTACAACGAACGGTACAAGGAAAGAATACTGCGGAACCGCCGCGCGCGCAGCCCCTTGTTTCCTGAGCGGAGACACGCGAATCGCAAAAGTGCGAAAGTGTGGCGATCAGTGCGGGTCGCGACGGTTTGTTTTCAATGAGTTGCATCATTTTTTGTTCGCGGATTCGTGGCGATCATTCCTGTGTGTAATTTGCCCTTCTGCCTGACCGAAGAGCGAGCGTCGCGACGTCGAGAACTGGAGACAGCTCAGGGGGTTGCGAGACATTCGGTTGCAAGACGGTGGGTTGCGACAAGGGGGCGGGCTCGGTGGAGACGATGACGCGGGTGGGCGGCTCGGTCCATTGCCCGGTTGGGCTGACGCGGCCGTAGGCGCGCAGGGCGCGGATGATGGAGTGAGCGGTAACGTCAACGTCTTCTACTTGCTCGAGGACGTGCTCGAGAATGAACTGCATGTGAGTTCTACGGAGTTCGTAGAGGCCAGTAGCGCGGGCGTGGCGATAGACGGCCGAGCGGTCGCGCAGCGTGTAGCGGGCGGCGAGCCGAAACGGATTTAGCCAGTGGACGAAATCTTCGTCGATCTCCTCGCGGTCCGGATGATTGCAGATGGTGCATTTGGCCTCGTGGCGCTCGAGATAGGTGAGCGGCTCGGCGTCGTCCGGGGAGGCGGCGGCGCGCTTGTAGCGTACGCGAGGTTCGGGGCGCTTGCGTCGCTTGCGGGCGGCCCGAGCACGGCGAGGCGAGCGCGGCTTGGGGGCTGATTCGGCGTGCTCCGCGGGAGGCGGAGCGGATTCGGCTAACGCGGCCGAGATCACAGCTTCACGGTCGGCGCCGGGTGGGACGTAAACCAATTTGACAGGCACGAACTGGTTGGGTTTTCGATTTTCGTCGTGGTGGGAATCATTGGATTGAAACGCGGGCGAATTGTCGTACATCGTTGCTCTCCTTTCGGCGGGCGCACGTCCGCCGAGGCGGCCAGTGACCAGCTGATGGTCGACGCTTTCGTCGATCCCTTTCATCTCGTCCTTCTTTTTGTTCGTCTTTTTCTTCGTTTCTTACTGCGGGGTGCTGTTCACCCGCAGAAAAAAGGTCGCCGGCGCTATTGCGGTTGCGCCGGAATCAGATTAGCGCGCGGATGGGGAATTGAAACTGTCCTGGGTGCCAAAGAAAGGACAGCTGTACTTGAGGCCCATACCGCTAGCCAGCGGCGGAGAAAAACCCGACCCTTTCGGAAGGCGAAAGGGATCGGGCACCCTCAAATGTCACACGCGCCTGGAATTGAGTGAGTGTGAGTGTGCGAATGACGCGCTTCGAACGCTGGGCCACCCGCCTCCTCGTCGAACACATTTCTGTCCCGGTCAGTGATTGGTGCCGTCGGAGTTCCTCCAACGAGGAAGTATGATACACCGGACTCGCGGTCGGCAGCGGAGATCTATGGAGGACGAATCGGCGTCTCAATAGAGAAAAGGCATCTAGTTCCAAACTGCCAAGAATGTGATATGAGAATGGGTGGTTCTAATCGTGTGACTCATGATCCGCGTTGAGGCAACACCAACTCCGGCAATGTTGATCTGGGCCAGGCAAACAGCTGGCATGTCAGTTGACATCGCGGCACGTAAAGCGCAGGTGAAGAGTGAACAGCTTTCCTCATGGGAAAGCGGAGCCGCGAAACCGAGTATTCCGCAACTTCGAAACTAGCCGCTATCTACCACCGCCCTTTGGCTGCGTTCTACCTCTCTGAAGCTCCCCCGAAGTTTCAGGTAATGCACGACTTTCGGCGACTTTCGGCGGAGCTAAGTCCAGCCGATAATTCTCCAACCCTTGTCTACGAAATTCGGAAAGCGTACGACCGCCGCGAATGGGCTTTGGATTTGATGGCGGACATAGAAGAATCCCCTAAACCATTCAGGGCAACAGCAACGGCACACGAGGGCGTGGAGCAAGTTGCTCAACGCTTGCGCAAAGCGGTAGGAGTCTCTGTGGAAACACAGAGGCGTTGGAGAACGGACGCCGAAGCTTTCAAACAATGGCGCCTAACGTTGGAGCGCGCCGGCATCCTTACGCTGCAAGCTAGTAGTCTTCAGTTGAGTGAAGCTCGCGGTTTCTCAATCAGTATGAAACCGTTACCCGTAGTGGTTGCAAACATTAAGGATGCTCCAAGGGGACGGATTTTCACCCTTCTACATGAAACAACGCACATCATGCTCAACGAGGGTGGTATATGCGATCTTCACGACTCTGAGACGGAAGCATTTTGCAATCGGGTTGCTGGAGCTGCGCTGTTTCCAAAAGCAGAACTACTAGGCACGGCAGTGGTCCAGGAACACCGAAAGTCGGACCCGGTCTGGAAGGATTTTGAATTACAAGAATTGTCTCGTGAATTCGGAGGCAGCAGAGAGGCGGCTCTAGTACGGTTGCTCACCCTGGGTCTAACGACACAGCGCTACTACGAAGACACGAGAAAGACATTCTTGCAGCAGTACGAGCAGCAACAGCGAGAGCGCGAAGCTTCAACCAGTTTCCCTCCCCCGCATGTAATAGCCATCTCAAGTGCGGGGCCAATGTTTACGAGCTTGGTCGTCAAGAACTTCAACCTAGAAAAAATAACGGCGAGCGATGTCAGTGATTACCTCGGTATTCGACCGAAACACATCAAGGATTTGCAGATCGAATCATCAACGAAAGTATAGGACTGATATCGTGCCGTTCAGTTTGGATACTAGCGGGATAATTGACATATGGACGCGCCACTATCCGCCGGATGTCTTTCCAACAATCTGGGTGAAAATGGACGCTGCCGCCAAGAATGGAGAAATCTGGATAATCGACGAAGTGGCTAAAGAGTTGAAGCGCAAGGAGGATGGTGCCCACAAGTGGGTCAAGGAACGGGAAGCAATAATTGTGTCTATTGACAGTGAAGTGCAGGAACACGTTCTAGAGATTATGCGAAGGTACGGCCGTTTGGTGGACCCTAGGAAAAACAAATCAGGCGGAGATCCGTGGGTCATAGCGCTGGCGCGCGCTCGAGGATTGACGGTTGTGACCAGTGAGAAGCACACTGGTAGCTTGCGGAGACCAAAGATCCCTGATGTTTGCAAAGACCTCGGTATTCCGTGCGTTGAGGTAATCGACTTCTTCCGAAAACAAGGGTGGCAGTTGTAGGGAGAGAAAATCACGGTCCGGACGAATAGCAGCTGAGGGGCACAGAATGAAAGTGATTTGGTTATTTGTGACGCTGGTTTTCTTTACAGCGACTGCCTCCGCCAAAACCCATGATTGGAAAACCGGGCAAGTTGTTGGCATCGACTCGATCGACTCAGGGAGCGTAAGTATCGGATCGGTCTCCGCCAACATGGTAACCATCCGGTACAGCGTGCAGGTTGGGAAAATCCTCTATTCCCTAGATTACTCATACTACCCAGCAGTAAAACACCCTGGACCGGGGCAGAATAGCGCAAAGGGTGCTCCCGATTTGACTGTGAACGGAACTGTGCTCGTGTCTATTGAGGGGAAAGAGGCCTACGTTAAGGATGACGACGGCAGACAGATAAAGCTCCTTGTGTTTAAGAAGGAATTGAAAGATTGAGGTCGTCCACGGGTAATGACCTGCCGAGATACCGGCGCTACGAAGGCTGGGAGAAGAGCGAGAAGGAAACAGCAGATCCCCGCCTTCGGCAAACGGCACGCCTACGGCGGGCAGGCCTCATACCGTCTCGTCCGCGATGCGGACGAGTTCGGGATGACAGGCGCTGGAGGGAGCGGAAAGTCAAAAGAGCCGGCAGGACCCCTCGACTGCGCTCGGGACAGGCGCCGGCGCTACCAAGGCAAGGAAACAGCAGATCCCTTATACCCTCTCGTCCGCGATGCGGACGCGTTCGGGATGACAAATGGGGCGAGAAAAGGCGAGGCGAGAGGCGAAGAAATAAGAGGAGGCAAGAAGAGACGAGAGAGGTTCCTCGGCTGCGCTTGGAATGACAGCAGAAAAAATTCGTCGCATCGCAAGCATCTTTGTTTTATTTGGTAGTATGACCGCAAATGAAACTGGCTAAGCTGCAAGGAAGCAAGTCAACGATTCGCTTCAGCGCCAAGTTGTTTCGGCCTAAGGCAGCCGAGAAGATCGGTTCGTGGACGCTAACCCTGCCCAAGAACGCGAGTGCGAAGCTTCCGTCACGAGGCAGGACGATGGTGGAGGGAACGATCAATAGCTTCCCTTTTCGAGCCGCTCTCGAACCAAACGGCAAAGGAAGCCACTGGCTCAGGATTAACAAAACCATGCGCGATGCCGCGAG
>Ga0185299_10004528_pt1 | contig 16698 bp, 18 predicted proteins | sample PaiPotPPA55metaG_FD_128002 | JGI IMG/M metagenome (GOLD analysis project Ga0185299, IMG submission 128002) | Iron sulfur acid spring bacterial and archeal communities from Banff, Canada, to study Microbial Dark Matter (Phase II) - Paint Pots PPA... ...
ATGGTGCGCCCGGAGAGAATCGAACTCCCAACCTCATGGTTCGTAGCCATGCACTCTATCCAATTGAGCTACGGGCGCATCGTGGTGAAATTGTGTCTTCGAATTATAACGGAAACAAAATCATTTCGGCCAACCTCAATCGCTGCAACGGCTCAGGGATAAGACCCGCGCCCGGCTCGACCGCGCTCCCATTTCGCGCTCAATCCCGCGCGGGCTGTGGAAATCGGCGGCCTTGCCGAAATAGAAGAAAGTACAGGATTTGCAAATTAGAGTAAAAGTTTCCGGCCCAGCGCAAAACATACCCAACCCGGCGTTCTATCCACACGTGCTGCCAACGTGTTAGCAATGGTACCCGACATGCTTCTCCTTAGGGCAGACGAAGTGGCGCGCAACGGGGCATTTGGGAAAATACTTCGGCCAGAGGTCTTTCCGGATGCCCCTTTGCAACTCCGTTTGTCGCCTAAGTACACTCCGCTCGGTTTCCCGGCCCTCCCCCAGAAGGCCCTCCCAAATGAGGATTAGCAGGGAAACGGGCGGAGTGCTGTTCTATTCTCTCTTCTCAAAGATTCCCATCCATGAATGTCAGGCCACAACGAGCTGATCCTGCACGTCGATGCCGGCCTGGCGCAGCAATTTGGCCACTGAGTCGCCCTTCAATCGCGAAGCGTCGAACAGCACGCGCACCGTCCGCTCTTTCTCATTGAACTGGATGCACTGGATTCCATAGACCTCGCGGACACTGTCAATGGCCCGCAACTCAGCTTCTCCGGGCGGAGTCTGGTAGCGGTAGGCGACTTCGAGGTACGTCATTTCATTTCTCCCAAGGAATTAAGATTCGAAGATTACTCTTTGACAATCCAATATGAGTATCTAATACGTTGGGGCTTCCGCCAAGCGTGAACTGCTCGTGTAGGGACGGGCGCCCTAGCCCGTCTTAAGCCGAGCGCAGCTCGGCAGCTGCCGGGTCACAGCAACTCCGGATTGGAGCTAGGGATTTCTGGCAACGAAACTATGGACCACCTCGACCCTGTGGACACCTCGAACGGCGCATCGTCCCCCGCCAAGCAGAAAGACCCCGTTTGCGGCATGGATGTAGATCCGGCAAACGCTCGCTACCAAACGCAACACAACGGAAAAGAGTATTTCTTCTGCTCTGCCAGCTGCCTCGCAAAGTTCCAAGCGAATCCCGAGATGATTCTGGCATCCGCGCCAAAGCCTATGGGGTCGGGACTTGTGTCTCTGGGTGGACCGGCCCTGGTCATGCCAACAATGGGCAAGCGCGCCGCTCCTAGTGCTCAACGGCCGGGCGACCCCGCAAGTGACACGCGGGCCCACGTTGGCCCGACTTATGTTTGTCCGATGTGCCCTGAAGTCCGGCAGGTCGGCCCTGGACCTTGTCCGAAGTGTGGAATGGCGCTCGATTCCGAGTCGCCGGCGCTCCCCGCGACCAGGCGCGAGTACACCTGCCCGATGCATCCGCAAATTGTGCGCGCAGGACCGGGGAATTGTCCGATCTGCGGAATGACACTCGAGCCGCGCACGGTGACGGTAGAAGAAGACAATCCCGAACTGCGCGAGATGACGCGGCGCTTTTGGATCAGCTTGGCGTTGACGGCGCCACTCCTGGCGATTGCCATGGGCAGCATGTTGTGGCCGCGTGTGTTCATGTCATCACCGTGGAACTGGGGATTGCCCTGGCTCGAACTGCTGCTCGCCACGCCAGTCGTCCTATGGGGTGGCTGGCCATTCTTCCAGCGTGGATGGGCATCCGTAGTAAATCGCAGCACCAACATGTTCACGCTGATCGCCATGGGCACGAGCGTCGCTTACGTGTTCAGCGTAGTAGCAACGCTATTCCCACAGATCTTTCCGGCGTCGTTTCGCACCATGGGGGATCAACCGGATGTGTACTTTGAGGCGGCAGCCGCGATCGTCACGCTCGTATTGTTGGGCCAAGTGCTGGAACTGCGCGCGCGCAGCCAAACGTCGAGCGCGATCCGGGCGCTGCTCGATCTAAGCCCGAAGACGGCGCGCCTCATCAGCGAAAGCGGCTCGGAGCAGGACGTCCCGCTCGAAGAGGTAAAGCCGGGAGACCGGCTGCGGGTACGCCCAGGCGAAAAAATCCCAGTGGACGGCGTAGTGCTCGAAGGACTGAGCACGGTGGACGAGTCCATGATCACGGGCGAATCGGCGCCCGTGGAGAAGACGGCGGCATCGCGTGTGATCGGCGCGACCGTAAATGGAAACGGAGCTCTCGTGCTGCGCGCCGAGCGCGTCGGTAGCGAAACCATGCTGGCGCAGATTGTCCAAATGGTTAGCCAGGCGCAACGCACGCGCGCCCCAATCCAAAGACTGGCGGACAAGGTTGCGGGGTGGTTTGTTCCGGCGGTGATTGCCATTGCGGTAGTGACCTTCATCGTGTGGACGAGCTTCGGACCGGAACCGCGTTTCGCCCATGCCATCGTGAATGCCGTAGCCGTGCTGATCATCGCGTGTCCGTGCGCGCTCGGCCTCGCGACGCCGATGGCGATCATGGTCGGCACCGGACGCGGCGCGCATGCGGGCGTGCTCATCAAGAATGCCGAGGCGCTGGAAACGCTGGAAAAAGTGGATACGATCGTCTTGGATAAGACTGGGACGCTGACCGAAGGAAAACCGAAAGTGGTGGCGTTTTCAACGACAGAAAATTTGCCAGGTATTTCAGGCAACGAGATTCTGCGGCTGGTAGCGAGTCTGGAGCGTGCCAGCGAGCATCCGCTGGCCGCGGCGATTGTGGCGAAAACGAACGAGCTGAAGCTGAATTTGAGCGAGCCCGCCAATTTTCAATCCACGCCCGGCCAGGGCGTGCGGGGGACTGTGGAAGGGAAGAGCGTGGCAGTTGGAAACAGCGCTCTGATGCGCGCGGTTGGAGCTTTCGAGAACAAGCACTCGATATCAGTTCTCAAATACGCCGGTTCCACTGTGATCTACGTGTCGGTTGACGGCAAGTATGCTGGGTACATTTCCGTCGCGGATCCGCTGAAACCGTCTGCTCTGAACGCACTACGCGAGCTAAAAGCCCAAGGCATTCGCCTGGTCATGCTCACCGGCGACAACCAAGCAACGGCCCAGGAGATCGCGCGGAGCCTCGAAATCGAAGACTTCAAAGCCGAGGTTCTACCGCCGCAAAAAGCCGAGATCGTCAGGAATCTCCAGAGCGAAGGCCGAATCGTTGCGATGGCGGGTGATGGCATCAACGACGCGCCCGCGCTGGCGCAAGCCCACGTCGGAATTGCGATGGGGACGGGAACCGACATAGCAATGGAGAGTGCCGGCATCACGCTGCTTAAAGGAGACCTTGAAGGAATCCTGCGCGCCCGCAAGCTGAGCCAGGCCACAATGCGCAACATCCGGCAGAACCTGTTCTTCGCATTTGTCTATAACTCGATCGGCGTCCCGATTGCCGCAGGCGTGCTGTATCCGGTCTTCGGACTGCTGCTGAGCCCGATCTTCGCCGCGGCCGCAATGAGCCTGAGTTCGGTGTCGGTAATTACGAACTCGCTAAGGCTGCGGCAGGTGAAATTATAGGTCTCAGGTGCCAGGTCTCGGGTCTCAGGAAAAGCAAAACCGGCCATGTCGTTTAAGGGGTTTCCTGAGACCTGACACCTGCTCTTCAAAGCTTGCTCAGGTAGTCCGTAATTTCCGGGCTGCTCCAATCCACAGCCCCGATAAACTTGCGACGGATCATTCCATTACGATCGATCACGTATGTCTCCGGCCAGCCAAACGTACCATAGAGAGAACTGGTTTTCTGTGCCCCATCGCGAACCGTGACCAAGTCGATTTTATAGTCCTTCAGAAATTTGTGATACGCATTGTCGTCGGCATCGATGCTGACAGCGAGTACGACGACCCCTTTGTCCTTCAGCCGCTTTTGCATCTGAACCAGAGATGGGGTCTCCTCGATGCAAGGCGGACAAAAAGTTCCCCAGAAATTCAGCACCACCACCTGCCCGCGAAACTGGCTGAGCGTCACTTTGTGGTCGGAATCCTGCACGGTGAAGTCCGGCGCATTCGAGCCGATTCGAGTAGGATTGCCCCCGCTGTAGCATCCGATCAGGGAGGCTACTAATCCAATAGCTAGCAGCGTGGCAAGGAGCGTTTGTCTCACCCCGCTATAATAGCGAAAAACTGATGGATAGTTTACTCAAGGATGGTTCACTTGCAGGCGCGATCCCCGAGGTCGCTATCCTCGTTCCGGCCCGGAACGAAGAGGCCAGCCTCGGCGACTGTCTGGCGTCGCTGACCGCCCAAACCGGCGTGGCTTTCGAGATCATCGTAGTCGACGATGGTTCCACCGATCGCACGCGCGAAATCGCGCAGAGTTTTGCCGAAGTGCGGGTAATTTCGCCGGACCCTCTGCCACACGGTTGGACGGGAAAGAACAATGCGGGAATTGCCGGCGCCAAAGAAGCGCGCGCGCAGTGGTTGTTGTTCACCGACGCGGACACCGTGCATCTCCCGGGTTCGCTGGCGCGGACTTTGGCCGAAGCTAAAACGGAGGGAGCAGATTTGTTGTCGTACTCGCCCGAGCAGGTGGCAGTCACCTTCGCCGAGCGGGCCGTGATGCCCGTAGTCTTCGCGGAACTGGCGGCCAAGTACCCGCCCCAGAGAGTGCGCGAGCAGAATTCGGGAATCATAGCTGCAAATGGGCAGTATCTTCTCGTCCGCCGCGCGGCCTACGATTCCGTGGGCGGGCACACGGCGGTGGCCACCGAGATATTGGAGGACGTGGCGCTCGCCCGACTGTTCCGCAAAAACGGTAAGCACGTCTACTTCCGTTATGGCGGAGACGCCGTACGCACGCGCATGTACCGCAACTGGGCGCAGCTTCGCGAAGGCTGGACAAAGAATCTGGCGTTGTTGTTTACCCAACCCGAACAGCTGGCCGTCCGGAGTTTGTTCTTGTGGTTAGTGGCATGGTCGGCGCTTGGCGTAGCCGTATCCGGCGCAGTCAGCCAGCACCTCGCGAGGATTGCGTTCGCCCTCTTCTGGCTGCTCCTGTACCGGCGAATCCGCGCCGCACATTTCTCTCCTGTGAACAACCTGATCGCCATTGCTTTCGGTTTACCGATGTTCGCCTACTTGCTACTGCGCTCGAAGAGAGCGCACGCGGATGGCCAAGTAAGTTGGAAGGGCCGTGCCTACAGAACCGGCATTCGAACTGACAGTACGCCCGCGAAAATGCAAGCCGAAAGTCCGATTCCGAGAATTGAGAATCAAGGAGTGAGAGCTAAGAGCTAATTGCTAATTGCTAAATGCTAAGAGCTGCCCTTATGGTCTATCTAACACGCAAAGCGGAGTTTTCCGCATCGCACTTCTACCACAACCCGGCATTTACCCCCGAAGAGAACGCGCGTATTTTCGGCAAATGCAATAATCCCAATGGGCACGGGCATAACTACACCCTGGAAGTCACTGTGAAGGGCGCGGTCGATCCGAAGTCGGGGTTCGTCGTCGACCTGAGGCAATTGAAGGACGTCATGAGCAGGGAAGTGCTCGACGCATTCGACCATCGCTTCCTGAATAAGGAAGTGCCCGAATTCTTCACCAAGATCCCAACGACCGAGAATCTTGCCATCGCGATCTGGCAGCGCCTCGCGCCAAAGCTCAATGCGGCGCAGTTACACCGCGTGCGTGTCTACGAAACGCCGGATCTGTTTGTTGATTTCTTTGGCGAAGATGATGGAGAAGCATGAAGGCCCACCTGACCCGGCGCTACATGTTTTCGGCGTCGCACCGCTTGCATAGCGACGCAATGTCGGAGGCAGAAAACCGCGCGACCTACGGCAAGTGCAATAATCCCTACGGACACGGTCACAACTACACCGTCGAGGTCACCGTCAGTGGGCCGGTCGAGGACCAGACCGGTATGGTTTGCAATCTGGTCGATCTGGATGGCTTCGTGCACAGCCAAATCCTGGAACGCTACGACCACCAGAATCTTAACCTGCTGTCGGAGTTCGCCGAGCAGGTTCCGACCACGGAAAACCTATGCATAGCCATCTATGAAATTGTGAAGCGCGGATTCCGCAAGGCTCATCTAGAAAAGATACGAATAGAAGAGACGATGATGAATTCGTTTGAATATGCGGGAGAAAAAAGTCTTTAGTCGATGGTCGCTAGTCGTTCGCGGAGAAAGGTTTGCTAACGACCAACGACGATCGACAGACGACCAAGAACCTATGAAATCAACCACCGAACCAAACACCCTGACCAGCGCCACCTACGAAGATCTGGTGCGCGAAATGATTGTCCGCCTCGGCGAAGACCCCGATCGCGAAGGCCTTTCGCGTACCCCAGCACGCGTCCATAAGGCCATGCAATTTCTCGTCAAAGGCTACAAGGACGATCCCGAAGCGCTTTTGCGCAAGGCGCTGTTCACGGTCAATTACGACGAGATGGTGATCGTGAAAGACGTCGAAATGTTCAGCCTGTGCGAACACCACCTCTTGCCGTTTTTTGGCAAGGTGCATGTGGCTTATATCCCAAACGGAAAAGTCATCGGCCTGAGCAAAATACCGCGCCTCATCGAAGCCTTCTCGCGCCGCTTGCAGATCCAGGAGCGGCTGACCACGCAAATTGCGGAGGCGATCCAGAACACCATCGAACCCCAAGGCGTCGGCGTGGTTATCGAGGCCCGGCATCTATGCATGATGATGCGCGGCGTCGAGAAACAACATTCATCGGCGGTAACGTCGTCCATGCTCGGCTGCTTCCGCAACGAAGAAGAAACGCGAACTGAATTCCTGTCGCTGATCCGCCAAAGAACGAACGGCGTGTAATTTGCAGGCTCGTGTAAGGACGGGCACCCCGCCCGTCCAAGCCGAGCGAAGCTCGGCAGCTGCCTGCGGTCACTGCAACTCTGGGCTCGCTGCGGCTGTTATTGCCAAATTGTGCACTCCCTGCTCGTAACATGGCGGCGGTTGGCATAAGCTGAAAAACGCCACATGCCGAAACGCACACTCAGATTTCGCAAAACGACGCCGCGCGAACCCGCGCTCTGCGGCCGCCTCGCCCTAATCACCGGCGCCAACCGCGGCATCGGTCTCGCCATCGCCCGCGCGCTGGCGCACGAAGGATGCAATCTCATCATCACCGGCCGCGACGAGCCTGCCTTGGCCAAGGCACGCATTGAACTGGAAAAGCTCCAGCCGGCTAAGCTGAACTTGCACGTCCTGGCGCAGTCCTGCGACGTCCGCAGCCCCGACTCGGTCGACTACCTCTTTGCCCTCGTCCGCGGATTGCACAAGCCCCTCGATATCCTCATCAACAACGCTGGCATTGGACATCCCAATCGCACCGTCGGCGAGTTGCCATACCCCACCTGGATGGAAGTGATCAACACCAACCTTAACGGCCTGTTCCTCGTGACGCAGGCCTCGCTCGCCGTGATGAAGCGCGGAAGCACGATCGTAACCAATCTCTCGATCGCCGCCGAGCGCGTCTTCCCGGGGTCGGCAGCCTACAACGCGTCGAAGCATGGCGCCCTCGGGTTTACCAACACATTGCGCGAAGAGTTGAGGCCGAAGGGCATTCGCGTGATCGCCCTCATGCCCGGCGCAACCGATACTGAGATCTGGAACACGCTGTGGCCGAAAGCGGCAAGGCGCAAAATGATGTCCGCCGAAACCGTCGCCCGTACGGTGGTCGACGCACTGCGATTGCCCGAAAACGCGACCGTAGAAAAAATCGTGGTGATGCCCTCAAGCGGCACGCTGTAGGCAAGTGATTGTTGACGCGGGCCCTTGCGTGAGCATCCAATAAGAAGTGGATGCGTGGTCGGCGGTTCGCTATCGACCAACGACCAACGACCGGGAAAACTCTATGTCATTCCTGACTTACGTCCAATCGCTGAAAGAGCCCGAGCACCGCCTGGCATGGGCCGTAGCCATCGCCGCCGACGCCCTCCAGATCGCCGCCCTTCCGCTCTTCGTCGAGGGAGGCATATCCCCCGCCGACTCGCTGCTCGATCTGATTGTCGCCTTCGTTCTGATTCGTCTCCTCGGATGGCACTGGGCCTTCTTGCCAACCCTCGCAGTCGAACTCGTTCCCGGCGCAGATCTTTTTCCCACCTGGACCGCCGCCGTATGGTTCGTCACCCGCCAGCAGGTGAAGTCCAATTCCAGTTCCAACTCCAGTCCTAAAGACCCAGAGATTCTGCCCCCTGGCCCCGCGCCAGAACCGCGCCGCTAAAAAATCCGGAGACTGCCCCGAGCAGCGTTCAGCCATCAGATTGCTTGCCCTTACTGAGAACTGAGAACTGACTGCCCCTACCACGTCCCATACCGGTATCGTTGCGGTCGTTCGCCGAATAAATTAATCATGATCACGCCCGCAACGAAGCCTCCAATATGCGCCCAGAAAGCAATCCCACCCGAAGTCTGGCTGGTTTCGGCGATCGCGGTCGCGAAGCCGCTCAGGAAGTTTCCCAGGAACCAGTATCCGAGCATCAGCCAGGCCGGAACGTGAAACAGAAATATCGGCGGAAACCAGACCAGCACTCGCGCCCGCGGATACAAAATGAAGTACGCTCCCATCACTCCCGCAATCGCGCCGCTCGCGCCCACACTGGGTATGGGTGAGGCCTGATTGAGCAGGATGTGGGTAGCGCCGGCCGCCACTCCGCTGACCAGGTAGAACACGAGATACTGGAAATGTCCGATGTAATCTTCGACGTTGTCGCCGAAGATCCACAGGAAGAGCATGTTCCCAGCCACGTGTAAGAATGAAGCGTGCAGAAACAGCGAGGTAAACAACGGCAAAACGGCCGTCGCCAGACCGTCTGGGGACTGTCCGGCGAGCACAGCCAGCGTGTGGTGAGGGACGACCCCAAACTCGAACATCACCGAATTCAGCGCCCGATGGCTGACCGAGAGCTCCCAAAAAAAGACCAGCATATTCAGAACGACCAGAAAATAGTTGACGAACGGCGTCGAGAAAGTGGGCTGATCGTCACGAAGAGGAATCATTTAATTGGCAATTTGTAATGGGTAATTTGGAGCAAGATCGCTGATACCGTAACGACTAGGGATTCAAATTACCAATTACAAATTACCAGATTACAAATCTTTATGAACGGTGTCATAGTCATCGATAAACCGCCGGGGCTAACATCGCACGACGTGGTCAACCGCGTGCGCCGAATTCTCGGCCAGCGCTCCGTCGGTCATCTCGGAACCCTTGACCCCTCGGCCACCGGAGTCCTGCCTGTTGTCCTCGGCAACCTCACGCGTCTGGCGCAGTTCTACGTCCATTCGCAGAAGACGTACGAAGGCGTGATTCGCTTCGGCTTCTCCACCGACACCTATGACGCCGATGGCGAACCCACCACGCCGCTGCAACACGTGCGCCTGAATAGCGACGAACTGCGCGCCCTGGCTGCTCAGTTTCAGGGCTCTATCGAGCAGATGCCGCCGCCGTTTTCCGCCAAAAAAATTGCTGGAGTTCCCGCCTACAAACTGGCTCGCAAGAAGCAAGAGGTCGCGCTCAAGCCGGTACAAGTAGAAATTAAAGAATTCGAGATTCTGGCGACTACGGCCGATCAAGCCACCTTTCGGGCACGCGTCGCCTCGGGCACATACATAAGGTCAGTGGCCCACGAAATGGGCCAGAAGCTCGGCTGCGGCGCTCATCTGGCCGCTCTTCGCCGCACCTCCGTCGCGGAGTTCGCAATCGAAGATGCCCACTCGTTGCCAGCGTTGGAAGCCGCGATGCAGCAGGGAAGTGCTGAGTCTCTATTTGTCCATCCCAGAAAGTTGGTGCCGCAGTTGCCAAGCGTCACCGCCAACGAGGAAAGCGCGGCCCTCATCCGCAGCGGCCGCGCCGTGAATCTTCCGGAAATGTCTCGTGCGCCACAGGTCAAGGTCTTCTGCGGTCAAAGCGATCTGATTGCCATCGTAACCCGAATCGCGGGCACGCTTTTCCACCCCCGAATCGTGTTCACGGGATCCGCAGACTGAGTCAACGCGACCCCTGCGCACGGGTTTGCACGGCGCATGCGCGAATAAGAGCAGCGAGACCATAGGGAGCACCGTAGAAAAGAACGAAGTGGGACGTGCCGGGGGCTTCAGCCTTTGCCCCCGGCATTTTCTTGGGCGATACGGACCCGATCATATGTAATGTCCGATAACAGGTATTATGTAAAGTCACTGAAGGAGGGCTATCTATTCCCCCCGGCCAGGTAGCCACCATCTGAAGCCTTCCTAGACTCGACTAGGGCTTCGGGAAGCTGAGCAACAACATCAGGTGACCGTGAACAGCCTTCAGAGGCCCGGCTGGCATGATCTCGACGAAACGGGCCCGCCTCGCCTTCCAGTCCACACTCTTGATGGCATCGGAGAGAATCACTCCCGTGGTCGCGAATCCTGCCGGAACTGGCACTTCGAAAGGATAGCCCTTCACCTGGTTTGTTATGGGTACCACGATGGCGAGGCCATACCTGTTATACGCTGTGGGAGACAAAACCAAAGCCGGCCGCCGGCCTGCCTGCTCGTGTCCCGCTTGAGGATCGAAATTGACTTTGATGATGTGACCCTTATCCGGAACGTATGCAGGATCTACCATACCTCGTTACCAACCGGCTTGCCCCAATCCTGCTCGCCATGGCGATTTTCGGGTGTGATTTTCTCGACCAGCGCTTTTAGGGTTGGCTTCTGGCTCAACGGCTCGAGCCAAATGTGCCCATTTTCCACCCGAATTTCGAGCTCTTCACCCTCCCGTAGATTGCACTGTTCAAGTATTTTCTTCGGGATGCGGACGGCCTGACTATTTCCCCACTTAACGAGCTGTGCCTTAGCGCCTGCCATAACCTTACCCCCAAACTTCAAGTATATACATTCGTATATCCCTGTCAAGGAAAGTATGCCCGCCTCTTCACACCAGTCTTCCCGCGCTCCTGATCACCGTAAGCTCCCATTGACGTCTATCGCATCGAAGCCCATGCTCTCAGGTTCTACCATGCTCCGAAATAGCGCCCCTACACTACTCCTGCTCGCCATCGCCGCCGTCACTCCTTTTCTTCCGGGCCAAACAGCGCACCCCGAGCCCAAGCGCGAGCATTTTCAAAACGCGGAGGTGCTCTACGGATGGGCACAAGATAGCCGCAGCGAACGCCTGCGAACCTTCATCACCCGCCCGAACAACGCCACCGCCAAGGTTCCTGCGATTTTTTTCGTGGGATGGCTGAGCTGCGACAGCATGGAATATCCCGACGCCGAGACGCAGGACGGTTTCGGCATTCTCTTGCGTCGCCTGATCGAGCAATCCGGCTACGCGACCGTGCGCATGGATAAGCCCGGCGTAGGCGAGAGCGAGGGCGACTGCACTAAGGCCGATTTCACGGAAGAACTTTCAGGATATCAATCAGCTTTTGACGAAATGCTCAAGTATGACTTTATCGATCCCGCGAAGATCCTCGTAATCGGCCTGAGCAACGGCGGCGGAACATCGGCGCTAGTTCCCCGCCAGCATCCCGTCCGCGGATACATTGCAGCCAGTTCCTGGGGTCGTACCTGGTACGAACACATGCTCGACTTGGAACGTCGACGCTTGATGGAAGATGGCAAACCACCAGCCGAAGTCAACACCGCCGTCAAAGCGTTTGTCGAGTTCTACATTTTCTACCTGATGAAAGGAATGACGCCCGGCCAAATCATCACTCAGCATCCCGAATGGAAAAGCCTTTGGTATGACTCCCCGGACGGTCAATACGGCCGTCCCGCAGCGTTTTATCAGCAGTTGCAAGCCCTGAACCTCGGCGAAATCTGGCAGAAAGTGAATGAGCCCGTACTCGTCATTCGCGGCACCGCTGACAACATCATGAGCCGCGCCGACAGCGAAGCCATCGCGCGAATCGTCAACCAGGTCCATCCCAGACACGCCCGCTATCTACAGATCGATGACATGACTCACGGCTTCACCGTCAACGGCAAGTTCTATGAGGAATTAATCCCCGCCATCCTGACCTGGATGAAGGAACAGCTGGCAACTGGCAGATGAAGATCTCTCCGTACTCACGTAGGGACGGCCGCCCTCGGCTGTCCAGACGAGCGAAGCTCGGCAGCGCTCAACGAATTCTTCGGGACGGCACTCTTAGCGCTTGGCGTGCAGCAGTTGCGCCAGTTCGTCGCGAAATTTCTGTAACGCCACAAGCCGCTCCGGCGTAGCCTCCACAATCTCGGTCTTCGCCTGAAAGACTTTTCGCCCTTCCCTCTCCGTGAGCACGCCCATCACTTCGCCCATCCGCCAGCCCGGAGTGCCCAGAATTTGCAAACCGTCCACCCCCGGTACAAGAAGCGCAACGCAGTTGTCGCGCATCACGCCAATGCATTTGGGATAGCGTTCAAAAGTCTGGAGTTCGAATCCCGCAAGATAGACACGCTGGAGCTGTTCGGCGGAATCAGGCATGGAGAGAATTCGCGAAAGTAATAGTACCTCCCGTAGAGACGCGGCTTGCCGCGTCTCGGCAGCTCCCGTGCTACTGCGCTTCCGCGCGGATTACTTCCAGCTCATTTCCCTCTCCCAGCTTCAGAAAGGTGAAAACCCCATCGTTCGCCGAATAGCATGCAAACGATGGTCCCAGGCCAGTCGGATCGGCGTAGCTCGCGATCTTCCGGCCGGTCTGCGCATCCGCGACCACCACCGTTTGGCGGTGGTTTTCGTTATTCCAGAACGAAAGCGCCAGGCGATTTCCAGAAAGATGAAACGCGCTCGGCAACGCGCCCGGCAGCGGCGAAGAGACTTTGATCGTTTTCATAATCTTGCCGCTCGGCCCGATCACATAGACAAGTGCTGGGGAAGAAAAACGAATGACGTAGAGGTTGCCGTCACTCCCGACTTCGGCCTCGGCCAGATCGAGGCCGGGCGTCGTCTTCTCGGCATCGTTCGTGTTCGCCTTTCCTGCTGATGCCTTCGCGGATTCCTGCGGCGCCTGAAATGAAAGTTGCGCCAGTTCCCTTCCGTCGGCCGAAAAGACCGCGGTAAAGTTGCGGCCGCGATCGTTCTTATTCTGCACATCCCTCTTCACACCCGATACCAGGAAATTCCCGTCGGCAAATGCCGCGAATGTATACGCCTCGAAATCGGCATCGAGCAGCGTCGGCGACGAAGGCGATCCGTCGGAAGAAAAATGCAGCACATAGATCCGCGGCTTCAACCCACCACTCTGCGCGATCTGATATAGGCCGCCATCGGACGCGGGCGAGAAAGCGTCGGCGCGATCAATCGCCAGTTGAGAAAATGCGGCGGGGTCAAACAGCGCGGTGCGCTTGCCATCCGGCTTGATCTTCACCACGGGGCCCAGCAACGGCCGGTCGGTCGCAAGTTTCCGAATGTAGAGATTGCCGTCAGCGTCACACTTCGACGGACTCATGAACGCCCCGCCCGTCTCCGAAGCCACGTTCATGGTGGAGGAGGTGTGGAGCGCAATGGTCGATCCCGAAATCATCGATCCTGATGGCGGAATGTTGGGAACAGCCGAGGGCGTAGCCGAATGTCCTTGCGCAGCCGAAAATGCAGCCCAGAAAAAGAAGAGGGGCCGGAGCGCGAATAACCCACCGGAGAACGATCTCATCGAGCGCCTAAACTTCCCACCAACCAGATTCAAAACTGAGACCTGACACCTGGAACCTGCTCTTCTACATTTTGTATTTGCCAAGGTCATCATCGCCAAGGTCTTCCAGCCACTTGCGGAGTTCCTCGCTACTAACCGCCGGGACAGGACTATTCGCTGCCTGCTTCGAGCTCTTCAGAACCTCGTCCTCAACGAAGATGGGGCAATCCACGCGCAGCGCCAGCGCCAGCGCGTCCGACGGCCGGGAGTCAATGCTGACCACGTGCCCCTCCCTTTCCAACCAGATCACGGCGTAGAAAGTATCATCCTTCAGTTCGGTGACCACCACTTTGTGAACCAGCGCGTCGAGCCCGGTGAGAACGCTCTTGATCAAGTCATGGGTCATCGGCCGTGGTGTGCTGACTTTTTCGATTTCGAGCGCGATCGCATTCGCTTCATACACGCCCACCCAAATGGGAAGCACCGTGTCGCTGCCAACATCCTTAAGCAACACAATCGGCATGTTCGAAACCGGATCCATCATCAGTCCGCGAATTTTCATTTCAACTTCCATAAAAACCTCAAAGCTCGTCCGGTGGAGCGCCGGGCGTCCTCGCCCGGCAGAATCAGCGCGACGCACTAGCCCGCCATCTCTCCCACCAGACTATTCGGAAAACTCCCCGTAACCCGCACCGGCACATAGCTCCCAGTCGCCAGCTCAACGCCTTCAGACACAGTAAAATTCATCACCTTGATCTGCGACGTCCGCCCAATCCACTGTCCCCGCGCTGGATTCTTCCCTTCCACCATCACCTCAAGCACCTGCCCCACGTGCCGCTGATTGCGCCGCGCCCCAATCTGCTTCTGCCTGTCATTCAGCACTGCCAGCCGCCGTGCCTTTTCCGCATCCGGAATCGCATCCTCCAACCCCAACGCCGGAGTGTTAGGCCGCGGCGAATACTTAAACGTAAACACGCTGTCATATCCCACCACATCCATCAATGAAAGCGTCTCTTCAAACTCCGCTTCCGTTTCGCCCGGAAATCCAACAATCAGATCGCTGGTCAGAGATATGTCGCGCCGCGCCCCCTGAATCCAGGAGACACGCTCCAGATACTGGTCCCGAGTATAAAGCCGTTGCATGGCATCCAGCACGCGCGTAGATCCGCTCTGGACCGGCAGATGCACGTGGTCGCAGAGCGCCGGCACGGCATCGATCGCCTCAACGATATCGCGTCCAAAATCCCGAGGATGAGAAGTAGTAAACCGCACTCGCCGAATTCCCGCGACCGAGGCGAGGGCCGCCAGCAACTCGGCAAAGCTTTTCTTTCCATCAGGATCGCGGAAAGAATTCACGTTTTGCCCGAGGAGTTGAATCTCCGTATAGCCCAGGTCCGCCAGTTGCCGCGCTTCTCCGAGAACTGACGAAGACGTCCGGCTCCGCTCCTTCCCGCGCGTATAAGGAACTACGCAGTAAGCGCAGAACTTGTCGCATCCCTCGATGATCGTGATGTACCCGCGATGCGGATTAGTCCGAGCCGTGAACTCGGTCTCGAAGCACTCATCAGTCAAGCGATCGTCAAGCCCGGTCACCCGCTGCCCGCCAGCCTCCAACTGCACCAGCATCTGCGGAAGCTTGCGGTAAGAAGCCGACCCGCACACCAGCGACACATAAGGAGCGCGCTCAAAAATCTTCTCCCCCTCCTGCTGCGCCACGCACCCCAGGACGCCAAACTGTTTCCCTTGCGCCCGATACTTCTTATAATCCGCGAGCCGGTTAAAGACCTTCTGCTCCGCTTTGTCGCGAATCGAGCAGGTGTTATACAGAACCAGCCCCGCCTCTTCCACCGTAGGGACCTGCCGATACCCCTGCTGCAAAAGCGTCCCCACCACCTTCTCGGAGTCGTGCGCATTCATCTGGCAGCCAAAAGTTTCCAGGTAAAACGTTTTGTCAGTGGACTCCGACATGGAGCCAGTATAAACCACGATTCTGTGCGTGACTTTGGGTGGCGCAGCGATTTATCGCTGGGGTAAAGGCCTCGTTTTGAGGGCGAGGGGTGAGTGGGGGTTTAGGGTGGCCCGCTCCTTGCGTTCTGTGCAAGGGGCGGGTGCTGACAATTCCTTCGCAGACGCGACTCTTATTCGCATCTTCGATCAAGAAGCATGTTGGGATCGCTCGCATCTGCGCTCGCGCGCTGGTACTAAACACGCTTACCTGTGCGTCCTTCGAAGCTAACAGGCTAAGTTTTTCGCTCACACGGCGGCAAATGGACAAGACGAAGCATTTCACCCTCCGATGATTTTGTGGCAAGGCATCTCTCTCAATCATTCAAAAAGTTGTTGGTGCTCGCTCGCGGTTCTTATAGCCTGCGCTTCCCTGCTCCAGCCTGCGCCAATGCTGGCGGATCCAATCGCCGTTCGCTACACGGAGGGCTTGATCCATGGTTTTCTTGTGTTGCGCACGCCGGCGGGAGAAACTCTCGCCGATGGTGATCTCATCCAAATCGCGTATGGCGAGCGCGTCACCACACGGCTGATATTCCACTTCAAGGACGGCTCGGTCCGCGACGAGACGGCCGTCTATTCCCAGCATCGCAACTTCCGTCTCCTCAGCGCCCATCTCATCCAGAAAGGCCCAGCGTTCCACATCCGATGGAGGTCTCAATTGACGCGTCGACAGGCGGGGTCACAGTCCATACCACCGGCGACGACGGCAAGGAAGAGGTGGTGACCGAACGCCTCAAAATGCCCCCAGATGTGGCCAACGGTATGGTTCTTACGCTCTTGAAGAATATTCAGCCCGGTGCGTCGCAGATGAAAGTTTCGATGGTGGCAGCTGCCCCAAAGCCGAGGCTCGTGAAACTGGCCATCACTCCGCGGGGCGAAGAGCCGTTCTCAGTCGGCGGCTCCAGTCGCAAAGCCGCGCATTACGTCGTGCACGTGGAGATCGGAGGCGCAGCTGGTCTGGTCGCGCCCCTGCTGGGGAAACAGCCCCCGGACGCTCATATTTGGATTCTCGGTGGCGAGGCTCCGGCTTTCGTCAACTCGGAGGGCCCCCTTTTTCTCGGTGGACCCATTTGGCGGATTGAGCTGACAAGTCCGGTCTG
>Ga0185299_10004529_pt1 | contig 16694 bp, 15 predicted proteins | sample PaiPotPPA55metaG_FD_128002 | JGI IMG/M metagenome (GOLD analysis project Ga0185299, IMG submission 128002) | Iron sulfur acid spring bacterial and archeal communities from Banff, Canada, to study Microbial Dark Matter (Phase II) - Paint Pots PPA... ...
GGGTAGCAATAGAGGAATCGAATCCAGTTCAAATCTTCGATTTCCGCGAGGCGTTCCAGCAGGATCGGGAGACCGTCGCGGAGGCTGAGGTCTTCACCGTAAAACGTGGTGTCCTGGCCGATGAGCGAAATTTCGCGAACACCAGCGGCAGCGATGTTTTCCGCTTCGCGCACAACCGATTCGAAACGGCGGCTGCGGAATTTTCCGCGCAGCTGCGGGATCACGCAGAACGCGCAGGGATGGTCGCAGCCTTCGTTAATTTTGATGTATGCGGTGTGGCGCGGCGTCGCAAGAATGCGCGGCGATAAATCGTGGTAAAGATACGTGGGCACCGAGCTATCCGGGAGCAACCCACCTTCGCAAGCTTCGAGAATTTTGTCGACTTCCCCTGTGCCGATCACGGCGTCGACTTCAGGGATTTGCTCGCGGATCTCGCGGCGGTATCGCTCGACCATGCAACCGGCGACGATTAGCTTCTGCGCGCGGCCGAATTTTTTGTACTCGGCCATTTCGAGGATCGACTGCACGGACTCCTGCTGTGCTGGAGCAATGAAGCTGCAAGTGTTGACGACGAGAACGTCCGCTTCGCCAGCGCGCGGCGTGATTTCGTAGCCCGCGCGGGCGAGGGTACCCATCATCACCTCGCTGTCCACGAGGTTCTTGGGGCATCCCAGGCTTACGAATCCGACCTTCGGCATCCCAGTGCAGTCCTTTGCATAATGCGCAAACACACAATTCTAGCATGCCGGGATAGTGCCGAGGGTGGCTCTTACGTTAGACGTCAGAATAAATCTTGGCGCCAGTTCATCGGTCGGCAGGTTTGCGCGAACGCAGTAAGTCGCGGATGGAACGGAGAAGAGAAGACATTTGCTCGACCGGGGCCGGGTGATCGCCGAAGCGCGCCGACTGATAGAGCTGTGTAAGTTGCCCCACTGGCGCAGAGAGTTCCGCAGCGGGAATCGACGACGCGAATTCGAGCGGAGTTTGAGACGGGGCTTTTTTCCAGCCTCGCTTTTCGAGCAGGCGCAGCATTTCGCGGTACTCGAGTGCAGCGAGCGAGGCCGTGAGATTTCCACCTCGCCGCGCGCGGAGACTCCATCGCGTAATGGCGTAGCGAATCATCGATCGTCCGCGGAGAGCGAACAACACAACTGCCAGGAAGAGCAGCGCGCCCGGGAGGAAATAAGGAGAGGCTTCGATTTTTTTGTCGAGAGAAACGATGAAGTTCAAAGCCTGCTCTTGCTTCTTCCGGTAGTATTGCTTCAGGCGCTCGCTCCAGTCGCGTGAGGATTTTTGGAGATTTTGCGCGAGCGCGACCTGATGGCCGAAATCGTAGTTGATTATCCACTCACTCCACGCGAACTGAAACCAGTCCCAATAGAGAGCGAGCCGCGACAGAATGCCGCTCGGTTTCGCGTCGCCCGACGGCGTGGGATCGAAAGTAATCCAGCCGTAACCGGGGAAATACGCTTCCACCCAGGTGTGCGCATCGCTGGCGCGAATAATGTAATCGCCGCCCAGGTCGTTGAATTCGCCCGGGAGAAAGCCACTGACGTAGCGCGAAGGGATGCCTAGGGATCGCAGCATCACCGTCATGGCGGCGGCGAAGTATTCGCAATGACCGGCTCGACGAGAGAAAAGAAAATAGGCGAGGGGATCATCCACTTTGGGGCCGCGCAAATCGAGCGTGTAGGCGTAACGCGTTTTCAGGTAGCGCTCGATGTTGGCGGCTTTATCGTACGGATTTTTGGACGACTCGGTAATTTTCTCGGCGAGCGGCTTAACTTTGGGATCGAGCAGCGGCAGCTGCAAGTACAGATTCCGAATCATTTCGGAATAATCGGAACCGGCTTTGCGCAAGATGGCCGGCGGGATCATGGGCACGTTCGAGACACCTTCGTAGCGAACTTTCGTGTCGTTGTGGAATGGGTTGAACACCGAGCCGGTCTTATCCATGACCAAATAACCGCGGCGGGATGCCGATCCTGGACGGTCGGTTTCATTCGTAAAGTGGCCGCGCAAGGATGCGGCACGCGGCGCGATGAAAATTGCGTCGGTGCCGATGGGCTCCATCAACACGGTGTAGCGGAGTGGGCGAAAGTCGGCGTCAGGCAAGCGGGCGGCGTCGATGGCGAAGTCGCCGTCGGCGTTTGGCAAAACCACGGTGCGTTCCTGGGTGGGCGTGAACCAGCGCTTGCCGTCGAAGTTCGTCAGCACGACGCCGCGCCAGTGCATATTTTGCACGCGCACCGGATCGCCGTCGACGCTGACGCGCATCACCACTTCCGTGTTCTGTTTGATTTTTCCGATTTCGCCCAGAGTGACGTTGTCGCTGAAGCCCGTCATCAGCGCGGGTTGCAGGTTCAACGCGCTCAAGTAGCCGGCCGTGAAGCGTGGAATCATGAAGAAGAGCACGCCGCCGATCGCGAGACAACCGATAGTCACCAGTCCGGACGTGAGTCCGAGAGCGCGATTCAATTGCCGCGCCATCGGCGAGCCCGATTCGAGCGGAGGCGACACCGCGCCCGCAGCGCTGCGCTGAATCTCGAGAGCAACGAATGTTGAAACGGCTAGTAAAAGGAATACCGCGAGTGCGATCAGGAAGCTCGTTTCGACGGTCAGGATAGCCGAACCCAGCATCGAGGTGATGGCCAGGACCGCTAAGAACGCGTAGTCTCGATTCGTGCGAGCCGAATAGAGGCGAACGAGAGTTGCGAACAGGAGCAAGTGCATAGCCGAAAGTAGCGCGGCATAAAGAGCGGGATTCGGCGCTCCGATCGAGAGATTGCGCGAGAACACCCAGAGGTCGAACGGGAAGAACAAGAAATAACCGAGCACGAGGCCGGTGGCGAATCGTGAGGAAATCTCGGGGCCGAGTCCGCGTGCGATGCGGATGCCCTTGAATATCAGCGCCGCGGGCGCCACAAGTACTGTGACGATGTCGAGCTTGCCCGTCGACACGACCGCGATCATGCCCGTGCAGATCAGCAAGTAAAGCGAGATTTCGAAATAGCGCTGCACTGCCGGTAGCGGAGCGGACGCATGAATGGGCGCAGGTATCGATGAATGGTTCGCGGCGGAGGACATGGCGCTCTTACGATGCTAACACTCGGCGGCTGGCGGAGGTTGCGGGCGACGCCAATGCGCTAATGGGTTGACGAGATAGGTTATCAACGCGATTCGGCTGCTGCGGCGATCTTGCGGGTGGCGCTCGATATGGGAAGTTGCGTCAAGCGGTCGAACGCGAGGATGCGCGTGCGCGGGCGGATGGGAAGTTCGGGAACGCGAGCGATGAACGGAAGGAGGGTGATATTGCGGAACGTGACGCCGTGACAAGCCTCGGCGAGCGGTTCCAGCGACGGAACTTCGATCCCCAGAGTCCCGCGAACGTGCGCCATCAATTCCGCCCTTGCGTGTTTGGCAACTTCTATGGCAGGGAACTGCCACATGCGCGAAAAGAGGACATCGTCGTGCGCGCCGGGGTCTCTTACGAGAATGGTGCGTCCGCGCGGATCGCGTAGGACGGCCGCTGCAATTTTCATGCTTACGGGCGCCCGCTTTTCTCGAGGCGCCGGGATTTCGCGCGTGAGGCCGAGCGCGCGTGCGCGGCACCAGCGCGCAACTGGGCAAGCTGCGCAGTGCGGCGATTGCGGCGTGCAAATCGTTTCACCCAGTTCCATGAGTGCCTGGTTCCAGTCGCCCGGCGCTCGCGGCGCAAGCAACAGCTGCGAAGAACGCGCGAGTTCCTGCCAGCGGCGCGGGGCCCTCAAGTCACCGCGAATGGCCCCGAGCCGAGCCAGGACGCGCGCGACGTTGCCATCGAGCACCGCGAGGGGCACGTCATAGGCAATGCTCAGAACAGCAGCCGAGGTGTAATGGCCAATTCCGGGGAGCGCGAGGGCCGATTCGAGTTCACGCGGAAACTTGCCGGCATGGTGGGCAACGATTTCCCGCGCCGCAGCGTGCAGGTTTCGCGCCCGGCTGTAATAGCCGAGCCCGGACCACAGCTTGAGCACTTCGTCTCGGTGCGCGCGTGCGAGTGACTTCACGTCCGCAAAGCGCGACAAGAATCGCTCGAAGTAGGGCATCACGGCCGCGATGCGCGTTTGCTGGAGCATGATTTCGGCCACCCAGATGCGATAGGGATCGCGGCCGTGGCGCCAGGGAAGGTCGCGGCGATGCGCGCCAAACCAATCGAGGAGGCGCGATTGAAAATTGGCGAGTGCGCGCGGAGTGAGATTCATGCTCATGAGGCGTTATTCTCGCACAATCAGGGACGCTACGAGGTGAGCGAAGCGATCGTCTACAGATTTTCGATGAAAATGAAATACGAGGAAGACCAGAGGGGCGTGGGAATCGTTTTTTGGCCGCGGCAAGTGAGGACAATCTTGAAAATTTCGCGCTCGTTCGAGAGTCCATCGAGGAACGCTCCGCCGGCTACCGAGGTATCCGCCTGTATCAAGGCGAGCTCGCGCAGCGTGTCGTAAATGATTTCACCGGCTGGGGACATGGGCGTCGAGAAGCGGTCAGTGCGGAATTGAATCACGGAATTGATTTCGTAAAAGTGCCAGGCGATACAAGCTGTCATTGAGACGGCGCGTTCGAAGCGCTGCGCGTGCTCCTGCGCGGCGAGTTCGCCCAATTCCGGGTGTGGCGGGCCGATGAAAGGATCGAGCACCAGCATCACGCGCCGCTCATCTTCCCGTGCGAATTCACGAACCATCAGCCGGCCCGTTTTCGCCGTCACTTTCCAATCAACGAAGCGTGCGCTGTCGGAGGAAAGATAATCGCGCAGCGTATGCAGCTCGTGGCCGCGGCCGCGGAAATAGCTGGCTATCTCGCCAGTCAACAGAGGCAGGACTTCGTAAAATTGTTCCGTGGGCGCGATGCGGGGATACGCGACGATCTCGACGTTTGAATCCACCTTGCGCGTTTTTTCGAAGAAGCCGAAAGGGAATCGCGTGCGGATGCCGAAAGCGTCCTGGCGATACACTCCGCGGCGCGGAAACGTAAGTTCCACTTTTTGGCGGGCGGCGCTGGAGTGCGGAATGTAGGGAAAGAAAACCGGGCGCGTAAGGATTTGGCGGCCCTCGGTGCTCTTTGGATCGCCGACGACGCGCAAGGAAAACGACGGCCACGATTGCTTCTCGTTCCGCAATTCCATTTCGGCCAGCACCGGCTGTTCGGCGAAGATGTGCTCGGGCAAGTCAAATTTCAGGCCGACCCCCGTAAGAACGCTGCGCGAAAGTACGCCGGAAATCACGATGGCGCCCAGGGAGCATGCGAGGACCATGAACAGGAGATTGTTGCCAGTGTTAACAGCGGCCAGAATCAGGATGCCGACGGCGGCGAGATAGATAATTCCTTCGCGAGTCAGGCGATAGTCAACCTGATAGGCGAGCCATCGCAGGCTGGTGCGCCGCGCGAGTACCGGAACAATTGTTACCGCAACCCAGGCGGCGAGGCCGAGCGAAATTACCGTGGTGACTGCGGCGATTAACGTGCGGCCTTGTTGCGCCATCGCCGCGGAAAAGAGCGCTACGAGGAGAGCAACCGAGAGAACTCCCATCGCGATTGCGAAATTGCGCCAACCGGGCCGGTCGATATTGCGCCACCAGCGGGAGAAGGGCGAGTCTTGAACCTGCGAGGCCATCGCTAGAGCGGGACGCGAGTGGTTTCGAGGATCTCGCCGAGAATTGCGTCAGCCTGCTCGGATCTTTTTTGGGTGGAAACGTAGCGCGAACTGACGACCACGCGGTGCGCGAAAACGGGGACGATGAGGCGCTTGAAGTCGTCGGGCAAGCAGAAGTCGCGGCCTTCGAGGAACGCGCGCGCCTGCGCCGCACGATGCAGCATCACGGCGCCGCGCGGACTTACGCCCAGACTCAACTGTTCCGATTGACGCGTGCGGTCGACAATTTCAAGGGCATAGTCGAGAAGGCTTTCGTCCACTTTCACTTTCGAGACAGCTTCTTGCATGGCGAGAACGTCGGCGGCGTCCATGAGCGTGCTGATTTTTTCCACGGGCGCGTGGCCCGAGCCGTTGCGAATAATTTCTTTTTCGCTCGCTCGCGCGGGATAACCCATTCGGATGCGCATCAGGAAGCGATCGAGCTGCGATTCGGGCAACGGGTAAGTGCCGTGATGCTCGATGGGATTCTGCGTCGCGAGCACGAGGAACGGCTGCGGCAGCGGATGCGTATGGTTGTCCACCGTGATTTGAGCTTCGTTCATGGCTTCGAGCAGCGCGGACTGCGTTTTGGGAGTGGTGCGGTTAATTTCGTCCGCGACGATGATGTTGGCGAAAATCGGGCCGGGCTTGAACTGGAATTCCTGCGCGGCGGGGTTGAATACGCTGACGCCGATCACGTCGCTGGGCAGGAGGTCCGAGGTGAACTGGATGCGCTGGAACGAGCAATTGAACGAGCGCGCGAGCGCCTGGGCGAGAGTGGTTTTGCCGACGCCGGGGACGTCTTCGATGAGCAAATGGCCGCGCGCGAGAAGCGTGGTGAGCGCGAGTTGGATGACGTCTTCCTTGCCTTTTACTACGCGCGCGATCGATTGCTGAAGCTCGGCGAGGCGCGTGCTGGCGCTGGTGGCGGTTGTTTGCAATTCAGGTGGCCTTCTGCTACAAAAAGTGTGCTGCCAAAAGTCGCATCGTGGGCGACTAGCTCAGTTGGTTAGAGCGTTCCCCTCACACGGGAGAGGTCCAAGGTTCAAGTCCTTGGTCGCCCACCATCCCCACAATTATTTATTCTCCCACTATTTGTCGGACTCGCTGAACGCTGATTTGGTTTGATGTGTTCAAGAAGTGGGCAGGCGGGGACTTGTGATAATCTGTGCGCGTTCAATGTCTTCGAAAGGGATTTCTTATTGATGACCAATTTTCTGCGGTTCGTTCAAGTGTTTGCGCTGGGTACCTGGGTTGGTTCGATCATCTACTTGAGCTTCGTGGTCGCGCCTGGGGTTTTCGGCTTGCTGGCGAATCGCGATCAGGCAGGGTCGGTCGTGGGCCTCGTGCTCGGACGCTTGCATCACCTTGGGGTTATTGCGGCGGTGATTTACCTTGTTGCGGGATCGGGGATTGGACGGTCATTCAAGGCGCTAGTTCAGCCTGCTGCGCTGTGCGTGATTCTCATGCTGGCGCTGACGATAGTTTCGCAACGCGTCGTAACATCGCGGCTGGCGGGGTTGCGAACGGAAATGGGTTCGGTGGACGCCACGCCGCGGGATAATTCCCTGCGTGTCGAGTTCGACAAGCTGCACCAGGTGTCGGTGCAGCTCGAGATTGCGACGCTTCTCGCCGGCATCGCTGCGCTGTACTTGACCGTGAGGCGATAGTTGGGCGCAAGATCCTGCTAGCGGCCCGCGGATTTCTTCCCTTTCTTCGCCTTTTTTTCTGCAACCGATTTTTTCGTGATTTTTCGAGCGTCTTTTCCTGCGAGCTGCACGGCGCGCCACATGTACCAGCTTGCTAGCGTGCGATACGGGCGCCAGCGCTCGCCGAATTTCGCCAGCTCCTTCGGTTTTGGAATTGCCTTTTTGCGATAGGTGAGCGCCCATCCCTTTTGTACGCCGTAATCGTGGATGGGGAGAACGTCGGGACGCCCCAGGCGGAAGATTAGGAACATTTCGACGGTCCAAGGGCCGATGCCGCGTACGGAAATCAATCGTGCGACGAGTTCTTCGTCGGAAATATTTCGCGCATCTTCCAGCGACGGCACAACACCTTCTATGGTCTTCTTGGCGAGGTCTTTCATTGCAGCCGCTTTTGCTTTGGAGAGGCCTGCCTTGCGTAGCGCTGAGCTTCGAATGCGCACCATTTGCTCAGGCGTCGGGCAACAACCATTCGTTCCGAGCGCTTTGACGCGCGCGTAAATCGTTGCGGCGGCCTTGCCCGAGATGCTTTGATACGAGATTGCTTCGAGGAGGGACTCGTACGGGCTTTCGCATTCGTCGAGAATCAGTTGGGTCTCGCCGACTTTCTCGACCAGCCGCGCGAGGTGTTTGTCATTTTTGCAAAGTGCCGCAACCGCTTCGGCATGGACGAATAGTTCGCTTGTTTTTATTGCCACGTTGGCCTCTGTCAGCAAAACAAGAGCCAAGAGTATACGACGGGCGCGCTATCCAAATCTCGGAACGTCTTCTGCCGCGCGATTCGAATGCGGCGGCGGTTTACTACACGGGAACGGATGCTGCCGGCACGCGGGCGATAGCGAACGCGTTGGTCTAGACTGATTGTGTCGCGATCTTTACAAAAGGAAAGCCATTGGCGAGTAACCCGAAACGACGTAGCGAGCGCGTGCTCCTCGATGTGCCTCTGATTGTTCGCAGCGCGGCCGCAGATAAACAGCCGTTCAGCGAAGAAACGTTCACACTCACCGTCAGCGCGCACGGCGCGCTCGTGGTCTTGGGGTCCAAAGTAGAGTTGGGCCAGAAGGTGATTCTTTACAAAATGAAAACCTCGGACGAACGCGAAGCCACGATCGCTTTTCTTGGGCCGCCATACGCGGGATTGTCGACCGTGGGCCTTCAGTTCGCGAGCCCATCGCCCGATTTCTGGCCTGTTAAAACACCGCCTGCCGATTGGAAACGATCCTAATTCGCATTCTCTTCCGTAGCAATTAACGAACGCGAGACGTCGAATCGTTGTCTAGCGAACTCCATTTGGTAAAACGGGTCTGCTCGACGTGTGTGCTACTATCGTCCGCTTATGCAGACGGGAATTATTGGACTACCACTCGTCGGGAAGACGAGTCTGTTCCGGATTCTAACGCGCGCGCGAGTTGACACGTCGCGGAGCGCGCCAAATCAAGCGCACGTCGGCGTGGCGCGCGTGCCGGACGCGCGCGTAACGAAACTTGCCGAAGTATTCAAGCCGAAAAAAATCACATACGCCAGCATCGAGTACGTCGACATCGGTGGTCTCCAGAAGGATCGCGAGAAGAACTCGGTATCGCTCGTGCCGTTGCGCGAGGCAGACGCGCTCGCACATGTGGTGAGGCTGTTCGAAAACCCCGCCGTGCCGCACGAGGGCGGAGCACTCGACGCAATGCGCGACATCGAGAACGTCGACATCGAGCTGATGCTGTACGACCTCGAGCAGACTTCGAAGCGAATGGAACGCGTTGAGAAGGATCTCAAAAAGAAGAAAGAAACAATCCTCGAACTCGAATTGCAACTGCTGACGCGGTGCCGGAAGGCGCTCGAAGGCGAAACGCCGCTGCGCGAGCTTGAGTTCAAGCCCGAAGAGCAGAAGATGCTCGCGGGTTTCATGTTTCTCACGCGCAAGCCGATGCTTTACGTCCTAAATCTTGGCGACGAAGAAGCGCCCGACAGCGGCCGGGTAATCGAGAAGCATCACCTGGAAAAGCTTACGTCGAAGCCGCAGACGGCCGTGGTCCCGTTCTGCGGAAAAATCGAGGCAGAACTAGCGGAATTAAGCGACGCCGAAGCGGCGGAGATGATGCAGGCGTACGGGCTTGCGGAGTCCGGTCGCGATCGTCTGATTCAAGCGAGTTACCGTCTGCTGGGATTGATTTCATTTCTAACTTGCGGGGAACCGGAATGCCGCGCGTGGACCATCGAACGCGGCATGACCGCGCAACAGGCTGCGGGCGCCATTCACAGCGACATTGAGAAGAACTTCATCAAGGCCGAAGTTGTGAATTGGGAAAATCTGTTGAAGGCTGGCGGTTTTCCGCGCGCGAAAGAGTTGGGGCAGGTGCGCCTCGAAGGAAAAGAGTACATCGTGCAGGAAGGCGATGTAATGTTGTTCCGCCACGGGGGTTAGCGACCATCCACAACCTCATCGTTCGCAACCCAGATTCATCGAATGATTTCCGCTGAAAACGCACGCATCCTGCTCGCAGTGGCGCTGGGACTGACCGCAGCCGCCGCAAACCTCGCCGGGGGTCTGTTCATCGCGCGCGGGCAGTGGTCGCGGCGCTACTTAAAATATTTCATCGCGCTGGGCGCCGGATTCATGCTCGCGACAGCGCTGATTGAAATGATTCCAGAATCGCTGAAGCTTCGTGGCGACTCTTCATCGAAATTCTTCGGCGATACGAGCACGGTTTTCGTTTTTGTTCTCGCCGGCTATTTCCTTGTCCACTTCTTCGAGCACACGATTGCGCCGCATTTCCATTTCGGGGAGGAAACCCATCACGAAGAGGTTTCCGGCGCACATGCCGGATATGCAGCGCTGCTTGGGCTCGTCATACACACATTCTTCGACGGGGTCGCGATCGCGTCCGGCCTGCTCGTTTCGACCTGGCTTGGAGGAGTGATTTTTATCGCGATCTTCCTGCACAAGATTCCAGAGGGTTTCACGGTCGCGTCGCTGATGCTCGCGAGCGGGCAAAGCCGCAGGGTAGCGTTCGTTTCGTCGGCTATTCTGGGCGGCGCGACGCTGCTTGGGGTGGCCCTGATGTTTGTGATTCGTAGCGCGGTTAGCGACGCGCTGCCAGTGTCGGCGGGCGTAACGCTGTACGTTGCGGCGTCGGATCTTATTCCCGAAGTGAACCAGGAGCCAGGGGCCGGCATGGCGGTTCTAGTATTTCTCGGGGTTGCAGTTTTTGTCGGCCTGAAGGCCCTATTCCATTTTTAGCTCCTGTCGGCTCTCGTTGGAGCCGTGTCCGCACCCGTGGTGCCACTAAATGTTCTGGATTCAGCGACTTTTCCAAGGTCCATGTGTTCAAACGGGCAGGGAAATGTATCGGAGTTGGAACACCTGACCCTCCCGCAACTTTATGGCAGAGCGCGTGTTAGATAGAATGTGCTGGTTATGACCAGGACCGACGTCCAATTGATGCTGGACGTGAAGGCAGGGGACGAGGCGTCCTTTGACCTTCTATTGCGGAAGTATCGGTTGCCGCTGGTCAATTTCCTTTTTCGGATGGTTCGCGATGCGGCGACCGCGGAAGACCTGGCGCAGGAGGTTTTTCTGCGTGTCTACCGGGCGCGCAAGCAGTATTCTCCGAGCGCGAAGTTCACCACCTGGCTCTTCCGGATCGCGACAAACCTGGCGCTGAATTCGGTCCGAGATAACCGTCATCGCCGGGCGGACGTGTCCATAGATGTCACGATGGAAGAGGACGAAGCGCCGCGGGAACTGCCCGCGCGCGAAATGCGAATTGACGAACACATGATTGAACGTGACCGATCTGAATTCATACGCCGCGCGGTGGCCGCGCTGCCGGAGAAGCAACGCGTAGCCGTGTTGCTGCATAAATATGAGGAGATGGACTACGGAGAAATCGCTAAAGTTTTGGCATGCTCGGAAAGCGCGCTGAAATCGCTGTTGTTTCGCGCTTACGAGACCCTGCGAGTACAACTGGCGCCGCTTGTCGCCCAGCCAGTGGCGCCGCGCTCGGGGGAAGGGAGGCCCGTATGAAATGCCACGAAGTAGAGAATGAATTGATCGCGTATCTGGACCGGCGGACGAATTCGGCCGACCGCAAGGAGCTCGAGGAACACCTGGCAACTTGCTCTCCCTGCCGCTTGCGAGCCGAGGGTTTCCGCAAGGTCTGGAACGTGCTGGACGAAGTGCCGTCGATCGAGCCGTCGCTGGGTTTCGACGCGCGCTTGCGGCAAAGGGTGGCTGCTGAGCCGCGCGCGCGGTGGACCGGCTGGTTCGTGCCGCAACCGCGCCTCGCACTATCGATGGCACTCCTCATCGCGCTGAGCGTGTGGATTGGGAGTAGGCCGCCCGCGACGCCGCTCGAGAACGAAATGGGAGCAAAACAGCAATTCGAGATGATCAAGGATCTGCCGGTGCTGGAGAACTACGACGAACTCACCAAGTTCGATGCACTGTCGGAGTTAGGTCCGGCAGCTGCGACGCAGCCGTCAACGGAGCAGGATCGTCCGGCGAATCCGGATGGCGGCGGTCAGTAGGGTTTAATCAGCGAAATGAGGTAAGGCGAAACGCAAATGAAGTGGTATCTGCTCATATTCGCGGTTGCAGCCACGCTCCTCGGAGTCGCGGCGCAGCCCGCCTTGGCTCAACAACGACCCTGGCAACAACGGCGAGCCGCAGCTATTGCGGCACAAAAGCAAAGAGCGAAGGACAAGGCAAACGCCGCGAAGGCCGCGAACGGCGGGATCGCTCCGAAGGGCCAGCCCAATGTGCACGGCATGGAAGGACTACCGGGACCGTGGGTGCAAAGACTGGGTCAGATGTCGCCGGAGGAGCAGGAGCACTTTCTTCGGAACAACCAACGGTTCCAAAGTCTGCCCCCTGAGCGGCAACAACAGATTCGCCAGAATCTCCAGAAATGGAACAACCTCTCGCCTACCGAACGAAATGCCATCCGCGACCGGCAGGATTTCGTTGCGCACCTGAGTCCCGAGCAGCGGCAGCACCTTAAGAATGATCTTCTTCCGAAATGGCAGACGATGCCGCAGGAGCGCCGCCAGTTGATCAACGGGCGCTTGCACGTGCTTCAGGGGATGACTCCGCAACAGCGCGAGGAAGCATTGAAGGACCCACAATTCATGCGAGGGTTGAGCCCTGACGAGGAGTCCATGCTGCGCGAGCTCAACTCGCTGCGGAACCCTTCTGTTTCTGCTCCGCCCAAACCGTAGACTTCTCAGATAAGAAACGATCGCCTGTTAACTGTTACAAAACATTTCCCCGATTTCTAGGCAAACGACTAACTAGCGCTCGATAGAGCGAGTGTGGCGTCCCACCACTAATTGTGGTTTCCGTTTGCTCGTACACAATTCCCATATTGAAAATGCCTACAACTATTTTCATTTTGAGATGGATTCCTCTTGACAAGAAACAAAGCGTCACTACAATCGGGGCACAAAGTGGGAAGAAGTGGGACTCAGTGGTAGAAAGTGCAAGTCAGTGGAATCCGAATCGGAACCAGTAGGGGCGAACCAGCGAGTGATTGGAAGGGCGCACACGCCGGGTGAGTTGGGGAAGGGCTTCAATGCTGCGGGGCAACTATCTTGCGACAGTCGACGAAAAGGGACGGGTGAAAATACCCGCCGATTTTCTGGCCGATCTGCGCAAGACGGGCACGAAGTTCTACGTCACCAGCTCGAGCGGCCAATACGCCAGAATCTATCCCATGAAGGCGTGGGAAGAGATCGAGAAAAAACTCGCAAAACTATCTTCTCACAACCAGGCCAAACAGAAGTTCCTGGCAAGGGCCAACTACTACGGCCAAGCAGTGGAGGTGGACGGGCAGGGGCGCATTCTGATTCCACCTGTACTGCGGGAATCGGCGGAAATGAAGGGCGAAGTGGACGTTCAGGGGCAACTTACTTACCTGGAAGTCTGGAATCACGCCCGGTTCCTCGAACAATTGAACCGTAACCCGATCACTGCGGAAGACGAAAAGGCTCTAGACGAACTGGGTATCTAGCTTTTGAGGGCTTTTGAGCGTTCTGCATACGCCGGTGCTGCTGGAAGAAGTTCTGCGCTGGCTGCGGATTCGGCCTGAGGGCACGTATGTGGACGCGACGGTCGGCACGGGCGGACACACGATCGAAATCGCCCGGCAGTTAACGACAGGACGGTTGGTGGGGCTGGATCGTGACCCCAAGGCTTTAGAAATTGCGCGGGAGCGGTTAGGGACGCACGAGCGGAAGGTGATTCTGGTGCACGCGGATTTTTCGAACATCGGCGAAGTGGCAAGCAATCTGAAATTGCCGCTTCTTGATGGAGTGATTGCCGACCTGGGGATTTCAAGCCTCGAGCTGGATAGTCCGGAGCGCGGATTTTCATTTCGTTGGGCCGCGCCGCTCGATATGCGCATGAATCCCGACGATCCGCTTACAGCGGACGAAATTGTGAACCAATGGCCGGAGAAGGAATTGGCCAATCTCCTCTATCAGAAAGCCGAGGAGAGGGACTCACGAAGAATCGCCAGAGCAATTGTCCGTGCGCGGCCGATCCGCGACACCGGACATCTGGCAACGGTTGTGGCAGGGGGCCGAAAAGCAAGGGGAAGGCAGAGACTGCATCCCGCGACAAAAACGTTTCTGGCGCTGCGGACAGCGGTGAATCGAGAAGAGGAGGAACTCGGGCAGTTTCTTTCGCGGACCCCTGCCACTTTATCTTTGGGAGGACGTTGGATTGTCCTCAGCTACCACTCACTGGAAGACCGCCAGGTGAAGCAGACGTTTCAGCGCCTCGCGTACGACGGAAGTTTCCGCAATCTCACAAAAAAAGTAATTCAACCCGGCGAGGAGGAAATTCGAAACAATCCTCGCGCGCGCAGCGCGAAGATGCGCGTTGCGGAGAAAATTGCCGAGCCGGAAAACCCGGCGGCCGAGCTGAACTCATGACTGAATACTTTACGATCAAGAGAATTGACAATTCGCGGCTGGTTCGGCCTGCTCCGCCCGCGCGGCTCCATGATTTCTGGCGCCGCGTCGCGGTGGGAGCTGCGATGGCGGGATGTCTACTGTCTTATGCCTGGCAGCATTTTCAGTGCATCCAGTTGCGCTATCAGGTCGAGCAGCTCGAATCGCGTCGCGCCCAGGCTGCGGAATTGAACCAGCAACTGCATCTGGAGGTTGCGACGCTGAGATCGCCCATGCGCGTCGACGCAATCGCGCGTGAGCAGTTGGGATTGACGATGCCGGTGCCTGGACAGATAACCCCGGTGGACGGACCGAACGATGCCGTACTGGCCGAGGTGCGTGCCGTGGCGCAGTCGTCGCGTCCGTGACATAAGTCTTCGAGTTTGCGGTCCGCCGCGGCGGACCTGATTCCGGCGAAGTATCCCCTTATGCCGCCGGATTAAGTTTCTGATGGGGTTAGGCCGGAGTCCATGGAGCAGCGCAGCCCGCGTCTCCGCTGGTTGGTAGTCTGGGTCCTGGCGGTGGTTTGGATGGCGGCGGTGCTGGCCCGGGTTAGTTACCTCCAGCTCTTCTGCTACAGCGAATACTTCGCAAGAGCCCAGCGTCAACAACAGCGGACATTCGAAATCAGTCCCAAACGCGGACAGATTCTCGACCGTAAAGGCCGAGAACTGGCCGTAAGCCTGCCGATGGATTCTGTCTTCGCGGATCCAGCGGACGTTTCGGACGCGGAGATGGTGGCGGGTCTGCTATCCCGGGTCCTCGATGTTCCCGCCGACGATCTTGAAACGAAAATCCGCGAGGCGCGCACGCCGGTGCGTCTGGCAAAGAAACTTTCTCCTGAGATCGTCGAGCGCATCGAGGCGATGAACTTGCGAGGAGTTTTCTTTCAGAAAGAAAATCGCCGCGTGTATCCGCAGCGAGAACTTGCGGCGCACGTCTTGGGCTTCGTCGACGTGGATGAGAAAGGCCTTGGCGGAATCGAACATTCGCTCGACAAATTGATTCGCGGACGGCCGGGCCGCGTGATGGTGATGGCGGACGGGCGGCGACATTGGTACGACCGCCGGGAAGCGGCAGCTGACCCGGGCGCAAGCGTGGTGCTGTCGATCGATGAGACGATCCAGTACATCGCTGAGAAGGAGCTTACGCGCGCGATCGAACAGACTCACGCTAAGAATGGCGTCGTTGTCATCCAGGATCCGAACACCGGTGAGCTGCTCGCCGTCGCGAACTGGCCGACATTCGATCCCAACAATGCGGGCGCGTATCCCGACGAAGTGCGCATGGACCGCGCTGTCACCGCAGCTTACGAGCCGGGCTCGACCTTCAAGCTCATCACGCTGGCGGGTGCAATCGAGAACGGCATCACCAATCCGAACGAGATGATCGATTGCCAGATGGGGACGATTCTCGTGGCCGGCCGGCTGATTCATGACCACAAGCCATTCGGTATTCTCAGCGTGCGCGACGTGCTCGCGCAGTCAAGCGATGTCGGCACCATCAAGATTGCGCTGCGCCTGGGCGGCCCAAAATTTTACGACGTGATTCGCGACTTCGACATCGGCCAGCCGACCGGGATCGAGCTGCCTGGTGAAAATCGCGGATTGTTGCGGCCCATCGAAAATTGGTCAGCAAATTCCATCGGCTCGCTCGCCATGGGACAGGAAGTGAGCGCCACACCGGTGCAAATGGTGTCCGCTGTTTCTGCTATCGCGAACGGTGGCTTGCTGTATCGATCGCGCGTCGTGCACGAAATTCGCGGCGACGCGCCGCCCGCTCTTCGCAGCCATCCTGCGTCGACGCAGGCGACCGACCCAAGAACCGCGGCGACCGTTCGCGAAATGATGGAGAACGTGATTCTGAACGGCACGGGCAAGCCCGCGAAACTGAACGGCTACACCGCCGCCGGAAAGTCCGGCACAGCACAAAAGATCGATCCCGCAACCGGGCGATATTCGAAGAATCAGTACGTTGCATCGTTCGTCGGATTTGCGCCTGTGAATGAGCCGGTGCTTACGATCTTGGTGGCGCTTGATTCTCCCATTGGCGCCCATTTTGGAGGCGACGTGGGCGGACCCGTCTTCAAGCGTATTGCCGAGCAGACCCTCGCTTATCTCGATGTGCCGCACGACGTCGCTGTTCCCTCGGATGTCGAAACTGCAAAGAATCTGCGGCGCGCACCGCGTCAATCTTCTGGCGCGAACACCAATACAGATTCGAGGCCAGATGCGAACGAATCGAGCTTCCAGGCAATTGCGAAACAAGATGCATCGCAGCAGGCGGCGCGTACTGTGGCATTTGAGGAAGACGAATCCGTGGTAGTTCCGGTGCTCGCTGGGCAATCCGTTCGCAGCGTGACGGAGGAGTGC
>Ga0185299_10004530_pt1 | contig 16692 bp, 10 predicted proteins | sample PaiPotPPA55metaG_FD_128002 | JGI IMG/M metagenome (GOLD analysis project Ga0185299, IMG submission 128002) | Iron sulfur acid spring bacterial and archeal communities from Banff, Canada, to study Microbial Dark Matter (Phase II) - Paint Pots PPA... ...
TGGCCGGGAAATATTCGGGAACTCGAAAATTTGATCCGGCGCTACGTCATTCTTGGTTCGGAGCAAGTCATCGGAAGCGAGTTGCTGGCCAAAGTTCCCACGGAGTTCAATCCTGAACAGCTTTCAGGCGGAAGCGTGTCCCTGAAGAAGTTGAGTCGGCAAGCGGCCCGTGAGGTGGAGCGCCGGATAATTCTGAAAGCTCTGGAAGTGAACGGATGGAATCGCAAACTGGCTGCGCGCAGCTTGAATATCAGCTACCGCGCATTGCTCTACAAGATTAAGCAGGGTGGCATGCCGCCGAAGAGGATCGTTTCCTCGCGAACGCCTGTGCCCGTCTCGCTTGAGGATTGAAAGATTGATGGCCGCAAGGCCTCGTGTTCATGGATGCGCCGCATCCCAGAGCAATTCCAGACGGTGTTATCGGAAGGCAACGAAAAATGATGGACGACCTGAACGAAGAGAAGCCGATTGAGATGAAGAAGTACGTGGAGATTGCTGCTCGCCGACGCTGGTGGTTGCTTGGTCCGCTGTTCGGATTCGGCCTGATTGCATTCGGAATTGCACTATTGTGGCCGCCGGTGTATCAGTCCGCGGCTTTGATTTTGGTTGAACAGCAGAAAGTTCCTACAAAGTACGTCACGCCGAACGTTGTATCGGATGTCGACAGCCGACTGCAAAGCATGACCCAGCAGATTTTGAGCCGCACGCGTTTGGAGAGCCTGATCAAGCAATTCAATCTGTACTCTCGGCAGCGCTCTCACTTGATGATGGACGAGCTGGTGGACAAGATGCGAGGAGATATCACCATTCAGCAGGCTCAAGCTGTGGGGCGCGACGATCAGACTACGGCCTTCCGCATATTTTTCTCGGCGGAAGATCCGCACCTTGCGCAGCAAGTGAACACCGAACTGACCTCGCTGTTTATCGAAAAAAGCCTGGAAACACGGGCCCAGCAATCGATCAGCACCACGAATTTTCTGCAGAGCCAGCTGGAGCAAGCGCGAAAGGATCTCACCACTCAGGAAGAGCAATTGCGCCAATACAAGATGCGCTACCTCGGCGAACTTCCGCAGCAGGAGCAGAGCAACCTGCAAATTCTTAATAGCTTGGAAGGTCAACTGCAATCGATAACTGAATCGATCGCCCGCGCCGAGCAACAGAGAATTTATCTTCAATCGCTCCGTTCGGAATACCAGGGAATGGCGCAGGCGGCTGCGAGTGGCACTTCGAGCATTCCTGAGCGGGGTGCGAGCATATCGGATACCGCACTTCATGACCTACGCAGACAATTGGCCGAACTCCAGGCAAAATACACACCCCACCATCCCGACGTGCTCAGAGTTAAGGAGCAAATTGCGCAATGGGAGAAGGTTAAAAAGCGGGCAGAAGATTCCGCAGCCGCAGCGCAGGCCGGAACTGAGGATAGCTCAGCGAGCACCGACTCGGTCAATCAACCGGCGCTCGCCGAAGTAGATAGTCGGCTTAAGGCAATCGAAGCGGAAATAGCAAATTCCAAACAACAGGCCGATAAAATTCGAAAACAGAGCGCGGATGTTCAATCTCGCTTAAATTTGACACCTGTGCGCGAGCAGCAATTGGCGGAGGTTACGCGCAATTATCAGAATTCTCGCGAAAACTATCAATCACTGCTTCAAAAGGAGCTTGAGTCAGAACTTGCTTCGAATCTGGAAAAACGTCAGCAAGGAGAGCAGTTTCGAATCATCGACCCTCCTAATTTTCCCGACAAGCCTTCCAAACCGAACCGGCCCCTCATATTACTCGGTGGCTGGGTTCTGGGTTTCTGCGTAGGGCTCTGCGCAGTAGCTGCGAGGGAATTTGCGGATAGCAGTCTTCGCAGTGAAAGTGAGCTTCAGGCAGAGACGAAAATACCTATCCTGGCTCGCATTCCGATTTTATACACAGTGCAAGAACGACGGTCTCGAAAATTACACGGCATGATTGAGATAGCGGCAGTAGCCTTAATGTTTTTGGTTTCCGTAGCGGTTGCTGTTTACACATACCGGATGAGCTGAGTATTGCGACACGAGTCGCGGTGGGATGAGGAGAAAAAGTGAGCCGCATATTCGACATGCTGCGGAAGTCCGAGCGCGAGGCGACGGGCAAGGCCTCAGCAACGCCATGGGCGACCAGTTCCAAAGTCAAGGCCCCAAAAGTTCCTCTGGAAGTCGTGCAGACAGGATTTGAGGATGCGGAACATGTTGCGGTTCGTATTAAGCCGGAAGAGCACATCGTAGTCTGCGGAGAAAGTCACGCGCCCGGGGCGGAAAAATTCAGAGTGCTGCGTCACCGTCTGCAAAAAATTCGTACTGATCGTCCGCTCACGCGGCTGCTGGTTTCTAGTGCGGTGCCTCGCGAAGGTAAGACACTCGTGGCGGTCAACTTGGCTTTCAGTTTTGCCAAGATCTCCAAGCGAGTGCTGCTTGTCGATGCGGACCTGCGCCGTCCTGGTGTGCATCAGGTACTCGGTCTGGAAAGCGTGTCCGGCTTGGCCGAATTTCTAGAGGGCGACATCGACGAACGTATGGCAATTCGACGATTGGATCCCCTAAACCTCTTTTACCTGCCAGCCGGGCACTCATCGGCGGCAGTTAGCGAATTGCTAGGCGGAGGCCGATTTCGCGAGTTTCTGAAGAAAGCTGGAGAAGCGTTTGATTGGGTAGTGGTGGATAGCGCACCGATTACTCTGTTTGCCGATACGCCTCACCTGGCCACGCTCGTTGACGCCTCGCTGCTGGTAGTGCGGTTGGGCGTTACCCCCGTCGACACGGTGCAGCAAGCACTCGGGGCGCTGGAGGGCAGCTACGTTGCTGGGATGGTAGTGAACGGGGAAACAGAGCGCGGGAACCAGCACTACGGATATTACAGTTATTCCGACGATCAGCAGGATTTCGTCCCTGTCCAGGCGAACCAAGAGGATCACGGGAATGGTTAAGCTATTTGACGCGTACATACCCGCGCGGACACTGTTTCTCGTATTGGCGGAGAGCCTCCTCATCTTCTCAACGATGGTCGCGGCTGTCTTTCTAAGATTCGGGGCAGACGCCGAGTTAACTTTGACCTACCAACAAGGCTTCTTGAAGGTCGCGGTTATTGCGGCGGTTTGCATTATCTGTCTTTATTATTTCGACCTTTACGATTCCTTAGTAATCAGCAATACGGGCGAAGTTATAACCCGCCTCATCATCGTGCTGGGGGTCGTTTGTCTGGTTACTTCGATTCTCTACTACATCTATCCGCCACTTCAGTTGGGGCGCGGAATATTCCTGCTGGGGATAGTTCTCATCGGTTTCGCCCTAACAGGTTCCCGGGAACTATTTTTCGCATTAAATCGCTCCGCTCTTTTCGCCGACGCGACGATTTTGCTGGGCGATGGACCGTTGGCACATTCCCTGGCAAGGGAAATCCAGAATCGACATGAGCTTGGTATGCGACTCGTCGGGTACATTGGAACGCCAATCAATTCGGGCCAGGAGTTTCACGGCCTTCCTATCGTGGGGAAACTGGATAACCTAGTTGAATTGGTGAAGAAGAAACAAATCAAACGAGTTGTGGTTGCCCTTCAAGACAGGCGCAGTACGCTGCCTGTCGGGGAATTGCTGGATCTCCGGCTCAAAGGACTTCAGGTTGAGGATGGGGGAAGCCTGCTCGAAAGGATTTCCGGGAAAATTGAAGTCGATCAGCTGCATCCAAGTTGGCTGATTTTCTCCGAAGGATTTCGCTTGCACCCGAGGGTGCTGGTAATCCAGCGTCTGATGGCCATGGTTGTGTCGGTCCTTTTGTTGTTACTAGTGCTGCCCATTATTCCTTTGGTCGCGCTTGCCGTAAAACTGACTTCACCGGGTCCCGTGTTTTACCGCCAAAAGCGCGTCGGAAAAAACGGAGTCGTTTTCAATTGCTATAAGTTCAGGACAATGCGAGCGGATGCGGAGGCCGATAGCGGTCCAACCTGGGCAAGCGACAGCGATCCGCGAATTACCGCGGTCGGCCATTTACTTCGCATAGTGCGTCTGGATGAAATTCCTCAGTTATGGAATGTGCTGCGCGGGGATATGAATTTTGTAGGCCCACGGCCGGAACGGCCAGAATTCGAGACACCGCTGGCGAAAGAGATTCCGTATTACTACTTGCGTCGCGTCATACGTCCCGGAATTACAGGCTGGGCACAGATCAATTGTGGGTATGGTGCTTCGGTGGAGCAGTCGAAAGAAAAGATGCGGTATGACTTGTACTACACGAAGAATATGTCGCTCACTTTGGATTTATTAATTATTTTCCAGACGATCAAGACAGTTATTTTTGGCCGGGGCGCCCGGTGATCTCGAGAGAATGTGCAGGACAACCCCTGAGCGTTTCGCGGCGTAATCGGCGCGCTGCCCGGAATGGCAGATGATTTTACATACCTGCTTATTTGCCCTTACCGCTGTGGCATCGACTTTGGCATTTGTGTCCCTATTTTACGTTGCCCTTCTGGCGCTAGTGGGCTCAGTCTGGAAAAGTGAGGGCGATTCTCACCCAATAAAGCACCTTCCCCGAACACGATTCGTGATGCTTATTCCCGCGCACAACGAGGAGCACGGCATAGTTCCAACCCTCGAGAGTATACGAGCTCTGAACTATTCGCCGGACCTTCTGCGCGTGATCGTAATCGCGGACAACTGTTCGGATCGTACGGCTGACGTGGTGCGAGGCATGGGCGCCGAATGCTGGGAAAGGACCGCGTTGACCGCGCCTGGAAAAGGACAAGCCCTTCGGTGGGCTCTTGAACGGCTGCCGCCGGAGTCCATTGACGCCGTGGCGTTTATTGACGCTGATTCGCGGGTAGATACTCAGTTCCTGCTGGAAATGGATCGCGGGATCCAGCAAGGCGCAGTGGCGCTGCAAGGACAATATGGGTTCGACCTTGCTGATTCCTCAAATTTCTCGCTGCTCATGTTCGCCAGCAAACAATCGGAGAACAATTTATTTTGGCGGCCGAGGCAGAGATTCGGGTGGCCGGGTTTTATCGTTGGAAACGGCTTTTGCCTGAGCCGCCAGACGATTGAGTCCGTACCATGGGCGGCGTATTCGATCGTTGAGGATGTGGAGTATTCCATTCAATTGGCATTGCGGAATTTTCCAGTTCGTTTTATCGAAACCGCGAGGGTGTCCTCCCGCCCGACTCGCCGAGTGGCGGATGCTGGGCCTCAGCGGTTGCGCTGGGCCTCGGGAACCTTTCGGGTGATGCGTCAGTATGTGCCGAAGCTGGTGCGAGCAAGCTTCAGACAAAGATCCCTTCAGTTAGTCGAAATGGCGATTGCACTCATTCTCACCAGTCGTTTTCTCGCTGCATATCTCCTAGTGGTTGCTTCGCTCGGATCTGTCGCGCTGGGAGCCAGCGGCGTCGTGCTGTATCTGCGTTTCACGGTAATCGCCTCGTTTCTCCTCCTTGCGATTTATGTGGGAACGGTCCTTTCTCAGATTCCCAAAACCTACGGCAGTCGACTCAAGCCTCTGGTAGCCCTGCCGCTTTACACATGCTGGATGCTTCTCGTCCACATCGCTGCCGCAGTGGGATTGCGCCGCGATGTTTGGGTCCGAACGGCCCGGTAACCCTCAATGACTGCCAAGCCCATCCGGATTCTCCACCTCATTGCCAGCAATTTCGTGGGCGGTCCCGAGAAGCAAATTCTGCACCACGCCAATGACCTTCGAGAAGCCGCCTTTGAGGTGTGGGTTGGCTCGTTTCGAGACCAACCGCAACGTGCGGAAATCCTTGAACGCGCAGAGCGGGAGGGACTGCGAACTTGCGAGTTCGTCTCGTCGGGGCGCTTTGACCCTAGGCCCATCTGGTCTTTGGCATCATTCCTTAAGCAAGAGGGGATGGATCTCCTCTGTACCCACGGATACAAGGCCAATACGTTTGGAGTGTTCGCCAAAGGACTTGCGGGTGTGCCCCAGATTGCGTTTTGCCGAGGGTGGACTGCAGAAACCGAGCTGATTAAAGTATTTGAATTCTTTGATCGCAAACTCCTTCAGTTTTCCGACCACGTCATCTGCGTTTCTGAAGCACAAGCAGAAATGCTGGCACGTGGTAGCAGAATGAAATCGAAACTTTCAGTCGTCCACAATGCGGTACTAGACGATGTGCAGGCCGCTCCTGAAAAGAATCGGGAATTTTGCAAAGCTCAACTAGGATTTACACCTGATAGTCGCTTGATTGGAGCCATTGGGCGGCTTAGCGAAGAAAAGGGGCAGAAGTATCTAATCCAAGCATCCTTGGAGCTTGTCCGCAAACTCAAGGACATCAAAGTTGTCCTTCTTGGAGAAGGGCGCGAGCGCTCCCGCCTGGAAGATCAGGTAAGGGAACTCGGGCTACAGGACGTCGTTCTTATGCCTGGCTTTCAGAAGGATGTGGCGACCTGGATGGGAGCGCTGGATGTAGTGGTCAACTGCTCCATGACCGAGGGCATCCCCAATGTGATCTTAGAAGCGCTGGCCGCCGGTACTCCAGTGGTTGCAACCCCTGTTGGGGGCGTGCCGGAATTGATCGAGAACGGGGTGACAGGTCTTCTTGTAAGGCCTGGTGACTCTGACGCGATAGCTCAAGGAATAATATCGCTTGTTCACGATCCGCGATTCGCGTCTGAGTTGAGCCGCGCTGGACAGTTGCGCGTCCAGACTAAATTCTCGGCTACTCGCCAGCGAGATTCTTTGCTGGCCATTTATAGCGGAGTCGTAGATCTTGGCCCTCGCCCGGGAGCTTCCGTCCCGGAAGAAGCGGTAACAGGAAATGCAGAGGCTCCTGTGAAATCCGTGTGCGAATCGGCGGATGTTGAAGCATTCGGAACCAAAGGGCCCCCGGTAATATCCGTTGTCATCCCGGTACGTAATGAAGAAAAGCATCTCGGTGCCGTGCTTGAGGGTTTGCTACAGCAGGTGTATCCCGCCGATCGTTACGAGATTCTGGTTGTAGACGGTGACTCCGCGGATAATACGCCGCGCGTTGTGCAAGAAACTGTTGGACGGTCTACTACGCGCATCAAACTGCTTGCCAATTCCAAGCAGCTATCCAGCGCCGGCCGGAACGTCGGTGTTCGACACAGCTCTGGCGAGCTAATTGTTTTTATTGACGGGCATTGCTACATCCCAAGCCGTCGACTTCTTTTGAACACAGCCCGTTACTTTGAAACGACCGGTGCAGACTGCCTGTGCAGACAACAGCCTCTGACCGCGCCAGGCAGCAATTGGTTTCAGAAGGTCGTGGCGAGTGTGCGAGCGAGTCTGATCGGTCACGGCCTGGATTCATCCATCTACGATTCAAGCCTTGAAGGATTCATTGAGCCGACCAGTTCGGGAGCTAGCTATCGGCGAGATGTTTTTGATCGCGTGGGTTTCTATGACGAAGATTTTGATGCTTGCGAAGATGTCGAATTCAATTACCGGGTTTTTCGCGCCGGACTTCGTTCTTACATCAACCCGCAGCTAACGGTTCAATATTATCCGCGATCTTCCTTTTCTCACCTTTGGGCGCAGATGGTCCGATACGGTCGTGGCCGTTGCCGTTTCACGATTAAACATCCGCAAGCGTTTTCCTTAGCGCAAGCGATACCGCCCGTTTTTCTGCTGTGGTTGGTGGTCGGCAGTATGGGCAGTATGTTTTCGGGAAGTGTGGCGCAAATCTTCTTATGGTCGACCGGCTTATACGCCACAATTGTCATGGCTACTTCGATAGGCTTGAGCCTGCGATATGGTTGGCGAGACGTGCTCACCGCACCCATGGTTTACCTGACCATTCACCTCGGGCTGGGTTATGGTTTCCTAGCGGAGACCGCTCATACTGTGTGGTCACGATGCAAAGAGATGCTAGGAATAACCGCCGCATCGCGAAACGAGATCGTTTTTTGCGACTCAACGGCGAATGGACCTGAAAGCCCAAAGGTTCAGGCTTCGAGAAGCGCCCTCACAGCCGACCACCTTAATTCAACTCTTACAGCAGCTGAGCGGAACCCTGTTAATGCATTTACGGTCGATGTAGAAGACTACTTCCATACAGAAGCCGTGGCGGGTGTCGTTTCCCGAGAGCAATGGGAACACATGCCTTCGCGAGTCCAGAGCAGTACTCTACGAACTTTCGAACTGCTGGGGAAATATAATGTACGCGGCACTTTCTTCTTCCTCGGGTGGGTGGCCGAGCGGTTTCCTGAGCTTGTGCGCGAAGCTCTAAAACTCGGACACGAAGTAGGTTGTCACAGTTTTTGGCACCGCCGAGTTTCCCAGCTATCACCTTCCGAATTTCGAGACGACACGCTCCGGGCCAAGCGTGCGATTGAAGACGCAGGCGGCGTCTGCGTGCGCGGATATCGAGCGCCAAGTTTCTCAATAGTGCCCGGCACGGAATGGGCTATCGATATTCTTGCGGAACTCGATTTTATCTATGATTCCAGCGTTCATCCCATCCATCACGATCTATATAACAACGCCTTTGCGCCGCGACTAGCGCATCGCGTGGGCACCGGAAAAATTCTCGAATTGCCCATCGCCACTGTTCGCATCGGTAGCAGAAACTTGCCTATCGGTGGCGGCGGTTACCTGCGAATTTTGCCGTATCGCTATACGTGCTGGGGTCTCCGCAGATTTAACCTTCGGGAGCGTGTGCCTGGGATTGTGTATGTGCATCCCTGGGAAATCGATCCCGAGCAGCCACGGTTGTCAGCTTCTCGCAAGTCGACTTTCCGACAATATGTTGGCCTCGATTCGATGGAGCGTAAGCTGGAATTTCTGCTGCGAGATTTCCGGTTCGCTCCGATTGCGACGGTGTTTCAAAAAGAACTAAGCGAGACTTTTCAACTCGTCGGAGCCGGGGCTTCCATCCGGCACGCGGCTTATGACCGCGATTCTGAGTCCAGCCAGATTGCCAACTCTGTCGGTCCGATTGGAGGCCGCTGATGGTTTGGGCAGTCTCCGTAGCTTTAGCCGCCCTCGGTGTGTGGGCTCTATTCAATCCATTTGTGGGTTTGATCGGTGTGCTGGCCATTATCTTTGTGCGTCCGGGAGAGTTGTATCCCATCCTGGATACCATTCACATTCAGCGAAGCTTTACGCTGCTGGTGTTGATCTCGTTCCTGGTGCATGAGCGCAGGTTACAGCTACCCAAAGTGAGTAAGGCATTGCTCATATTTTGGATTGCGATGTTCTCTACGGTCCCCCTTTCCTTTTGGCGTGCCGGTGCTTTCTTAAACAGCTTCGATTTCGGAAAAGTGATCATGTATCACTTGTTGATCGTAAATTTGGCGACTACGGCAAAACGTTTTCGGATCGTCCTAGTCACAATTTGCGGGCTGGTAGCATGGCTTGCCGCCTGGAGTTCCTATCTGTACTACGCAGGAGAGTTTCAAGTTCGAATGGGAATTCAAAGAGCTGTTGGTTTGAACAACCAGACGAACGATCCAAACGCGCTGGGAATTACTATCGTCACGGCTCTCCCTCTGTTTCTGCTCCTTTGGAGCAAAGATGTCGGCCGCCTACGGTGGGTGATGATGCCATTGACCGCGATATGCCTCTGGACCATCGTGCTCACTGGTTCAAGAACTTCTTACATTGTTTTTGTTGCGCTAGCCCTGGCGTATGCCCTCACGCATCGCTATCGAATTCCGGTATTCATCGGCATTGCGGCGCTGCTCGTTACCGTATGGATTGCTTTGCCAAGCCAGTATCGGACACGGATCGAAACGGTTGACAACCTTAGCTCCGATGACTCCTATCAGGGACGCCTCCAATCGTGGCACGCCGCTTGGGAGATGTTTAAACGAAATCCAGTGACCGGTGTTGGAGTGGGTGAATTTTCTGATGCCCACGGCGCCATGGGGGGGCACTGGCTAAATGTGCACTCCCTCTATTTTCAAGTGCTTTCCGAGATGGGCATTGTCGGCATTCTTTCTTTCGGTTTTTTTCTCATTGCTGTATTTCGAGAAAATAGCCTGATTCGACGGCGTTCGAAACGCATTCCCGATTGCCCAGCCTGGTTTCGACATTATCCGACTGCTTGTAACCTCGCGTTTTTCGGACTGCTGTTAACTGGTTATTCGTCTCACAACTTGGGACGCGACACTTGGTATTTTTTTGCTGGGTTAACAGCGGCTGCCGGCCTGGTGGCCAAAAAGGAACTTTTGGCGGCGGAACGCCAACAAGACTCTAAAGCTCCAGCCCGCATTGCCAGCCCTGTGGGGCTCGCGGAGGTGCGGGCATGAACGATAATTCTCGTCCGCTTAGGGCCACCGCATCCTCTTGGATGGTTCGCAACCTCATATTTCCGCTTTGGGTGCGCCGCGACCATCCCGGTTATCCCGACTACATTCGGGAATTCGAGCGTGCTCAATTTCTTTCCAATTCTGATATTGCGGCCTTGCAACTCAGGCGACTCCAAAAACTTTTGCGGCATGCCTATCTAGAGTGCCCCTTTTACCGTCAGCGCATGGAGCGCGCCGGGTTTCACCCGGACACGTTTCGTTCAATTGATCAGCTCGCGGCCATTCCGGTATTGACCAAGGTTGATATACAGCAGCATGGCCGAGAGCTTGAAGCTGCTAATTTCCCCGCCCCACTTCGCGTCCGTAACCAAACCGGGGGCTCCACAGGGAGTCCGCTGCAGTTCTACGTGGATAAACAGCGATTTGCTTCACGATTTGCGAGCACGACGCGCCACAATCGATGGGCTGGACTTCAACCCGGGGATTGGCACGCGGTGCTCTGGGGCTCGCGCCTCGACCAAAGCAGTCGGCAGAGCGGGTGGGACGTGTTCCGGAACGAATTTCTATACCGCGCGATTTTTCTGAACACGTCGTTGATTCAAGAGAAAGATTGGGTGCAATTTCTAGGCAAACTCCGAGCTAAACGGCCCCGCATACTGCTTGCATACACGCAAGCTGCCGTGCTTTTCGCGAAATATCTTCGGCAAAATCAGATCACGGATATTCGGTTCGATTCCATCATCACCACCGCCGAGGTTTTATTGCCCGGCCAACGAGAATTCTTGGAGAACACTTTCCAGGGCCGCGTCTTCAACCGCTATGGGTGCCGAGAGGTAAGTGTGATTGCCAGCGAGTGCGAGTACCATGGCGGGATGCACGTAAGTGCCGAGACTTTTGTGGTCGAAATCGTACCAGATCCTAAAGTTTTAAAGCCCGCAGGCCGCGTGGTGATCACAGATCTTTTGAATTTCAGCATGCCACTAATCCGATACGAAATAGGCGATGTCGCGGCTTGGACGGAGAATCAGCAGTGCTCTTGCGGTCGCAATCTTCCGATGTTGACTGAGGTACAGGGGCGGACGACCGATTTCCTAGTTCTGCGAGATGGGCGGCATATCTCGGGCCCAGCCCTCACTCTGGTGGTCGCGGACATGCCCGAGGTTCAGCAAGTTCAATTCGTACAGAAAGCAATCGATCACATCGTGATCCGCGTTGTTGCTGGAAAAGGGTATGGACCTATCACCGCCGAAGAACTGCGGCGCAGGCTCAGCCTCTACGTCAGCTCGGACACTGTTCTGGATATCGAAGAAACGCAAAACATCGCGAGTGAAATCTCAGGGAAGTACCGCTTCGCAATCAATGAGCTTGCACTGCGCGGCAATCAGGTCGAAACGCCGGAGCCACAGGAGGATCGTCTTGCGCGCCGTTAACTGGCTCTATCTAAATGGAATTTTGCCAGCGTGCCAGCCCACCCAGTATCGAGGTTTGGCCGCCGAGATGCGCAAACAGGAAGCATTCGAGCGTAGGCCTCTCGCGGAAAATCAAGAGGCGCAATGGCAGTCTCTGACTCGCCTCCTAAAGCACGCTTACGACACAACACCATTTTATCGCCTGCGCTTCGACGCCGCCGGCATTAGCCCGCAGCAATTCAGTTCGCCTCAGGACCTGCAAAAAATCCCGGTCCTGACCCGTGAAGATCTACGCCTTCATCAAGACGATCTCTGGTCCCGTCTTTATCAGCGGGAAACGCTTCCGGGCGCGGCTACAGGCGGAACGACAGACACTCCTGTCCCTCTGCTGCGGTCGCCGGAATCGCTCCTGAGAAAAAGTGCCGTCCATCTTCGGTTCAATTCCTGGGCCGGAATGTGGCCTGGAGACAAAATCCTTTATTTGTGGGGCGCCCGCATTGATTTTGCGCAGACCCCAAGTTGGCGTTGGAAGTTATACGACCGCTACATAAATAGACGTGTGTGGGCGCCCGCTTCCTTGCTCAACGAGCAGGTTTTAGAGTCCTTTCGGCAACTCCTTAATCAATTTCGTCCGCGCATTATTTATGCGTATCCGACTCCATTGGCCCATTTCGCCGAATATCTTCGAGATTGCGGACGTGCATTCCATCACCCCTTGAGCGCAATCTGTACGGCGGAGCCCGTACTCGATCACCAGCGCCAAGTTATTGAGCAGGTTTTAGGCTGCTCCGTATTTGAAATGTACGGAAGCCGCGAGTCCGGAATGATTGCGGCGCAATGCGAATACGGCCAGGGCTTGCATTTGAACCCGCACGCCGCTTATCTCGAATTTAACCCCCTGGAGGGAGAAGGGCCCGAAGGCGTACACGAAATATTCATTACGGATTTATTGAATTATGGAATGCCTTTCATCCGATACAAAATCAACGACTGCGCACTGTTGAGCGTGCAAACATGCAAGTGCGGCCGTGGGTATCCAATCCTCGCGAAAATCATCGGCCGTACGGCAGACATGTTCCTCCTGCCCAACGGAGATCGCGTGCCTGGTGTTACCTTGCACCGCTTGATTGCAGAAGACTGTCCTGGGTTTAAGAAAATTCAAATTATTCAAGATACGTTGCGCGATTTTCGTGTGCGCTTCGTGCCAGGGTCCAATTTTCAGCAGCCTGACCTATCTCTGTTGACCAAACGTCTCGGCCAACGCTTTGGAAGCTCACTTCGTTGGAATTTGGAGCGAGTAGACGACATTGAGCGGGAACGCTCCGGTAAGACCCGTTTCTGCATTTCTCACGTCTCATCGTCACAAATTGTGCCGCAAGCAGTGACTCAGGAAACGCGCTGATGACTGCAGCAGGGGCGTTCCGTCTTTTCCGCTCAGCGAAGCCTTCCGCCGGCGCCGCGTCAGCCCTGGCCTGCAACTCTGGGGCGTGCATCGCAGCCAGCGCCTCAAGGCAAGGGCAGCCTACGCAGCCGCTGGGGTCCACCAACAGAGCGCCGAGAGTACTTGCTACCGGTCCGCATGCTTTGCCTGATGACATGCTAGCTCGGACCGAGACGTTGGCACCGACAAAAGACACATGGTGGGAGCGGATATTGGCGATGCTTCGTCTTTCGGGACTCGTGCACCGGAGCCGCCAATGTCGTCGCGCCTGGGCCATGTTCAAAACGGCGCCCGGTTTCGATGCGGCCGTTACTGACGGCGCGCTACTCGGTCTTACGTTCGCATGTCTACAGCGCTTGCGTGGGCGCCAGCGTACCGTGCACGTTATGTACGATTGTTATTGGTATGGTGGCAACTGGCTTCGGCGAGCCTTCATGCGACTTTGCTTGCGTCAAGTTGATGTTTGCGTGGTTTGGACCAACGTAGAATGCGAGCGCTACGCTCGCACCTATGGACTTCCTATCCACAAATTTGCTTTCGTCAAGCATCATCACACTCTGAAGCGCTACGAGTTTGCAGTTGCTGATGACGGATACATTTTTACCGGCGGAAATTCCGACCGGGACTATAGACTCTTTCTGGACGCCGTCCGTGAATTCCCCGTGCCGTGCGTCCTGGCCACTAATCTACCGCAGCTTTTGCGTGGCCTCCTGATTCCAGCAAATGTCCGCGTCGTAAGCGCATCGCCCACTGAATTTCGTCAGCTAATGGCTCGCGCGCGTGTGGTTGTAGTGTCCATGCAAGCGAATTTACTGCGAACCGGGGGCCAACAAACTTTCCTGAATGCCATGCACATGCAAAAACCTGTGATTCTGACTGATCCGGAGGGTGGGCGCGACTACATCGAACATGGAAAGACGGGGCTGCTCGTGCGATATCCGGATGTGCCTGCCTTACGCGAGGCGATTCGTTTCTTGTGGGAAAGCCCCGAGGAAGCGGGTGCTATCGCGGAACGCGGCCGAAATTCGGCTCTGCCGCTCACCACAGAACGCTGTAACGTTGAGATTTGGAATTTGGCACTTAATTTGGTTGGGTTGCGCGCAAAGGTCGAATAGCGCCATCGCTGCGAAAGGTTTCAGGCAGCCGTCCCGCTGATCGAGAATTCCCAACGGCTCCAAACCTTTGTAACGTAAGCAAACCAAGACAAGGCAACGATAGAGGCAACGATAGAGGCAACGATAGAGGCAACGATAGAGGCAACGATAGAGGCCACGATACTTACGAATATATGAGTACTTCAGGTCCGACCGCCGCAGCGAACAAAGCGAAGTCACCTTTTTCCGTGTCCGGGATCGCCCGCAGTGTGCTTAGCAACTGGTTCGGACTGGCGGCTAACCTCGTCATTAGTTTTTTCATGGCCCCCTTCATTGTCCGTCGACTGGGTGATAGCTCCTACGGCATCTGGGCCCTGATGTTGCAACTTACTGGATATATGGGAGTTGTTGATGTCGGTCTGCGTTCCGCTCTGGTGAGGTTTGTTTCCAAGCTTCGAGCTCAGAATGATCAGGCTGGGCTCAACCAATTGATGAGTTCCACTTTACAACTCTATTCGGGTTTTGCGGTGTTTTGCCTATCGGGGGGTGTGTTTCTCAGTTTTTTTGTTCTTCCGCATCTGCATGTTCCTCCGAACTTATTGTCACAGGCGCGTAATACACTTTTGCTTGCCAGCGTGATTCTCGCCACCGATTTCATTTTCGCGACTTTCCAAGGAAGCCTGGCAGGTCTTTCGCGATGGGATCTGCGGAATTTGGTTTCGACAGGGGTACTGATTTTACGGGCCGCGTTGATCGTCGCAGTCCTGTTGAGAGGCTATGGCTTGGTTGCTCTCGCGCTTGTGCAGTTATTCGCTTCTTTGGCCGGCCATCTTATAGAGGTTTACCTGATCCATCGCCTGTTGCCGGAGCTCAAGATCTCTTTGCGGACGCTGCAAACGAAATTTCTACGCCCAATCTTTAGCCACAGCGCCTACTCGATGCTGATCGGTCTCGGGGTCGGCATCAATTATGAAGTGGACACAATTGTTATCGCGGCATTTCTTCCGGTGCAGGAAATTACGTTCTACGTTATCGGGTTCAATCTGATCAAGTACCTGCGGGATTTGATCAACGCCAGCTCAATGATAGTGGCGCCTCTTGCCAGTCATTTGGACGCCCAGGGGCATTCGCAGGGCGTCGGCGAACTTCTGACCCGCGGAAGTAAATATACTCTCCTGCTTTCTTATCTCGGGTGCGCTGGTTTGCTCTGCCTGGGTTCAGATTTTATTCGCTTATGGATGGGCAATGCTTACGCTGTTAGATCGGGTAAGGTCGTAATCATTCTGGCTCTAGGCCTGTTTTTTTCTCTAACGGAAAATGTTGGCGGCCATCTTCTTTTCGGTTTAGGCAAGCATCGTTTGAATGTTTGGTGCACCTTGGGAGAGGCCGCATTGAATCTCGCCGCGAGCATTATTCTCGTCCGGCATTTCGGTATTTATGGCGTCGCCGCAGGGACGGGACTGGCTGCCGTAGTTGTCCGAGGCTGGTTTTTCCCCAACGCGGCGCTCAAAATTTTCCACGTGCGTTGGAAAGAATATTTGGTCAGCTCCGTTTTGCCGACCATCGTGCCGACCCTGGCCTTTTCTGCTGGAACGCTGGCGCTTAGACACTTCATCCCCGTTCGCGGATACGGAACACTCGTTCTGGTGGCGATAGGCGGCATTATCGTTTACCTTCCGTTCTTGCTTTTTCTGGGATTGGACGCCGGCGAACGAAAGCAGGTCCAGCACCGTTTAACTTCATTTTTCGGTGTACGTTCCCGCGTGGAGATTATGCCTGGCGCCGTTTCCGCCGAGTGGAATGGGAAAGATCGATAGGGCTAGTGATGCCGACCGTCAGCGTAATTATCCCTGTTTACAACGGCGAGAAATTCATCTCGCAAACTCTGGATAGTGTTTTTGCACAAACGTTTCAAGACTTCGAGGTGATCGTTGTTGACGACGGCTCAACAGACGGTACGGAAGCCGTCCTCGGCAACTATGCAGGTAGAATTCTCTATATCAAGAATGATCATGGCGGACCAGCATCAAGTCGCAATCGGGGCATCGCTGCTGCTCAAGGAAGTCTGATCGCCTTTCTCGATGCAGATGACCTCTGGCTCCGGACAAAACTCGAAAAGCAGGTAGCGTTCGCTACTATCCGCCCCGAATACGGAATCATAACCACGGATGCGGCCACCTTCGATGAGACGGGCGTCACAGAAGCTTCTGCGGCGGCCCATAAGCACATACCTTCCGGATACGTTCTGAAAGATCTGCTCTTTGATAATTGGATTGGGACCTCGTGCGCGATGGTGCGTCGCGAATGCTTCACAAAAGTAGGAACTTTCGATCAGGACGCATTCGTTAGGGGTGAAGATTGGGTGATGTGGATGCGCATCGCGGCAGTTTATCCGGTGTATTTTCTCGATGACGTACTAGTCCACTATCGCGTACACAGCCAGAGCTACAGCCGTACGGATCTGGAAAAACAATTTGGCGATCTTTTTATTAATTTCGACA
>Ga0185299_10004531_pt1 | contig 16689 bp, 12 predicted proteins | sample PaiPotPPA55metaG_FD_128002 | JGI IMG/M metagenome (GOLD analysis project Ga0185299, IMG submission 128002) | Iron sulfur acid spring bacterial and archeal communities from Banff, Canada, to study Microbial Dark Matter (Phase II) - Paint Pots PPA... ...
ACACTCAGTGGATGCGCCCCTAAAATTGACAGACTCAACCGTGCCGGGGTAGCTCACTGGTAGAGCGCCGCCCTGAAAAGGCGGGCGTAGCCAGTTCGATTCTGGCCCCCGGCACCACCATAGCAGCCGCGCTTCCCAGTACTCCGAGCCGATCCCAAATTCCCGTCGCGACGTAAGTGAACCGCTGCGCGCTTGTGATCGATATCCATTTTGTTGCCTCCACGCCAATGTGCGTGCAGTTGGGTTTTCGGATCTCGTATCGTCAGTCTTTATCCCGGACAGGGCAAGAGCCGGTACCTCCAATCGAAGATCTGCCCCTGGGACGAATAATTTACAAAACGTAGACACTGGGAAGGATTAAGTTTTTCCTTTCTCCACTACCATCGCGCCGTGATTTTCGCCTGAAGGGTCGCGGGGTAGCACCTTTCCAACGATTGAACCCACGAAAATGGAGTACTCAGAAGCTTTTCACTGCGTATTGCTAACGCGAAAGTTCCAGTTCACGTCCGATAAAGGAGGAAGAGTAATGAAGTCCCGTATTCTCTCCATAAAGCCATTGTTGGTGCTTGGCTTCGCACTCTCGTTGCTTCCCGCGGCCGCCCTCGGCCAGCACTATCAACAGACGAATCTGGTGTCCAACGTTCCGGTGACCCCGCCGGCTGCATTCTCTGATCCAAACCTTCAGAATGCCTGGGGACTGGTCCACGGCCCGGGCACTCCCTGGTGGATTTCAAATAACGCCGGTGGCACCTCAACTCTGTACACGGGCTCAGGCGGGATCATCCCACTCGTCGTTACCATCCCCAATGCTCCCAAGCAGCCCGCTCCCGGCTCACCTACTGCGGTGATGTTCAACGGCAGCGCCACGGATTTTCTCCTGACCCCCGCCGTTGGAAACACGCCCGGCAAGCAGGCGATTTTCCTATTTGTCACGGAAGACGGCACGGTGCAGGGCTGGAATCCGGGTGTGAAACCCGCCACCGCGGTCATCAAAGTTGACAACTCCGAAAAACCAAACAAGCAGAATGGAGCAGTGTACAAAGGCGCGACCATTGTCGAAATCGATGGACACAAGTTCATCCTGGCCGCAAACTTTCGCAGCGGCCGGATCGACATCTTCGACACCAACTTCAACGAGAAGCATTTTGACGACGAGGACGTCTTTGACGACGACACCCTGCCCAACGGCTTCGCTCCCTTCAATGTCCAAGCCTACGGCCCCAATGTCTACGTCACCTACGCCAAGCAAGATGGTCCAAAGCACGATCCGGTCAAGCCGGGCGAGCCCGGCGACGGCTTTGTTGACGTCTTCAGCCGGCACGGCAAACTGATCACGCGCCTGGAGCATGGCGACTGGTTCAACGCCCCTTGGGGTGTTGTGCTTACGACGGCAGACTTCGGTGAATTCAGCCACGCTCTGTTGGTCGGCAATTTCCTTGGTCGCACGATCGCGGCGTTCAATCCCATTACCGGCAAGTTTCTGGGCAATGTCTTGAATCCCGACGGCACGACCCTCGAGATTCGCGGCCTGTGGGCGCTTGGTTTCGGTGCGGGCAACATCAACTTTGCTGACCATACGAAAGACAGTAGTTCTGGCTCGGGAAATGTTCTGTTCTTCACGGCCGGCCCGGACGACGAGGTGAATGGTCTGTTCGGCACGCTGACGCCCATTGCTTCTGAACTGGGCGAGGATGACGAACACTAACCCGCGTCATAAGGGCATCGGTGGTACGGCGGTTCCCGCGTTGGGAGAACCTCGGCAACCCGCACCCTCGCGCCTAGCTCCCCGATCTACAGGCGGCGTTAAATGTTGCGGCAACCGCCTCAGCGCGCGCCTTGTCTGCGAAAGGCATGGTCAGCACGTTGGTGGAATCACGGTCCTTGAACAATTCCAGCGGCTTCTCTTGATCCATCGCACCCCTTCTCCATCTCCGTGCGAACGAACGTGTTTCCGCGGAAATCAATACTCTGCAGCTTCAAGCTCGCGGGACCCCAGGGTTCCCTTTTTACATGGTTTCCCGTATATGACGCGGGTTCCAATCCGGTAGAATCTTGGCCGACGCGGGTGTTCTCCCACGCCGGGAGGGTCCACTCCGTGCGAGTCCTAGTGGTAGACGATCACGAAACTGTCCGGAGGGGTGTCTGCTCCCTATTGGAGTCCCGCAAGGACATCGAAATCTGCGCGGAAGCATGCGGCGGACAGGATGCGATCGACAAGGCATCCCAACTCAAACCCGATTTGATCATTCTGGACGTGAGCCTGCCCGGTCTTGATGGTTTCGCGGCCGCGAGGCAAATTAGGACATTTCTGCCCGAGGTTCCCATACTCCTGCACTCGATGCATGATGGTCCGATTATAGCGGGAGAGGCGCGACGAATAGGAGCACGAGGATTCGTCTCAAAAAGCGAAGCCGGTCACGTCTTGCTGGAAGCCGTGGAAGCGATCCTTGGAGGCCAAACCTTTTTCCCGTCGTGAGTCCATAAGCTCGACATGGTTCGGAAACCAGTCCCAGCGGCGCCATGCTCGGCGCATGGTCCCGATCGGCGAATTGATAGAACCGTGTTCGAAGAAACAAGGTGCGTTCCAGAAGTGACCTAGTTCTTGGGCAATTCCGTTTCTTGCGCATCGGTGATGAGCCACTGGCCCTCGACCTTGTCTAACTCAAAAGTTACCGCGTGTTTGCTGCTCTTTGTTTCCGATGCACCTTTCGCAGTGTAGTCCTGCAAAATACGCGCCTCGACAATCGCGGTTGCGTCGTCGGTACTGACAGTGACGCTTCGAATGTTCAGTTGCATGTGGATGGAGCTTGCGGCATCGAAGGCAGACTTGTAGCTGTCGTAACTCGACCCGATGGTAGGCCAGATTTTCGTAAGCGCGTCCGCGTCCTTTCGCTCGAACGCTTGAACGTACCGCTGGAGCACCGCTCGAACAGCAGCTTTGCTGGCGCTCGCCGAAGAAGTTTCCGCTGGCACAACCGGACGTCCAGCGTTCTTTTCTTGCATTCGGGCCTGAACGTCCACGATCGCTCCGGGAATGCCGTTTGCGTAGTTGAGCGCCTCGTTGGACTGCGGACCACCATCGCTCGACAGCGCCTGAAACTTCCCTTGCAGTGCTTTGAGTTTCTGGACGCCCGCGTCATCGTCACGTCTCTTGAGTTGATTAAACTGATCCTCTAACTGCGCGAGGCGGCTTCGTTCCGCTTGGTCGATCTGTGGAAACAACGGCGCGGTGTTGCCGCTCTGTTTGAGTTGCTCGGCGATATTCCGCGCCGATTGAAAGTCGCCTTGGCTCATATCCAGGTGAGCCTGTGCGAGAAGATCGTTCTCCTGCACGCGCTGGGGTATGACCTTGTCGAGATAGTCCTGCGCCTCGCTCCGGTGCACGCCTCCGGAACGCAGAGCCAGGATTTGACCGAGTTCCTGACGCGCCAGGATATACTGCCCATCCGCCATGCGCTTCAACGCTCGTTGCCAGAGCACTTCTTCCCGCCGCCGAAGCTGCCGAATATTCGGGTCTTTCGAGGATTCGTCAATCGCAGAGATGCGCAGCTGGATTTCAGGAGTAAGTGGGCCATTTGAAGCGGCCGCTTCCTGCAGCTTCTTTCGCGCTCCGTCGAGGTCATTTGCCGCGATGAGTTGGCCTGCAGAGTTCAGCGCATCGTGTTGTGATGCCTCGACCGGATTGGCCTTCGGCACAACGGACTGTGGGTTTGTTTTCGCCGAAGGCTCAGCTGTCCTTAATCGAAGGTTATACATTCCGGCCCCTACAGCCCCAATCAGCCCGAGCGCCAAAAGCGCAATGACCGCTGGCCGGTGCCAGAACGACGGGCTTGCCGCTACTTGTGCCTTGACGCGAGAGCCACCGGTTGCCGAAGGCGTTGGAGTTTTGATTGGCGGAGCGGGAACCCCGGACGAAATTGGCAGCTCGGCTCGTTCAACGGCCACGGGGTCCAATGAATGAGCGGCTATTGATGAAGGAAGCGGAGATGGTTCTTCTGGCGAGGTCATCGGCACAACGATTTGTGGTTCAAGCGCCGATTGAGCCGCTGCTCCTTGTGCCTCGACGGGGGAAGCATCGATTGAGGAAGGCGACACAGTTTCGATTGGCATAGCGGAAACGCTGGACGAAATTGACTCTTGTTCCCCGGGTTCGACGGCGAGGCGTTCCAGCGGCAGGGCGGCCATTGGTGAAGGAAGCAAAGACGGGGCTTCCGGCGATACCATCGGCACGACGGTTTCAGACGCAAGTGCCGGTTGCGCCGCCGCACCTTGCGCCGTTGAAGCGTGCCGGAGAAGAGTTGTCTCAGGCCCAGCTGGAGAGGCCGGTAACGGCGAACCTGGAAGAAAGGCATACTCCCTTTCGAGACTGGTAGGAAGCAGGGTTGGGGCGCCAGTCGATTCTCCCAGCTTCCGGGACTCCGACTCTTTGAACTGCGCTGCCAAACGCTGAAATCGCGGGTCAAACGTATCCAGAGTGTTGGTCTTGAGGCCCTCGTCGATCATCTGGCTGGCGTCCTCCAGATTGCCAGACTCGATCAACGTGCGAATGATTTGGAGGGTGCGTTCCTGTTCCTTTTTCTTTTCTCTGGATTCAAATTCAACCTCCGCGGTGTTCAGCAATTCGGTCAACTTGGCGTCAGGACCTAATGTCACAAGGGTTTGCTTCGCCAGGTTTATCGCCTCGCTGAACTTTTCGCGATTGATCTTGACTCTTATTTCCCGGACGCGTTCTTCGATCTTCTGCCGGGCTTCCAGTTTCCTTTGTTGAATCTCAGCCTGCTGATAGAGGTGCAGAAGGTCAGGGTTTGCTGGAAAGGTCCTGAGACCAATCTGCGCGATGTCAATCGCCTCCTTGAAGCGATTGGAGTCGAATAGCATTTTGGCTTGGTCCAACGTCTGGTGAAACAATAGCTCCTTTTCGTCGCTCTCCTGCTGGCCGTTCGCGAATTCAGCCAGCCGCCGGAAGCTGGTCTCGCCAGGAAACTCAGTCAGAAGCCTTTTTGCCTCGGAGATGACCTCGGAATATTTCTTCTCACCCATCAGTTTCTTGAGGGTATTCAATTCCTGCTGTACGCGTTCTGTCCTGGCATGTTTTTCCTGTTCGCGGCGGACAAGTGCGCGCAGCTTGACCACCGCCGCGTCATCGGGGTGCGCCACGCCGAGCGCATCCAGCAACGTAAAGGCTTCCTCAAAAGACTGAATGGCCAACAGCGATCGTACTTCCGCAAGCTTCTGCTGTTTCTGTTGCTCGGCCTGATCCCGGCGGGCGGTTTCCAGTAAATCGCTGATCTCCGTTTCGTCTGGAAAAACCGCTTGTAACTGACTCAGCGCGACGATGGACTCCTCATAGCGCCGCGCGGCCATAAGTTCCCGGGCCTTCGCGATACTCTGCTGCCGCTGGTGCTCCTCTTGATTCTCGCGAGCGGTTTCCAGGAGGGCGGCGATCTCTGGCTCGCCCGGGAATTCCCGGCATAGAGCCGAAAGCAAAGAAATACTTTCGTCATACCGGCGCGCCGCCAATGCGCCTATGGCATCAGCCACGCCTTGCAGCCTGCGCTGGTTCCTCTGCTCCTTGCGGACTTCTTCCAAAAGTCTGAGTATTTCTTCGTCCGCTGGGAATTGTTCGTTCAGGGTTGTTAGATGAGCGAGGCATTCTTCATAGTGGCGAGCGGCAAGCAAATTTCTGGAGCCCTGCAGCGCCTGCTCCCGCCGCTCCGCTTGATCTTCGCGGACCGTCTCCAGCAGCGCAGGTACTTCCTCATCATCGGGGAACTCCTTTTGCAAATCGACCAGAAGGTTTATGCATTCACTGTAATTCTGCCGCGTCCACAAGCCGCGCGCGTATTGCAACCTGTCGAGCAGCCGCAAGCGTTTCTGCCGATCCGCCTTTTCCAGAATAATTTGTTGCTGAAGAGTCGAGGCGTGGCCGTTAGTAGGTTCGGCCGCCAACACCATGGCCACCAGAGCTTCGGCTTCATCGGGTAATCCTTCGGCTATACGATGCTTGGCAGCCTTCAACCACCCGGCTATCAATTCGGCTCGTTCCAGTTCTTTCCCAACAACTCGACGCAACTCTTGCGCAGGTTCAAAGCTGGAATCCAATTGCAAGGCGCTCTCGGCGGCTATCCTGGCATCCTGAACCTTCCCCTCGGCCAGAAGCGCGCGACCATTTTCGACGTATTCGTGAACTTTGGGTCGAACCAAAATGCGTTTCAGTTCGCTGTTGACCTTCTCTAATAGGGATCGGACTTGATGATTGCCGGCTTCCAATTGAAGGGCTTGGCGCAGCAGGTCGCGCGCCTCGGTGAATTGACTGTGCTCGACGAACCGCCGGCTTTGGTCGACCAGTTCGGTAACCGACTCTGCCTGGAGCCTCCTGGAGAGCGGATCCAACTCGAGCAGAATATCTTCCATGGATTGGTAGCGTTGGCTTGGGGATTTCTGGAGGGCTCTCGATAGAATGCTCTCAAGCTCGGTTGGACACTCGGGCAGGAATTTGGATAGAGGTTCGGGCTCTTTTTCGCAAATGCTGCGCAGGAGGCTTACCGGGCTGTCGCCCGTGAAAGGCCTCTGATAGCAAAGGAGTTCGTAGAAAAGCACACCGAAAGACCAAATGTCAGACCGTTCATCGGCATGTTCGCCTTGGTACTGTTCCGGGGACATGTAGGCAAACGTGCCGATCAGCATTCCGGTTTGAGTCTTGGAAGCCTCAAGAACGCGCGCAATGCCGAAGTCCACAACCTTGATGGCGCCTTCTTTGCTCACCATGACGTTGCCGGGCTTAATATCGCGGTGAACTATTCCGCGCTTGTGGGCGTAGTCGAACGCTCGGCAAGCTTGCGTCGCGTAGACGAGCTTCAGAGATAGCGGGAGCGGGGCACGGCGGGAAATCAGTTGATCGAGGTTTTCTCCTTCGACCAGCTCCATCGCGATATAAGGAGTATTACCCTCTTCACCCATATCGTGGATGGTTATGATGTTGGGATGCTGGAGTCCGCCGGCCGACTGTGCCTCTCTATAAAAGCGTTGCAGCACATCCGGATCTTCGGCGACACGAGTTGTAATGGTTTTGAGCGCAACAAGCCTATTGATGATGGGGTCGCGGGCGCGGTAGACCACTCCCATGGCACCGTGCCCCAACTCTGACACGATTTCGTATTTGCCGAGCTTTTTCAACTCACACGCTTGCCGACTCAAACGAACCGCGCGTGCTGCAATATGGCTTCAGACCACTGAGGGACAGCACAACGAGCGAAGGATCCGGATTCCACTTTCGACCGTAGTGTCGAAGAACGCGCGAAAGCGCGTCATACAGCTACACGTTTCGTGGAAATCCGGTGCCTTATGGTTCTCAGGAGGCAGCATCGTCCCAAATCCCCAGGTACGTGTCAATTTGAATCCACCACCGAAGCGTAAGTAGTTCGCCTGAATTTACAAAAGCCAAGCGCGCAACAACGTAACCATCTCGCCGGCGATCGTTGAACCAAGGGAGGGCCGCTCTTGCGATCGGCCTTCCCTCAAAACGCCAGGATGTCCTCGCGGGAGCAACCCGGACCCTGGCGCTCGATTCGTAATAAGACGCTTTCCATTCGCCCCGGCGTTGACTTTTCTTTTCATGGCTATTTGTCTGAAGGAGATCGGCCCATCTCCACGTCCCGGTCGCCATGGTGGTACCACTCTTTCAAACCACGAAGATGGCCCCCGGAATAAGCTCCGCGTCAATTCCATTTGGCCTTACGTCCACGGTCTATCTATAAGCATACCCATGAGCGAATGGCGCGGTGGCGTTGGGATGGACTTGTAACAAATTGACCCCGATGCCATCGGCCTCCCCAAGTTGTGCGACCCACGCTCCCCTAAATCGCTGAATACAAGGCGCTTCTGAACCAGATAGAACGGAACAGGGCGTGCTCCTCTCTTGTGCATTCTCGTCCTCTTCGAGGTGCATGGGTCAAGTCAAGAAGCGCAAGGGTGACTCGAAAGAATATGCTTAGAAATTTCCAAAGGTACCAGAAGCAGTTTGAACGAGGGTTCTCGATGGTGGAAACGACCGTGGTTGTCGCCATCGTTTTTATCCTTATCGGAACCGCACTGGTCAATATTGTTCCTTCCCTGCACAGTTCGAAGTCCAATGCCGGGATGGAACTCGTGCTTGGCGAATTGCGCCGAGCCCACGAACGAGCCATTGATGAACGGCGAATCTATCGTGTCACGTTTGTGCCGCCGCAAACGATTCAACTCGATGTCGGACAGGTAGCCAACATCGCATCAACGATTACCGGGAGCGCGCCGGCGTTCGTGCAGGCGCAACCTCCGCTGACGCTTCCCACAGGCCTCCAGTTTGTAGTGGTGGCGGGGATTCCGACGACCGCAGCGACCACGCCCGACGGTTTTGGGACGGGAGCCAAGGCCATCGATTTCGATATCGCCAATGGAGGCGGAGCAACCCAAATCTTCTTCCAACCGGACGGGAGAGCGCTGGATGCGGCCAATCGGCTGAACGACGGAGTGCTGTATCTGGCCGAGCCTAACAATCTGATCTCGAGCCGCGCGGTTTCCGTGTTCGGTTCCACGGGCCGGGCCAAGGGTTGGACCCTGATGAAAAATGCCGGAGCGTACGGGTGGAACCAATGAGATCAATCAAAGGCAGCAGGTTGCAGCTTCGCATTCGGCAAGGTGGCTTTAGCCTGATCGAAACGGCGATCGCGGGGCTAATTCTGGTCATTGGCCTGGTTGCGCTGGCGGGACTATTCGGGCAGTCACTGACCTTTCTACAATACACGCGCGAAGATCTGATCGCAAAACAAAAGGCTCGCGAAGCGCTCGAGGGAGTGTACAGCGCGCGCAACGACGCGACGGTGGGGTTTGCCGGAATCCAAAACGTGAACAACGGCGGAATATTCCTCAACGGATTTCAACCGATGTTCCTGGCTGGTCCGAACGGGATCGTGGGGACGCAAGGCCAATCGACTGTTCTTGACCGGCAGATACTGCCCGGGAAAGACGGCATCATGAACACCGCCGACGACGAAGTCATCCCGCTGAGCAACTTTCAGCGCCAAATCCTGATTCAGCCGCTGATTGACTCTACGGGGAACGTAAGCCCCGACATAAGGCAGATCGCCGTAACAGTCCAGGTGACATCGCCGGGCCGGGGCGCGCGCAATTACACGGTTACGGGATACATTTCGCGCTTTCAATAAGAGGATCGCTATGCATCGTTCGCGCAAGCAAGCAGAAACCGGATTCACCATGATCGAGCTCCTGGTGGCCATGGTAGTGACGCTGGTCATCATGGTCGGAGCAGTGATGTTGTTTTCGAACGCCATGCAAACCTCGAATATGACGTTAAAGCGCTCCGAGGTGCAGACCGAAGCGCGCGCGGCCATCAGTCAGATGACCCGCGATCTGTCGCAGGCCGGCACAGGAGTGCCATTGAACGGCATTGCCATACCCTCGGCGGCAACGGGCGGGGCCGATCCAAATTTTGCTTGCGATGCGGGGCAGTGCTATACGGGCGCGGATCCTGCCTATAAACAGGGTTTGCTATACAAAGTGACTCCCGGCGACGGGATCGGCCCCAATATTTCCGAAGCCAGCGATGCCATCAAAATCGCGTACGTGGATCCTACTTTGCCTTGGACCGCGTTCCAGGCAGCCACCATTGCGGTAAATGGGAGCAGCCTGACCATGCCTGCGGCGACGGCTCCAGCAGTGACCGATCCAGCGGTCGGCGTCACGCCTGGCGACGTCCTCCTTCTGCAAAATGTCTATGGCTCGGCAATCGGCGTGGTGACCGCGGTGGCCGGCCAGACGATCACTTTCGGCGTGGATCCACTGAACATCAACCAAGTAGCCGCCGCTGCGGGAAATATCAAGGCGCTGGCTACGCCGAAATCCAATCCAGTGACCTATCCAGCCACCCAGGTCTCCCGGCTGATCATGGTTACGTATTTCATCCGACAGTTCGTGGGACCCAGTGGACCGGATGCACGGCTGATGAGGCAATCCGGATCCCATCCGCCAGTGCCGGTAGCGGAACACATCGAAGATCTGCAATTAACATATGACATTGTTGACCCGATAACGAATGCGTTGACGTCCAATTCTCCCAACGCGGTCATCGGTGGCGTGGCGCAGCCGAACCAAATCCGAAAGATCAATATCAACGTTACTAGCAGGGCTGTGCGGGCCGATGTGGGTGTAGGCAAGCAACCCCAGAGGGTCAATCTAACGACATCGATCGGACCCCGAAATCTCAGTTTCCGCGACCGCTATAAATAAGATCTGGATAGATGAGGAGCGCATCAATGAAAACCAGTCTATTTTCGCAAAGTCGGCACCGATCCGACCGAGGTGTGGCGCTGGTCAGCGTACTCTTGTTGTTGACTCTGCTCTCCGCGATCGCCGTGGCGCTCGTTTACAAAGTCAACCACGAGCAGCACCTCCAGGGCGCGGATTCGGGAAACACCATGGCGTACTATGGCGCAGAAGCGGGGATGGAAAAGATGATGGCGGATCTTTCGCTTCTCTATGCGCAAAAGGCCGCCCCCACCAATTGCGACATCACCGCTCTCCAGGCTACACCGCCTCCGAAAGCGGCAGTCGGCAGTTCCTATCCAGAGTACATTTTCAATGTGCCGCCACCAGCAAATGGTGGGTGCGCACCTCCAGCGTCCAGGGTGCAGACGATCAGCAGCGGAGCCAATGCGGGGTTGCAGGCCCAAATCGTTCCCTTGGGTCTGCAGGTCACCGCGGATAGTCAGGCGGGCGATGAAGCACGGTTGATCCGCAACGTCGAGGTCGCGGAAATTCCTGTTTTTCAGTTTGGCGTGTTTTCAGAGAGCGATCTGAGTTATTTTCCGGGTCCTAACTTCGATTTTGCCGGCCGCGTTCAAACCAACGGAAACCTCTTTTTGGCAGAAGGTGGGGGCTCCACGCTCACATTTCACAGCCCGATTCGCGCCGCGGGCGACGTTGTACGCGACCAACTGGCGAACGGCGCTGGTACCCAGGCGCAGGGACGGACAGGAAACGTTTTAGTCCCCACCGCACCGAACGGCTGCGATGCAGGACAGCCAGCCTGCCGAAATCTGGCGATTGCTGAGGGCAGCTCAATTGGGGGTCCCACACCTACGTATTCTCCCACGGGAACCGGAGCCCCTAACCCGGCCTGGAATACGCTATCGACGTCCACCTATGCCGGCCAGATCCTGAGCGGGACGACCGGGGCGAAGCCACTCACGTTGTCTTTCGTCCAAGGGAATATTGGCCCCATCGAAATCGTTCGGCGCCCTTGGCCGGGCGAGGTGGCTACATCGCTGGTCGGCGAGTCTCGTCTTTACAACCAAGCGCAAATCCGCGTGCTGCTCAATGATAATCCCGCGGAGCTGCCAGGCGGCGCGGGCGATCCGCAAAACATCCGTCTAGCAAACGTTAACAATGGCGGCGCTGCCCCCGACTACACCAATGGCGTGCCGGTAACAGGCCCGGGCCTTGTTGGTAACACATTCTTTGCCGAAGGAATTAAGACAACCGATACCAAAGGCGGCGTGACGACAACGAGACTACCAGGCCCCGGAGGTGAAAACAATTGGGTGAATATCCCAAAAACTCCGTCGGGTGGCGCCACCATGGTTCCCAACACCGCGCCACTCCTCGCACCCACCACCACCGTGGTAGCAGGAACGACTACCGTCGTTCAACCCTGGAATTTGTTGGATGGATATTTACGCGTGGAAATTCGCCGAAATGACGGCAGCTACGCGCCCGTTACCAAAGAATGGCTGGAATTGGGTTTCGCGCGGGGTGTAAATCCTCCAACCGCGGCTTCGCCTAATACTGTAAATCCCAACGCGATTCTGCTCTTGCAGATGCAAGCCGATCGCAACGGTGATGGCACGGCGTCCGCTCCAGAGCTCGTTAAAGATGGGGGTACGAACAGCGTGGTCACCGGGCCGGCTACGCGCAACAACTGGTATCCGCTCAATATGTATGACGCTCGCGAGGGTGAGTTTCGCGAGAACCAGCGCGCCACGACGAACTGCAGCATTGGCGGGGTCTTGAACCTTGTCGAAATTGACGTGAATAATCTGAAGCGGTGGCTGGCTGGAAACATAGGCGCATCGGGCGGCAACGCCGAATTCGTTTCTCAGAATGGTTACATCCTCTATGTTTCGGACCGCCGGGGCATGATTACGAGCCCCACAGCAGGCTTCAAAAACGGCGAGTACGGTTTTGAGGATGTGATCAATCCGGGGAGCGCCAATGGTACGCCGGATGGAGCGCTGAATGCCGGCGAGGATGTGAATGCAAATAAAGCGCTGGACACTTATTCCGCGAATTTTCTAGGTTTGGGATTCGGTGCCGCGCAGCCAGGTACTCTTCCTAACGCCCCCGTGAGCTGTATGAATGTTGCGCGGCCGAACTGGGTTTCCGGCCCGCGCCATGCCGTGCGACTTGTAAACGGCTCGTTGGGAAATCTGCCCCTTCGCCCGGACAACGGAAAGGGGGGTTTTACGCTCGGAAGTGAAGAGCCAGCCTACATCTTGGGAGATTACAACGCTAACCAGGGAGGTTTCGGCGATCCACACGCCGCGGCGGGAATCCTCGGCGACACCGTGACACTGCTGTCGAATAGCTGGAGCGACCTCAGCAGTTTCAACAGCCCCGCTAGCGTGAATGGCCGGGCCGCTACAACCAGCTACTATCGCGTGGCCATTGCCACCGGCAAGAACATCAATTTCCCGCAGCCCGGATTTGCCGGTGTCCCGCAAGACTTCGGCACCGACGGTGGTGTCCATAACTTTTTGCGATACTTGGAAAATTGGGGCGGGCAAACTCTGAACTATGAAGGATCGATGGTCAGCTTGTTCTACTCACAATATGCCACCGGCGTCTTCAAATGCTGCGGCACCGTCTATTCGCCTCCGACGCGCGCCTATGCGTTCGATACGGACTTCCTGGATTTGTCGAAGCTGCCTCCGGGAACGCCGAAATTCCGCGACGTAGTTAACGTTGGATTCCAGCAGGTTTACTAGAGCGGAGTACCGAAGGTTTTCTTAGGCCGGGCTGGCGTGCGTCTGTCCCAGATATGAATTGTCCTGCGCGTCCAGATACGAAATGTATTTCCAGCACAAAAAGAAAAACTGTCATTTTGAGGGCATGCGACGAGGGTGCCCGAAGAATCTCAACCCACCGGAACCCTAAAAGTTTCGCCAACGGCGTGGTTCTCGACCTCTCACGGGCTCCGAAGGGCCGTCCCCCGAAAGCCCTGACCCATCCTATTTCGGTTCTGTGACGTCTCCCGACAATTCCAATTCCACATTCACGACATGCTTCACTTTTAACAAGAAATTGCTCGGATCCTTGATGCCCCACTTCACGTACGGCACTTCGAATTTCGTAGTTCCCTTCCAGTGATCCCCGCTGAGCTCCGTATGCACCGGCGCGATGAGGTCGTGGTCCGCGCCGTGGATCGAGAAAACGCCGTGAAGCGTGGCGTCGGATGCTCCGGACGCCGCTACCTTGCCGTCAATTTGCGTGGGTTTGAAGACCGCGTCCGGATATTTTCCGGTCTCCAGAATCTCCTTGTGCATGCGGGCGTCGCGGGAATTGTTCCCGCTCTGTCCGCTGGTGGCGTTGACCAGAATTTCCCCCCCCGCGCGCCCGGTCTCCGGATCGAAATGCAGCGAGCCGTTCTTGAGCGCGAACGTGCCATGAACGGTGTGTAAGGAGCCCTCCACCGTCCAATGCACCGTTGATTGCGCCGGGTTAACGGTGAGGAAAATCTCCGAAGCAGCAACTTCAGGAGTTTGCGGCTGGGGCTGGGGCGGCGCAACCGATGCAGCGAGCAGCACCGCACAGCCCAGGGTCACTACTGTTAAGACGGCTATAGATCTCGTTCGTAATGGTGTCATCTCTCCGTCAGCCAATCGTTCTTCAGTCAAATTTTGTCAACCAGTCGATCACTCAGTCAAAAGATGCAGTTGCAGTCCCACTAGATGCTTGCGCTCCTAGTCCAAACTGATGCGTAGCTCACGCATAGTTCCGTGTTTTTGGATGCTCGAAAGGGCGTTCCGAAGGAGCCCTTCAGTTCTTGGCTTGCACTTGCGGGAGTTGCGCGTCTTGTCTGAGGAATTCGGCGGCCTGCGAAAGCGTCGTGTTGTCCGGTGCAGGATGGAAATCCGAATAGGTTTCATCTTGCTGGACTGCGATGGTCTTGAACAAGAGTGCCTTGCCGTTCATGTGTACGTGCATGGAAGTGACTTCCCACAGATGTGGGCCGACCTCCTGCTGGCGGACCACGAAGGTGCCGCCCTTGTCCAGATGGCCAAACAGGCCGCCGGCGAACTTCACCTCGCTGGTGAGCGTGCCGTCGATCGCGGCGAGCCGCTTCTGTCTGGGATCGAGAAGCATCGTCCCCGTCATGTGGTGAAAGACCTGTGTGGCATGACTTGGCGGACGGAACTTCGGATTCGGCGTGAATCTCAATCGGACAAATGCTCCCTGCGTGCCGTCATACTGGAACAGAAAAGCATCGGAAAACATGCGTAGAAGCGATCGGGCTTGCTCGGCGTCTTCGCGTATTTTCTTCTCGTGCTGGCGCATTTCGGTTGGGTGCGAAATCAGCTTCTGGATCCGCTGATCCTCGGCTTCAATTTGCGCGGGTGTCAGGGGATGTCCATTGATGGCGATGAGCCGGTCGATTTCGCCTTTCGGCGTCTGGTAAACGCGGAAAAGTTTTTCCTTGCCGTAGTCGGTTTTTTGTTCCCAATAGGTCCACAGGGCGTGATCTTGTATTTCCGCTTCTATTTCGTGCTGCAGCACGTCGCAAACGAATTCGTTGGCGTCGGCGGGCAATTGCTGCGCACTCGCTTGGCGAACGCATGGCGAGAAAGCCGCTACAGCGAGTAAAACAGCACTTGTCGCAGCACGAATTGGAACGCGCGAACGGTACCGTTCGTGGTGGTCGCGGATGGCCGCCATACGTAAACGCAACGAAGCCTCCGTCAACATCTTACGGCCTAAGCTGGCGAAATGATGAGAGATAGCGGCGCGGCCAACAATACAGAGAATGCCGTAGGAATGAGTCTCCCAATGCCGAAGACCGGTACTACTTACAGCCCGCGGTTCCCGCAGCTTTCGGCTGCTTGTCCACGTCGGTTTCGGCGGTGCCCGTGATCAGCCGGGCTCCACGGCTAAACGTCAGATACTCGAATCCCCATTGAACGAATACCAGGACGCGATTTTGGAACTCTACGATGTACATCAGGTGGATGAACAACCAAATCAGCCACGCCGGCAGACCTGAAACGTGTAAGCCAAAAATATTAGCAACGGCCGAAGCTCGACCGATCACCGCCATGTCGCCTTTGTCAAAATATCGAAATGGCTCGCTTCCCTTTTCTCCGTCGAGGCGTTTGCGAATCTCCTTCGCCGCGTAGGTGCCGCCTTGAATGGCGACCTGTGCCACGCCTGGCAGCGGTTTGCCGTTCTTCCCTTGCGCTAGCGCGAGATCTCCGGCGATAAAAATATTTGGATAGTTCGGAATAGTGAGGTCGGGATTCACCTTGATGCGGCCGCTCCGGTCGGTTTCCGAGCGAGTGCGTTCGGCGAGTTTGCGGCCAAAGGCCGTGGTGGTCACGCCGCCCGCCCACAGCACGGTTTTCGCCGCAACGTGGCCAACACTGTCCCCTTGCTTGTAAGTGATGCCGTTGGCGTCGATGCCGGTGACCATCACGCCTTTCCAAATCTCCACACCGAGCTTCTTGACGAGCTTTTCCGCTTTGGCGGAAAGATCTGGAGGATAGGCAGTCAGGACGCGCTCCCCACCCTCGACGAGAATGATCTGGGCTTCGGTGGGATTGATGCGCCGGAAATCGTGCTTCAAGGTCTCCTGCGCGATCTCCGCCAGAGCGCCTGCAAGTTCCAATCCGGTGGCGCCCGCGCCGACGATTACGAAGGTGAGCCACATCCGAGCTTCCGCCTCGGTCGCGGCGCGTTCCGCCCACTCAAAGGCGTACAGAATTTTGTGTCGGATGGCGGTGGCTTCCTCGACGGTTTTCAAGCTAGGAGCCCAGTCCCGCCAGGCGTCATTTCCGTAATAGGAGCTTTTCGATCCTGTTGCGACAATGAGCGAATCATATTCCAAGGCCGCGCCATCCCGCAGAATGACGCCTTTTGCGTCCGGGTCAATGTCCACCGCTTCGCCCAGGAGCACTTGCGCGTTTTTTTGGCGGCTTAAAACGCCGCGCAAAGGAGCGGCAATCTCTCCCGGCGAGAGCGAACCGGTCGCTACTTGATAGAGGAGCGGCTGAAACAAGTGAAAGTTACGACGATCCAAGAGCGTTACCTCGACGGGTGCGCGCTTGAGCTTCTGCGCAGCGTTCAACCCTGCGAATCCACCACCCAAGATCAGAACCCGGTGCCGCGGCGGCATTAGGAGCGCTCCTTTTGAAATAACCCGGCCCTCAGGCGTATCATCTCATTGAGGGTAGGGGTCTCCAATTTGATTCACCGGGAACGCAAATGATGCTGTTTTTTCCAGTCGCTCTGGGGTTTTCGGGTGTGTTTCGGTCTCATTTGCCAGCACCGATTGCGCTGTTTGAAAAACGATACATCGATCCGGAAGCAACTACCCACACGGCCGCCAGCTGAACAAACTAACTATGACAGTCTCAAACGCAA
>Ga0185299_10004533_pt1 | contig 16686 bp, 13 predicted proteins | sample PaiPotPPA55metaG_FD_128002 | JGI IMG/M metagenome (GOLD analysis project Ga0185299, IMG submission 128002) | Iron sulfur acid spring bacterial and archeal communities from Banff, Canada, to study Microbial Dark Matter (Phase II) - Paint Pots PPA... ...
CACATTCAGCAGTGCAAATCCTCGCGCCAAAAAAGACGTGATTTTCTTGTTCGCCGCCAGACCGTGCAGCAAGACCACCGACCCCTGAGTCTCATCTTCCCCGGCATCAACAATGTCGGTGACCAATCGGCACCCGCCGGCATCCACGATGACGGTCGTTTCGCGAAATGGCGTAGCCCGCGCCAACAGAAATCCAACCACACACAACAGCACTCCGCAGCCCGCCCTGATCGCGTCGCGTCCTTTCCCGGATTTCATCGACACTGGCCGGCCCGCGGGCGCTGCCGCGTATCTGCGTGATAAACTAGTGTTTCAGGGAGCGTCTTTCTTTTTTGCCGCTGTGCCTGCATGGAGATCCTTTGAATAGTTCGGCGGTTCTTACTTTGGACGACGCGATTCTGCGGTTTGGCCGCGAGAAACGCAATGGACGCCGCGTGGTTTTCACCAACGGCTGCTTCGATATCCTGCATCCCGGTCATATTCGCAGCCTAGAACAAGCCCGCGAGCTAGGCGACGCGCTGATCGTCGGCCTCAACAGCGACGCGAGTGTGCACCAGCTCAAAGGCCAGGGTCGCCCCGTGCTTCCTGAGCAGGAACGCGCCGAAATTCTTGCAGCCCTGGAGTGCGTTGACGCGGTAGTGATCTTCGACGATCTCACCCCGCGCGAAGTCATCGCTCGATTGCTTCCCGACGTGTTGGTAAAAGGCGGCGACTGGGCCGGAGACAGAATCGTCGGCCGCGAAGAGGTGGAAGCCGCCGGCGGCCGTGTGGTTTCCGCTCCGGTCGTCCCCGGTTACTCCACCACCGATATCTTACGAAAGATTCGCGAGGGCGCACCGGCCCCTCACGTGAATTCCTGACACCTCACGAATGATTCTTCCCGCCGTCCGAGAACGCTTGGAAAGTGTGCTGCGCCATCCTTCAATGGAGAGCGCCCTCGCGGCCTTGCGCGCCGGCGGCAATCACATATCCGTCTCCGGCTTGCACGACGTCGCCAAGGCCCTCGTCGCTGCTTACATCACGCACGAGTTGCGCCGCCCCGCGTACTTTGTCACCGAGTCAAACCGCCGCGCCGAAGCTCTGGCGGAGACCATTCGCTTTTTCTCCGGCATTTTCCCAGGCGCGCTCGGCGGAGTCACAACGCTGCCCGCGTTCGACACCCTGCCCTGGCAATCGCAGAGCCCGCACCCCGACATCTTGGAGCGCCGCGCCGCCACCTTATTTCGCCTCGCGGACGGCCAGATCTCGCTGGTCATCGCCCCAGTAACCGCCGCGCTTTGGCGTTACCAGGATCCTTACGTCTACCTCTCGCTAGCCCGCACCCTCGCCCGCGATACCGAAATGCCCTTGGAAGATCTACTCCTGCACCTCGGCTCGGTGGGCTACACCCGCACCGAAATGGTCGAGCTGCCTGGCCAGTTTGCCGTGCGCGGCGGCATCATCGACGTTTTCTCCCCGGAATCCCAGCGGCCCGTCCGCATCGAGCTCCTCGGCGACACCGTCGAATCCGTGCGCGAATTTGACCCACGCACCCAGCGATCCACCGCTCCAGTCGTGCGCACGACGTTGTTGCCGCTCACCGAGTGGTCCGTGCCGCCGCCCGAACGGTCGCAAGGGGACGAGGAAGCCGCCTGGGAAAATCCCTCCTTTTTCGGCCCTCGCGCCGAAGCCGGCCAGAGCGCCCTCTTCGAGCTATCCGAAAGCTCCCTTCGTCCAATCGTATTTCTGGACGAGCCGGCGGCTCTGCGCGAAGGCGCAACAAAACATCTCGCCCAAGCCATAGAGAACTACGAGCGCCACGGCCATGCCAACGCGCCGACCGCCGAACATTATTTCTGGACCGAAACGCAGTTCGTCTCCGCCTTGGAAAAGGCCTCGCAGGTCAAGCTTGAACAGCTCGCATTGAGCATCGGCACGACTCCCCAATTTGAGCTGCCCTCGCGCCCAAGCTCGCGCTTTCACGGCGATGTCGTCGCCTTCATGACCGACGTGAAGGCGCAACTTGCCGACGGCGGCAAGGCCCTGCTGACCGCCGCAAGCACCGGCGAATTGGAACGCCTCGCCGACATCTGCCGCGAATACGAAACGCCCTATGTTCTCGGCGAATCGGAGGACGCCGCCGCAGGCTTCACCTCCGAACGCGCCCATGAATCCGCCGCGTTACTCCTTATCCGCGCCCCGTTCGCCGACGGCGTAGCGTTCCCCGAGTCGAAGCTCACACTCTTCGGCAATTCCGACCTGTTCGAGGTCACTCCGGCGCTGGACCGCCCGAGCCGCAAAATCCGCACCTCCGGCTTCTTCAGCGATTTCGCCGAACTCAAGCCCGGCGATTTCGTAGTCCACGTCGATCACGGCATCGGCCAGTTCGAGGGTCTCCGCCAAATCGAATCCGACGGCCGCCGCGGCGAATTCATGCTGCTCCGCTACGCCGAAGATTCTCGCCTCTACGTTCCGCTCGAGCGCATGGACCTGGTGCAAAGCTATCGTGTCGTCGAAGGCGCGCATCCGCAGCTCGACAAACTCGGCGGTACCGGCTGGAACACGCGCAAGACGCGCGTTCGCAAATCTCTCGAAGATATGGCCGAACAGCTCCTCGCCCTGTACGCAGCCAGAAAAACCGCGCCAGGCCTTGCATTTTCACCCGATGGCAACTTCCAGCGCGAATTTGAAGACGCCTTCGAGTTCGAGGAGACGCCCGACCAAAACTTTGCCATCGCCGACATTAAGCGCGACATGGAAAGCGCAACGCCGATGGACCGCCTCCTTTGCGGCGACGTCGGGTATGGCAAAACGGAAGTCGCCATGCGCGCCGCATTCAAAGCCATCGCCGACTCGAAACAAGTGGTAATTCTCGCGCCCACCACAGTTCTCGCCTTCCAACATTTCGAGACCTTCAAGCGCCGTTTCGCCGCCTTTCCCGCCCGCATCGAAATGCTCAGCAGATTCCGCACGGCCGCGCAGCAAAAGGAAACCCTAGCCGCCCTCGAAGCCGGAAAAGTCGACATCGTCATTGGCACTCACCGCCTGCTATCCAAGGACGTAAAGTTTCACGATCTAGGCTTACTCATCGTCGACGAAGAGCAGCGCTTCGGCGTCGCCCACAAAGAACGCCTGAAAGAGATCCGCAAGAACGTAGACGCGCTGGCGCTCTCCGCCACTCCCATCCCGCGCACGCTGCACATGTCTCTGGTCGGCCTCCGCGACATGTCCCTGATCGAGACGCCGCCCAGGGATCGCCTCGCGATCCAGACCGTCGTCGCCCCATTTGAAGAAGAACTGGTAAGGCGCGCGATCGAAAACGAAATGGCCCGCGACGGCCAAGTCTATTTCATCCACAACCGCGTCGAGTCGATCTACTCGCTCGCGTCGCTGGTCACCAAGCTAGTCCCCAAAGCGCGAGTCGTCGTAGGCCATGGCCAAATGGGCGAAAAAGAGCTCGAAAGCGTGATGCTGAAATTCATCCGCGACGAAGCCGACGTCCTGGTCGCCACCACCATCGTCGAAAACGGCCTCGACATCCCCAGAGCCAACACCATCCTCATCAATCGTGCCGATCGCCTGGGCCTCGCCGAGCTTTACCAATTGCGAGGCCGTGTAGGTCGCGCCTCCCAACGCGCGTACGCCTATCTCCTCGTCCCACCCGAAACCACTCTCTCCGACATCGCCCGCAAGCGCCTATCCGCCATGAAAGAATTCAGCGAGCTAGGCGCTGGCTTCCGAATCGCCGCGCTAGACCTCGAACTCCGCGGTGCTGGCAACATGCTCGGTCGCCAGCAACACGGCCACATCGAGTCCATCGGCTTCGACCTGTATTGCCAAATGCTGGAGCGCGCAGTCTCCAAGCTGAAAGGCGAAGAAGCCGCGCCAGAACTCCGCACCACGCTCAGCCTTGGCTTCGACGTACGCATCCCCGAAAACTACATCCCCAGCGAAAACCTGCGCCTTCGCACCTACAAGCGCATCTCCTCGATCGCCTCCGACGAAGAGAAGCAGGACGTTCGCAAAGAGTTGGAAGACCGCTTCGGCACGCCGCCGGCCACCGTGGATAACCTTTTGGAGTACGCCGTCCTCAAATCTATGTGTGAGCGCCTGCGCATTTCGGCGGTCGAGCGCCAAGGCAGCCGCATCGCCATCCGCTTCCATTCGGAAACGACAATCGACCCAGCGGCGCTCGTAAACGTCGTGCGATCCCGGAAGGGCATCAAGCTCGATCCCAGCGGTGTCCTTTGGATGGAAGTAACCCGCGGAGAGCCTGTACCCGCCGCGGTGAGAAACGTATTGCTCAGCCTTCGCGGGCAGGACTAAACTCTTTATAGTTGAGGTCAGTAATGCGAAACCTGTTTATTCTCGCGGCCATCTGCACCGCCTTGTCGATCGCGACGCCGCTCCCGGCGCAGGATCAGCCTCCTGCCCCCGCGCCCCAAGATCAGGACAAGAAGCCGCCCGCTCCCGCGCCAGCGCAATCGCAAACGCCGACGCCGACACCGACGCCGACGCTGGAAAAGCCTGGCACCGCCGCGCCTGAACCCGAAGCTGAGCCCAAGGCCAAGGCACCCGCGAAAACGCCCGCCACGAAGAAGCCGGGGGAAAAGGCCGCCGACAAACCGGTCGAGAAAGTCCCGGAAGGCGTCAATTCCCGAACCGTCGAAGAGATCGTCGCCCGCGTAAACAATGAAATCATCACGCGCTCCGAGCTCGACAAGGCCCGCGTCACCGCCAAAGAGGACGCCGAACAGGAATGCAAGGGCAGGTGCTCCGCCGAGGAACTCAAGATTCAGATCGAAGACCGCCAAAAACACGCCCTGAGTGACTTGATCGATCAATCCTTGCTGGTGCAGCGCGGAAAAGACATGGGCATCAGCGTCGAAACCGAAGTCATCAAGCGTCTCGACTCCATTCGCATTCAAAACAACCTCGGCAGCATGGAAGATCTCGAGAAGGCCGTCTCCAGCCAGGGCATCAACTGGGAAGACTTCAAGGACAACATCCGCAAAGGCCTGCTCACTCAGCGGGTGATCAGCCAGGAGGTCGGCTCGCACATCACCGTCGGAAAAGAGGAAATCGCCAAGTATTACGAGGCACATAGGAAAGATTACATCCGGCCTGAACAGGTCGCCCTCCGCGAAATCGTCGTCACCACCGAAGGCAAGAAAGACAGCGAGCTTTCCGACTTGAAGAAAAAGGCCGATACCGCGCTCAAGCGGGTGAAAGACGGCGAAGAATTCGGCGAAATCGCCAAGCGCTTTTCCGACGGCAGTACCGCCAAGCAGGGCGGCTTCCTGGGCGTCTACAAGCGCGGTGAACTTTCCAAGGAACTCGAAGACACCGTCTTCAAGATGAAGAAAAACGACCTCACCGACGTGATGGACACCAAGCAGGGCTACCTGATCTTGCAGGTCCTCGAGCACTACGACGAGGGCGAGCAATCCCTCGCCAAGGTTGAAGGAGAAATTACCGACAAACTCTACTCCGAGCGGATGGAACCCAAGCTGCGCGCCTACCTCAAAACGCTTCGCGAACAAAGTTACGTGGTCATCAAGCCCGGCTATCAGGACATGGCGGGCGGCGGAAACTCTGAAATCCAGGAAGTGAGCGCGACGCCCGAAGCCGGCAAGGGACCTAAAAAGGGACGCAAGAAGTTCCTGCTATTCGGCAAGCGCGCAGGGACCGCTTCAGGCGCATGAAAACAGGTTTCGTCACCGACCTGCTGTCCGAGCAAAACATCACCACTTTTTTCCTCGTTCACGAAAAGGAAGTCCGCAACACGCGTGAAGGCCGCGCCTATCTTCGCTTGGAACTCGGCGATCGCAGCGGAACCATTGAAGCGCGCATGTGGGAACAGTTTGAAATCGCCGCCAAGGACATCAATCGCGACGATTTCGTAAAGGTTCAGGCCCGCGTTGAGGTTTACCGCAATAGGCCGCAACTCGCCCTGGTGCAAGTGCGCCTCGCCAGGCCCGAAGAGATCGACCTCGCCGACTATCTGCCCCACACCGCCGCCGACGTCGAAAAGATGTGGATGGAGTTGCTCACTCACGCGGAATCGATCCGCGATCCCTGGCTAAAAAAACTGGTCATGGAAATCGTCACCGATCCAGGCACCGCCAAGTGCTACAAGCGCGCTCCCGCCGCCAAAGTGATGCACCATGCGTATCTTGGCGGCTTGCTGGAGCACGTCATTGGGCTTTGCGGCATGGCCCGGCACGTTGCCGACCATTATCCCGAGCTGAATCTCGATCTCTTGCTCACCGCCGCGCTGTTGCACGACGTCGGCAAGCTCGAAGAACTTTGCTACGAGCGCGCCATCGGCTACACGACGCCGGGCCAGCTTCTCGGCCACATCGTCATGGAACTGGAAACCGTAACCCGCGCCATGGACAAAATCGAAGGCTTCCCCGCCCCGTTGAAAACCGTCGTCCAGCATCTCCTCATCAGTCACCACGGCCAATACGAGTTCGGCTCGCCCAAGCTCCCGATGATTCGCGAGGCGATGGTCTTCCACTATCTCGACGACCTCGACTCGAAACTCGCCGCCGTCCGTGTCGCCCTCGCCAGCGGTGCCGGCGACGAAGAGTGGTCCGCCTACAGCGGCGCTCTCGGACGTAAATTCCTGAAGCTCGACGCATTCTTGAAGACGGCGGAAGCCACACCGCGACAGCCCACGCCGCAACCCGAGCAGCTCCCACTGCAGCCAGCAAGCGAACCAAAATGATTCCGGCGTCCTACCAAATTCGCGACCTCACCATATGCCCCGCCACGATTCTCGCCCCCATGGCTGGCGTGACCGATACGCTCTTTCGTCGTGTTATTCGTGGCCTCGGCGGCTGTGGCCTGCTGATGACCGAGTTCACCAGCTCCGAAGGCATTACCCGCAGCGCGAAAAAAACGCTCCGCTATCTCTACTTCCAGGAAGACGAGCATCCCATCACTGCACAGCTTTTCGGCGCCAATCCCCAAGTGATGGCCGAAGCCGCGCGCATGGTCGAAGATCTCGGCTACGACGCCGTGGACATCAACCTGGGCTGCCCCGCTAAAAAAGTCGTGAAGTGCGGCGGCTCGGGCCTGCTGCGCGACCTGCCGCTACTCGGCGAGATCTTCCATGCCGTGCGCGCCGCCGTGAAAATTCCTCTCACCATTAAACTCCGCGCCGGCTGGGACGAAAACTCCGTCGTCGCCGTAGACGTTGCGAAAATGGCCGAAGACGCCGGAGTTGAAGGCGTCGCGGTCCACCCGCGAACTCGCTCCCAGGGTTACAACGGAAGCGCCGACTGGAGTCTTATCGCCGCGGTGAAGCGTGCCGTCCGCATCCCGGTCATCGGCAATGGCGACGTAAACTCTCCCGAAGATGCCGAGCGCATCGTCGATGTCACCGGATGCGACGCGGTAATGATCGGCCGTGCCGCCGCCACCAACCCGTGGATCTTCCGTCAAATGGCCCAATACGTAGCCACTGGCCGTTACGACACGCCCACCGACGCCGACCGTTATCGGTTACTTTCTGGCTACTACCATGAAATTACCGCTGCCAACCTCCCCGATGGTGTTGGCAAAATGAAACAGTTCGCTTGCTGGTTTACGCATGGTGTGGGGAATGGCGGCGAGCTTCGTCGAACCGTGCATGCGGCGCGAACTCAGCAGGAGGTGCTGGACTGTGTGGAACGATTCTTCGAGCGCGGCGGTGGGGCCGCGCTTCAGCACGGCCCAGCAGGAGACTCAGGAATCCAGCCCGTCCCTGTCGAAACCTCGCGCGGAACGTAGGATTGCCGTCCGCCTGCCTCTCAAGGTCCGTGGACGCGATTCCCGCGGCAACCACTTCGAGGAAGAGACTTCCAGCGAAAATCTGTGCCGCGGTGGCGCGGCCTTTCGCACCCGTTTCGACGTGGCCATCGGCTCCGACCTCGAAATCTGGATTCCACAACTCCATTTCGGCGCGCGCCGCAAGGAAAAGGAAGCCGCCGACTTCTCCACCCAAGGCCGCGTAGTCCACATCCGCGACGCCGAAACCGGCGAACGCGTAGTCGGTGTCCAATTCACAGGCCCCCGCTTCCGCCGCCTATTCCAACCAGAATCTGCCGCCTGACCACCGGCAATCCGCGCCGACTGTCATCCTGAAGCTATCCGACAGGATAGCTGTAGGACCTCAACTAAGCCCCGCAAGGCACAACCGCAACACGTGCCCCGCTATTCCGACTCCCCGCTCTTCTGCTCCACCATCTCGTCGTAAGCCGCCCGCCGAGTCAATCCCCGCTCCTTAGCGGCCAATTTCAACGCGTCCTTCCGATCCAACTTGGCCTGCCGCATCAATTCCTCCACCCGATCCGAAAGGCTCTGCGCCGAATCAACATGCGCCCCAGCCTCCCCGGGCTCCGCCGGTCCGATCAGCAAAGTAATTTCCCCCCGCGCCGGCCGCTCCTCCAGCGAACTAGCAATCACCGACAGCTTCCCCCGCCGAAACTCCTCATGCAGCTTGGTCACTTCGCGCGCCAAACAAGCCGGCCTGTCCCCCAAAATCTCGCGCGCATCCGCAACACATTCCGCGATCCGGTGCGGCGCCTCATAAAAAATAATCGTGCGATCCTCGATCCGCAACCGCTCCAGCGCCCGCCGCCGCTCTCCACTGCGCTGCGGAAGAAATCCCACGAACAAGAACTCCTCGTTCGGCAATCCGGAAGCGGAAAGCGCCGCCAGCAACGCCGACGGTCCCGGCACAGGCACAACCGCAATCTGGTGCCGCAGGCAAAGCGTCACCAGCCGGTACCCCGGATCGGACACCAGCGGCATCCCCGCGTCACTGACCAGCGCAATCTTCGCTCCCTGTTCCAGCGCGATCAACAACTCCGGCGCCCGCGTCATCTCATTGTGTTCGTGATAACTCACCAGCGGCCGGGAGATCTCATAGTGCTGCAAAAGTTTCTGTGTGTGTCGCGTATCTTCAGCCGCAATCTGGTCGGCTTCCCGCAAAATCCGCAGCGCGCGCAACGTGATGTCTTCCAGGTTCCCGATCGGCGTGCCCACCAGGTACAGGCAGCCCGTCGGCCCCGTTGAGGAAACCACCTCGCCCACGTCCTGCGAATCTTCGCGCGCGAGTTCGGCCTCTCGCAATGGTCGCTTGCCGCTCATGATCTCTTCTCCGTCATGAGCTAGAGTCTAGCACGCGCCTCGAAGTCAAAAACCTGCGCATGATATACTTGCCAGTTCGCACCTTCGCAAGGAGAGGTCTGTGCCCCTGTACGAGTACAAATGCCTGAAATGCAATCGTCTCACCGAAAAAATCGAACCCGTTAACGGCCCCCACCTGAAAAAGTGCCCGCACTGCGGCGGCAAAGTCGAAGCGATGATTTCCGCCCCCGCCATTCAGTTCAAAGGTTCCGGCTGGTACGTAACCGACTACGCCGGCAAGAAGTCCGCCGGCACCGGCGGCGACAGCAGCAAAGACGACAACTCCAACTCCGAGAAAAAAGATTCCTCCTCGAAAGATTCGTCAAAAGATTCAGGAAAAGATTCCGCGAAGGATTCCGCAAAAGATTCGGGAAGCAAAGAAAGTTCCGCGAAAGAAACCAAAGACACCAAAGAAAAAAAGTCCGAAAAATCCCCAACGAAAAAATAAAACTATCTAGCCAGCCGCCGCCACCTTGAGCCGCAACCTGTAGCCGGCCTCTCCGAGAGGGCGTGGCTTAGATTCAACACGACCCAAAATAATCCGCTTAAAGCAAAATGCGGTCTCGAGGGTTGTGTCGCAACGCCAACCCACCCAACCCCCCTACAATTTCAACCCCTTCAAATAACTCCGAAAATCCGCCCCAAGCTCCGCATTCTGCAAAGCCAACTCCACAGTAGCCTTCAAAAACCCCAACTTATCCCCAGCGTCATAGGACACGCCTTCATAGATGTAAGCCCAAAGTCCATGCTCCTGCGCCAAAAGCCGCAACCCATCCGTCAACTGTATCTCCCCGCCAGCCCCAGGCTTAGTCCGCGCCAAACATTCAAATATCTCCGGCGGCAAAACATACCGCCCGGTAATCGCCAAATTCGAAGGCGCCTCCGACGGCTTCGGTTTCTCCACCAGGTCCCGAATCCGCAATATCCGCGCCCCAAACGGCGGCAAAGGCGCCGGCTCTCCCGCCACAATCCCGTACAAATGCGTCCGGTCCTTAGGCACTTCCTCGACCGCAATCGCCCCCACCCCAGTAGCCTCGTAAACATCAATCAACTGCTTCGTAGCCGGGTTCTCCCCGGGAATCAACACATCGCCCAGCAGCACCGCAAACGGCTCATCGCCGACCAAGTCCCGCGCCACCAACACGGCATGTCCCAAGCCCAACGGCTCCTTCTGCCGCGTATAACTCACCTGCACCATGTTACCGATGTCCCGAACCATCTCGGCCTGATCGTTCTTGCCCTTCGATTCCAGAAAACTCTCCAGCATCGGCGATGAATCAAAATGATCCTCGATCGAATTCTTACCCTTGCCCGTCACAATAATGACGTGCTCTATCCCCGACGCGACGCACTCCTCCACCACATACTGAATCTGCGGCTTATCGACAACGGTCAGCATCTCCTTCGGCTGAGCCTTCGTCGCCGGCAAAAATCGCGTCCCCAATCCAGCCGCCGGCAAAACAGCCTTGCGCACCTTCTTAACAGGAGCACGGTTCTGCGAAGACGCCATATCGTGAGCAGTCATAAATTTGGAGTGGTCTCAGTTTAAAAACGATTTAAGTTGTTGCGCTCCGCACAATAGCCGCGCCTCGTCGCCTTTGTCAATCCAGCCGCTAACCCATGGTGTCGTGAAATCCGTGTAGTGGCGGGTCTTTAGACCCGTCCTTCCGCCTCGCGACCACATCTCGACCGATCACGGGCTTCAGGGGTCGGAGCTTTCAGCTCCGACATTGAATTGGCTCCGCAACCGGCTTCAGCCGCTGAGGAAATGGTCTCGCCCGTGTGCTAGCATAAAATTGCCGCTTAAATTAGGCGCGCTGAAACTCCCATGCCCACCCGCATCCTAGGTATCGAATCCTCCTGCGACGAAACCGCCGCAGCCGTAGTCGCCGACGGCCGCGAAATCCTCTCCAGCATCGTAGCCTCCCAAATCGACGTCCACCGGCAATACGGCGGCGTCGTCCCCGAACTAGCCTCCCGCGAGCACCTCCGCCAAATCGTCCCGGTAGTCCGCGAAGCCCTGCACCAGGCAAACCTCAAGCTAATCGACCTCGACGCCATAGGCGTAACTCAAGGTCCCGGGCTAGTAGGCGCCTTGCTCGTAGGCATCACCTACGCTAAAACGCTAGCCCAAGCCCTAAACAAGCCGCTAATCCCGGTAAATCACCTGGAAGGCCACGTCCACGCAGTTTTTCTCGAAGCTCACAGAGCAGGGAAGTCCCCGAAACTCCCCGCCGTCTGCCTCATCGTTTCGGGCGGCCACACAGTTCTCTACGAAGTAACCCAGGACTCCATCAGCCCCACGTTCCGCTATAAAAAACTCAGCCAAACCCGCGACGACGCCGCAGGCGAAGCCTACGATAAAGTAGCCAAGCTCCTGGCCCTGGGCTACCCAGGCGGCCCCATCCTCGATCTCCTGGCCGGAGCTGCAAACGGCGCCCCAGCCCCCATAAAATTCGGCCCCACAAAAACCCGCGGCAACCCGCTCGACTTCAGCTTCAGCGGCCTGAAAACAGCCGTCCTCTACCACGTCCGAGAACACTGCGAATACGGCGCCGAAATCCTGGCCAGACAAGAAGCCCTGGCCCGGGGCGAACGCAAATTCGAGCAACTCCTCCCGCTCTGCACCCCGCAAACGCTAGCCCTGGTCCGCGAATTCCAAAACGCCGTAGTCCGCGACCTAGTCGACCGCACCATGGCCGCCGCCGCGCAACTCTCCGCCGAATGCATCCTCGTCTCCGGTGGCGTAGCCGCAAACTCCCAACTGCGCTCCACCTTCGAACAACGCGCCCAATCTTCCGGGATCCAAACCTTCTTCCCCAGCCGCGCCCTCTCCACAGACAACGCCGCCATGATCGCCGCCGCCGCCTATCACCAATTCCGCGCCAAAAATTTCGCCGACCTCACCTTAAACGCCGACCCCAGCCTCAAACTAGCGTAACGTCCCGGCCGCTCTCCGGAACTCGAACCTTTTCGCCGCCCCAGACCGAGTACTTTTTTCATTGCGTCTTTTCTTTGTCGGGCTTCATCAATCACCCAGATGACTCAACGCTTTCGCCGGCAGTAGGCCTGGGCTTCTGCCAGCCCGAGGGACCGCTCTGGCGGTTTTACGAAAGGGGGTATTCCATGTCGAGAAAAGTTGCCGATCTTTTGTGGGAGATGCTAGCGAATGCCGGCGTCAAACGCTGCTACGGCATTGTGGGCGACGCTCTCAATCCTGTCATCGACGGCCTCCGCCGCAACGGCAAGATCGAATTCATCCACGTGCGCCATGAGGAGTATGGTGTTTTTGCCGCCGTCGCCGACGCCTACCTAACCGGAAACCCGGTTGCCGTCTGCGGAACCGCTGGCCCGGGCGTCGTCCATTTGTTCAACGGACTAATGGATGCGCGGAAAGAAGGTGCTCCGATCATCGCCATTGCAGGCGATGTGGAGACTTCCCTCATCGACACGAGCGCGCTCGAAGAGCTCAATCCTTACAAGTTCTTCGACGCCGCATCCCTTTACACCGCGCGTCTCATCAATCCTGAGCAGGCGCGTCCCGTCATCACCACCGCGATTCTCACTGCCGTTATGGAACGCGGCCCCGTAGTAATTTCACTTCCCGGTGATGTCGCGTCGGCCGATGCGGACAGCTCTCCCGAAATTACCATCCCCACCCCGCCGATCTGTCGCCCTTCCGACACCGACCTCGATCAACTGGTGAAGATGATCGACGATGCGGAAACGATTGCGATCTTCGGAGGCGAGGGTTGCAGGGATGCCCGCGATGAAGTGATCCAACTCGCGGAGAAGCTGAAGGCGCCCGTAGGCTATTCCTTCCGCGGCAAGCAATGGCTGGAACACGACAATCCCAATGCCGTCGGAATGACAGGCTTGCTCGGTTATGGCGGAGCCTACAGTGCCATTCATGATGCCGATCTTCTGCTATTGCTCGGCACGGACTTTCCGTTCTCAGAATTCCTTCCTGGCGATTCTGTGACGAAAGTTCAGGTCGACAAGAACCCCAGACACATCGGTCGCCGCACTGCCGTTGACCTTGGTCTTGTCGCCGACGTCAAACCCACTGTCACCGCGCTGCTCGGCACTGTCACACAGAAAACCGGCGACGCCTTTCTCGCCAAGCATGTCGCCGAGACAAAATCCTTCCACGACCTACTCCAGCATTACGTCGACAAAGGGCCCGGGATCAAGCCCATACGTCCCGAATTCTTGGCCGCAACCCTGAACGACCTCGCCGCAGATGACGCCATGTTTTTCGCCGACACCGGCACGGCATGCATTTGGATGGCGAGGCACGTCACCGGCGGCCCAAATCGCAGGCTTTTCGGTTCGTTCTCATGGGCCTCCATGGCCAACGCCGCGCCCAATGCGTTTGGCGCGCAACTCGCGTACCCTGGCCGCCAAACCATTGCCCTGTGCGGCGACGGCGGATTTACCATGCTCGCGCTGGTGACCTGTTGACCCAAGTGCAACGAAAGACTCCGGTGGTTCAGATCATTCTCAATAATGAGTCTCTCGATTTCGTCAATATCGAGATGCAAGAGGCAGGCATCATCCCCTTCGGCGTGGATTTCAAAAACCCCAATTTCGCCAAGGTCGCTGAAGCCATGGGCGCAAAAGGAATTCGCATCGAAGATCCTGGCGATGTCCGCGATGGACTTGCCGAGGCTCTTGCCCACAAGGGTGGCCCCGTCGTCGTCGATGCGGTAGTCGATCCGTTCGCCCTATCCTTGCCGTCTCACGTCCCGTTCCACACGGCCAAAGGCTTCACTCTTAGCCTCGCCAAACAAGTGTTGGCCGGCAAGATGGACACCGTGATCAAAACGATCGAACGCAACGTCAAGCTGGTCTGAGTAAAATCTGCGCAGGGTGCGTCCGGCAGAATCTTGGGAGTGCCGATGTCCGCCCACACCCGACCGCCTACAACCGTTGTGCTGTCGCGCACCCGAGAGTTCACGTAGACGATGGGGAGTTTTTAGCCCCGACGCAAAAGGTTTGAGCCTCGGGGGGTCGGAGCTTTAGCTCCGACATAAAGCCCGCGCTATCAATGGGCTTCAGCCCCTGAGGAAACGCTCTTAGAATTTTCCGCACCCGGTACCGGAACTGTTGCATGACCGCCGATCTTCGGAGAGGGCTACCATGTGCGCCAATACTCGCCACATTCAGCCCTCCCCAAGAACGGTTTTGCAAATTGCGACGCTGGGCGAAGATTACTTATCGTCCCCGTCGTTATCCCCGTCCGGCGCTATAAACAACAACCCCCGGGCGCTATCAAAGCCAGTAACGATCGGCGTCACGAATCCAGTGTCAAGGTTAAGAGTCCCCAAAAGTCCCAAAGTATCGGAAGCCGAGTAAGCCACGCCCGGCTCAAACCCGAAACTCGGGCTATCAATCCGATAAATCACGCCGTTGTCCGTGGCGTTGCCTACGTCGGCAACCAGCAGGAAAGCCTTCGGATTGTTCGCAAACGCGGTGTCGTCCAGTGTGATCGTGGCTGACATCGGACCCGTCACGGACGACGTGATATTGAGCAGCCCCACCTCCTGCTGCGACGTAAACGGATGCCGGATGAAAACCAGCTCCGAATCCGCCTGGCTATCCAGCACGATGTTTCCCCGCGGATCAATCGTCAACGAATCGGGATCCGATAGATTCAAAGGCTTGGTTTCGCCGGTCGCTATGTTCGTCGCATTGTCGTTGCCATGCAACACCGATTCCACCACCACTGTGTTGTTGCCCCCCAGCGAAAGCCGTACCAGCGCCGGAAAAGAGTTGATCCCTCCGGTGCCGCTCACGTCCGGGTTTGACGCCGTAACAAAAACCTTTCCGTTTTTGACCACCAAGTCGTCATAGCCGCCTTTGTGTGGCGCCGGGGGAAACTTGTATTGCTTTTGAGTTCCGGTTCTCAGTTGGATCACCACCAGGTTCGGGTTGGCGTCCTCATTCTGCAATGCCCACAAATCGTCGTCCCCCACCATTCGCAAACCGTCGTTGTGCCCGGGCACCGTAAAGGTCCGTTTCACCTTGCCATCTAACCCAAACTCAACGATCGTGCTGGACTTGCCGTCCGTTCCATCCTTGGCCACACGATTCTGGAATCCGACAAACACGTTGTCGTTCCAAAGTTCCATGGAATCCGGCTGCGAAAGCCCCTGCGGGACCTGCGCGAAAACCTTCACCGTGTACGGTAATGTCGCCACCGGCGCGCTAGTGGGTGCTGCTGATGAAACCGAGGCCGCGAGGCCCAGCACTAGGGCGCAAATCCCCGACCGGCCTCCGAGTCCCTTCATCGCGTTGCATATCTCCATTGGACTTCCTCCTCAAGATGTTTTGGCTAGTTTGTGGCTGGGGACTGGCAAGCAAGGCTAGACCTGTGGCTGTTACATCTTGATGAATGGCTGATAACGTTTATATTCCCCGGGCAGGGAGTCCTGTAGCCGCCCTCGTCCGAGAGGGTGGGGTTTAGACGAAACTCAACCCATAACTAAATCGAGGCCACCACACTTCCGCCGCGATCCACTCCGAGAAGGCGCCGCCGCGAACAGATGCTCTTGCCGTAACGAAGGCGACGCCCATCCCTTCAATCCGCCGGCACCGCGCGAGTGCTGGCCCACTCGCGAATCGCCTGCACATCATCTGCCCGCGTCACGCTCAGCGGCTGCGTCCCCTGAATCTCTCCCAAAAATCTCCGTCGTCAGTTGTTGCTTCTTCCCAAATGCCATATACAACGCTGACGCGATGGACTGCTCGATCTCCGCCCCGCTGAACCCGACCGCTATGACGCTCCCGAAAAGTTCCTCGGCCCCCGCCAATCCCAATGCAAAGGGCACGGCATCGCTCTGCAAATCGATAGGCAGCTGTACCGCGGTCGCGGTGATCACAATCGACCGCCGCTCGGCCCGGCACTTTTCCGCCAGTTCCCGCAGCCTTCGGCAAACCCGGTCGTTGTCGCAATACCGCGCAAAATCCTTCAACATGAAAATCCCGTTTCCGCGAATCAGCTCGATGTTCGTCAGCGCCCGCTCCGGGTTCTGCGTGTTATACAGTGGAGATCCTCTCATCCGTGCCAACCCGGTAGTAACGCTCCACGTAAAGAGCGGCACATCCAACTCTGTAGCCACCTCCCAAAGCAACTGTTCCAGGCGCCCCTCTTCCGTCGTCTCCACGGTGATGATCGGTTGCCGCGAATTGATCAGCAGGCTCAGGTCATCCTGCTTGTTTTGCGTCGGCGCAACCGGTTTAGGCGCTCCGCTAATCGTCCTGGCAATTTGGGAAAGTATCTTTCTCATGGGCCCCTGTTGTCCTGTGTCGTGTCGTCCTATGCTCTGTTTTCCTATGCTTGCGCTCTCACACCATCACTCGCCAACCACGTTTGACAAAGTCCTTCGCCTCGTTTAACGTTATTAGTTTGAGTCATACATAAAAGGAGCAATAGATGGCGCAGGGACAGGCTACCAAAGTTAAGAAGCGGAAGAAGTCGGTTTTAAAGCGGGCGGAGCAATCTCGTCAACGTGCCGATGTAAA
>Ga0185299_10004535_pt1 | contig 16679 bp, 14 predicted proteins | sample PaiPotPPA55metaG_FD_128002 | JGI IMG/M metagenome (GOLD analysis project Ga0185299, IMG submission 128002) | Iron sulfur acid spring bacterial and archeal communities from Banff, Canada, to study Microbial Dark Matter (Phase II) - Paint Pots PPA... ...
CGCGGCGTCCATTAGGTGCGTGCGCCCGGCCTTCACCACGTCGTTGAACTCCGCGGCCTTGGCTTCCAACGCTTCGGCCAGCTTCTCGAGCGCCGGGATCAGGTCGCCGGTCAGCGTCAGCGCGGCCGCGACGTGGATCGACGAGGGGAACACGTCGTTCGAGCTCTGTGACGCGTTGACGTGGTCGTTCGGGTGGATGGACCGGCCGAGGCGCTCGGCGGCGAGGGTGGCGATCACCTCGTTCGCGTTCATGTTCGATGACGTGCCTGAGCCGGTCTGGAACACGTCCACCGGGAACTGCTCGTCCCAGCGCCCGCCCGCCACCTCCGCGGCCGCCGAGACGATCGCCTCGCCGACCTCCTTGTCGAGCACTCCGAGGCTCAGGTTCACGGTGGCGGCCGCCTGCTTGATCAGCGCCAACGCCCGGATATGTACCGGCTCGAGGCGTCCGCCGGAGATCGGGAAGTTCTCCAGCGCGCGCTGCGTCTGCGCCTGCCACTTGGCGTCTGCCGGGACAACCACCTCCCCCATCGAGTCGTGCTCGATCCGGGTTCGCGTCTCGTCTGCCATGCGTCTGCCGTCCTTCCTCGCCTCAGGCCGCGCGGGCCCCGGGGAGTGGTTCGATCAGAGTCAACGTACCGATACCGTCCTCAGTCTCCGCGCGCACCTCGCCGACGAGCGCTTGGAGCATCCGCCAGCCGAGCTCGTCGTCACCGGGCGGCCAGGTCGCCGGGGCCGGGCCGCGTACGGTCACCCTCAGGTACCCCGCATGCCGCTCGAAGCCGAGCTCGAATGTGCTGGGGATGGTCGGCGGCGGGCTCAGGAAGACGGAGCAGGCCTCGTCCACGGCGATCCTGAGGTCGGTCACGCGTCCGATCGGCAGGTCGAGCAGTCCGGCGACGTGCATCACGGAGGTCCGTGCGAGGGCCAGATAGTCCTTGTCGGCCGGGAAAGTAAGCGCGGCCATGCGAAACGGCGGGTCTCCGGCCGCGGCGGACGAAGCGTCCCGCGCCCGCTCAAAACGCTGGTTCACGTTCACCGGACCACGCTATCCCACATCGCTGCCGTCGCCGGGCTGCTCTCGATGCGCCGGAGCATGGCGCCGAACCGGCGCACGGCCGACCGGCTGGCTCGGCGCCGGCCGCTCCGGGGGCGGCTTCAGCTGCATGATCATCGGCGATCCCGGCTCCAGTCGTATCGGCGTACCGCTGTGCACCAGGTCGCACGGGTCCTTGCCCGAGAAGGAATACGAGACCTCATCCGGTCGCACATCCACTCGAAGCGTCCCGTCGCCGAGTACCAGCCCGAATGCCAGCCTGTTCCAGCCGGCGGGCAGTTGCGGAGTGAAGGAGAGTCCCGCGGCGGTGTGCCGGAATCCGCCGAAGCCGGCCACGAGTGCGATCCATGCCCCGGCGAGCGACGCCATGTGCAGGCCGTCGGACGTGTTGCGCTCCAGGTCCTCGAAGTCCATCAGCGCCGCCTCGGCCAGGTAGTCGTAGGCGAGCTGCGAGCAGCCGGTCTCGGCCGCGATGACGGCCTGGCTGCATGAGGAGAGCGAGGAGTCGCGGACGGTCAACGGCTCGTAGTAGTCGAAATCGCGTTCCTTCTGTTCAGCCGTGAACTCTTCCGAACACAGGTGCAGCGCCAGCACGAGGTCGGCCTGCTTGACCACTTGCTTGCGGTAGAGCTGGAAGTACGGGTAGCGCAGGAGCAGCGGGTACGCGTCGGCGGGGGTGTTCTCGAAGTCCCAATCCTGGTGGTCGGTGAAGTCGTCGGACTGCGGGTGCACGCCGCGCGCCTCGTCAAAGGGCACGAACATGCACTCGCCCGCGTCCCGCCAACTGGCGGCCTCCGCCTCGGTGACGTTGAGTCGCTGGGCTTCACTCGGATGGCGGCCGACGAGTTCCGCGGCGAACAGCAGGTTCTGCCGGGCCATCAGGTTGGTGTAGACGTTGTTGTCCGCAACGGCGCTGTACTCGTCAGGGCCGGTCACGCCCACGATCCGGAACCGTCCGCCCTCATCGGCGTGGCCCAGCGACATCCACAGCCTCGCCGTCGCGGACAGCAGTTCGAGGCCCTCGTTGCGTTCGAACTCGGTGTCGCCGCTCACCCGCAGATACCGGATGACGGCGTCGGCGATGTCCGCGTTGATGTGGAACGCAGCAGTCCCGGCAGGCCAGTAGGCGGAGCACTCCTGGCCGGTGATGGTCCGCCACGGGAAGGCACAGCCTTCCAGGCCCAGCAGCGTGGCGCGGTCGCATGCGTCGGAGAGGGTGGAGTGCCGCCAGCGCAGGGCATGCGCGACGGCTTGAGGGTCGAGGTAGCTGAGCACCTGCAGCACAAAGGTCTCGGTGTCCCAGAAGGCGTGGCCGTCGTATCCGTTGCCGGTCAGGCCCTTCGCCGGAATCGCGCGCCGCTCCGCCCGGACCCCGGACTGGAAGATCTGGAACAGGGCGAAGCGCACGGCCTGCTGGATCTCGTCGTCGCCCTCGATCTCGACGTCGGCGCTGCGCCAGAAGGTATCAAGGCACTCTCGCTGCTCGTCCACCAGCGCGGACCAGCCGCCGTGGAGTGCGGCGGTGAGGGCGGCGTCGACCTGGTCACGCATCGCGGGCAGGGAGCGAGTGGCGGACCAGCCATGCGAGACAAACTTCGTCAGGCTCAGGGTCTGGCCGGGGACGAGCGTGCCACCTGTAGTGAAACGGCCGAGGTCCGGCTCTGCTTCGACGGTGTTCCGGAGGACGTCGTCGGCTGCGGGTTCCCCCTCGGACAGCAATTCCACGGTGTGGTCCATCGCGGCGGCGACCCGAAGTCCGCTGTGGCGCACGGTGTGCACGAGAGTGACGTGGGTGCCGCTGATCACGTGCACGTCGCCGATCAGCGGGTCGGCCAATGCCGCGGCTGCACGCGGATCCTGGTTCGGGGCGGGCAGTTCCTCGTTGGCCACGAGTTCCGACTGCACGACGATCCGCGCGGGTCCGTCGAGCGGTTCGACCTCGTAGCGCACGGCTGCGATCGCGCGTTGGGTGAGTGAGACGAGCCGGGTCGAGCGGATGCGCACGGTGCGCCCGGCCGGCGACGTCCACACGACCTCGCGATGCAGCACGCCCTCGCGGAAGTCCAGCCGGCGCTCGTGCATGACGACGGTGCCGTAGCGCACGTCGAAGGGTTCGTCGTCCACGAGAAGTCTGATGATCTTCCCGTTGGTGACGTTGATGACCGACTGGCCGGACTCGGGGTAGCCGTATCCCGCCTCGGCATAAGGCAGCGGCCGCAGTTCGTACACACCGTTGAGATACGTCCCGGGAAGGCCGTGCGGCTCGCCCTCGTCCAAGTTGCCACGCCAGCCGATGTGACCGTTGGAGAGGGCGAAGAGTGATTCGGTGTGCGGGACCAGGTCGAGGTCCAGGTGCCGCTCGGGCAGTACCCACGCTGCGACGTCGAAGGCCGGGTGGCCGATCATCGCGGAAGCAATTCGCTGAGATCCTGCACGACGACGGTCGCGCCGTGCTCGCGCAGATGCTGCGGATGGTCGCCGCCGATCCTGTCCACGCCCACCACTTCGACGAAGTCGCCTGCGCGGCCCGACTCGACTCCGGCGAGCGCGTCTTCGAACACTGCCGCGTGCTCGGGTCCGACGCCGAGGGCCTTGGCGCCGGCCAGGTAGCTGTCCGGGGCGGGTTTCCCGCGCAGACCCTGCACCGCCACGTCGTGTCCGTCCACCGTGGCGTCGAAGAGGTCGGCGATGCCCGCGGCCTCGAGGATTGCGGCGCAGTTCGCGCTCGACGTCACTACGGCGCACCCGAGACCGGCGGCGCGGGCGGCGCGCACGTAGCGCACCGAGCCGTCGAACACCTGAGGTCCGTGCTTGTCCAGCAGTGCCAGGAAGGCCTTCTGCTTGGTCGCGCCGATGCCGTAGACGGTCTGGGTACCCGGCTCATCGTTCGGGTCGCCCTCGGGCACCTTGATACCGCGCGAAGCCAGGAAGGAGCGCACTCCGTCCTCTCGGGTCTTGCCGTCTACGAACTGCTCATAGTCTGAGCCCTCGTCGAAGGGCGCGTCCCGGCGCTGATTCTGCATGTCATAGTCGCGAAGAAAGGCGTCGAAGGACGACTTCCAGGCCTGGGCGTGAATCTTCGCGGTCTGGGTGAGGACTCCGTCCAGGTCGAACAGGCACACCCGAACAGCCGAGTCGAGCCCTACCGCCGTGCCGTTGACGTCGTCGTTTGCCTTCACTGCGCCTCCATCAGTCCCGTGCCTGCGACTTGCGTTCGCGGGAGCCCGGGTAACCGGCTAGGACGAGCCCAAACTCCAGGTCAATGGTGCTCGGATGCGGCCGGGTTCGCATCCGGAAGCAGGACCGAGTCCAGGGCCTGCTCGATCGTCGGGTGTTGGAAGACGAAACCCGCCTTGAGTAGGCCCGTGGGCACGGCCCGGCAGCTGTCGGTGATGTTCGAGGCGAACTCGCCGATCACGATCTTAAGCACGAACTCGGGCACTGCGGCGACCGTCGGGCGGTGCATCGCCTTGCCCATCGCCTTGTTGATCACCCGGTTCGTCAGCGGCTCGGGTCCGGTGAAGTTGAGCGGTCCGGACACCGAGTCGTCGTCGATGACGAAGCGCAGCGCCGAGATGTGGTCCGTGAGCGAGATGAACGCCCAGTACTGGTTGCCCGAGCCGAGCCGGCCGCCGATCCCGTAGCGGTAGAGCGGGAACAGCTTTCCCCAGGCGCCGCCCTTGGCCGAGACGACCAATCCGGTTCGCGGGTGCGCCACTCGGATGCCCGCTTCGACTGCCGGCGCTGCCGCCGCTTCCCACTCGACCGTCAGGCGCGCGAGGAAGTCGTCACCGGCCGGCGCGCTCTCCTCGATCACCCGGTCGCCGGTCTCGCCGTAGTAGCCGACCGCTGAGCCCGAGATCAGCACGCGCGGCGGGGAGTCGAGTTCGGCGCATGCTCGGGCGATCGTCTGCGTGCCGGCGATGCGGCTGTCGCGGATCTCCTGCTTGTACGCGGCCGTCCAGCGCTTGTCCCCCACTCCGGCGCCGGCCAGGTGCACCACGGCGGCCACGCCTTCGAGCGCGCCGGGCTGCACTGAGCCGCCCTTTGGATCCCACGTGGCCGTCTCGCTGCCGTCCTTCGCCGCGGACGAGGACTCGCCGCGGGTCAGCCGCAACACCTGATGCCCGTCGGCCAGCAGTGAACGGGTGAGGGCGGAGCCGATCAGGCCGTTGGAGCCGGTGATTGCGACGCGCATGGCGTCCTCCTGGGAGACGGTTCTCTGTTCTTGTGCGGCTTCTTCGGCGCTGTCTTGTACATCAAACACTAACGCCGTAGGCGCAGCGCGCTTGCTACGCTCCGGGCATGACGTCGGTCACCTCGTCGGGTCAGCTTACGAAGACGCCGTTCATACGGCGGTACGGCCCCGAGGACGCGGACGCCGTCGCGGACATCTGTGTGCGCACGGCCGATGCCGGGTCCGACGCCACCGGCATCTACCAGGACGCGGCCATCCTCAGCAACCTGTTCGCCGCGCCCTACGCCGCCCTTGACCCCGACCTGGCCTTCGTGCTCGATGACGGCACGGGTAACGCGGTGGGCTACGTCTTGGGCACCGACGACACGCCGCGGTTCGCCGAGCGGTTCCGCACGGAGTGGCTTCCGACGGTCGCGGATCGACATGACGCTGCGCCGGAGGGCAAGCCGACCACTGCGGACGAGCTCATGGCCTGGCTGCTGCACCATCCCGAGCGTCTGCTGGTGCCGGGGCTCGAGCCGTACCCCGCGCACATGCACATCGACCTGCTGCCCAGCCACCAAGGGCTGGGCTTCGGCAGGGCGCTGGTCGACCGACTGGTCGCCGAACTGGCGCAACGCTCGGCACCGGCGGTCCACGTCGGGATGCTCACCGCGAACGCGAGTGCACGGCGCTTCTACGACCGTCTCGGCTTTCATGTGATTCCCATCGACGACCCGGATCTGACCTACTTGGGGCTACGAGTCGGCTTGACGGCCGGCTGAGCCAGCAGCAGCGCGAAGCGGCCGGCGCGGTCAGTCCACCAGCGACGCACCTCGAAGCCTCCTGCGGCAAGTTCGGTGGTCAGGCCTTCGCGGCGGAATTTGCAGGAGATCTCGGTGCGCATCTCCTCATCGGCAGCGAAGTCGACGACGAGGTCGACTCCACGAATCTTGACGTTCTGGCGGGTCCGTGACCGCAAAAGCATCTCGATGCGCTCGTCCTGCTCGTTCCAAATGGCGCGGTGGTCGAATTCGTCCAAGTCGAAGTCGGCGTCCAGTTCGCGGTTGAGTACCGAGAGCACGTTCTTATTGAAGGCCTCAGTGATGCCCTGATCGTCGTTGTAGGCGGGCAGCAGGACGGATGTGTCCTTGACCAGGTCCGCGCCGAGCAGCAAGGAGTCCTTGGGACGCAGGGCCCGTCGCAGTTCGGCGTAGAGCGTCTGCCGCTGACCGGGGTCGAAATTGCCCAGCGTGCTGCCGAGGAACGCGAGCATGCGTGGCGACGGGTCGTCAGCCGCAAGTACGAGGTCCTGTTCGAAGTCGGCGACGGTGGCCGCGACTTCCAGGCCCGGGTACTCGCGACACAGGGCCTCGCCCGCTTCGGTGAGTGCGGTCCCGCTGACGTCGACCGGCACGTATCGCTCGAGCGTGCCTAGTTCCGTGAGCGCGTCGAGCAGGAGACGGGTCTTGCGCGAGGACCCGGAGCCCAGCTCGACCAGCGTTCGGGCGCCGACGGCCGCGGCGATTTCGGGCGCGCGAACGGTGAGGATCTCGTGCTCGGCGCGGGTGAGGTAGTACTCGGGCAGGGCGGTGATCTGCTCGAAGAGCTTGCTGCCGCGTTCGTCATAGAACCACTTGGGCGAGAGCACGCGCGGCGGCTCGGCCAGCCCTTGCGTGACGTCCGCCCGCAGACCGGCCTGGTAGTGGTCGACGGGGAGACGGTTGTCGAGGGTGAATCGACCGGTCATACGGCGCTCTCCAGTGTTGTGGATGACGGGGATGACGTGTGTGGTGTAAGTGGCGTGAGAGACGAGATTGACCTGGTTCGGACGCCGCCGGCCGGATCGGCCGACAGCAGCGACTGGTCGGGCACCTCGTGCCACGCATCGGGGTCGCGGTCGTCGGGCTCGGAGGCGACGATCACGGATTCGGCAGCGGTTCGGTACCAGAGGGTGTCGCCGTGCCGAACGGCGACGATCGTGGCTCCGTCGGTCAGCAGCAGGTTCAATCGGGCGGTCGGCCGGACGGCTGCCACGTCGCGGACCACGGCGGCCAGCGCCGTCTCCGGCAAGTCGCCTCGCCTCAGCCTGCTGCAGATCAGTGCCCACAGCAGCGCGGAATCAGACCGGGCCTCGAGCGTCAGCAGATCGGCCTGCGCCAGGTCGGCGGCCGGGCCGAGATCGGCGGGCAGATTGGCCCAATCGGGGATCGCGCCGTTGTGGCTGAACAGCAATCGCCCGGACCGAAAGGGGGCGCAGGCGGTCTCCTCCTGGCCGGTGCCCGGGGTGGCGGAGCGGACCGCGGCGAGCACGGCCGTGCTGCGGATGGCGCGGGTCAGCTCGGGCAAGTTGGGATCGGCCCAGATCGGAATGGCGCGCCGGTAGCGAGCAGGCTCCTCGTCGCCCCCCGGATACCAGCCGAGGCCGAAGCCGTCAGCGTTCACCACGCCGTGCGTCTGCAGCCGCGGCGCCCAGGACTGCTCGTAGAGTCCGTGCGACGGCGCCACCACCAGCTGCGCGAGGCTGATCGGCGGTCCGAGGTAGGCGAGGTGGCGGCACATCAGACGGCCTCCGCTGGACGTGCGTCACGCGCGGTACGGAAACCACTGAAGATCTGGCGGCGGATCGGGTAGTCCCAGTTGCGGAACGTGCCACGACATGCGACCGGGTCGACGCCGAAGGCACCGCCGCGCAGCACCTTGTATTCGGGGCCGAAGAAGACCTCCGAGTACTCCTTGTACGGGAACGCGGTGAATCCCGGATAGGGCGCGAAATCGCTCGCAGTCCACTCCCACACGTCACCTATCAGCTGCCGTACACCGTGCGGCGACGAGCCTGCCGGGTAGCTGCCGGCGGGAGCGGGCTGCAGATGGCGTTGACCGAGATTCGCGTGCTCCGCGCCGGGATCGGCGTCACCCCAGGGGTATCGGCGCGAGCGGTCGGCGGTGGGGTCGTGCCGTGCGGCCTTCTCCCACTCAGCTTCGGTCGGCAGGCGCCGACCGGCCCACCGGGCGTAGGCGTCCGCCTCGTACCAGCACACGTGCAGGACCGGCTCCGCCGGCGGCACGGGTTCGACCACGCCGAAGCGGCGTCGCAGCCAGTTGGACCCGTCGCGGGTCCAGAACAGCGGGGCCGTGAGCTTCGCCTGGCTCCGGTGCAGCCAGCCGTCCGTGGTCCACCAGCGCGGGTCCTCGTATCCACCGGCGGCGATGAACTCCTGGTAGGCGCCGTTCGTGACGGGTGCGGTGTCGAGGAAGAACGGCGCGACGTCGACGACGTGGGCGGGGCGCTCGTTGTCCAGGGCCCACGGATCAGTACTCGTACCCATGGTGAACGGGCCGCCGGGGATGAGCACCTCCCTCGGCAGCAGGGCGACGTCGCCGGGTGCGGGGGGCGGCGCGGGCGCGTGCAGAGCCGCCGGTCCCTGCCGCAGTTGGTGGGTGATAAGCATGGTCTCGTCGTGCTGCTGCTCGTGCTGGGCGATCATGCCGAGCACGAATCGGTTGGCGAGCAGCGGGTTGCCCGCGTCGGTCGGCGCGTCCGCGAGCAGATCAAGGGCCTGATCGCGCACGTCGACGAGGTAGCGCCGGGCCTGGTCCGGCCGCAGCAGCGGCAGGTCGGGGCGGGCGGCGCGCGGATGCCGGAAGGCGTCGTAGATCCCGTCGAGGTCCGGCCGGATGCCGCGCTCGCCGCCGGCGGCGCGCACGAGCCAGATGTCCTCTTGGTTGCCGATGTGCGCCAGGTCCCAGGCCAGCGGCGACATCAACGGGGAATGCTGGGCCAGCAGGTCCTCCTCGTCCACGCAGTCGGTCAGCGACAGAGTGCGGCGACGGGCCGTTTCGAGAAGGGAGCGGGCGCGGTCAAAGTCGTTCACAGCCAGGCCTCTTCCATCGAGTAGGGAGCGGGCGCGGTCAAAGTCGTTCACAGCCAGGCCTCTTCCTGCGCCATTCCCAGTGGTTGAAGCGACGCGCCGCCGTGCAGCGCATCCAGGTAGTCGTCAGCCGGACAGCGTCCGCGCGAGACGTAGCGTTCGATGAAGGCGGTCACCGAATCGCGCAGGTCGGCTTCGCTGCCGGCCAGCGCGTTTTCGACGGCCGCGAAGCAGCCGAGGGCGGCCTTGCCGAGTTCCGGGGCACAAAGCCCGAGGCGGGCCGCGCGCTCCCACAACTGCGGCGGCGGGACCAGCCCGCCCGAGCACAGCGGCTCGGTCGCCTCCCACGCCGCCTGCGCCGCGGCCGGGTCGTCGAGCAGGGTGGCGGCGACGACCAGCGGCACCGTCCAGCTCGGACCGTGCTGCGCGTCGATCATGCGCAGCTCGAGCCAGCCACGCGGACGTACCGGCGGGAACAGCGTGGTCAGGTGGTAGTCCAGGTCCTCCGTGGTCGGTGGGCGCAGTCCGCGGCTGCCGTTCAGACCGCAGTCGCCGGCCAGCCAGGAGCGCAGGGTCAGGCCCGCGGGCGCCTCCCAGCCCTCGGGCTCTTCCCGCCGGACGCACAGCACCTCGGCGTCCAGGGCGTAGTCCGCCCAGGCGAAGCGGGGGTCATCCGCGTGGTCGTCATCGGGAGGCCTGGTCCGGCCCGGGTCGAGCCTGGTCCACAGCGCTTGCCGGCTCGAGCGCCAGCCGGTGGGCCTGCCGTGCCACAGCGGGGAGTTCGCGAAGGCGGCCACCAGCACCGGACCGATCCGGTGGGCCAGCCGCCAGCGTCGGCGCCACCCGGAGATCCCGTCCCCGTCGTCGCCCGCATCCACGTTGACCTGCACCCCGGCGGTCGCCCGCATCATCCAACGGCCCCATGGCCCGCCGCGATCGAAGTACGTCTCCATGGCCAGGTACCTGGGGTGCTCCAGTATCCGGGCCGGATCGAGGAAGGGTTCGAGACCCCAGCCGGTCAGCGTGAGGCCGTGGCCGGCCAGCGTCTCGCGGAGCGCCGCGGTGTCCGCGGCGGCCTCGTTCAGGCAGCTGCGCAGCGGGCCGGGCCGGGAGCTGAGCTCCACCTGGCCTCCGGGCTCGCGGGTCAACCTGCTCCCACCTGGGAGCGCGCCCGGCACGGCCAGGCCGTCGAGGGCCTGCTCCACCCGGGCGGCGGCCACCGGCCGCAACGGGTCGGCGGCGTCGTGCACCAGCCATTCGAGTTCCACGCCCACCTGCGCGGGCGGGCCGGTCTTGAAGCACACGCCGCGTATGTGCGCGCCGGCATCCTGCAGCGTCAGCAGCTGTTTCATCGCATACCTCCCGGGGTGCACCGGGGTAGGCGCCCGACGCGGGATCGCGTCGCTCCCATCAGCACCTTAAACACACCCGGTACCGGCCGCATCGCGGCCGGAGGCTGCACAGTGTCGTGGGCAGTCATCGCGACAACTCATGCCCGTCTCTCCGCAGCGCAATCGCCCAAGAACATTACGTGCGTACGCCGGTCGGATCGCCGCAGGTGAGAGCGGGTGTGTGCCGCATTTGTTCACCTCGTCCACACGGGATGATCACCTGACGGCGCCAGTCAGGTCAGGCCGGCGCGGAGGGCCCGTTCCTTTGCTTCCGACCGAGAGAGCGTCGTGAGGCCGTCGAGGAGGTACTTCTTGGCGTTGAACGCGCGGATCCAGGTACCAGCGGCCCAGGTCTCTTCGAGACGCTGCGGGGAGAAGCTGTGCCCGCGAGCGTGTTGGTATGCGTCGAGGAACTGTTCACTCTGCTCGATGCCGGCCCCGAAGCAATCGCCCTCAGCGGGCCACATCGCGGCGGCGACCCCGACGATCACTGTTTCGGCGGCGCGCACGACGCTGTCCCAGTCATGCACGGCCCACGGCTCGCCCTCGCGGAACTCGAGGTTGTGCGACTCCCAGTCGCAGTGTCCGATGACGGGTGGGGCCGTGCGGGTCGTGGCAAGACGTGTGCGTACCGCGTGCCCCAGCTCGTCGAGCCACGCCGTGGCCGGTAGCTGGTTGAGGTCGACGTCCCGATCATCAGGCGGAGGCCAAACTCCCGGGTATGGATGGTCCCAGTGAACCCACGCCGGCGTCGGCGCAAGGTCGGAGACGGCGTCCGGAGCTGGGGCTAGAGCGATCATTCTGGCAAGGAGGCGCGCAAAGGCCTCCGCTCCGGCAGGTCCCTTGGTAGCCGGATACGGCGCACCGCCGGTGATGAGGTTTTCCGCGTTGACCGCGTAGCCGGTCGCAGCCAACGGCAGCGGCCCGGCCAGTGGCTCCGGGCAGGGAAACCCAGCCTGCCACAGGTGCCGCTGCACCTCGGTGCAGCCCGCAAGCCGCGGTTCGGCGGGGCGTACCTTGACCACTACCGCCCGGCCGTCGCGCAGCCGGAGCCCAAAGACCCTGGAGAGATTGCCTGCGGAAAAGAGCGTCTCCTCGCTCTCGCTGCCGAGGTGCCGCGCGCACCACGCAGACAGTTCCGCTCCGTCGACCTCAATACCGGCCATGCCGCTCCCGCCCTCCACCGCCAATACCTGTACCTAGTCGGACGCACCGCCGAGTCGCGCGACGAACCGTTCCGCGCGGGCTCTGATCTCCTCGTGGCCGCCGACCGCGACGATGTTCGGCTGCACCACCTCGCTGCCGCAGCACACTGCGAACGCTCCGTGCTCCAGGAACGATCGCGCGTTGGTCGAGTCGACGCCCCCGGAGGGCACCAGGCGAGCGTCGGGGAACGGACCCCGCAGGTCTTTGATGTATCGGGGACCCAGCGTCGCCGCCGGAAAGATCTTCACCGCCGCGGACCCGAGCTCCATGGCTTGGACCACCTCGGTCGGGGTGAACGCGCCCATCAGGACGGGAATGCCCGCTCGCGCTGCCACTTCGGCCACCTCGAAGCGGATCGCCGGAGTCACGAGGAACTCGGCTCCCGCGTCGATCGCCTCGGCAGCCTGGGCCGCGGTCAGGACCGTGCCGGCGCCGATGTGCAGGTCGGGTCCACGGGTTGCCGCGGCCTCGGCGAGGACCTTGGCCACTCCGGGCGTGGTGAAGGTGAACTCGACTGTGCGTATGCCGCCCGCGACGAGGGCCGCGCACAGCGAGGCCGGGTCCGGGATGCGCGGCGCTCGGACCACGGCTAGGACGCGGTCGGCGGCGATGGCGTGCAGCGCGTCGGATGTCAGGGTGGGTATCAAGTCTGGTGTCGGGGCGTCCGAGTCGGTCATCTGCCAGGTCTCCCTACGGTTCCGTCTTCGGCCCGGCGCAGCGCACGCCCGGGCAGTGCTCCGGTGTGCCGCCCGGCCGCCAGCACTGCGACGCCGTTGACGTACACGTATTCGATGCCTTCCGCCTGACGACGGGGCTCGTCGAAGGTGGCCGTGTCGCGGATCTTCTCCGGGTCGAAGAGCACGAGATCGGCGGCGTATCCGACGCGGATCAGGCCTCGGTCCCGCAGTCGCAGGCGCCGTGCCGCGTTGCCGGTCAGGTGTGCGACGCACTCTTCGAGGCCGAGCACACCCAGATCTCGGCTGTAGTGGCCGAGATAGCGCGGGAAGGTCCCCCAGGCGCGCGGGTGCGGTCGGGTGCCGACCAGCAGTCCGTCGCTGCCCGCGGTGTGCCGGGGGTGGCGCATGATCGCCTGGACGTTCTCCTCGTGCCCGACCAGGTGCAGGATCGTGGTCGCAAGGCCGTCGGCGATCATCAGGTCGCAGAAGACGTCGAACGGCTCGCGTCCGGCGCGGACAGCCAGCTCGGCCACGGTATACCCGACCCGGTCGGTCAGGGCGGGATCCCCGACGCCGGAGATCTGGACCGTGTTCCAGTCCGTCGGCACGTTGTGGCAGCCGTCGGAGCCGTGGACTTCCATCTGCTCGCGGATTCTCTTGCCGGCGACCGGATCCGCGAGCAGGCGCAGCACGCCGTCCGGCCCGTCGGCCGAGGTCCAGCTCGGCAGCAGCGCCGCCAGCGTGGTGGAGCCGGGGAGGTACGGGTACGTGTCGAGCGTGATGTCACAGCCCTCTGCGATGGCCGCGTCGAGCAGGGCGGTCAGCTCTCCGGCTCGGCCCTCGTTGACGCCGAAGTTCATGGTCGCGTGGGACAGGTGCAGCGCGCAGCCGGACGCTCGGGACACCTCGATCATCTCCGCGTACGCCTCGAGCGCGCCCGCGCCGTACGAGCGGTGATGCGGCGCGAGGAAACCGCCGAGCTCTGCGACGGTGCCGCACAGGTCTGTCAGTTCGGCGGAGTCCGCGTACATGCCAGGCGTATAGCCGAGGCCGCAGGACATGCCGACCGCGCCCTGCAGCATGCCGTCGTAAATCAGGGTCTGCATTCGCCCGAGCTCCTCGGGCGACGGCACGCGGTCGTCGTATCCGAGCACGAGCATGCGTACCGAGCCGTGCGGCACGAGGTAGCAGGCGTTCACCGCGATGCCGGAGGAGTCCAGGCGGTCCAGATACTCCCCCACTGTGCGCCAGTTCCAGTCGAAGCCGGCCGGATCCCCGTTCCATCCGGCGATCTGGCGTCGGATGCCGGCAAGCGTGCCGTCGTCGACGGGAGCGTACGACAGTCCATCCTGGCCGAGGAGTTCCAGCGTCACGCCTTGGCTCACTTTGGCCAAGTGCTCGGGCTCGGTGAGTAGGGCGAGGTCGGAGTGCGCGTGCATGTCGATGAAGCCGGGCGCGAGGACGAGCCCGGTGGCGTCAATGGTCTGACGAGGGCTGACCGCCGCACCGTCCGGCGCGATCTCGACGATACGGCCCTCGGCAACGAGGACGTCGGCCCGGTATCCGGGCGCGCCGGTGCCGTCGACCACCGTCGCGCCGCGGAATCCGACCTCTGCGCCAGCCGCCGCGCCCGCCCTCGCCTCTGCCATGGCATCCGCCATCAGAAGTACGTCCTGACCAGGTCGACAACGATCGGATCCGGGCTCGAAGCGTCGTCGAGGACCGGGACCAGCGACCACTTGTCGAGGGCCGTGCACGGGTGCGAGAGGCCGAGGCGGACCACGTCGCCGACGGAGACCGGCGTGCGCTGGTCGAGCCGCAAAAACGTGTGCTGGTCTGCGAGCGCACTGATCCACGCCGTACTGATCGGCTCCCCCGGCTTGCCGCGGAGGTGCTGCGGCTCGGGCAGCCCTTCGTCGAACGGGAAGTCGCGCTTGCCGCCGTCAAGCAGGGCCAGTTCGGGTTCGGGGCGCGAGAGGACGCGGGCCCAGCCGTGCATGGCCGAAGTCAGGGGGCTGCCGAGCTTGCGGGCGAACGCGGAGACGCCGCGGTAGTAGCCGTCATCGTGTACGACGTAGGCCCCGGACCGCAGCAGGATATTGACGCCGAGACTGCGGCGCCCGCCCAGGATGTCGATGACTTGGTCGAAGTAGGCGCTGCCGCCCGCGCTGATGAACACCTCAGTGGCCTGGTCGTAAAGCCCTGCGATCAGTATGCGGTCGTGCAGTTCGCCGAGTCGGCGCAGGAAGGCGTCGACAGTCGCCAGGCTGTCCGCTGAGGCACCGTGGGCCAAGGCGCCCTCGAAGCCGGCGACCCCGGTCAAGCGCAGAGTCGGCGCGGCGGCCACGGCGCGGGCAACGTCCACGGCCTCGTCGAGGTCGCGCGCTCCTGCGCGACCGCCCGGGCCGCCCAACTCCACGAAGACGTCGAGCGGACGCTGCGCACCGTGCGCCCGCAGCACCTCGTCCATCAGCTCGACAGCGCGCCGCGAGTCGACCCAGCAGGTGAATTCGAAGTCGGGGTCGGCGTCGAGCTCGCCGGAAATCCAGCGCAGCCCGTCCGGATCCACCAACTCGTTGGCGAGCAGCAGACGTCGAATACCGAAGGCCCGGGCGACGCGCAGTTGGGGCAGGTTCGCCAGCGTGATGCCGCGCGCGCCGGCCTCGAGCTGACGGGCCCAGAGCGCGGGAGCCATCGTCGTCTTGCCATGCGGCGAGAGCTCGACCCCGGCGTCGGCGCAGAAGGTCGACATGGTCGCCACGTTGCCCGCCAGCGCCTGCGCGTCGAGGGTGAGCAGCGGCGTGCCGAAGTCGGTCAGGCGCGGGCCGGTGGCCAGGAATTCGCCGACTGTCATACCCCACGCGGTGGGCGGGATCGCCTTGAACCGCCAATCCAGGGTCTCGTCGGCGAGCGCGCTGAGAGCGGACCGGTCGATCGGGGCAAGCATCGGAGTCATGCTGCGAAGGCCTCCCGGCACGATTGCAAAATACGCAACGCTCATTGCGCACTGTGTAGAGAACTTGTAGCATCACGGCTCGGCGAAGGTCAATGACGTCTGTTCTGGAGGAGTTTCCCGCTGGTGACGAGCCTGCCGAGCGAGCCCGATGACGGGCCGACCGCCGTCTGCGTCGGCGAGTCGATGGCGGTCCTGCTGCCCGAGCAGCCGGGGCCGCTGGAGGACGTTGCGCGTTTCCAGCGCGGTGTAGGCGGCGCCGAGTCCAACGTGGCGTGCGGGCTGGCGGCGCTCGGCGTGTCGTCTGCCTGGATCAGCCGGGTGGGCGATGACGGCTTCGGCCGGCTGCTACTGTCCGAGCTCGCGCAGCGCGGGGTGGACACGTCAGCCGTGGAGATCGATCCGCGGCGGGCCACCGGCCTGTACGTCAAGGAAGTCGGCGGACACACCGGCTCGCCGTACGATCTCGGCCCGGAAGTCAGCAGGCTGCACTACTACCGCATCGGCTCCGCCGCCTCAGCCCTGAGCCCAGACACGCTGAATACGCCGGCGGCCGCCCAGATGCTGGCGTCGACTCGCCTGGTCCACTTGTCGGGGATCACCGCGGCGATGGGACGGCTGAGCGGCCACGACGGCGGGCGGCGGCTCGTCGAGGCGGTGCTGGATCGGCGACGGCCGGGGCAGCTCGTGAGCTTCGACCTGAATTGGCGACCGCGCGTATGGCAGGAACCTGAATCGGCGGCTGCCGTCCGGGCTGGGACCGACTCCACGGAGCCAGCTCGGATACTTTCCGAGCTCGCCAACCGGGCCGACGTCGTCCTCCTCGGCGTCGACGAGGCCGAGGAGGTGTTCGGCACCGGCAACCCGTACCGTCTCCGGGCTCTGCTTCCGAATCCGCGGATCCTGGTGGTGAAGGACGCTGGCCGAGGCGCGATCGCGTTCGACAAGATCGACGGGGGCGCGGCGATCGTAGAGCCGGCGCTGCAAGTCGACGTCGTCGAATCGATCGGCGCGGGTGACGCGTTCGCGGCCGGGTATCTGACCGGGCTGCTGCGCGGCCACGACCAGTCGGAACGCCTGCGGCTCGGACACATTTGCGCCGCAGCCGCACTCATGGTCCACGGCGACCACGGAGCACCGCCGAGTTCCGAGGTTATCGACGCATTGCTGAAGTCTTCCTCGTCGCAATGGGCTGCGACGGGCGCGAGTGCCGGCACGTTCACCTCACCGGCCTTGGCCGTGGGTACGTCGTGAGCCAGAGCCTTGGGCGCGCGCTGCGCCTGCTGTCCGAGCTCGCCGAAGGCCCGCATTCGCTCGACGAGCTGGCCGCGACGCTCGACGTACAC
>Ga0185299_10004538_pt1 | contig 16668 bp, 17 predicted proteins | sample PaiPotPPA55metaG_FD_128002 | JGI IMG/M metagenome (GOLD analysis project Ga0185299, IMG submission 128002) | Iron sulfur acid spring bacterial and archeal communities from Banff, Canada, to study Microbial Dark Matter (Phase II) - Paint Pots PPA... ...
GGCAAACAACGATCACAACAAAGCCGCTGAACTTCACGAAAATGCGGCAAGGTCTCACCGATCCGCCGCTGAGCAGCACGGCAAGGGCGATCACGCAAAAGGCAGGGAGCATTCAAGGAGTGCTCAGCAACACTCCCAGAGTGCAAACAAGCAAAGTGATCAGGCCGATGCAAAGAGCCAACAGCAAAAGTAACTGAGACAGAGGCCCGGCTCTTGCCGGGCCTCTCTCAATCGGAGGTCACTATGCCACATTACTATTTCGACGTAAGGAACTGACGCAGACACAGGGATTCGCTGGGACTGGATTGCCCTGATGACAACGGCGCGATTGCAAAGGCAAAGTTTGTTGCGACCCAGATCGCTATCGATACTCCCCAGCTCAATCACCGGCTTGTCGCTGTTCTGAACGAGGCAGCCGAGTGACATTTCAACTTTGCACAAACAGAGACATCTCAACTTGGTTGCAACATCCATCCATCCATCCGACATTGACCGAAGTGCCGGCCAGGTTGCTGCGCACGACCACTAACGATAGCAATCTTGCGCTACGTATTGCCTCATCTGGGAATGTTACCCTGATGGCGCCAATGCGGCTGGTGATCCGATGTTGACGGATCGGCCGCGCCAGGTGGCTTTCCCAGCTTGCTCGACGAGAGGGGCTCTGGGCGGGTCGGGCTTGGACGGCATGTGATCCGCCGCATTTGACAACCCAGGCAACACCAGCCGGTTGCGCCTGACACCGTTCTCGAAGAGAATGAAGGTGTCGGTCGTCGCCCCTACGATGCCCATGTCGGTGTGCGACATCGTCCGGCGCTGAACCACTCTGAACACCACTCCCTATCACACCACGCCGGCCGGCTGTCGCATGCCGGCGCACAACAGGCCAAACATCCGCGTGTCCTCGCCGCGCACTGCCAAGTCCCGCTCTCGCAAGACGCGCGTCAGGCAAAGCTGGAACACCTTGCTCCGCCGCGTCAGCCGCTGGCGAGGCGCGCGCTTGGCGCGACGGACGCTGACCGCAGCACCGCGGGCGGTTCGGATCGTTTGCCTCGCGGCGCTCGTTCTCGCGGCATTCTCGCTGACAAACGTCGTCTATCACGTTGTCCGCAAGCCGAGCGAGCTGCTCTTTTTCGTCGGCGGGGCGCTCGACAAGGAACCGATCGAAACGTGGCGGCGGTACGAACCTCTCTTCCACACCTATTCCACCAGCACGATCACGCCCGAACTGCTGGCCGCGTTGGCGCAGGTCGAAAGCACCGGCAATCCGGTGGCGCGCACCTACTGGCGCTGGCAGCTCGCCTGGAACCCCTTCGCGGTGTACAAGCCCGCCTCGAGCGCTGTGGGCATGTACCAGATGACCGATGCAGCTTACGCCGAGGCGGCACGCTACTGTATCCGAGGAAACGCTGTCGTAGATACCGACTGCGGGTTCACTGGCCTCTATACCCGCGCGATTCCGAGCCATGCCATCGAGCTCGCGGCCGTGTACCTGGACCACAATGTCGCGGCAGTTCTTGCCCGCGCGCCAGACGCGGCGGCAAGCCCGCAGCAGAAGCAGGATCTCGCCGCATTCATCCATCTCTGCGGCGCAGGTCCCGCCTCGGCCTTCGTGCACCGTGGTTTTCAGATGATGGCCGGCGAGCGCTGCGGCGATCATCTCGTCGCGGCATATCTCGCCAAGGTCAATGCGATGAAGCGGCAGTTTCTGCGCCTTGCTGCCAACGGCCGGAATTAGCGTCAAATGGATGTGTTACAGTGCCAGCCCACCCAATCAGGCTGACGCGACCCGGATGAGCCGGTAGTCCGCGTGTTCACGCATTGAGCACGCCTGCCGATTGCGTTAACTGTCATGAGCTTTGTTGGTTGTTACTAGAGGGGTGGAGACCCCGGTTGGTCAGACCTGCGCCATGCCGCCGTCAACGAACACTTCGCTTCCGGTCATGAAACCGCTGTCGTCTGAGGCAAGGAAGAGCGCCACGGCAGCCGTGCTCATTGAACTCAATTATCGCTGCGTCGGGAATTTCGTTTGTCGTCAAGCAGGAATTTTGATTGTCGCCCGTCAATCGCTTTACGAACTCAGATCCGTCGAGAAGGCGAGCTCCTTTTGCGAACGCAAAAGTGCAAGATGTTCGACCAGCCATGCCTCAATATGCTGATACGTCGCCGAACTTCATCGCCAAGCGCAGCGAGAGAGCGGGCGCAAAGTGCCAACGATACGTTTCAAGGGGTAGATCAAGTGTCAGCATCGCTGACCCGACTGCGCAAAAAAATCACGAGTGGAAATTAATGGCCGATCACAAGAAAACGGTTTACGCTCCGAGCGCTCGGTCGAAATGCGATGCTGACCTGGAGCTACCCAATGATCCAAACTCCAGTCGCTATTGCTGCCAGGACTGCGGCGGGATCTTCGTTCGCGCAACCGTCATCGGGACGATCAGATCGATACCCGACTTCAATACGTTGCGACGGCTTACGACATTCAGCACGAACTGCCAGCAGGCTGCCGAGAAGCATCTGATCAAACTTGGCAACGGGAGAAACGTCAATGGGTAACAACTTGAAAAGCGCATGTGACGGGATTTTGCAAAAGGTCGTGACTGGCAAAGACCGCGTTCCCGGCGTGGTGGCGATGATCACGGATCGCTCGGCCAACATTTACGAAGGTTCAGCCGGCGAGCGCAGCCTTGGCGGCGGCCAGGCAATGACGACCGATACTGTCTTCGCCATCTTCTCGACCACAAAGGCCATCACCGGCACGGCCGTCCTGCAATGCGTTGAGGAAGGCAAGCTCGACCTGGACGCACCTGCCAAAAACTACGTCCCCGACATCGGCAAGCTCGAGGTGCTCGAGAGGTTCGACGCCAAGGGCAATCCGAAACTGCGAGCGCCGAAGCGCGACGTCACCACCCGCATGCTGATGCTGCACACAGCCGGCCTTGGCTACGATTTCTTCAACGCCAATTACTTGCGCCTGGCGCAGGAGCGCGGCCAACCGAGCGTGGTGACCTGCTCGAAGGCATCGCTGATGACGCCGCTATTGTTCGATCCCGGCGACAAATGGGAATATGGCAGCAACATCGACTGGGCCGGCCAGATCGTCGAAAGCATCCGCGGCAAGCGCCTCGGCGAGGTGATGAGGGAGCGGATCTTTGCGCCGCTCGGCATGGAGGACATCGCCTTTTCGCTGACCCCCTCGATGCGCGCGCGCCTCGCCACCATCCACCAGCGCGAAGCCGACGGATCGCTGACCCCCCTTCCCGACATGCAACTGCCGCCTGATCCGGAAGTCCACATGGGCGGCCACGGACTCTACGCGTCGATCGGCGAGTACATGAAGTTCATCCGCATGTGGCTGAATGACGGCGCGGGGCTGGGCGGCCGTGTACTCAAGAAAGAGACGGTCGAGTCCGCCGTCCGCAACGGCCTGCAGGCGCACCAGACCGTCACGATGCTGCCCGGTGTCATTCCGACCGTTTCGAACGATGCCGAGTTCTTCCCCGGCCTGAAGAAATCCTGGTGCTTCACCTTCATGGTGAACGACGAGGACGCGCCAACCGGTCGGCCGGCCGGAGCGCTCGGCTGGGCCGGGCTCGCGAACACGTTCTACTGGATCGACCGCAAGAACGGGTTCGGCGGGTACTGGGCGACGCAGATCCTGCCATTCGGCGACCCGACTTCATTCGTCGGCTACCTGGAATTCGAAACGGCCGCCTATGCGACCGGCGAGGCGCGCGCCGCGGCGTAGCGCCGGGCGAGCGCGGCCTACCTGCGCCACGACGCCTCCGCTTTCGAAACTCAATGAAGCGACGGCGTCGTGAGCGCGTGCTTTGCGATGGTGCCGCCGGAATGTCTGCTGTTCGCGCAGGCCGGCTGCCGCGCATGGCGAGAAGACGACTGAACCAGAAATTCGTGCTCACAACGGGAGGAAAGTCATGACGAATGTGCAAGGCCAACCCCAGACGTCCGGCGCGAAAGCCGACTTCGATGCCGTCATCATCGGTGCCGGATTTTCCGGCATGTACATGCTGCATTCGCTGCGCGACAAGCTTGACCTGAACGTCACGGTGATCGAGGCCGGCGACGGCGTCGGCGGCACCTGGTACTGGAATCGCTATCCCGGCGCGCGCTGTGACTCCGACAGCTACATCTACTGTTACACGTTCGACAAGAACCTGTTGCAGGAATGGAACTGGTCCGAGCGCTATCCGGAGCAGGACGAGATCCTGCGCTACCTCGAGCACTGCGCCGAGCGCTTCGATTTGAAGCCCGACATCCAGTTCGGCAAGCGCGTCGTCGAAGTCGTCTTCGATGACGACACCGAGCTGTGGACCGTGCGCACCGACAAGGGCGACGCCGTCAGGGCCCGCTTCGTCATCCCGGCCGTCGGGGCGCTGTCGACTGCCAACATGCCGCCGATCAAGGGGCTGAGCTCCTTTAAGGGCAAGTCCTATCACACGAGCCAATGGCCGCACGATGGCGTCGACTTCACCGCCAAGCGTGTCGGCATCATCGGCACGGGTGCAACAGCGGTGCAGGCGATCCCGGAGATCGCGCAGCAAGCCAAGCACCTGACGGTGTTCCAGCGCACGCCAAACTTCTGCGTGCCTGCGCGCAACGGTCGTGTCGATCCCGAGGTGACCAGGGCACGCAAGGCCGATTACGATGGAGTCCGCCAGCGCATCAAGGATTCGTTCTTCGGATTCGAGCTGAACTTCATACCGAAGTCGGTGCTCGAGACACCGCCCGAGGAGCGCGAGCAGGAGTTCGACAAGATGTGGGATGCCGGCGGCTTCGCCTTCTGGCTGGCCAACTACCAGGACATGTTCTTCTCCAAGGAGGCGAACGATGTCATTGCCGACTACCTCAAGCGCAAGATCCGCTCGGTCGTCAATGACCCGGTGATCGCGGAGAAGTTGACCCCCAAGACTTATCCCTACGGCACCAAGCGCCAACCGTTGGACACCAACTATTTTGAGACCTTCAACAAGAAGAACGTGGCGCTGGTGGATGCGAGCACCGATGGTCCAATCGAGGAGATCACGCCGAATGGCATCCGGGCGGGTGGCAAGGAGTATCCGCTCGACATCATCGTCATCGCCACCGGCTTCGACGCGATGACCGGCCCCCTGAAGAACCTCGGCATCAAGGGACGTGACGGCCGGGCGCTGGCGCAGGAGTGGGAGGACGGCCCGCAGACCTATCTCGGCCTGGCGATCGCCGGCTACCCCAACCTGTTCACGATCACGGGCCCGCAGAGCCCCTCGGTGCTGTCGAACATGCCGGTCTCGATCGAGCAGCATGTCGAGTGGATCACCGAATGCATCGCCCACATGCGAAGGAACAAGCTTACGACGATTGAGGCGAGCCCGCAGGCGCAGGACGAATGGGGCGCCCACGTTGCCGAGGTCGTGAATTCGACCCTGATGCCCGGCACCAATTCCTGGTACATGGGCGCCAACATAGAAGGCAAGCCGCGTCGATTCTTGCCCTATCTCGGACCGGAGGGCGTCGGCGGATACCGCAGAAAGTGCGCGGAGGTCGCGGAGAAGGGCTACGAGGGCTTCGTGTTCACGAGCCAAGGCCAAGGCGGGACCGTGCACACGATCGCGGCCGAATAAACTCAACGAGCCTTGATCGGGGGCCGCGTTCAATATCGCGGCTCCCGGCAGGGTGATTCCGAGCGCGCTTCGACGACCTTCGGTGTCGAGGCTGAGCGACACCTCAGCTTTTTAGGGTGCATCTTGCCGGCGTCGGTGCCATTGCGAATGTCCCCTTTGCACGAACGGTCGTACCCACAAGGAAGCTTTTTGACGCCCTAATGGCCATGCGACGATCGACGTCTGGGTCTTATATGCTAAGGCATAGAGCTGGCTAAGCTTGGTTGTCCGGCGACCCATGTCTCGATAACTTCAAACTTGCTGCTGAAAGCAACGAGGTCGGCGCGATAGCCCGGCGCGATCGCTCCGAGCCGGGACTCCAGGCCCAAGAACGTTGCCGGCGTGCGAGAGGCCATTCTCAGCGCGTCAGTAACCGCTACACCAAGCAACGCGACCGCATTGCGCACCGCCTGCATCATGGTCAAGTGGGCGCCGGCGAGTGTGCCATCTGGACCCGTCAAGCGATCGCCCTGCAGCAAAATTCGTCGCCCCTGCAGCAGGAAATCCCGCTGATCCGTGCCAACCAGGGGCATAGCATCGGTGACCAGCATCAAACCATCGGACCCCTTGCAACGCACGGCGACACGCAAGGAAATGGGGTCGACGTGAAGGCCGTCGCAAATGATCCCGGCAAATAATCGTTCGTCGTCGAGCGCGGCACCGACCACGCCCGGGTCGCGGGAACTCAGCTGGGACATGGCGTTAAACAGGTGGGTGACACCTGTCACCCCGCGATCCGCAGCCCGCTTCATCTGGGTTGCAGTCGCGTCGCTATGGCCGGCCGATATACGCAATCCCCCTCCGACAAGATCGTCAATCAGCGACGTCGTCACGCATTCCGGAGCCAAGGTCACCATGGAGTGACCGCACCTGCCAAAGCTCTTTATGGCCGCGAGATCGCGCTCGTTCGGCACGCGAATTTCGGATTCCAGATGAATACCCTTACGAGCCTTGTTGAGCGCGGGGCCTTCGAGGTGAAACCCGAGCACGCCGGGAATCTGCAACGAGGCCGGCGCGACCGCAGCAAGGCGCTCGATCACATCGGTCCGATCCGTGATCAGCGTCGGCAGACAGCCTGTTGTTCCCCTCTTGCGGTGAGCCTCGACTATCCGGCGCACGCGGGCCTCGCTCGGCTCATCATTCAGCAGAACGCCGCCACCGCCATTGACCTGGATATCGATGAAGCCGGGCGCGAGGATCGCGTCGGCGGGAAGTGCGGTTATGCCGCGCGACGGCGGGCCTCCGAAGCTGACGCTTTCGATGAGGCCACACGAAATCGTGACTAGAGCGGGCCCTCGCATTGCCGTTCCATCGAATAGTTGCGGCGCGGCGATCGTGAACCCGGTCGGGGGCCGGGAGTCGTCCATGACCTTCATCGCGCGTTTGCCCCCGTGTACTAGTCTGAGCATCGGTAAGGTGCTGCCCATGAGTCCCAGATCGCACAGCCGGTTCCCTCAAAACGACAGCGTATACCGGAGGCCTCCGATGGACCCGGAACCATCCTCTGCACGTTGGAACGGGATGGTGACGAAAGGCGCATTGTACCTCGGAATTGACGGCGGTGGCAGCCGTTGCCGCGCTCGCATCGAGGATGAATATGGTGCAGCGCTCGGCGAGGGTAGCTCGGGGCCGGCAACGACGCGGTTGGGCATCGACCAGGCGTGGCGGTCAATCCTGCAAGCGTGCGCGGCTGCAGCCGAGCAAGCAGAAATCGCGCGGGGGGATTTTGCGCTGATGCACGCCGGAATCGGTCTTGCGGGTCTCGGGCGCCGAGGCGCCCAAGCGGCGCTCAAGGAGATTGCGCATCCGTTCGCGTCCGTTCGCTTTATCAGCGACGGATTGACTGCCTGTCTCGGTGCCCATGGTGGTGCGGACGGCGCCATCGTTGTCGCCGGCACTGGCTCGATCGGCGTCGGTTTGATCGGTGGCCGCGAACTCCGCTTCGGCGGATACGGGTTTCCAATCTCTGACGAAGGCAGCGGCGCCGACATCGGCTTGCAGGCGATCAGGCTCGCACTCCATGCAGCGGATGCGCGCGGCGAGACATCGCCGCTGCTCGAGGAATTGCTTGGTGCTTTCGACCATGACCCCCTTGAGGCAGTGGCCTGGTCTGAACAGGCGACTGCGACCGACTATGCCGCCTTCGCGCCGATGGTACTACGACATGCGACCAGGGGCGATCCAATCGGCCGGCGCATCGTTGAACGCGCAGCTGATGCGATCGGCGATCTCCTCAATGTGTTCTTGCGGCATGGAATCGAGCGGCTGTCGCTGGTCGGCGGGTTGTCGGGGCCAATCGCCGCGTGGTTGACTTCCGATCTGCGCGGACGCCTCACACCTCCGGACGGTGATGCGATCGCGGGCGCTCTACTGGTCGCGCGTCGGCGCATTGCTGTAGCCGAAGCTGACGCGGCCGCCGGATCCGAACGCGTTGCCAAGGTTCCAAATCAGTGAGAGGAACGGATCGCACACATGGCTACCGAAGACGTCGACCCTCGCTTTGCTGATCTCGACGCTTGGTCGCTGGCGTCAGCGATTGAGGCGATGTGGGAGGGCCAGCTCGCCGCGGCCGCGGCCGTGGGGCGCGCGCTTCCTGCCATCACGGCGGCAACAAGTGCAGCAAATGAAGCGCTTGGCGATCACGGGCGCCTGATCTACGTTGGCGCGGGCACCTCAGGCCGGGTGGCTGTGCAGGACGGAGCGGAGCTGACGCCGACTTTCGCCTGGCCCCAAGAGCGGCTGCGCTTCATTATCGCCGGTGGGGAGAGCGCATTTGTCGCAAGCGCCGAAGGCGCCGAAGACGATGTCGCCGATGCAGTCAAACAAATCGATGCCGCGCGACTCTGTCCGCATGACGTTGTGATCGCGGTCGCAGCGAGCGGCACGACGCCGTTTACCGTGGCGGCCCTGCAACAGGCCGGCACGCACGGCGCCGTGACGATCGGCGTTGCCAATAATCCTGCCACCGCGTTGCTCACATCAGCGAAATTTCCGGTGTTGGTCGAGACGGGGCGAGAACTGATCGCCGGCTCGACGAGGATGAAAGCCGGCACCGCGCAGAAGATCGTGCTCAACCTAATCTCGACCGGTATTATGCTGCGCCTCGGCCGCGTCTATCGGGGCATGATGGTCAACATGCAGACAACGAACGCGAAGCTGAAGCGCCGTGCAGAGGTGATGGTTGCCCGGATCGCCGGTTGCGACCAAGCGCAGGCTGCTCGTGCCCTTGAGCAAACCGAGGGGGATATCAAGATGGCCGCTCTCGTAGTGTTGGGTTACGGCAACGCCGAAGCAGAGCGCATTCTCGCAAGGCACAAGGGTAATCTGCGTCGGGTGTTCGCGGATCTCACCTGACGATTGCAGTGAGTAACGGCGAACAGCGGGCGCGCAGCGAAGATGGAGCTTGTGAGCAATGGCACAATCCGGTTCTTCTGCAATGGCGCGCGAGATTTGCGAAAGTGCGGACGTCGTCTCGCGCATCGTCCGCGACCGCCATGCCATCGCTGAAGTTGCGAGATGCCTGGATATTGGCGCCGCGCCCGTTGCTGTCCTGTGCGGCCGCGGAAGCTCCGGGCATGCCGGCGTCTTCTTGCGCTACCTCATCGAAACGCGGCTACACTTGCCGGTGTCCGCCAGTGCTCCGTCGGTGATCACGGCATTTCGTAAGCCGCTGACGCTGCGCAATGCGCTGTTCATCGTGATCTCGCAATCAGGGCGCAGCCCCGATCTGATCGCTGCAACGCAGTCCGCGCGGGCTTCCGGTGCTCACACCGTTGCAATCGTCAACGCGCTGCCGTCGCCGGTCGCCGATGCCGCCGAGTTCGTGGTTCCGATCGAAGCAGGGCCTGAACTTTCGGTCGCCGCCACCAAGACCGTCGTCGGCTCGATGGCGGCAGGTGCCGAGCTCATTGCGGCATTGGCCGACGATACGGCTCTCAGGTCGGCTCTCGATCGCCTGCCGGAGCGCCTTTACCGCGGGCTGACACTCGATTGGACCGAAGTATCCGATGATCTCGCCCGCGCATCCGCCGTGTTTGTCGCTTCACGTGGTCTGGGCCTGGGCTCAGCTCGCGAAATTGCGCTGAAGCTTGCCGAGATACTGCGGCTACCCGCGCTTGGTTTCAGCGCCGCCGAGCTGCAACACGGCCCGCGCGCTGCCCTGTCATCGAAGACGCCGGTCATCATGATGCGCTTAATGGATGAGACAGCTGCCACAGTGGACGCGGTGGCGAGCGAGTTGCGAGAGCGCAAGATTGCCCTTCATCTGTGTGGCGGTCCGCGCAGCACGCTGCCGTGGTTCGGCGACGATGATCCCGCAACCGACGCAATCACCATGCTCGTTCCGGCCTACCGCATGATCGAACGCACCGCGCAGGAGTGGGGATTTGACCCGGATCGTCCGCTGCAACTGAGCAAAGTTACTGAAACCTTCTGAGCTTGGCGCCACAGCGTTTAGGCGTGCACTGCGGTTAGTCTGCCGCACGCGCTGCGAAATGTCCGCTTTGCGCCCGCCAGGAGCTGCCCGCAAACGGTTGAGCACGAAAGCTGCCGCACAGGCCTCGGGAAGGCGAGGCGCAGTCAAGAGGCGGCGAACCATCCTGCGGGAAATGGAACGAGCGGCCAAGCATGCTGATTGTCGTTGGCGGCTTTTGGCGGTGCCAGCCTTACCTTCATTGCGGATGTTTGCTTGGCTTTAGGTGCCGCTCCATGCAGCGCCGACTTCATCAATTCGATTGGTTCGGGCTCAAAAATCGATGTAATTTTGCCCATGACATTTTCCTCTCGGACCGCCCCCTCAATGTGCGGCAATGAAGTGACTTTCTCCGTTCACTACGGAACGAAACCAAGACTAATCCCGTTTGCGGCTGATCCCGTTTGCAACTTCGAGAACAATTTTGGGGTACGCACCCAGGTCCGCGCCTACCTCTTCCGAGGGGGTTGACGACAAAAACCTGAAATGGTGCACTGCGGCTATTTCGATGCGTTTATTTGGAGTTTGCGATGGGTGACGTGGTTGAAGGTATTTTGAATGCCTACCAGTCGATGTGCCCCCTTGATCCCGAGCGAACTGCGGATTCAAGGCTAAAAATTAGCCGATATATTGAAAGCCTCGCGTCTGCCGGCCAGCGCGATGCCGAGCAGCTGATGATATATGGCTTGGCGTATTTGACAGAACTGCACGAGGGGTACGATCCTCGGTTCACCGGGTGCTGAACGCCAAACCGGTGCTTTCGGATGCCGGGCAGAGAACTCCTGAGAAGCGCGCGGTAAATTGAGTTCAGGATGAACATCAGAATGATCGAACCTCTTTGTTTGATCGAGGGCCATCGGAGCGGTTTCTTGTTTCAGGCCGGCTTCGACGAATTGCGGAGATGCCGAAATTTCTCATCGCGTCAGGCAATGATGCTGGCAAGGTAGTTGCCGGAAAATTACAGATAGGGTTTCGGTTCAATCTGCACCGAAACCTCAAGGAGGTAGACCGGACCGGAGGGTGTATTAGTGCTGCGGCCCGAGAGCTTGCGCCGAGGCCATCCCCCGGCTTGTGGAGTTTGGGAATGAGGGCGAACAAGTGAGGCGCTGGCTCCGCTAGGAGGGCTCCGCAATGCAATATCCGCATTGGTTGATGGCGGCCGGAGCCGCCCTAGTGGTGTTGGGATTTATCGGGCTCGCAGTTCGCCAAAAGAGGGAAGTTGAGCTCGATCATGAGCAGACGGAAATGAAGGCAAGTGGGAAACGAGCCGGGCGAGACTCAAACGTCACCACCCTTCCCCCTTGGCCATGGCGCCCGCCACCTCAAGCGCGTTAAACCTTCCGGGCCGCCAGTCACCGCCCGGGATCCGGCCCGCTTGAATGCGGACACCAGTCATCGCTACCTCGGCGAGCGCAAGACTTGCCCCAGCGGCAGCAGCGACGATCGAGGGAATGATCGCCAAGGCCCGATGCGCGCAGGCCCTATGACGAAGACTGCCATCCGGATAGCGACGACCCTTGTCGGTGTTTGCCGCCTCCATCGTCCGGGATTTGCTCGCGAGGACGCAGGGGCGCGCGCAGGCCTGACGTTCACGCTTCGTCGCCGGTTCGTTGCTGTAGACCGGTAGATTTACCGGACTCGAACCTCGAACGACACGCCGCGGATTCAATGACTTACTCGCTCGCAGCTTTTCGCGATGACGAACGGGTGCGAGCGAGATCAATGGCTTAAGGTCGAAACAGCGTTCACAGCCCATGAGTGCACTTCGGAGAACAAAAACGGGGCGCGGGCTCAGCGCCCAAAATCCTGTGAATATCGTTCGAAAATTGATGCCACGTCGAGGCAGAAGCGTAGCCTTCACCCGACGAAACCGCAGAGAAGCGAGTAATGATCCGGACTTCGTGGTCGGCAGCCGTGATCGCCGAGATGGAGCGTGTCATAGCTGACGAAGAGGCCTTTGAACGTTTGGTGGATTTGTTCAAACAGGCTCACGCGCGCGGCCCGCGCGGGGACTGTGAAGCCTTCCAATGGGGGGCACAGATGGACGACGCTACGTTGATCGCCCTTGGATTCGAAGATCGCGCCGGCTTTAAATGCAGCTATGACAGTTACCTGATGGTAGAACATGGCCCGCGCGCCATCGATGCACTGAACTGAGCCTCCGGTTGCGCCAAAAGGAAGCCCCGCTCATATGCATGGGCAGCGCTCATTCTAGCGCGACGACTGATCACTCTATAATTTGGTATTCGAAGGCGACGCCTTCTTGGTCGTTTTCCACGAACCATCTTTCCGCGGCATCTTCGCTCGCAAAGATCTTGAGATGGTCGACGTCGCCGATATCCTTGCTGGTGTTGACATAGATCAGCACGGTTTTCATTGGTCTCGCTTCAGCTTGCGCTTTCCCAGAGCGTTGTGAAACGCCCAAGAACGGCAAGATCGTCGAAGGTGAGAACGATCTAGCCCGATGCAATCACGCGTCTTGTTATCGAGTGCCGCAGGCTTGAGCACATCGTCCAGTTCGTCGACAAGTTCCACTGACAGCGCCGCAACGTTATTGACGAAATTGAGAGGATTCTTGATCTCTTGCGCGATACCGGCCGTGAGCTGACCGAGAGAAGCGAGTTTCTCGGCTTGCACAAGGCGGTCCTGCGCGTTACTTGCGATAGATTGTCATCGCGCCGCGTAAAATCCGATCCTTGCGGAGCGCAACAACCAAAGCAGAACGGGCACCTCCGAGGTCAACGACGGCGCGACGCAGCGGGTTTCCTGCCCGATAAGCATCGTCGTTCTTCTGGTCCAGATTATGTATCAAATCCTCACCCGCCAGCAGACGCCAGTGCCCATCTCCGGGCCGGTTTCAAAATAAGCGGCTAGTGCAGGCGGCGCCCCATGTTCCGCCGCAATTTTGAAGCGATCTCCAACGTAAGTCGTTAAGAATCCAAACGCCCCGGTCAAAACGGGGCTTTTGACCCAAAGGCGTCATCGGTCGCGTAGGGGATGGCTGTTGTGACGCTGAACGTCACGGCTGCTTTGTTCCATCCGCCGCGTTCAACGAACTACGCAGCCGTTCAGAAACAACCGTGCACATTGCATTACTCGTACCGTGATCTCTGCTTGATCAGGGACGGCCCGCTGACCGAGCGTTGGGTATCCATGACCATCATCCCGCACAGCATCTCGACCGCCGTTTGGGTGCCTTCGATCTCGATCTTCCGATGTTCACCTTGCCGACACAGCCAGTCGGTCATCATTTGGGCCTCGGCTGCATCGCCACTTCGTAAAAATGTTGCCGCCACTTCTGGAAAGGGAGCGATTACGGATCAACGATCCGATGGCATTCCCGACGGCGCCGTCAAACGCCGGCGAACCAGTCGTAGCCCTGGTTCTCCCAGTAGCCGCCGGGATACTTGTTGGTGACCTCAATCGCCTCCAGGTTCTTGGCGCTCTTGAAGCCGAGCTTGGTGGGGATGCGAAGCCGCAGCGGTGCGCCCCATTGCGGCGCCAGCGGCTTTTCCTCGAAATCGAGCGCCAGAATGGTCTGCGGTTGCAGCGCGCTGGCCATGTCGATGCTGGTCGAATAGCCATCGAAGCATTTGAAATGGACGTAGCGGGCCGAAAGGTCGGCGTCGACGCGGCGCAGAAACGTGCCCAGCGGCACGCCGCTCCACTGGCCGATCTGGCTCCAGCCCTCGATGCAGATATGCCGGGTGATCTGCCCCTGCTGCGGCAATGCCATCAGCTTTTGCAACGTCCAGGGCTGCCGGTCGGCGACAAGGCCGCCGAGACTGAGTACCCAGTTATCCGGTACCGGCCGCACCTGCCACTCCGCGTAGTAGGCGTTGAAGCGGAACGGGCGGGTGATGGCGCTGGCCGGATAGGTCTCCGCCAGGCGCTGGCGGCTGAACAGAGCCGCCTGGACCCGGTCGTCGAAGCGCAGGATCGCCTCCAGCGCGGCGTCGACGCCGGAATGGGTCGAAAGCTCGTAGCCGGTCAACATCGTCAGCGCGCCGAGCGAAAGCGTGCTCCGCAGGAAGCCGCGCCGGTGCAGCCTTTCCAACTCCGGTTTGATCTCGGCCATGCTGACGGCCGGTTTGTTGCGCTGGTCGCTCATCGGCTTTCCTCGATCTCTGCGGGCACGGTGACGATCATCGACTTCAGCGTGCGCGGGTGGATCACCACCAGCGCGACGTGGACGAGAGCGAAGGCGACGATGCCGAACATGATGGCGAGATGGATGCCGCGGGCGATCGGATAGTCGCCGAACAACCCAGCCAGCCAGCCTAACTGCACCGGCTTCCAGATGGCGAGCCCGGTCGTCACCTGCAGGATGACCGCGATGATGACCCCGGCATAGAGCACGCGCTGCACGGCGTTGTAGTGCCCCATGTGGTGCTTCAGGCGAAAGCGCAGCGCGGCGCCGAGGTCCTGCCCCAGCTCGGCGGGGCGCGGCGGCTTCAGGTCGCGCCGGAAATGACCGCTGGCGAAGCCATAGACCAGATAGGCGACGCCGTCGGCGAACAGCAGCCACATCGCGCTCAGGTGCCAGGCCAGCGCGCCGCCCAGCCAGCCGCCGAGGCCGGTCCAGGCCGGGAATAGGAAGGGAAGGCTGGGCGAGGCGTTGTAGATTTCCCAGCCGCTGAAGATCATGCAGCCCATGGCATAGACGCCGATCCAGTGCATGACGCGGATCGCGACCGAATGTGCCGGGCGGCGGCCTGTTTCACGTTGGTCCATATCGGATGTCGCTTCTCGTGGTGGGAAGTCCCCGCGCCGGCGGCGCGGGGAGTGGCGGTCACATCGGTGGCTTCACGCCGTCGACGCCGACCGCGACCGCGTTCGCCTCGAGACCCGAGCCGGACTGCGTCGCCTTGATGAAAACATTGTCTCCCTTGGCGACCAGGGCCTTCGTGCCGGGCTGGAAGGTCACGATCGGAGCGGTCGGAGGCACCAGCACATTCTCCTGGCCACCTTTGTAAGTGACGACAAGATGCGTGACGTCGCCCTGCGACTGGGCTGCGGCGACGTCGCCATTGGTCATCGTGCTGTTCACCGTCGCCGCCGAGGTCGAGACGGCGGAGACATTGCCGTTCGTCATGCTGCTGCTGGTCTGCGCGCCCCCGGAGAGCGTCGTGTCGCGGATCTTATCCCAGGCGTAGTGGCCTTCACCCGTGCCGCGCAGCGAGGGCGGGAAGATCACGACCTCCAGCGCGACCTGCGTGCCGCCGACATCCTTGGTTGCGGTGCCGATGTAGCTGCCTTTCTCAACCTTGTTGAGATTCGCTTTCTCCACTTTCAGGTATGAGGTGTTGCCCGTCAGGGCAACGGTGACCGGTTTGTCCGCATGGGTATCGACGGTCACCGAGTCTGCGGTGGCCGACGCTATGGTCCCGCGCACGCGCTCCGGCGTCCCTGTCGCAGCGAGCGCTGCGGGTGAAGTAAGGGCGGCAGAGGCTGCAATCGCAAGGCCAAGGATTCGTTTCGGGCTCATGTCTTCTCCTTTGGAAATTGTGGTACGCCGGTTAGACGCTTCTCCGAGGCCGTTTATTCCGATCGACCAAAACCGCTGATGGCACCTACCATCGACATGAGGCGCCGCCGCCGAACCCGCCGCTGGCGCCACTGGCTCAATATCAGGCCTTTTGAATGGAGCGACTGAGGGGAGCACTCTCCGAATTGTGATCGTCACGCGTGAATGGAGCGACCGAGGGGAGCACTATCTCCGCATTGTGATCGTCACGCGGCCGAATAAAAGAAGGTGAAGATCGTCTCCCTTCCAGAGGCCTGTGGTTCAAAGGCCGGAGACTGAGGAGACTGATATGGTTGAAGCTTTCGAGGCACCTCTGAGAGAACGACGCGATGGCTGACATCGCGCATCTCATCGAGCCTGTAATTCCTGCGCTACGACGCTACGCCCGAACATTCGTGCGCTGCGCCGCAGATGCGGACGATTTGGTTCAGGACACCCTGGAGCGAGCGATTAGCCGCTGGCATCAGCGGCGATCCGACGGCGAAACGCGTACATGGCTTTTCACCATCCTGCACAACCTGGCGGTCGATCACTTACGGCGGGCGGCGAGGCGTGGTCGGGAGGTTCCCCTGGACGATGCCGGCGAGTCAGATGTTGCCGTGCCGTCGACACAGGAGGACGCGCTGGGGCGTGACGATATCCTGGGGGCCGTTGGACAGCTACCCGACGACCAGCGCAGCGTCCTACTTCTCGTTTCCATCGAAGACGTGACTTACGACGAAGCAGCCCGCATTCTCGACATTCCGATTGGTACCGTGATGTCACGGCTGGCTCGAGCTCGCGAACGGCTTCTGAAGCTGCTGGAAGAGCAGAGAAAGCCCGCGTCCGACCGGCCCCATTTGCGGAGGGTTCAGTGATGTCCTCTCACCCAATTACCGAAGACGACCTGCACGGCTTCGTCGATCACCTGTTGGACTCCGCGCGGCGCAGCGAGGTGCAAACTTACCTCGATGCTCATCCCGAGATCGCCGGGCGTATTGCAACCTTCAGTCGCCAACGCGAAGCGCTCCGCG
>Ga0185299_10004540_pt1 | contig 16660 bp, 20 predicted proteins | sample PaiPotPPA55metaG_FD_128002 | JGI IMG/M metagenome (GOLD analysis project Ga0185299, IMG submission 128002) | Iron sulfur acid spring bacterial and archeal communities from Banff, Canada, to study Microbial Dark Matter (Phase II) - Paint Pots PPA... ...
AGGGAACCATCAATTGATAGGTTTTACGCCCAAAGACCTGCAGGTCAACCTCTCGCGTGAGGTGAGTAAAATATTCAAGTGTTTCTTCATCGACAAATTGTTTGGTGTGGTCGCAGCAGCCATCAAGGGTAATGTTGATGGCGAAGATTACATTTCTCATCTGATTGTCCCTGCCCTTCTCCCATGATCTCTGACGTCCGCTTACGCAGCGGTGTCGTTGAACTGTCCGGTCTTCAAAGGCCCAGCGGCCTTATAGCTGTTGATGATTATCCCGGACGGCAAAGCTTTCGTGCTGGCGGGCTCGAATGCCCGTGACGGAGTCCCCTCTGCAAAGAGGCGCTTTCCTAGGACTGGTTATATGATCAGCAAGACCTCATCGGCAAGCCCGTGTTCGAGCCGCACCGGTGTCAACGTCGAGCTGCCCTCGACGATCGGGTACGGTCCGTCCTTCGACTTGACGCGGCGGAACGCCCTCAACGATGTCCGGTCCAAGGCCCTCGAACGGGCCCCATTCAAGACTTTCCGGACGGTGGGTAGCGACATATTTTTTGGCCGCATTAAGGCCGTCCGCCATCGGACTGCTCGGCGCCTTCGGCCAGAAGCCCGACCAGAGATCGTAGGTGCGCCGGCCAAGCAGTAGATCGAAGCTCCCGCCATACAACGCGATGACTATATCTCTGCCGGCGGGGGTACGATAAGGCGCGGACCAGTCGCTGTAGGGGGAAATCGTCGTCATCGGCGGAGTGCTGGATCACGCCGTCCAGCGAGATGTGTTCGCAAATTTTGAGCTTTCTCATTTTTCGTCTCCTTTCGTCGAATGTTCCGAAGTCGCGGCGGTCCGGACTGTCTACTTGCTTTCGCCGGGTTCTTGTTCCGGAGCCGGGTAGAAAAGAAGCTCGCGCACCTCGCCCGCCGCATCGCAGGAGATGGCACCCTTGCGCGCCCACGCGAGTGCCTCGTCCATATCGGCGGCTTCCAGGATCCAGAAACCGCCCATGTGCTCCTTGGTCTCGGTGTATGGCCCATCGGTGACGAGCACCGTACCATCAGGCTGCTTCCGCAGCGTCTTCGCGTTGCCGACCGGGGAAATTCCGCAGGCGAACTTCCTCACGCCGGCAGCAATCAATTCGCGGTTGAGCGCGTGGATCTCCTCGATCATCGCTTCGGTTACGGCGGACGGGTCGAAGTCGTCGGGAAGGTAGTTAGCAACCAGATACTGTGGCATGACGTTTTCTCCTTGTCTCCTGTGGCTTGTTTTGCGATGACTCGTTTCCTGTTCACTCAGGAACCGTAGCTCATCGTTCCTTTGTCCTATAGTCGTTGGGGAGACCGAAAATCGACAGCCACTCCAATTTTTATTTCAGCTGCCGAATCCGCTCTTGCAGAAATTGCCGTTCCGGTTCCTGTCGGGTCAGCCCCAGCGCCTTCTCATAAGAAGCTCGAGCCTCCGCGGTCTTGCCCAGCCTGCGGTACAACTCTGCACGAGCTGAATGCGCCAGGTAGTAATTTGCCAATTCACCATGTTCCAACAACGCGTCGATATGCGTCAGACCGGCCGCTGGACCATCGCGCTCGGCAATTGCCACCGCGCGATTGAGATGGACTACTGGCGAAGGCTGAATTCGCACCAACTGGTTGTAAAGCGCAACAATCTGCCGCCAGTCGGTCGCCGCGGCCGGTTCCGCCTCCGCATGGACAGCCGCAATCGCAGCCTGCAGTGTGTAAGCACCGAAGCGCCGGGACCTTAGAGCTTTCTCCACCAATGCCACTCCCTCCGCGATCTGCTCGCGGTTCCAGAGCAAGCGGTCCTGATTTTCCAGCAGAATCAGCTCTCCGGTGGGGGAGGTTCGCGCGGCGCGGCGGGATTCCTGCAGCAACATCAGAGCAAGCAGCCCAATCACTTCCGGCTCTGGCCGGAGTTCGGTCAGCTGCCGTCCTAATCGAATGGCCTCGCCAGTCAGCTCGGCCCGCGTTACCTCCGCTCCCGCCGCCGCCGAGTAACCCTCGTTAAAGACGAGATAGACGACCTGAAGCACCGCGTCCAGCCGCTCCGGCAACTCCTGCGGCGCCGGAACCTCGTATGGAATCGGTGTCTCTCGAATCTTTGCCTTGGCGCGCACGATGCGTTGGGCGAGCGTTGCTGGCGTAACGAGAAATGCGCGGGCAATCTCCTCCGTGCTCAGGCCGCAGACTTCGCGAAGCGTGAGCGCAACCTGTCCTTCCGGAGGCAGAGCGGGATGGCAGCAGGTGAACATCAGACGGAGACGATCGTCCTCGATCTCGTCATCTCCGGTCTCTTCATTTCCGCCGGGAGCGTCGTTGACGCGCGATTCCAAGTGGGCAACAAGATCTCTCTGTGCCCTGTCGAAGCGCGCGCGCCGACGGATCACGTCGATGGCCTTAAAGCGTGCCGTTGAAATCAGCCAGGGGCGTGGCTTGTCCGGAATACCAGTCTGAGACCAGGACTCCAGAGCGGCGGCGAATGCCTCATGCATGGCCTCTTCGGCGAGATCCAGATCTCCGAGGAGGCGCACCAGCGTGGCCAGAACCCGGCCCGATTCCGACCGGTAAAGGGTCTCAATGGTCTTGCTGAGTTGTTCGGGCACAGGCGTCAGCATCTACGCCAAGCTAGCAAACGGAATGGCTCGATACAACTGCGCTCGGGCTTCTCCTACCCGCAATTCATCGGTGTACGGGTCGTGACTGGCCTGAATCCTGCACACGAACGGGTGCTGGTCTTGTGGCGCAAGACGAAGGATGTTGATAGCGATGCCCTCGACGCATGGTTCTGGAAACAAGGATACAACACGAAAGACCAGGAATTCGACGTAATCTACGTCAATGGTGACAACAATCTGGAGAACCTGCGCCAGGGAGAGCAAACCTGGAAGGTCCGGCTCATCGAAGAAGAGTTCCGGCGGCTGATGTTTGATGTCGAGGACATTTAGGAGCGCCGCCCATGCCGGGAGGACGAGCCACAGGCAGCAACAGGAGAGCGCGGGCCGAGGAGCCACTGCGGTTTGAACAGCGGCTGGTGCTGCACCAGTAGCTGCTGGACCTGTTCGGAATGCGCAGTTGTGACCGTCTGGCCGCATCACTGAAAGCGCCGGAGTTCGAGGGGTTCGACGAGAACAACGTCTCGCTCTTCCACCACAACCTCAAGCTCCTGTTCGACCGCCCGGAGTCGCCGCAGGATCTTCTGCTCACCTGCCGGCGTCGTCGTATTGATCAGACCGTTACCGCGGCGGCAATCCTCGCGTCTTCGATTAGCTTCCGAACGGCGTCCGGATCATCTACGTACCAACTCGATTCGCTCCACGCATCTGCTCGCCCGCCATCGAGACAAGTCCAGATCGGCCGCACGTAACGTGTACCCGGCGGGCTGAAACCGAAGCATCTTGTCATGTCTCCCCCGGCTGTCGCGCACTACCTCTACCGGCGCGAGCGCCATCAATGCAACCGTGCGCACATCTTCGCGCTGCGGACCTACCGTCATAAGCAACCGGTGATCGGTGAGAGCGAATGCCTTTGTCCGGTCTCCACACAGACTAAATCGAATCAGGGAAAACGGAATCGTGCAGAACAATGCTACCCCGAAAACGAGACCGGCCATCCGCTGGAATCCCATGTGGGGCGGTATCGGAGCGTTCCCGAAAAAGAGTGCGACCGTGAACACAAATAATAGCCCGATGGCAGCCGCGCCGAGCCTTCGCCCCGACGCGCATGGAGGCTCACCGATCCATTAGGTTCTCTCGCGTATTCAGCACGCTTTGAAACAACGCACGTCCATCCATATCGGAAGAATCGACCGGCTCAAAGAGGAGCTTTAGCAACAATCTTCCTGTAGAATCTCGTTTGCTCGAAATCAAATAGCGGATGCATTCAAGATGCACCATGGGAGCGTTCGCTGGATCGCTAATTGAAGCGGCGTGGGCTAACGCGCGAGATTTGCCTTTCAGTTAGCGGTGGGCACTTTTTCGGCTTTGTCGATGACTAGCACGTCAAGCTTCGCCTTGCTCGCCACCAGTTTCAAGCCGAGCTGCCGCTGCACGGCGTCGGCAAGATTCGGCTCCGGTTCGCTGGCGTTATCGACTGAAGCCGCCCCGGCCGGTCCAGGCCCTTGCTGTCCAGGCGGAAGATTGGGCGTGAACTCGATGTTGAAATCGTATTTGCCGGTCAGCCCGGTCTTGTCTAATACGGGTCTGTTGATCTGGTTCCCCAACATCGTCGTCAATTTCGAGAGCGGCTGCGCCTTTGCAACAGTATGAGCACTCGGGCCGTTCCGGCCCATCGTGATCATCGTCACGAGTCCGGGGCCGCTCAGTTCGCCTTTCTTGTCGAATTTAGGTGGTCCTTCGGCGCTGGGATCATCCTCCGCAGACTCCTTCAGCTTGGGGCCGCCCTTGGCGACTACCAACTCCTCAACTTGGAACTCCTTGGATTCGTGGTGCAGCACCACCCCGAACCTTTCGGCCAACAGGTTCTGCCACATCACATTGACCTGCTCTTTGGTTGCTCCCTCTGGGACTTTGGCAATGACGTTGTATCTCTCGGTGGCCATCCAGGCGGGGCCGCTTACCTGGTAAGCCTTCACGTCATACGTGGTCATGAGCAGGTCTAACAGCCTGGCATAGGACCATGTGATCTGTTCAGGGTCCGGGGTCCCTGGACCGCCCCGAGCTGGTCCAAAGTAAACTCCTCCGCTCGGGGACACGGGCGGGGACGGCTTGACGGACGCTACTTCGAACGTCAAGTTTTGCGTTGGCTGCCCGAAGGCGAGTGCGGACGCGAAAACCCACAAAACCCCTCGCGTCATTGTTCGTTCCATGGGACCACCTCCTTTAGGAAGATGCTAGCACTCCATCTAGGCGTGACTGCACGAGGGCAGCGATATGTGAGCGCGGGCCTGCCGGGCATGGGTTTGAGCGTGCGACAATACAGCCCAGCGAACAATTCCCCGAAGCTCAGCTTTTGGCCGCTCGCAATTGGGGTGGCGATTCTAGCCGTGCTGTTGGCCTTGGCTGCGCGATAGACGATTCAGCGGACGACTGAGCCCTGTCGGATGACTCTGGGCACGTTCTACCGGGAAATTCCATAGGCATCCACAAGACGCCGGACGGCTGTGGCCAAGTCGACCTTCCCGTCCAGATATGGCCTCCAATCCAGCTCGAGGATTTCGGGCACGCCTTGCCAAGCGCGGTCGTAAAGTCCGTTCTTTACGGCATACGGTATATAGCCATCCAAGTGGCGCCGAACCATTTCGCCAGCAGTATAGAAGAGAACCGCGTGCCAAAGATCGCTGCGGCGGAAGAGCTTGTTCTGTGCCTTGACCTCGGCCGACAGAGCGTTTCCAACCTGAGTGAACATCGCGTGTGACGCTTCAGGAAATAGAATTTCGAGTGCAGCGTCTCCCTGATTGCCTGGGTTGACGCTCGAAACGGTGATGTGAGTGGGTCTGAGGGTCGTATAAGCTCCGGACCAATTCGCGTACTCGGCAACGTCGGTTCGGATCGGTGTCGCCGGCCAGTCGGTGAGATATGCAGCCGCGAGCTCCTTCTTTAAAGATCCGCTGTATTTTGAAATCAGCGGTTCAACTGCCTCGATCCAAGCATGATTGGCACGATCGTGCTCCCGCCACCAGCGAGCCTTGTAGATCGGTGCGCGGCATCTAGTGCAGCAATCAAATCGGCTGGCAGGCCGGAGTCCCGCAGCGAGGGTGCGTCCTCCAGGTTGGACAGTTGGTTGTTGATTTTCGCAGCTTGATCGCTCAGCAAATCACGTTTTATGACTTCGAATCCAGGCCACGTGAATAGCTCACTCGGCTGTGAGCCGTTTTCGACGCCGCAGATTTTACCAAGGTGGTTTTGGAATCTGCGGTTTACGGACTCTCGTGCCGCGCGTATCAATTTCTATTTCTTGCAATGTCGCTCTCGGGGAGCCAACACAAGCACGCCGTAGAAAACCCGCCGTTTTGGTGCCCCTGAAGCACTACACGCCACGAATCCCGAATTTCCTCGTCCTTATCCCTCGGGGGACCCCCAGTTTCACCCCAGCGCTCCCGTAAACGACCATGCGCTGCGACCGGGAAAGAAACGACTGCGGCAGAAAATGAAGAGTCCACAAAGTCGAGATACAATCTCGAACAAAAGTCCCATATGCCGATTGGACCCTGGAGTTTCCGGAAGTCCGGTCGCATGTCTGGCTTCGTTACATGTCGCGCTCCTCACCAGAACTAAACGCGCGGCACTTCTGCACCCGGGGGGTCTTCGCGCACGGGAAGAGTCGCGCGCGGATAATTCATACTCACGAAGGACGTCTCTACGGAGGAGATGCAAAAGGCCAGATTTAATGCTGCACGACCCGGCGCGGCAGCTTGCGCTTCAAGTCCGGCCAGAACTCCTTTAGGACATTAGAAGCTGCATCAAAACTTAACTGCACAGCGTACCTTCCCATATTCTTCCCGACGCTGCGGCCGTCCGGGTAGTATGCGTTAGAGATGGCCAGGGACGTCGCGCTGCCGACAATCTCGGAATAATTGAATTGATTCCTTCCCGAATCGGTGCGGGTAATGAAAAGCCGGCTCATCGCGTAGCCCAGCCTCGACCGCCCGGTGCCATCGCGGCGGCGGAAGTAGCGCGGGTCCTGATGCAGTAGCGTCGGGAAAACGCCCTCCGTCATCGCGTTTTCTATGGCGAAATCAGCGTAGGTCGTACCAAATCGCTTGGCGTAACCCTCGATCCCTTGGCCGAACGAAGGATTCCCATTGGTAGCCTGTCCGATGCCTGAAATGAAAGCAGTTTGGAAGAATATAGCCCGATCTGTGGCATCTCCCCAAGCAATAGCGAACTTGCCCGCAGGCGTGAGCTTTGGGAGGGCCACCGAATCGTCGGTTGTTCGGTGATTTGTAAAGATCCAGAGGATGCGCTTGTCCTCGGTTTCAGGTTGGATATTCTCTTGCGCGCCGAGGGTAAGAGCGACTGCGCTCAGCACCGCGAGCCGGCACAACGAACACCGAATCATTGGAGGAAAACTCCCAACCTCTGCTTTTTCAACATATGCAAGGCCCAAAGCTTGTTCAAGGACCATTTCGTCAAAGTCGCGGACCGATAAGCGGCCATGTTGGTTATCCACCCTTGTCTAATCTGGTACACTCCTTCCCTCCCCTCGCTCTCAGTAGATGCTCGTAATGGCATTCGGTTGCGCATTCACCGGCTTGTCGATTTCCAGCAACGTACATTCAGGAATCGCTCCAGCACGGAGAAACAATTGCACAAAAGTTTGAGGTCTACCTTACAATCTAAGTAGATGCTGGGTTCGACAGGTCAGCGCCAAAGCGCACCCTCCGAAAGGATCCTTTCAGACCACTCTTGGAAGGTACGTGTATGCTCACGCATCCCGCGACACAGTATATCGAATTGTCGTCGATCGAACGGTTAATCGAATACCCGCGCAACCCGCGCAAGAACGTTGTAGGTTCGAGTCCTGCTGAGGAGCCAAACCGACCCAAGAAGCTAAGAAACTACGGCTCCACGCACGTACAATGCAGCCTTCCAGGAAGTTTGGCTCTGGGTGGTGAAGACTATCTGGCCACTCTTCGAACTCCTCGCCAGCGACCAATTTCTTTCTGGTAGCATCGCAACCCCATCTGTTTTTGTGTACCTACAAAACCACGCGCGGGCGCCGTCCGAATACAAGCAACGGTGTGTGCTATTCGATGTCGCGCTACTTACGGAATTTGCGAGGGGCGAAGCCGAGTGCGAGGATTCCCAGGCCGAGCATCGAAATGGTGGCCGGCTCGGGAACAGTCGACTCCTGAGTATAGTCGTACGTCACCCGGACACCGCCCGAAGAAGTGGTCACCGTCCCCTGTGTCACCGCGGAGGTCAGCGTCACGGTGAATGCCGAAGCAAAATTGGCCAAGCTGACACCAGTGGCTGCGACCTGAGTGGCGGCGCCGGCCGCGCCGGAAGACAGAGTACCAGTAACCGTCGCAATAGCGGTTGGCGGATTCCAGGTCACGCTGCTAAAAACAGCAGGAGTGAACGACACCTGGACCGTGTTCATACCAGTTGACCCAAACTGGTAATCGTCGGATTCATTGAGAGAGACGCTGTTCAGGATCGTAGCGCCACCGACGCTAAAAGCGGGGCAAGCGACAGATGTAGTGCCAGCACCGTTATTGAACGTCACGGGAAAGAGGTTGCAATTGAGAGTCATGGGCGTGGCGCTTGCCACTCCAACCAAAACAATCAGTGAAACACAGACAAAAAGCAGCGTTCTCATTACTACCCTCCTAAACGGTCTAGCGAACTTACAAGCAACTGCTGATAAGTAAAGCGATCCAAACTAAGATCTCTATTCTGGCAGCCAGTGTAGCACTTAGTCTAACCCAACCGCGTATTTCCGACCAAATCTTATCGTCTTAAACTGTACCAGGACTACTACGAGCAGTATCGGATCTCCCCCCGGGGCAAGTGGTTTAAGATTCGGAATCCCAAGTATTCGCAGTACGAAGGGAGGCACGAGTTTTTTTTAGAAAGAACGATATGCTTCGAGGGCTGATCCGTTTAGTGTTGTCTCAATCGCCGTCATCTTTTCCTAAAACTTGCGGAACACTTCCTCACGCTTGGCTCTGGACAAGGCGCCTGTATCGTCCAAGTCCGCCCATTTTTGGAACCCACCGGCGATAGTGAAATCCATTCGGGTTGCCCCAAATAGCGTCCGATGCACTCCCACTGTTCATCTTCTTCAACCCGGGGACTAGATCGGTGTTGAGATTGCCGCTGAACTCGTCAGCCTTCCCGGCGTGAACGCGTATACGCGCCTAGCGCCCAGTGGGAGGAAATGGCGTTCTCGTTGCAGTTGACACTCAAGCCGCCAATGGTTTGTCGATAGACGTCTGTATCCGCTATTTGTCCGGTACAAGGCGTGCGGTCCGAGTGAGGCGCTGTTGCGCTTCCCACGGAATAGCATTAGACGATTCGGAATCGATCTGTGGGGGCTGCTTTCTTATAAGAGCCTGCGATCTGTTTTTCGACTTCCTCAATTCCGGAATGTGATCTGATTTTACTTTGCTAGCGGGTCACGTTCTGCATCGCTGAAGCAGGCATCTGATCCGCCGCCCGATAGAGTGAGCTCGCAAGGCTGATTCGCCTCACTCCTGCCGCGGCCAGTCCGGCTACAGAAAGTGCTTTTCCTTTGATTCCCGCCATAAAGTGGCCAGGCTTCGACACCACAGTACAGACTGCGCGCACAGTGGCAAGATCGGATAGGCCTCGGGCAAAAAGCATGTCGGCTTCCGGTTTTTTTCGAAGGCTTGAATGTGCAACAGCCAGATGGAGAAATCCCGGCTGGTTCGGTTAATCAAATCGGCTACGCCATCTTAATAATTGTTTCAGGACCGAAGGAGTGATACTGTCGTACGCGGAAAGGTGAGATTTATGTTAAATAGGCTGATTGTGATATCGCTCGGATTGTTTTTGCTGAGTGTCGCCGCTTACGCGAATACGACTCCTCCCGCTGACTGCGCCCCTTTCCCGGTGATCTTTGCCGGTGGCACCGGCGGCCCGACGCCCGTGTCATGCCCGGCCTTTTCGGTACCCGGCGCCACGCTAACTGGTGTTGCTTTGACGTTCCAGGCCGATTACCAGTTCGGATGCTCTACCTGTGCGAATATGGTCCTGGTTACTTTTGTTCCTACCGGCCCCGGCGGGGTGACGTGGTCGCCATCCAGCCAGACATTAACCGTTACCGGTGGCCTGTCATCCGGCACTCCCCCGACAGGTGGCTCCAACGCTACCGCGGGCATTTCGGCTGCGGCGTTCGCTGCGCCGTTCAACGTGAACATCAGTTCCTCGGTTGCGACGGGTGGTATGGTCGCGACCTCATCCGGCGCTGTATCAGTGGTCTACACCTTTACTCCTCCGCCGGCAATCACGTTGTCGTGCCCGGTAAGCAGCGGTACAGTGGGCGTCTCCTATAGCTCGGCGCTGGTCGCGACCGGCGGCGTTCCCGGCTACACGTTCTCGATCATTGTCGGCGGCCTGCCGCCGGTCCTTATGTTGAACGCGAGCACGGGAGCCATCACGGGTACGCCTACGACTGCCGGTCCGTTCAATTTCACGGCCAAAGTAGTGGATTCGACTGGCACGTCGGCCGGCACCACGACGATCAATTGCACCATCACGATCGCGAATATGCCTCCTCCTCCGCCACCCACCGTTTGCAATGGGTCCGCTGCCACACCGATATTCCCCACGGACGCGGTACCGGAAAATGCGTTTCTTATCCGTTACGCCTCTAACCTCGACCATGGCGATTCAGTAATCAACATCACGAATAGCGGTCTCAATGGCGCACCCCTAAACGGCCCCGGATTCGGTCCTCCCATCGGGAATATTTGTGCAAACGTATACACATTCTCGCCGGATGAACAGTTGATTTCCTGCTGTTCCTGTCTGGTGACGCCGAACGCGCTGGTTTCCCTGTCGGTGGATAACGATCTCATCAGCAACACGCTGACCGGAGTCAGGCCGACCTCGGTGGTAGTCAAACTAGTGGCTTCCTTGCCGGGAACGGGAGCCTTGGCGGGTGGCATGCTCGCCTGGGGCACCACGCTACATGCGGCGCCCGCCGCCTCTTTCAACCTCACCGAGACGCCATTCACCCCGGCCACTCTGAGCGCGGGAGAGCTTTCCAGCATCACTAACCGTTGCTCGAACATCATTGGCAACGGCAGCACGTTTGGCATTTGCCGCTCTTGCCGCACTGGCGGTTTGGGAGCCGACAGGCAATAGTTTGGCCTGACAATTCTGTTGATCGACATCAGGCATGAGTTGCCCGATGACTCCTGCCGGGAAGTCGGCAGTTTTGATCCTTGTTCTGTAATAAGAGTGAAGATTGTTAAGGACAGGGGCCCGTCCGATCCATTCGGCGAGCGGCGGGTGTGGCAGCTGTTGAGGCGAATGAAGCGGGAGGGCGACCGGGTAGTCGTAGACAAGCCGCGCGGGGCGGTCCAACCGACGGCTGAAGGGCGAGCTGGGGCAGCAAGCGACGGAGTTGATCCTGGCGCTATGCCGATTTCGGGCCCACACTGGCGGAGCGAATACCTGAGGGCCAAGCATAGCCTAGAGATCGGCACGGAAACGATACGCCAATGGATGGATCGAGGCGCATTCGTGGCGCCGTTTCCTTTTGCGTAATCTTTCGATCTCTGGCCTGCTTGAGCTAGTACGGAACATCCCGTTCCTTCCTGGCACATTGATATTCGTTCCTCATTCACCCCTCCAGCTTGGAGTAAGTCAATAGGAACGTTCTACTTGGCTGCAACCGGAACTTTCTATCTGGCTGCGACACCCGACGGTCCGACCCGCTGTCAACGCTGTCAACGCTTGACTGAATCTGCCTCCTTGTTGTAACCTTCTGGAACATGCTGCTCCGAGGGCAGTGATTCTGACTCTCCCACGTTCGCGAGACCGCAAGTGCGTTTCCCAGGGCATCGTTTTCCGGCTGAGTAGCCAAGGGAAGCATCCAGTCCTGAATAGGCAGTTAATGCCAGAGGCTTTGTGTTCAATCGGGAGATAATTATGATGACAGGTCGGCGGAAGACCGGTTGGCCTACTTCCGTCGTCGTGCCTTTCGTGATCGCCGTAACAGCCTGGGGCCAGTCGGAAAGCCCCGCGCGACGCAGCGCGCCCATCGTACAACCGGGTGCACCCGGTCAAAACAGCAAGATCCTATCGCCGGAGACTGCCGTCGTCCCGCCTCGAACGCCTGCCGTGGCTGATATCAACTTCATGCAAGGGATGATCATGCATCATTCGCAGGCAGTCGAGATGACTGAACTGCTTCGCACTCGCAGCCGCAACAAAGACCTCCAAGCGTTGGGTAAGCGCATCAGCATCTCGCAGACGGACGAGATGAAATACATGAAGCAGTGGCTTGAAGATCGCGGTCAGCCGGCGTCCATGGAGCATGGCCACATGGATCATATGGGTGACATGAAGCGAATGGACCACATGAAAATGGGCTCCATGCTTCTGATGCCGGGCATGCTGACTCCCCAGCAGATGAAGGCCCTGGAACGGGCCAGTGGCCCGGCATTTGATCACCTATTCTTGACCGGCATGATTCAGCACCACACGGGCGCCCTGGTTATGGTGCAGGATCTGTTCGACACGCCGGGAGCCGGCCAGGATGCCGTCCTGTTCGACTTCGCCACCGACGTGGATAACACACAGCGCGCGGAAATTAATATCATGCGAGGCATGCTCCTCAAGGAGAAGAAATGATCGACCAACGAGCTTCACGGCTTTCGCGCCATACCCTGACTCTTTCATTTGCGCTATCTGTTTTTTTCGCCGTGCTCGGCGCCAGTCAAACCGGTGCACCTGCTTCACGTCTTTCGGCTCCGTCCAATCCGCGCGCGTCATCCGACGATCCACGGGTGGGACTGAAGGCAGGATTATACGACGCCGGCGAAGCTGTTTTCGGACTCGAGAAGCTCGCCTCTATTCCCAAGCCACCCGGCTTCTCCCCTGACAACTTCATTCCAAACGGTGCTCCGCAGCAGCCACCGGAGCCGCCAGCACCGGGTCAGCCTGCACGACCTCCTTCAGTTCAATACGGTTCGACCAACTCGGATCTGGCCTTCAGCGGCAACCATGTTTTTGTGGGTAACTACAACGGCATTAATTTTTACGACATCGATAACCCGGCGCAGGTCAAGCTGCGGGCTTCACTGATCTGCCCGGGTGGTCAGGGTGACGTCTCGGTGTACGGCCATCTCCTCTTCATGTCGGCGGAAGCAATCAATGGACGCCTCGACTGCGGCACTCAGGGCGTGCCTCTACCGGTCGGTTATGTCCCGCCCCCAACACCACCCCCAGCGCCGGTCGTCAATGGAGTAGAGCCGGAGCGAAAACCACGTCCTCTTCCACCCGCCAGCCCAGACCGGTTCCGCGGTGTGCGCATCTTCGATATCAGCGACCTCTCGAATCCGAAGCAGGTAGCCGCCGTGCAGAGCTGCCGCGGCTCCCACACGCATACGCTCGTGATCGACCCCAAAGACAAAGACAATGTCTATATTTATATCTCCGGTACGGGAAGCGTTCGGCAGGCCGAAGAACTCGCGGGCTGCTCGGCCGGGGACGATCCTACGGCCAATCCCAACACCTCGTTATTCAGCATCGATATCATCAAGGTGCCGCTGGCACACCCGGAGCTGGCGAAGATCGTATCCAGCCCGCGCCTCTTTACCGATTCACAAACCGGAGCCATCAATGGCCTATGGAAGCGTGGCAACCATGGCGAAGGCACCCAGACCACGGCGGGCACGGATAAATGTCATGACATCACGGTCTATGCGGCCATCGGGCTGGCCGCGGGGGCGTGTTCCGGTAATGGAATACTGATCGACATACACGACCCGCTCAATCCCGTCCGCATTGATGCCGTGAGCGATCCGAACTACGCCTTCTGGCATTCCGCCACCTTCAACAACGCAGGCACCAAGGTATTGTTCACGGACGAGTGGGGTGGCGGCGGGCAACCCCGTTGCCGTGCGACCGATCCGATGAACTGGGGCGCCGATGCCATCTTCGAGCTCTCGAAGGGCAAGCTGAAACTCGCCTCTTACTATAAAATGCCGGCCGCGCAGACCGAATTCGAGAATTGCGTGGCCCACAATGGATCGCTGATTCCGATTCCCGGTCGTGACATCTTTGTGCAGGCTTGGTACCAGGGTGGCGTATCTGTGGTGGATTTCACCGATACCGCGCATCCCATCGAGATCGCCTACTTCGATCGTGGTCCTTTGGACGCGACCAAACGCGGTATGGGCGGCTACTGGTCCGCTTATTGGTACAACGGATACATCTACGGTTCGGAAATTGCGCGAGGGGTCGACGTGTTCAAGCTGACGGCGAGCAAGTTCATTACGCAAAATGAGATTGACGCCGCCAATCAAGTGCATTTTGACGAGCTCAATGTCCAGAACCAGCCGAAAATTACCTGGCCGGCAAATTTCGTGGTTGCCCGCGCCTATATCGACCAGCTTTCCCGCAGCGGTGCTCTCGCGCCTCAACGGATTGCAGCGCTCAGCGACCTAATCGCTAAAGTCGACGCATCCCCGTCGGACGCTAAAGGACTCGGCGACCTCAAAGCCATGGCGGTGGGCCTCGACCAGGACGCAGCCGCAGCGAAGTCACCGGTGGACGCGGAGCGCATGCGCGCATTGTCGGCAATCATAAAAGAGAGAGGGATTTCGCGTCTCTAGTCCGACTTACTGAGTTTGTCGGGAGCGTGTGCCCTATTACGCAGTCAACAAGCTTAACCACCGGCAATAGTTGTTCGCGTGGCCCCTACTCGCCATTCGTATAGCTCCTTACAGTTAACCGTTACATTCGGTAACAAATTTGAAACTTCCCTTCATGTTTTCGGTCAAACAAACAAGTTTTTAGGCAGATCAAATTTCTTTCTGGTTGAGGAAAATGCGGGCTTGCCCTCTAAGGCGCAAGGTTTAGGGGAGATATAAATTCCATGTCGAAAACATTCATGTTGATGATCGTTTTGGCTTTAGTAGTTGCCACAACGGGGTATACGCAAAACATTAACGGCTCCCTGGCAGGACGCGTGGTAGATCAGCAGGGGGCAGTGGTTCCAAACGCGTCTGTCATAGCCAGTGACCTTACACAAAAGCTCAATGTGACCACTAAGACCAACGACCAAGGGACTTTCGTCCTGGCGGGCTTGCGTCCGGGAAATTACAGTCTGCGGGTTGAGGCGGCCGGCTTCAAGAAGCTCGACAGACCGAATATTGCCTTGAACGCAGATGAAAAGTTAGCAATCGGCGATCTGGTGATGGAGGTGGGGGCACTGACGGAAACAGTGGAGGTGTCGGCACAGGCCACTATTCTTCAAACCGAGAGCGCTGAAAGGTCGGACACCATTATCGGAAAGCAGATTGAGAACCTACAGGTGAACGGCCGTAATCCACTCGACATGACCAAGTTGATTCCCGGCGTCGTGGACACTGCCAATTTCCAGGTGGGTGGTCCAGGCGGGATCGGATCGATTCAGGTGAATGGGAATCGGGGGTCCGCGAACATGTTGACCATTAACGGAATCGGCAACATGGATACGGGTTCCAACGGCAGCCAGAACGTTACAGTGAGCATCGATTCTACGCAGGAGTTTCACATCCTGACAGGCATGTACCAAGCAGAATATGGCCGCAACGCCGGCGCCCAAATCGCGGTCGTTACCAAGAGCGGCAGTTCAGATATCCATGGCAGCGGGTATTGGTATCACCGTCACGATGATCTGAATGCGAATAGCTGGATCAACAACGCCAAAGGAATTCCGCGCAGTCTCTTTCGATATAACGATCCCGGCTACACGGTTGGCGGACCTGTTTATATCCCCAAACTTCTGCCGCAGAGAAACAGGTTGTTTTTCTTTTGGAGCGAGGAGTTTCAGGAACAGTTGGCGCCCAATACGGTGCGCAATATACAAGTGCCTACCGCGCTCGAGCGTCAAGGCAACTTTTCGCAAAGCGTAAACAGCAGCGGCCGTCCAGTAACAATTAAGGATCCACTCAATGGTCAACCATTTGCCGGAAATATCGTACCGGCGAATCGATTGTTTGGGCCTGGCGTGGCTTTGCTCAATCTATTTCCGCAGCCCAATGTGTCCGGGCAGGTTGGGTACAACTACACGTCCCAGTTTTCAAACTCACAGAACCGCCGCGAGGATCTGCTCCGAATAGATTACAACCTCTCGCAGAACGTACGTGTTTTCGGACATTACATTTAACAACTCCCAGCCATTCACGTACCCCTACGGCTCATTCGTGCTTGGCATAAACGTGCCGATTGTGCCGATCTCGTACCTGAATCCCGGGTATAGCTGGGCGAGCGGTGCTACCTGGGTTCTCGGTCCGAGGACGACCAATGAGTTCAACATGGGCGTCACTCACAACTCCATCAACATCGATGAAGTCGGCGACGCGCTCACTCGAACGAAATCTGGAGTCAACCTACCGCTTCTGTATCCAAGCGCCGTTCAGAAGGATTATATTCCCGGATTCAATTTCGCCGGCACGAACATTACCAGCGCCTTCGCCCCGAACTTCACTTCGGTGGGCGACGCACCGTTCGTTAATTACAACACCGTGATCAACATCAGCGACAACTTGACCAGGATAGTCGGCTCGCACACCCTAAAGACCGGCGTCTTCTTGGAACGGAGCAGAAAAAATCAAAGCTCGTTCGGGAACAACAATGGGTTTTACAACTTCGGCGATACCACGGCCAATCCATTCGATACCGGGTTCGGCTTTGCCAACGCAGCAACGGGTGTCTATCAGACCATGGATCAGGCGGTCAATTACATCAATGGCGAGTATCGTTACTGGAACGTGGAGGGTTTTGTTCAGGACACCTGGAAGGTTACGCCGCGGCTTACCCTCGATTACGGCCTTCGCATTGCTTGGTATCAGCCCCAATATGACGCGTCTCTGCAGGCATCCACGTCAGAACGAAGCCGCCCGCGCGGCGGACGCTACGCGTGGGGTGAAGAGCAGCATTTGTGAGTTGGGAGGAATAGTGTGGGTCACAAGGAGGTCCCTGTGACCCAACTTCGAAAAATGATGCTGGAGGAA
>Ga0185299_10004543_pt1 | contig 16655 bp, 21 predicted proteins | sample PaiPotPPA55metaG_FD_128002 | JGI IMG/M metagenome (GOLD analysis project Ga0185299, IMG submission 128002) | Iron sulfur acid spring bacterial and archeal communities from Banff, Canada, to study Microbial Dark Matter (Phase II) - Paint Pots PPA... ...
TTACCCTGCGCTTTCGATCGGAGCTCTCGATTCCAGCTTTGGACGACGCAATACGGGAAATCACTTCCACTTTGCAATCTGCGGAGAAACGTGTCGCCTATGTCTATGTCCGGCCCGGGCCCAACGGGGGCGCTCTCGCTGAGGCAAACCCACCCAACATTCGCGATATTGCGTTCAGAGCTGATTAGGATGCAGAGATTCCACTTTGAGGGAATTGAAATTAGAGGAGACGGCAAATGGCAAAAATGAAAGCCGGGCAAGTGCCAGGAGATACGTCGCATTGTTTTACGGGAGGTTGAGCCGCATGAGAGATGACATCGTAGCTGGGGCAGTATTTCCCGATTATGAGCTGACGGATCACACGGGCAAACGCAGCAAGCTTTCAGACCTACAGGGGCCAGATCCCATGATCCTGGTGCTTAGCCGGGGAGGATTCTGCCCGAAGGATCGGCGCCAGGCCGAGGGTCTGGTCCAACTTCACCACGAGATGGAAGTCGGTTACTCCCGCCTGGTCACAGTCAGTACCGACAACATGCTTGAGACGAATGAGTACCGCACCGGCGCCGGCGCTCATTGGACCTTTTTATCCGATCCGGGACGCAAGGTTCAGAAGGATCTCGACATCGCCGAGTACACGGACCCCGAGCACGATCCGATGATCCCGCATGTCATCGTCCTCGAACCTGGTCTCGTTATATTCAAAATCTACAATGGCTACTGGTTTTTTGGCCGACCGACCATCGAAGAGCTTCGGCAAGACTTGCGTGCTGTGTTGCGAAAGTGCCGTCCGGACTGGGACATCACCACACCCGAACTGAAAGCCGCTTGGGAACGGGGTGAACATAACGGCTTTTATCCCTATGGCAAGACCTACGGGCAAGTGTTTCGGGAGCAAGAGTAAACGGCGATAGGGCTCCCCTTAAGGCAGTTTCTGACGTGCAACGGTTTAGCAGACCGCCGCATTCAGCCGCTCTGCCACCTCTCCGCGTTGAAAACATTGCACTTATTGAAACACTGTCCCACATTTCTGTCCCACATTTGCCCGAAGTATGAGACGCTGATCCATAATCGAAGGAAAGGATACCACAGAATGCAGAAAGGTAGAATCGAGCAACGACACGGTGCGTGGCACATTCGCTACCGGGACTCGAGCGGTAAGCAGGTGTCGCGCAAGCTGGCTGACTACTGCGACCGCTATCGTAGCAAGCGTGACGTGCAGCCGCTCGCCGATGAGTTTCTCGAACCTCTCAACGCGGGGCGCGTGGTGAACGGGCCGCTCACGTTGCAACAATTCGTCGAGACGGTATATTTCCCATACGTCCGCGAAAAGAAGCGACCCAGCACGGTGAGGGGTTATGTCAACCTGTACAATGCACAGATCGCCGGCCGGATTGGTGGGCTTCGACTGGGCACCTTCCGCACCGTAGACGGTCAGAATATTCTCGACACTGCTGAGAGCGAGACCGAACTATCGCACCGTTCGCTGACGCACGTCAAAAACCTGCTGTCTGGGATTTTCACCGTCGCGAAGAGGAAGGGCATGCTCGACGGCCCAAATCCCATGGACGACACTGAGATTCCTGACGGCAATCCTACAAAGAAGACGCACAAGTACTCGCTCGAAGAGGTTGAGAAAATGATTGCCGCACTTGACGGTGTTGCACGTGTCGCCGTCGTCGTCGCCGCATGGACGGGTCTTTCGCTCGCGGAGCTGCGTGGTCTGAAGTGGGAGGATGTAAACGTCGACGTGCTGACGGTACGCCGCACGGTGTGGCAAAGGGTCGTGGGAGAGACAAAGACCGAGGCGCGTCAGGCATCCGTGCATCTTCTGCCGCAAGTTCGTGATGCGCTCACGGAGCACCGGAAAACAAATCCCGAGACCACATGGGTCTTCGAGGGTCCGCGCGTGTTTCCACTCGACCTAGCGGGGCTCGGCGCCCAGGGAATCAAAAACGCTCTAAAAGGAACCGGCGTTGAGTGGCACGGATTCCACGCGCTGCGCCGCGGACTAGGAACGCGTTTGTTCAACAACGGCGTGCCGATCGAGACCGTCTCCAGAATACTGCGCCACGGTTCCGTACACGTCACGCGAGCACACTACGTCGACGTTCTGGATGCGACGGTGGTGAACGCGCTCGAAGGTCTGCCAACAAAATCAAAGCACAAATAGAAAAAGGCCCCAGTCTTCCACCCCACAAACACCCAATAAAACACAGGCGATTTAGCGATTCCGAGAATTGACACGTCGGAACTGTACTCAAAACGTACTCAAAAACGAAAAGACCGCTCTCTTTAATCCTGCTTGGCAAGGACCGGACGTAAGCGTCAGCTGAGAGCCGTCTTGACGACGCGTGAGTTGACTGGGCTGCGTAAATCGAGCGGTGAAGGCGGGGGCGCAAGCATATAGAAGCTGAATGGGGGGGAGGTAAAAACCCGGAACCAGCGGCAGAGACTGGACCGTGAATGCGCCTTTCTCGTGTCCGAACAGCTCGCCTTCAAGCAAGCCCGTCGGGATGGCCGCGCAGTTGAGCTTGACGAACGGTTCGACTTACGTGGGCTCAAATCATGTATAATTCCGCTAATCGCGGATACCTCGGAGGCAGCATGAGGCATAAATCCGTAGGCGCTCTCTTATCATTGATTGTGATTTTCGCGGTAAACCAAGTCGCGGCGCAATCAGGGTACGATCCACCACCGCCGCTCACACCCACGTCCCACCAAGAATGTGATGACTTCCAGAGGAGATTAGAGGCGCGTGCTCGCGAACTTAAGAAGGCGGCGAGCGACTTAAGCGAGCAGATATACGATCAATGCTATCGCAGCGGGTTGAGCATCGACGACAGGATTCGCTGCCATGATCGCAACCAAGGCGGTAATTACGGGGAAAAAAACGGATTGCGGCTACGTATCGTACGTCTGGCCTCGGGTCCGCCCTCTCGAATATCAATACCAGTGTGCAATATCTCGCGCTGAGCAGTTAATCAAAAAATGCAACGCAGAAGTCGACAATTATGGGCAAAACCGGCAACGCCAGCAGCAAATGGAATCGCAAGCCCAGCAGCAGCAAACAGCTGAGCAGCGGCAACAAGAACAGGAAGCGTCAGTGGACGCACTGCAGGGGCAAGGGACGACCCTGAACAATGTTGCGAATGCGCTCACGGCTTTCTTAATCGGCCTGCAAAAGAACAAGGCATCCCACGAGGCGGAAGAAGGAGATCTAGGTAGTTCGTCAGAGTCATCCGCCGAGCGCGCTCGGCTAGAGAGCATTGAACGGAACGGACAACGCGATCCGCAGGGGCGCATGACAGTAGACGAGACCGTCAATAGCCTCCTAGCCCCAAACTCGGGTTTAGCTGGTCAACCCGCAGTGGATGCATCGATCAATGCTTTGCTCGCCTCGAACGAAGTGACTCGAAACCCAGCCTCCACCAACCAACCCTCCGTGGACAGTTCCATGTCTGATTTGCTTGGCTCTGAGAGCACGCAAGCGGCGCGCGAAAAGGCCGCGGATGCCCAAAAAGAGCTTACCGACCTTGCATCGAAGTTTATGGTGCAAGCTGCGAAGGAATGGAAGGGTGTAAAAGAATTCAAAGAAGTTACGGAACCGTTGAGTCTGGCTGCTGATTCACTAAGTACGGCGGCCGCAGCGTATGAGGGTGACGAACCTACGACAATTCCGGGTCTGAAGCCACTGGAGGTATATCTAAGCAAACAAAATGAGGCTCTCTCAATTTACGAAAAGCGAAGCGTATACGACTGGGAAGTGGCATCAGGAGTGGACTGGTATCGCCCAAGCACGACCAAACCAGCGCAATCCTATCTTGATTACTGGTATCAGCGGCTTACGGCTTTGCAGCATCTGTGTGAGCCCTTGGCTGCGGCCGCGCAACGTTTGCAGCCAATCCTCGAAAACGACAACATCAACAGGGTTCGAATGTTAGGGGGCGGGTTGAATACCCTGCCCACGGGGGACTCAATGTTCATATGGAACTTCATCATCCCCGAATTGAATGGGTGTATAAGAAAGACTGGCACGATAAAGACGAACATATATGATGCTCGATCAGTGGTTCAATAGCGCGTGGATACAAACACATGTGTTGATATCGAGGCGACACCCAGTGCACAAGTGTTGTGAAGGCGTGCGATTGAGGCTCTCTGCCCTACTCGCTATGCTTCTCGCAACCCATTCAGGGTGGGGCCAAAGCGTTAGTTACGAATCGCTAATCACGCAGGCAAAGTCAGACCTGAGCGCTGGACGACTTGACCAGGCCCTGGCAGGGGCGGCGCAGGCGATAGCCCTTGATCAGTCCCGATGGGAAGCCTACACGTTAGCCGCTGGAGCAACGATCAAGCAACATCGCTGTGACGAAGCCCGAGATTACGTGCAGAAAGCAACTGCGCGCGCACCCGACACAAAAAAACAGGGTTTAGCGAGTCTCCTCACTCAGTGCTCTTCAGGTGTCACTTCGCCAGGGGAGATTAGGGAGCAAGAACCGGCGAGAAGGGAGGCAAGAACCGCCGAAGAAAAAGGTAAATTTGAAGAGGTGAAGAAGCACTTCGCTGTGGGCGACGCGATTCTTGAGGAGGAGCGCAAGACTGCTGCCGATCTAAGAAAAGCTGCTGCCGACCAGCGCGATGCTTTAAAGGGAAAAATTACCAACCTTTCGAACCAAGCATCGGGTGAATTTCGAGCGGCACAAAAAGCGACCGCGGAGAAAGATCCCAACCAGCATCTCCTTTGGGCAAAGATAGCGGAATCCTACGATCTGGCCGGACGAAATGACGAAGCCATCAATGCGTATCAGCAGGCGATTGCGGCCAAGCCTTCGGCGAATTATTACAACAACCTGGGCAATGTCCAAGCGCGTGCGGGAAAGATCGACGATGCGCAAGCCTCTTACACCAAGAGCGCGGAGCTTGATCCAGCAAACGCGGCGCAAGCTTACCGGAATGCCGGAATCACCATGTATAACGCGGGAAAGATGAAGGAAGCGGTGGAACCGCTGAAGAAGGCCACGGAGCTCGACCCGGAGAGCGCGCAGGCGTGGTACCTGCTTGGCGCTTCGCTGGTGGGCGCGATGGAAGTTACGAAAGTAGGCGAAAAGTTGGAAGTTGTGGTGCAGCCTGGAACCGTCGAAGCTTACCAGAAGGCCGTCGAGCTCGATCCCAACGGCCCGTATGGGCAGCAGGCCAAGAAGGGACTTGAGGCACTACCGCTAATCGCTCCTGGAGTCGACATCAAGACCAAAGTAAAAAAGAAGTCGTAACAGGGGTTCCGAGATTCGGCGTCCAGTCTTTTGCCTCGGAGTAAGGACCCACACCTGAGAAAGCTTTGCGCTCTGAAATCGGATTCGATCCCTGCTCGATCAGAATGTCGACGATGGTTTCGAAGTCCTTTACGGTGCCGCTGACCAAATCTCCTTCGACGACTGTGCCTTCGCACTCGGGCGCCAAGTTTTCTCTGGTGATGTAATATTGAAATTTTTTGACGGTCCACGATCACGCCTTTGGTTCCGTCTCACTGCGTGATCCGGAAATAAACTCTTTCCTTCTTGTTAATCATCGCGAACCTTGCTTCGTCGTTCCCGCTGTATGGCGAATCCTCACCGAGGGGGATGGGACTTGCGGGAGCAGCCGCTGTGCGAGCCGCGTACCGATCTTTCGTGGGTCTGGAACTGTCGGGCGCGCTGGTCGTCCCAGGTCGTCGAGTTCAATCGCCAATGATGCTTTCTTTCGCGTTGCCATTTTCTTCAGTCTCCTTAAAGTGTGTTGCGCACAGCCACACGCGCGTGGGGCCGATGTCTTTGAACCTTTGGGCCACTTCCTTGCATTGCGAGCATCGCTTCTTGCGGCGGCTCACCCTCAGCCGTCTCGTTCGTATGGCACTCATGGACTTCTCCCTTAAACTGCTTTCAACTTCCTCCGCTTAATTATTTCTATCAACGGCAAACCGCACGTGGCCGGCGCGAGCACGCTGTCAGGTGCTGCTACTTGCGGCGCGGGTTGGGGTTCGGGCTCCGGCTCTTCGTAGGCCGGCTCTTGGAGGTCCTCGTTCTTGAAGCTTTGAAGTTCCTCGTTCTTGAAGCTTTGAAGTTCCTCGTAGCTATAAAGTTCAACAGACGCTGCTTTCCAGCGATCTGAAAATCCGTCCCACTGGACCCCGTGATATACCGGGCTACCGATCTCGAGGAGATCCCACCGCGTTTCGTAAGCTGGAACTACATCATTCTTGTGGAGAAATAACGCATCTCCGCACTGGCGAATCATAAATGCGAAACCCTTGGGACGATTGAGGCTGAGAATTTCGGATGTTTCTCGATACGAGTGAAGATCTTCTTGCTCGGACATCTGAAACAACGGCGCGACGTTCGTTGCGCAGTGCTTGCTCACTCCTCCCACAAGCCGCTGGGTGATGTTAAATTTGACTGGAATATCTCTTGAAAAAGCCCAACCACGAGAACCCTTCCAATCTGGCTCGACACCGTGAGCCGAGAAAAATATTCGCTTTCCTTGATACCTTAAAAACCCAAATCCTTTCTCGTTCCAATGATCGACATCGCCTTCAAATTGTTTTGTCACGCTGGTCTCCGATGAAAATAAAGAAGGCCACACTCCCTGTTGGGGAATATAGCCTTCATGGTGCGAGCGGCTGCGAGCCCGACGCGCTTTCGTCCTCTGCGAACTCGTTAGGTTTTGTTGGACTGCACTTCGGCGATCGCTTGCGACCACGCGATCGTATGTAGAGGTTGGGCCAGTTCGCCGATCAGTCCGCTCGTGGCGCTCGGCTTCGCGGTCGGTTTGGGCTGGGGTTGTGGGCGTTGCGCGTGACGTCCGCGTTGACGCTCGCGTTTGCGAACGTTTGATCGGCGACTCACGACCGGAACTCTCTTCCACCATCGTGCAGCTCGGTGCAGAACGACGCTAATTGACCTGCGGCCTCCAACTTGTCGAACATGGCGCGGTACGCAGCATTGTTTCGCTTGCGCTTTATTTCCGAAGAACGCAAATGCTTCCAATCCATTCGGACTTCGGCCTCGAGCTGTTGCTCCGCGGTCAATGGAGGAGGTGGAGGTACGATCGGCGCGGGTGCTGGTCGCACCCCAGCACAAACTTCGATCGCTTCGAGTTCGGCTAAAGATTCTCCCGAAAGCCTTGCGACAAAGGTGATGACACCGTTTCGTTGAACGCGGATGAAGCACTTGCAAATTGCCTTGTAGATCTCTCGGGAAAAGTCGTCGCGCGCGATCTTCCCCGCGAAACCTTTCTGATCCACCAGACCGGCGTACATCATCACGTCGTCCTGCGCCTCCTGGTCCAGGATAAGGGCGGCGGTGATCCGCTTAAACACGTCGTTAGCCCGTTTGTTGTGTATGCCAGCATATTTCTGGAGCGGTCGAGGAATAATTCCTTCGCCGCTTGCGTGAGTTCGTTGGTAGTAGTAGACATGTTCGTTTCCTTTTACAAAAGATTCGCGGCAGAAGCTCGCGATAGTAAATCGTTGAAGGTGGACCACGACATCTGTTCCCCGCCGAGGGTCACGTAGCCGCCCTTCGGTCTCAGGTTGGTAGTTGGTTCCAGTGTGTACTTACGGGCGAAGTCGACCAGCTCCTGGCTAGATCTGGCTTTCGTCACTGATTGACCCGCTGGGACCACAGCGTCGCCGATAGCCGTCTCGGCCATCTCGCGTCGAAGGTTCGTCCGGACGAACTCGGCGAAAACCGAATCGGTGTGACGTCGCTGACGAATGGCATCAGGCGTCGCAGTATTCGCGAATGTTGTCATCTCAGACCAGGCGATCTGCTGCGGCGTTAGAAGCTTGCCGTTGCGATCGCGAGGCCTCAAATCTTCCGGCTCCTCCTCGAGCTGCTCGGCTTGTGCTGCGACGCGGGGTTGAATTTCCCCGGAATCCAGCAACAGAGTCAGGGCGTGTTGCAGGTGCCTGGTTGAGATATTCTGGCTGCCAGCGATCTGAATGGCCGCCCCCAGAATCTTTTCCGCGTCTTCGTCTCCGCGTTCCTTCGTGTAAAACTCTTTCAGGTAGAGTTTTCCTACTTCCGTGGTCCTGAAGATTTCTTTAAGGGCTCCGACGACTTCTTCCCGGTCGTCGATTGTGAACGTGATGTCTCCAGTTTCTGTATTTCTGCCGATCATGTGATGCTCCCGGGGCGCCTGCGAAAGGCGCCTGTTGAATTTGTTGGTGCTGGTGCTTGCTGCAAGGGCCGCTCGTACTTTTCAGCGTATTGCAGGAAATTCATATCTTCGGCGCGCTGCAGAACCCCGAGAGGATCGTCCGCATAAACTACTTGCGGCTCCGGAAATCCTGGCACGTCGATATGAATGAACCACTTGGGACCGTTTGGTGTGTTTGCTGGTTTGATGATGTAGTCGTTAACGTCGTCGATGGACGCGGACACAGGTGTGCGCGTGTCGTCGCCTGACTGGGTTGACTCACTTGCGAATTCGATACGACGCCCATCGCGGGCGTCTTCGAGCCACGCTGAGTTCACACCCAAAGACCGAAGTCTTGTGACGAAAACCTTTCCTGCGGACTCACTCATGGTGACGGCTTCGGATCGACTTAGAACAAAGTACGGTTTCGCAATGTACTTGGTGCCATCGCGGACTTCGGTTTCACGTTGGTAAAACTGGTCAGAACCGTTTACCACGGCTCCTACGTAACAACGGTCGGCTGGCATGGCTAAAGTTTTCCTTGAGCAATCAATTTGTCGACTCCGCGTTTGAAGGATGCGGACGATCGGTACCGTTTCACAACGTCGATTCGAGGCATGGAGTTATAAGCCTCGACCGTGAGAGTTTCTTCCTTCTCTTCAGCGGCCACTTTCGCCTTCAGTTGCTGGTTGGCGTACAAGTCGTAGTAGCGTTTGAACTCTTTGTCGGTTGCATACCGGCGTCGCTGCTCAAACGAACTGACGCGAGGGCTTTCTATCCAAGCGACAATTTCGGGTGGAATAAGCGGCGCTGCGGCCGGCTGGTCCGCTAGCGAGCCTCGGAAAGGCTGGATTTTTCCGTCATGCAGAAGACGCAAATAAAACCTTTCGAAGTGTGCTGGAGCGGGGTAGCCCCCGGCTTCTTCGAGGTAGCTCTCAACTTCTCCGCGGATGAGCGCATTGGTTTTTGCGTCCGCAGTGAAACGCCGATTCAGCATCCACTCGGCCTGTGCGTTGTCAATTTCCTTTTCTACGTCGTACATGTCACGACCTCCCATCATCACTCATCTCATCTAAGACCGATCGAAACCCCGGCTCACCCGCCTTCGGGTAGGGGTTGCGCAATTCATCCAACTGCTTGGTGGTCCATCCAGACGCCGCCAAAAAGTCACTGCAAGCACTCCAAAATTTAACGACCACTGCGCTGGGGGCGTTGCTTGGGAAGTCGCCGAAATTCCGTAAAACGAAACTGAACAGCTTCGTTACGGACTCGACTGTTTGTTCTCTCCCGGCAAGGGCTGCGTCCAGAAGGCTCTCCACTTCCGTTTTCCGGGAGAGATCCATGAGCCGCATAATCTCAAAGCCGATGAGTCGTTCTTTCTCTTCTTGATTGTTATTCATTGGAGACTCCAGATGTCCGGCGCTGGTGCCGGTGTTGTTGGTTGTTGATCTTTCTTTCGGCCGCGGCCTTTCATCGCGCCTGTCTTTTTCTCTGCCTTCTCTGCAATTCTGGCAGCCCATTTCTTCCAGGCGCGCGCTTGACGTTCACGAAGTTGATCGATCATTTCTAACTGATCCCTGCTGGTCCAGCAGTCAGACATCTCTTCGATGAACTTCCCGCAGAGGATCGTTCCGTGTCTTGAAAGTCTCTTTGTACCAAGCAGGAGAAACACAGCGTTGAACTGGGTTTGGAAATTGGGTTCCTTCAGTTTTTTGTTGTTTCGGTATCTGGAAAATAATTCCGAATTTCTCTTGGCATATAAGGTTGTGGCCACGGTCAGTCTCCCTCCTCGCCGATCCAAATCAGCACTTGGGATATGCGCCCCCTCTTCTTGGGGCCTTCGCGATCTCCGATCTTCATGAGGCCTTCCTGTATGAGGTTCGAAACGCACTTATCGAAGATCTGAGAACCGTGCCGGCTTGCGTTCAACAGACGATAAAGTTTCCTGCGCGAAACCGGCTGACCTTCGTTCTCCACGAAGAATCGCTCGATGGCGTTCTCGACCAAAGCGTACGGGTTGTCAGCTTCGATCGGTTTGTGGAGCTGCCGAATCTTGACCTCGTACTCAGCAATCGCAATCGCACGACGCATGATATCTTCGTCGCAAAAGACCTTAATGGGTTCTTTCGCTTTTTCGGCATCGGGAACAACGTCGGCGCCGGACATAAGCCAAGCGAGGTGACAGGCGTTGCGCTGGACCAGGACTTGAATGCGGCCGGTGATGTCCTCTGTTAGACCTAGGCCCTCCCACTCAGTAGCTTTCGATTTGTACCAGCTTTCGAAAAGGGCTACTGCTTCTTCGTTCTTGTACATGACCGCTTTCTGAAACTCGAGGGCCTGAATTTTGCGGATGAAACGTTCGCGGATGTCGTTGAAGTCCGGCGTTAGCAATTCTGCTACTCGTTTCTTATTCTGGTTGGCGATGATGTTCAGTCGTTGGAAGAATCCGGAATTGTCCGTGTTCGTCTTCTTGAACGCGTTCTGCCACCGCAACGGTGTCGTGCAACCGAGAATGGAGTTATGGACTTCTCGAACCGGCGATGAGTCTTTCGACTCCTTGGTCAGCATGCTTGTAACCGTCGGGGTGTATTCGTACAACTCGTTGTTGGAGTTCAGGAAGGAACCACCTGACCCTGTGATCGAAAACTTTTCAATCACTGAGGTGACCTCGTCATAAACCTGCAGGATGCGCGAGTGCTTGGCGAATCCGTTCTTCTGCATGCCGCTGTCGGAGGCGAAAGCAGCTTTCGCACAACCGATGTTAACGAAGGCTCCACTTTGGGAGCTTTCGCACAACAGGCCTGTTCCGATGAACAAATTGATGGCCCACTTCGTGGCACTCGACTTCCCGCCGCCACCAGGTCCCACAAGAATCGTGTAGAAGCGCGATGGTTGCTGATCATTAAACCCGTGTGGCTGGATTCGATGCCCGCAGACAGCGCCAATCACGGTCTTTATCGACTCGATGGCGAACTCGTGGGGAATGTGGTTGTCTTTGCAGCATAATTCGGCAAACTCTTCGTAGAGCGTCCCGTTCCAAGCCCAGAGCGGATACTGCGCTAAGCTCTTGCTTACAGGCTTGGGGTTGTTCAACACACTGTCCGGAACCACTTCGACTTCTTCCCGCGTCTGCTTGGGCTGCACTACGGCTTGCCCCGGCAACTTTCCGCCGATCAGAACTGTGGGGCCGGCGTAGCCTTTGGGGTATTTGCAGACCGACTGCACGATCTTCTCGCACATCTGAACGTAGTCGGATCCATACCCTACACATTGCTGTTCGCAAGTGCGGATGAGCACAGCCAAAATCTCATCGTACTCGAGCCCATCTTGCCGCAACTTCCCCGCAATTGCGGTGAGGGTAATGTCGTGCATCCCAAGTGGGATCGGTTCGCCAACGGCTGTCGGTGCTTTCGGTGCAGAACTCTTTGCTGTCAACTTCGCGATGATGTCGAGCGGAGCCTCGGCTACCGGAGAGTCATCCACAACGGTGTATACGGGGCCGTCGGGGTGAATGCTGCCTGCACCTAGAACGTATCCGCCTTCGCTCTTCACGTCACCGAGAAGCTGACCCGCTTGGTCATACATCTTTGTGGTAGGCAGCGTGCCCCAATAGTAGTAATGGAAACCCTTCGCGGATTTCACAGTGTATGTCTTAGGGAGGTTCAACTCCGCTGGCGCAGCACCACTGTCGAAGTCCAGCACGATCAGCTTGGACGCACCGCACGCGACGCCAATGTTCGCGTCTGGAATCTCACCCCACCACATGTCGATCGGAGCTTTAGAACTGGATGCATCTTTGTGACCCGAGGATCCTGCGCGAGGTATCTTGCTCTTCGGTGCCAGGGGAAAGATGCTGAAGCCCTTCTCCAGTGCAGCCACCGCAGATTCTTTCGTGCTCGCTGGATTGAATGCCGTAATTGTACTCATGATTTCCTTTGGAGCTGCTACCAGCCCCAGCCGAACTGACGATCGGTCTTGAACAAAACCTGCTCTTCGTAATTGCATGAACTCTTTACTCTCGGACACTCGAGAAGTTGTGCGACAGAAATCAGACGCTGCGCGCGTCCGGATTTCTCATCAGCTTTTTCAATTTCGAGTTGAGCGAAACCGTATGTCTTGGCGTTGAGAAGCATGTGCAAGCTGAATGTCATGCCGCCCAGTTTGCGGTGGTAGTGCCACCGGGAGTCGCGAACCGTCCCTAGAATTCCGTTGCTGACGTAGCCCAGTATTCGATGACGTTCGGGTTTCTTTCTCCGGTACTCGTTGATGGCTTGACGCATTCGCTTGGAAAGAATCGGAGGATCCACCAGATACATATTGATGGCCGCGCCGTGTTCAGTGTCACTCAACCAGTAGACCGCGCGGCACTCCGCGTCAGGGTGAGCCGAGACCTTGCTCTCCAGCGCCATCTCCTGTATGAGGAGGTTGCACCGGAATTCACGCTCGGCGTCTTTCTCTGCTCGCGTCTGCTTGACTTTCTTGAGTGTTGGCTGAAGAAGCCCTTTCTCGTCGAACGTCGGCTTCTGCTGTTCTACGCTCATCGCTACTCCCGTTTCATGCTAGTTGGCCGGAACGCCAGGTTGTCGATCGCACGGACCAGGGTCAGCTGCGTCCCGGCATTCAGGTCGTCCAGGCTCTCGAATAAATTTGCGATCGCGTCGCGCTGCCGTTCCATCGCGTTCGCTACCTTCTCGAGCGCCGCGGTGTGGCGGTGCAGTGCTCGCGAATATTTTCGTATTGCTACTGCGGTACTCTGTGCGTTCGTAAGTGGCATCTTCGTTCTCCTTGAATGTGTACTTCATCCTCTGCTGGAAATTCACCCTCCGCGGCGCGAGGTAAAAAGGGGGAGTGCAGGCTCTTATGCCTGCGCTTCGGCTGGCGCCAGTTCTGCTGCTGCGCCGCGCGTCGCCGCGATCAATCGATCGAGCTCGCCGTACTTCAGTTGCTCCATTAGTCGCTTCACCTCTACAACTCTCCGGAAGTCGACGGGCCATGGCAGGGCCGTCTCGGCGAGCTTCTCGAGGCTCGCCAGGGCATCGTTGATCTTGGTGAGCTCCACCGCACCCAGATCCTTCTGACCGGACAAGAACGGCGACAGCTTGTTCGTGTGGATCGACGTGTAGTAGGCCAACTGCTGCTGGGAGATCCCCAGTGCAGCCATCTTGACGGAGATAATGTTGCTGTAAGTCGACATCTGAATTTCTCCCTTCACTGCGTTCGACCAAAAAATAAAGGGACACTGCCTTTCAGGCATGTCCGATTTGGAGGGCTCTCCCCTCCATTATCTGTTTGGGTTATGTCGCCATCGCTTCCGACGCCGCTAATGCGCTAAAAACAAAGGCCTTAAAATTTCGCCGTTATACCTTCCGCGCTTAAGGGACCAGTTCGGAGGGCGCTCCCCTCCACAATGATCGTGAATCTATACACTCGGCCGTCGAAGATCTGAAATACGTTGGCCTGCTTAGCTGCGGGCTCCGCTCCGTAAGACCGACGACTTACGGCACACGGTCCCGAGACCCCTCACGGCCAGTAGGAACATTGGGCCTTTGTGCTAGGGGAGAGCGCTTTTACCCTCCCTAATAGATGTACGACTCGTGTCATGCTCATTCAAAAAGCTCAAATCCGTTGACCAGATTGACGATTTCCTGTGTCAAAGCCGTCCACAAAATTGGCCAGGGCGTTGCGGCCTGCATCCCATAAGACTAGCGAGCTACGGCATGCGACCCTTGTACTGCCGTGAAATGCACACCAGCTTGGCGATTTGCGTCACAGCCTGTGTAAAAGCCGCGGGCCGCCGGCTTCCCTACAATACTGGTGGATTACGGCACGCGACCCTTGTACCGCCGTGAAACGCACACCGGCTTGAGGATCCGCGTCACAAGCTCACGCACATTCGCGCTGGCTTCCCCGCGGAGTCTCTGCGCTCTGAACATTCTCTGCTGGAGAGTCTCTGCTCCCCTAGAAGACTGACGGGTGGTGTCACGCGTGTGGTGTGCACGAATGTCACATCGCAAATATCCACGCCTGCTTGACGATCCTTCCGTCGTGATCATCACAAACTGCGTTTTTCGGTATCGTGTCATTCGCTTCTGACAAAGCCTGCCAAATAGAGAACAAATGTCTTAAGATGTCGACGTGATTATCACAAGAGGTGACGAGATTCAGGACTGGCCTGACAGTGGACGACAATGTGTGACAACTCACCGAGCTCGGCGTGAGCGACCACAGGTGTGTCCGGATCAGGGGCGAAGGGGTCGGCGCTGGGGGCCCCGTTGAAACAGCGGTGCGACAGCGGCGCGCAAGGATCCGAGTAGATCTTTACGCGGGACGGACGGCTGGCGCCAGGTAATCGAGGAGCTCGCGCGGCCAGGTTGGAGCCGGGGCGACGCGCCCAAAAAGGAGCAAAATCAATTTGACATCAAACAATTTGGCATCAAATGTCCGGAGTTTTAATTGGCATCAGTTTTGGCATCACCGGTTTTGAGGCCTCTGAAACCCCGTAACTTGACCCCGTCTAAGGACTTAGCTCGACCAGTGGGGTATTTTTGACATCAGAAATGCGTACTCTCCCTCCGGTGGGTCTCTTTAGGGGTGATTTTATTTTGACATCAAACAGGTATACGGGAGGGAGAGTATGCGTTTTTGATGCCAAATTAGCCAGAAGTCGCTGATTATACAGCATTTAAGTACATTTTTCGCTTGATGCCAAACATCCTGGTCACGTTTTTGATGGTTCCACGGTGCAGCAGTCAGCCTCGAGAGGTTGGAAGCGGGTGGCAACCGCGACTTGTTAGTCCAACCTCTCAGCACTCTTGGTTCCGGTGATCCTCACGATCGCGGCACCCAGCGGCGCACAGCTGTCGTCATCGCGTCGCGGCGCCATCGCGGGGTGCCCGCGGGCGTCTCCTCCTGGGCCATCGTTGACAGCAAAGGGGTTCCGGGCCGCGGAACGCGCTACGGAGCTATTAGAACGATTGCGCCGGTCCAAGGTCCGTATCCCCGTTCTTACCGTCGATCACCTCAGGCAGCCGGCAATCCGTTGATTCATCATGGGTTGTACGGCATCGCCCACGCCCACCCCGGCCTCGAGAAAATCGGGCTCAGAATTTTCCAAATTTTTTTTTTATTTTTCTTTCTCGTGCACTTGGATGCATTTGGCTCCTGGTATTTGATCCGTGGGGTGACCGGTACCCTCTCGCGCAGAAGTGGGAGACCCTACGCCCCTACCCCTCGCCGAATAGGGGACCATATTCTACTGATAACAAACAAGATAGGAACACGCGCGTCTCTACGTCACATCAGCATACTCACTGACGTGACGCTACGGGATAGTAGCATACTAAATCACACCCGGAAATTCGGCAAATTGGCGTTTTATGCGCAAGTTGTTTGTTTGCAATCGCTTGCGGCGACTTCGGCGCATCATATAAGGCAAAAAATTTGATCGCGATGTAACATTTTGTTACACACGACCACGTCCAAATAGGCACGTAGTGTGGTCAAAAGTGCACACTCTCCCTAATGGGCGATCCACGGCCCATGTGCGTCTATCTTGACACACTCATCTCTCCCCATATCCCCACGCGCGCGTTACCTCCATTTCCTACGCGCACGCGCGAATCACGCGCGCGACTCTCACGCGCGAACTGTTGTCCGTCAGAAAACAAAGGGATTTAGCGGCACTAGTCAAATACTGTCAAAACTTGTGTGACACTTTGCGTCTATCGTCCAAGCCAGTGAAACCAAGCGGTTTGGCCGGACATAAGTTTAGACAAGTATGGAAATGTCAAGACAAAAACGGCAAAGTTTGGCCGTTATTTGACTAGTGAGCACGTCGGCATCCAAAATCAAATGCTTGAAAACAGACGAGTTAAATGTGTGGACAGGTGTGGACAAGCGTTTGCACTAGTAACTGCGTTCGCAGGAAATACTGGGAAACGCGGAAACAAGCGAATCACCAGAAGAGCCGAACGAAGGCAATCACGGTTTGCTGAATGAGATACCGCGTGTATTGCCGTTGGATTGAATCGACCGGCCTAAGGTGACGCTATCGCGCATACCGCGGATAGGGGTCTGCAAGCCTAGGCACGTCGAGGGTGGGCCAACGGAGCACACGGGAAGGGTTACAGCCACCGCGAAGCCAAGTCTGAACCACGCGTCGGGCGAAGTGTGCCCCTTAGCGCGTGGCAGCGTATCCACATCCGCGAAGGGTTGCGGTTGAGGTGTGTTCATAGCATCCCGCGTAGTTCAGCCGTTGCTATGGGTGTGCCTTACGGCTCTGGTCTCACCAGAGGTGGAGAAGGGCGACTACTCTTGCCCAGCGAGTGACAACACTCCTCAAGCTCTCTCACCTAACAGGGAGAGATCTTGGGGACGGGTTGTCCTACCGTTCAAATCCAAACGACAAAGAGAGGCTACACGATATGTCTACCGCTACAGTTACGCCCGTTTCAGTCGAACCAACGCGCGAGGAATTGCTAGCG